>Ga0308159_1002879_pt1 | contig 18710 bp, 13 predicted proteins | sample PhyCR1_FD_201040 | JGI IMG/M metagenome (GOLD analysis project Ga0308159, IMG submission 201040) | Phyllosphere microbial communities from UC Gill Tract Community Farm, Albany, California, United States - DLSLC.R1 | ecosystem: Host-associated > Plants > Phyllosphere > Unclassified | place: USA... | reverse complement strand
GCCTCGGCGCGGCATCCCGATCCCCGAAGGCCCCCGGCTCGCGCCGGGGGCCTTCGTCGTGCTCGCGGCGTGTCGGGTGACGGGTCGACGGCACCTCTGCGCCTACCGTTGTCGTGGAGGAACGCATGGCCCGCATCGGGGGACGCAGTCTGTGGCTGGCTTGGCCGGCGGGCCTGCTGTGCGCGGCCGCCGTCGCGGCGATGGCGGTCATCGCCGCCCCCGGCGTGCCGTTGGCGGTGGGCTTCGTCGGAGACACGCTGCGAGCGGCGACCGGCCGGCACGTCGTGACCGAGACGACGCCTCCCGCACCAGCCTCGGATTGCCGGCACCTGTATTCACAGCCGCTCTGGTCGTCGCTGGTGTGGTCGCCGCAGGCGCTGCTCTCGCAGCGGCACACGGCTCCCGCCTCGACGCCCGAGGCCGTCGCGGCAGCAGGTCCCGCGGTCGTCGTCACATGTCACTGGCGTGGTGAGGCGGGGCGATCCATCGAGACGACCGTCTCCACCGTCACGCCCGAGGGTGCTTCGGCGGTCGTCGCCACGCTCACGGCGCAGGGCTTCGCGTGTTCCGCCGTCGCCGACACGACGCACTGCGAACGAGCGGCCGGCGACCTCGTCGAGGTCCACGACCTCCGTGCGGACCGGTGGGTGTCCTCGACGCTCTCGGGATGGATGCCGGACGGTTACGCCGCGATCGTGGCATCCCACGCCTTCTTCGGCGAGTGAGGCAGCCGGAACGACGCGCGCTCAGCCGCCGAACACGGAGGCGATAATGCTCCCGGTGTAACCCGTGGGGGCGAGGTTGGAGTACTGCGTGTCGATGAGCACGCCGTCACGCCAGTAGAGCGTGCGTCCGTCGTTGACGGGGTAGGTCGGGTTGATCCAGGTCTTCTCGCACCGGGTGCCGGCGTCGGGGGTGTAGCAACTGAAGCCCTGGGTGTCGACGAGGCCGTTGAGCATGTCGAGGGCGGGGCCGCGGTCCATGCGCGAGATGTGGGTGACGAGTCCGCTCGTGTCGGCGGCGGGGTCGCGCCAGATGCAGATGAGCGATCCGTCGGATTGCACGCCTGATGGCCCGAGCGCGGGGTCGTTCAGCGGTGTGGTGCCCAGCTGCGACAGGACGTCGGTGGAGAGCATGGCCCGACAGTCGGCGGGGATGCGGACCGCGGGTGCGGTCTGGGTGATCGTGGGGATCGGCGTGGGGCTCTCGGATACCGCGGGCGCCGAGGGAGCGGGAGCGGCGTCGTCGGCCTCGGGGGCGCACGTCGTCAGGGCGAGGAGTGCGGCGCCGACGAACGCCGTTGCGACGGCCGGGCGGAGCAGACGACGGAGCATGGGAACACCCTAAGCCGCCCCGCCGACACGGTCGAGAAGGACATCCGACGGCACGCCTGCGCGCTGGCGCGCGATACCCGGGTTAGCCTTGCGCCGCTAGCACCGCGTGAGGAGACCCCATGAGCGACAACAAGTCGTACGGCGACCCCGTCGCTGAACCGAAGGACTCGTACGGCGACCCCGTCGTCGAGCCGAAGGACGAAGCGCAGGATGTCGTCGGCCGAGCCCACGAGGGCCTCGCCGACGCCGAGGCCGCTCGTCGCGACGCGGTCGACCCCGCCGCCGCCGAGGCGGCCTGGGACGAGCGCGAGGCGCACGAGCACGCTTCTGCGACGTCGCAGACGCCCCGGAGCGAGCACACCGCTCCGGTCGTGCACGACGCATCCCCCGTCGCGCCCCAGAACTCCTCGGCGTCCGCCGGATCGGTCGACCTCGACGACGAAGACGCCCGGTGGGCCGCGTACGCGGCGTCCGCCGAGCCGGCGCACGACGACGTCCGGCACGACGATGTCCGTCACGACGGCAGCGCCGCGGCCGCGCGCTCCGACGACGCGCACACCACCGTCTACCCCGCGACCGCCGGAGCCGGCGCCACCGCGGCGGCCGCCACGGTCGCCGGTGACGAACCCACGCGTGTCGTGGGCGGGGCGCAGCCGATCTTCGTGCAGGCCCCCGAAGCCCCTCGTCCGCGGAACAACCGCGGCGCGGCCGGCGCCATCGGCCTGCTCGCCGCCCTCGTCTTCGCCGCGCTCTACCTCGCCGCCACGCTCGGGCTGGGGCTGCTCACCGGCCGGATCGCATCCGCCGACCTCGGCCAGTCGGCCCTCTCGGCCCTGACGACGTGGGGGCTCTGGGTTCCCACCGTGGCCTTCTACCTGGGCTTCTGGTTCCTGGGCGCGCTCATCAACCGCGGACGCTGGGGCCACTGGGTCGTCTGGGGTCTCGTCGTCGGTGTCGTGGCGTGGGCCGGGCACCTGCTGGGCGTGCTCTTCGCCGCCCCGTTCTGGATGATCACCGCCCGTGAGTCGTTCGAGCTGCTGCAGGACAACGTCCTCGCCCCGCTCGCGATCGTCGCGTTCGTCCTGGGCCGTGAGCTCACCATCTGGTTCGGTTCCTGGGTGTCTGCGCGTGGTCGACGCGTGAGCGAGATCAACGCCGAGGCCCAGCGCGAGTACGAGCGCACTCTGGAGGCCGGCCCTCAGCTCTCGCAGCGCTGAACCGGGAGTCCATGAGCGACCAACAGCGACCGGCGGGGGTTTCCCCGCCGGTCGCTGCCGTCTTCGCCTCCGTCGTCTTCATCGCCCTCTCGATCGGCGGACTCGGGGTGGTGAGCCTCATCGTCGACGCCGATGTCATCCCCGTCCGTGGTCTCGGGGCGATTCCCGGTGTCGTCGGGCAGCTCCTTGCTCTGGCCGCCTTCGCCGGGACGCTGTGGTGGGGTCTTCGCGCCGCTCCGCCCGGGTATCTCGTCGCCGTCCCCTGCTCGATCGCCGCGTACCTGGGCGAAGTGCTCGGCATCGTCGTCGGCGCCCTCGTCAGCGGCGCGGACCCGGCGCGCGGTCTCGCCGCGGCGAGCAGTGTCGCCCTCGGGTTCCCCGGGCCGGTCGTCGCCCTCGCCGCCCTGCTAGCGGCTCTGTTCGGGGTACTGCTGGCCCGGGCACGGACGAACGGCCCGCGCTGGCGATGGGAAGACGACGACGACCTCTGAGGTCCGTGTGACGCGCGGGTCCGTGCGCATCCGCGTGTTCTCGGGCGTGTCGGGCTAGCGTAGGGGCGTGGAGCGGTCGCTCGAGAGCCAGGTCGGTCAGGCGGTGGACGCCTGGCTGCGTTGGCTGCCCCGGTGGGAGCCGGCGAACCATCGCGGACGCGTGGCGCCGTGCCGCCGCTGCTTCGGGTCTCCGGTGCTGTCGGCCGCGGGTCTCGGGTCAGACGTGCCGCACGGCGTGCAACACGGTCTGTCCACGCGGGTGAAGGCCATCGTCGACCATGCGGTCGCCGAGTACACCTCGCGCAACCTGCCCATGCTCCAGGCCGAGCTCGACCAGCAGGCAGAGCGGAACCGGCGGCGCTCGTACCGCCCCGCCGAGGGCCTCGAGCCCGAGTTCGACGGCATGCCCCTGGACCCCGATCCCGAGCCCGGGTCTCCCTTCCTCTTCACGCTGTCGGGCCTCGCGGCAGAAGAAGACGCCGCGCTTCCCGCGCTTCCTCCTCTGTCGGATGCCGCGAAGGCGGCGCTGCGGCAGGAGGTCGGGCTCGCCGATGACTACGCCAACATGATCGGCCGTGAGGTGTGCACGATCCTGCTTCACCACCGTCTGCGGATCCAGGCGGCGGTCGCCGAATTCGTGGAGCCGCAGATCGCCGCGCTCCTCGACGATCTCACCCGGTCCCTCGATGCGCCGTTCGATCCGCGCGACGTGGAGCCCCCGGCATCCTGAAGCTCTGTTCACAGGGGAACGGCGGAACGCTGCGCTTTTGTTAGCATCAACGGGTTGTCCGCTTATCGAGTCGCGGAACACACGCACGGGGGAGGGGGCTCGATGGCGCAGCGCCTGCCGTCTTCGCCGCCCATCCTGCCCGGGCTCGCGTACATCCGCCCCCTCGGCTCGGGCGGTTTCGCCGACGTGTTCCTGTACGGCCAGGACATGCCGCGTCGTGATGTGGCGGTCAAGGTCCTGCCGAGCGACGTTCGCGACGCCGACCTGCTGCGGATGTTCAACGCCGAGGCCGATGTGCTTGCGCACCTGTCGGCGCACCCGTCCATCGTCACCGTCTATCAGGCCGGGATCTCCGCCGACGGTCGGCCGTACATCGTCATGGAGTTCTGCCCGGGCTCCCTCGCGCAGAGGTACCGCGTCGAGCGCATCCCCGTCGCCGAGGTGCTGTCGATCGGCGTGCGCATGTCGGGAGCCCTCGAATCGGCGCACCACGCCGGGCTCATCCACCGCGACGTGAAGCCCAGCAACATCCTCGTGACGACCTTCGGGGCACCCGTCCTCGCCGATTTCGGCATCTCCTCCTCCCTCGTCCGTCAGGGAGCCGACGAGATGCTCGCCATGTCGGTGCCGTGGAGCGCGCCCGAGGTCGTCGCCGAGCAGACCGCGGGAACGGTGTCGAGCGAGGTGTGGAGTTTGGGCGCCACGATCTATTCGCTCCTCGCCGGTCAGAGCCCCTTCGAGCGACGCGAGAAGGGGCAGAACTCGCGCGAGCAGCTGCGCCGCCGCATCGCCCGGGCCACCTACACCGACATCTCCCGGAGCGATGTGCCGGCCTCGCTGCAGGCGGTGCTGGCCAAATCCATGTCGCGGAATCCCGACGACCGGTACGCCAGCGCTCGAGAGTTCGGCGAGGCCGTCCAAGCGGTGCAGATCGAGAGCGGTCTGCCCGCGACCCCGCTCGAGGTGCCCGCGGCCGAGTGGGCTCCCGCCGCTCGCTCGATCGATTTCGCGGACGGAACGTTGCGCGGTCCCGCACGCTCGCGCATCGAGAGAGAGGGCGCGCGCAAGCTCCGGGGCTCGTCCGGCATGGCGGGATACGTCCGTGACGAAGACACCGACATCGCCGCGCCGACCTCGAGCGGATCGAAGGCTCTGCCGTGGATCCTGGCATCGGCCACCCTGGTGACGGCCGGCGCCGTGGTCGTGGCGGCGCTCTTCGCGACGGGGGTGCTCCGGTGAAGCGCCGGACCATCGTCGGGTGGGCGTCCACGCTGGCCGCCGGTGCCCTGGTGATCACCGCGAGCATCGTGTGGCCAGGGCTCGACGCCCAGCAGACCCCCGAGGTCGACACGTCGGTCTGGGCGCTGCAGACCGGTGACGGACAACGCTACGCGCGCGTCAACACCACCGTCGGCGAGCTCGACACGGTGCGCACGGCCGGCAACCCCAGTCAGGTCGTGCAGAGCGGCGACGGCGCGTACCTGTTCACCGACAGCTTCAGCAAGCTCACCCGCATCAACGAGGCGCAGCCCGTCGACCTCTCGGACGATCAGCTCGAGGCCGCCCCCGACACCCCGCCGGGCACGACCTCCGTGGCCACGGCGGGCGACTACGCGGTCTACCGCACCGACACGGGCACGCTGTTCGCGAGCAGACTGAGTCAGGCGGGGCAGAAGCCCACCGAGCTCGATCCCTTCGGCACCTCGCAAGACGAGAACGCCCCTTCGTACACCGCGGATGCCATCGCCCTCGATGCCCGCGGCATGCTCTTCGCCTACTCGTCCGCCGACGGCTCCGTCATCCGCTACGACATCGAGGCCGACGAGCTGCGCGGGCGCGATGCCCTCGACGCCGATGCAGCCGCCCCCGTGCTGTCCGCCGCCGGGGACACCTGGGTCCTTGTCGATGCCGACGCCGGACGCGTCTGGGTGCGCGGGGAAGACCCCGTGACCATCGAGGCGGCGGATCAGCTCGTCGTCGCCGACGCCGACGCCGACGCGCGCGCCGTGTACGTGGCGGACGATCAATCGCTGTGGAGCATTCCGGCGGACGGCTCAGAACCGCGACGCGAGGTCGGTGGAGGCGGAAACGTGCTCGGTCAACCCGCGCGCCCCCTCTCGCACCAGGGCGTCGCGTACGCCGCCTGGCTGCTTCCCGGCGATGCGCGCGGAACCCTGTGGCGCTCCGATCAGGGCGAGACGGACCTCGACTACGGCGGGGCGACCATGCCCGACCAGCGGCGGCCGGTCTTCGTCGCCACCGACCACGCGGTGATCCTCAACGAGACACGCACGGGCTGGGTGTGGACGGTCCCCGACGGCGCGCTCGTCGCCTCGAGCCAGAACTGGTCGCTCGACGATCGCACCGAGCAGACGGCGGTCCAGAGCGAAGAGAAGCTCAGCGTGGTGCTCGACCCCAAGCCGCCCATCGCCGAGCCCGACGCCTTCGGCGTGCGGCCCGGGCGCCTCACGACCCTGCCCGTCCTCTTGAACGATCACGACCCCAACGAAGACGTCCTCAGCATCATCGCCGAGAGCGTCACCGGTCTCGATCCCGGCTTCGGCACCCTCACCGTGACCGATTCCGGCCAGCGACTGGCGGTCCGGGTTGCTCCCGGCGCGACCGGCAGCGCGACGTTCTCGTACTCCGTCACCGACGGCACCGCAGCCGACGGGTTGAACTCCGCTCCGGCCACGGTGACACTCACCGTCTCGCCCCCGCAGTCCAACGCGGCGCCCGTCTGGTGCGGCGTCGACAAGTGCCTGCAGCCGTGGCCGACCCCGGAAGTCGCTCGCGGCGGCACCATCACCGTTCCGGTGCTGCCCGGCTGGGTGGACCCGGACGGTGACCCCCTCCTGCTGCTCTCGGTCGACAACCCCGGCGGCGTCGGCACGGTCGCCGCGACCCCCAGCGGCGACGTGGTGTACCAGCACGCCGATGACGGCTCCGGCGGCGAGCAGAACATCCAGCTCGACGTCACGGTGGCCGATACCGAGGGAGCGGTGACGACGAAGCCCCTCGTGATCCGGGTGGCACCCGACCCCACGCTTGCGGTGCAGTCGTTCGCGAAGGTCGACACCGTCGGGTCCTCCGTCGCCGTCGACGTGGGTCCGCACGTGACCGGTACGGCCGGAAACGTCAGCCTCACCTCGGTGCGCGTCCTCGACGATGCGGCGGCCACGGCCACGGTGGTCGGCGGCAGCACGACCTTCGACTTCGCGGCGAACCAGCCCGGCGTGTACCGCGTGGACTTCACGGTCAACGGCGGGGGCCGAGACGCGACAGGCACGGCGAGGATCACGCTGCTGCCCGCCGACGCCCCCGCCCAGCTCGCGACCTCTCCCGTCGTGGCGTTCGTGCGGCCGCAGGAAGACGCGACGCTCGACGTCTTCAGCGCCGTCTCCAACCCGACCGGTCGCGTGCTGCTGCTCAGCGACGTGGCGGCGACCGCTCAAGAAGGCGCCTCGCTCACGGTGGACACCGTCGGCCAGAACGACCTGCGCGTGTCGGGCAGCACCGCCGACGGCTCGGCCGGGCTCCTCGGGACCGTCGCCTACACGGTGAGCGACGGGACCGACGACGAGGGGTCGCGCGTGGCCGGTGAAGCGACGGTATACCTCTTGCCGCCCGCTCCCGAGATCGCCCCGATCGCGGTGGACGACAACGTCACGGTCCGTGTCGGCGCGCAGATCGACATCCCCGTCCTCGACAACGACATCTCGCCCGCGGGGGGCCGCCCGACGCTCGATCCCTCGAGCGTGCAGACGCAGCCGGCGAGCGACGCCCTCGCCTTCACCTCCGGGGGAGTGCTCCGCTACCTCGCCCCGACGACGCCGGGCTCGTACGAGGTCACCTATCGCGTCTACACAACGGGTACGCCCGCCCTGTGGGACGAAGCGACGGTGCACGTCACCGTCCTGGGCGGAGAGGCCAACCGTGCGCCCCTGCCCGACACCCTCGAGGGGCGTGTGCTCAGCGGCGGTACCACCTCGATCGACTTCCACGGCTTCGGGGTCGACCCCGACGGCGACGCCGTCACACTCGACCGGATCGTCGCCCAGCCGAACCGGGGCACGGCATCCATCTCCGCCGACGGATCGAGCATCCTGTACTCCTCCGTGCCCGGCGACCGGGGCCAGGTGTCGTTCCGCTACCGCGTGTCCGACTCCTCGGGCGCAACGGGCGAAGGCACCGTCCGCATCGGTGTGCTCGACGCGGAGGCGAACCCCAGCCCCATCACCTTCACCGACTACGTGCAGGTCCAGGCCGGTGCGGATCGCACGATCCGCGTGAGCCCCTTGGCCAACGACATCGACCCCACGCAGGGTCGACTCAGCCTGACGGGGGTGCGCCCCGACCTCCCCGAGAAACTCGTGGACGAGAGCGACAACCCCGAATACGCACGGCTGAAGGGGTTCATCGATTCGGTGTCCGACACCGGCGTCATCATCAAGGCCGGCGAGCAGCCGGGAACGATGTCGTTCCTCTACGACGTGGCATCCGACTCGGGCAACACGGGTCGTGGGCTCATCGTCGTCAAGGTGGTGCGAGAGAACGTGCCCGACTACCCGGTCGTCACCGACACCGTGCTGACCGTCGAGAACCGCGACGACTTCACCACTGGCGTCGACGTTCTCGCGGGCAAGGCCACCTGGTCGGGCGGCGACGTCGGCGACCTCGACGTGTCGCTGTGGGGTCAGCCCGCCGATGTCACCCTCAGCGGCCGTCAGATCTCCGGCACCCTGCCGGCCACGCGTCGCGTCATCCCGTTCGCGATCACCGGACGCGTCGGCGACACCGACGTGACGACGTACGCCTTCCTGCGCGTTCCGGGCGATGACGACCTCAGCCTCTCCCTGCGCCCGGGCGCCGCGCAGCGCGTCGACGAACTGGCCTCGGTCGACTTCGACATGGCGAATCTCGTCGCCCTCCCGCGCCGCGCCACCCTCGAGGTGGGGACCGACGTGTCCGCGACGGGCGTCCGCGCCGAGGGGCGCTGCTCCGTGTCGGGGACCACCGTTCGATACGACGCCGGCGCCGGTTCCCCGTACACCGACGCCTGCCAGGTGCCGGTGCGCATCGAGGGCACCGAGGAGTGGACGGTGGTGAGCGTCCCCATCGGTGTCGTCGCCCGCGATCCTCAGCCCGAGCTCAAGCCCGCCGCCCTGACGGTGGGCCCCGGTGAGACCGCCACGTTCGATCTGCGCAACATGACCAGCTGGCAGCTCGGCCGTGAGGACTGGAACGGCATCCGCTACGCCCTGGACTACGGCGGTTCCGCTTTCGCCGTGTCCCTCGACGGGTCCATCGTCACGGTCACCGGTAACGACCGCTCGGTACCGGGCACCGAGAACGCCGCAATCATCTCGGTCACCAGCCACAACGCCGTCGCGCCGGCACGCCTCGTGCTGCGTGTGGGCGCGGCGCCGTCCACCCTGCCCCAGGGCGGCACCACCTCGAGGCAGTGCTCCCAGGCCAACGGAACCAGTTGCTCGATCGACGTGATCGGAACCAGCGGCGAGGTCAACCCGCTGCCGCGCACGCCCCTCGAGGTCGTCGACGTGCGCCCGACCGCGGCGTGCGCCGGGGTCACCTTCGGCGTGGCCTCTGCCTCGAGCGTGGTCGCGTCGTGGAGCGACGATGCTCCCGGAGCGACCTGCAGCGCCAGCGTCACCCTTCGCGACGCGCAGGGGCGCACCACGGCATCGACGCGCGATGCCCGCGTCGTGCTCGATCTGCTCGGATTCCCCCGCCCGCCCGGAAGCGTTCGGCAGACGGCCTACGCCGACGGCTCCGTCACGCTGCGAGTCGATCCGGGCGAGGCGCGACGCGCCTACCCCGCCATCTCGGGCTTCACGGTGCGCTACAACGGCGCTGTCGTGGGCCAGTGCGGCGCCGACGGCAGTTGCCCGCCGATCGCGGCGCCCAACGGTGAGCAGCGCGAGTACGTCGTCAACGCGGTGAACAGCGTGGGCGAATCGAAGATGGCCGTGCGGACGACCGGGTGGGCGTATCGGCCCCCGAACGCCCCGCAGGGAATGGACTTCACCCCCACGCAGACCGGGGGAGAGGGAAACCTCGCCGACCTCGTGATCAAGGGTGTCGACAGCGCCGAGACCGGCACGCTCGAGATCGCGAGCGCCGCGGGCGACAAGATCCAGGTGAGCGTCGGGCGCAACCAGGACGTCGTGCAGGTCGCCCGGTTCCGCGTGGGCTCGAACGCCGCCACCCAGGTCACCGTGACCCCCATCTCCCGCTTCACCGTGCCTCCCGGTCTGGGGGGAGCGACGGCCGGCAACGTGTATTCCGGCACCGCGCACGGCGTCGGGGCTCCCCTCAACCCCAACCTCACGCTGACCTCGACGTCGAACGGCAACGGCACCTCGACCGTGGACGCGAGCGCAACCGCACAGCAGAACGGCACCGACTCCGAGGTGCGGTTCAACATCGTGCAGAAGGGTCTCCCGTGCATCCCCCGCAGCGGCGGCAACACGCAGAAGTTCACGGCCCTCGGTGACGGCGAGACCTACACCTTCACCATGTGTGCCGAGTCCTGGTTCAACGGTCGCTCCTACGGCTCGGTGAGCCAGGACAAGCAGGTCGACGCCCAGCAGAGCAAGGCAGCGCCGAAGGGGTACACCTTCCACGTCGGGTCGAGGGCCGACATCGGCGACGACAACACGGCCCGCTGGCGCATCGACCGCATCAACGAGGGCGATCCGCCTCCGCGCTACAACGACCGGAAGTACGTCAACTGGGGGCCCGGCACCACGGTCTATGATCGCGATCCCGAGATCCAGGTCTACTTCCAGCACCAGCTTTGGGGAACGCAGTCGGACTACGCCCCCGTGAAGCCCGCCGACGGAAGCGCCCCCTACCAGGTCCAGGCCTCGTGGAAGGTCGCGAGCTGCGAGGGTGGCAAGACGCTCAGCGCTAGCGGCTCGTCGAGCAACGACAAGGCCAAGGTCACCTTCAACTACGACAACGCGCGCTACTTCGATAAGGACGGCAAGCAGCTGCCGCGAGCCGAGGGCGCAGCCGCAACGGCCGTCCCGGTGGGCGCCACTCGGGTCGACCGCATCCGGGTCACCGTCGACTGGTCCAGCCAGGGCTGGAACCTCGACTCGGCGTCCGACGACTTCGGCAGCGACTGCAAGCCCGGCACGCCGACGTCGAACCCCTCGTCCTGAGCCCTCCCGGCATCCCCTTTCCCGCCCTCGCCCACCGAAGGATTTCGACATGACGATCACCCAGGAGCAGGCCACCTGGTTCTCCCAGACCTTCTCGCAGATCGCCGACAACGTTGAGCGCGCCGTCCTCGGCAAGCGGCACGTGGTCGAGCTGGTGCTGACCGCCATGCTCAGCGACGGACACGTCCTGCTCGAAGACGTGCCGGGTACCGGCAAGACCTCGCTCGCTCGCGCGGTGGCGTCGTCCGTCCAGGGAACAAACACACGCATCCAGTTCACCCCCGACCTGCTTCCGGGCGACATCACCGGCATCACCGTCTACGACCAGAAGACCGGGACCTTCGAGTTCCACACCGGCCCGATCTTCGCCAACATCGTCCTCGCCGACGAGATCAACCGCGCGAGCCCCAAGACGCAATCGGCTTTGCTCGAGGTCATGGAAGAGGGCAAGGTCACCATCGACGGCGTCTCGCGGGAGGTCGGCGTGCCCTTCCTCGTGCTGGCGACGCAGAACCCCGTCGAGCAGGCGGGAACCTACCGTCTCCCCGAGGCGCAGCTCGACCGCTTCCTGCTCCGCACCTCGCTCGGCTACCCCGACCACGCGGCGACCGTCCGCATCCTCGACGGAGCGCCCGTGTCCACGGCCGAACTGCGCGCGATCATCACCCCCCAGGCCCTCGTCGGAATGGCCGACCTCGCGGCATCCGTCTACGTCGACGCGCTCGTTCTCGACTACATCGCCCGCCTCGTGGATGCCACCCGCACGGCCGACGAGGTCCGCCTCGGGGTGAGCATCCGTGGAGCGCTCGCCCTCACCCGCGCCACCCGCGCCCGGGCGGCGTCTCAGGGGCGGACCTACGCGACGCCCGACGACGTCAAGGCGCTGGCCGTCGCCGTGCTGGCGCACCGCCTCATCCTGCATCCCGAGGCCGAGTTCGACGGGGTCACGCAGGAGGCCGTCATCGGACAGGTCCTCCTCGACACCCAGCCGCCCTCGCAGCGCGAGAGCGCCTGACGGTGGCCCGTCCCGTGGCAGCCGCACCCCGCTCGGGGGGTGAGTCGTGCCCGATCTGAATCTGACCGAGTCGCGCCTCACGCGGACCTCCGCGGGAACCATGGCGACCGGTTCGCGCACCTCGATCACCTCGACCTCGGTCCGTCGACAGCGTCGTATCGTCCGGGTGGTGGTCCAGGTCGCCGAGTGGTGGCGGATCACGACCGAGGCGGTCTCCGCCGCGGTGCGCTGGGCCGGTCGGACGGTGCGTCCCGCGGGTGCGGTGGTCGTTGTCGCCGCGACGATCGGTCTGCTGTTCGGCGTGCTGTTCGGGTGGGTCGAGTGGATGGTCGCCGGCTGCGCGGCCCTGCTGCTGCTGCTCATGAGCGTGCCGTTCCTCTTCGGCGCGCGGGCGTACGAGGTCGACCTGGCTCTCGAGCACGAGCGCGTGACAGCGGGCGACGGCGTGACGGGTCAGATCGTGGTGCGCAACGAGAGTTCGCGACCGGCCCTTCCCGGGCGCCTCGACATCCCGGTGGGTCGCGGCCTCGTGGAGTTCGGGGTGCCGTTCCTCCGCCCCGGCCAGAGCTCTACCGAGCCGCTCGAGATCCCACCGCTCCCGCGCGGCGTCGTCCGGGTCGGCCCCGTGACCACGGTGCGCAGTGACCCCGTGGGGCTGCTGCGCCGCGAGCACGCCTTCGACGACGTCCACGACCTCTTCGTCCACCCGCGCACCGTCGGGCTGCCGTCCACCAGCGCCGGTCTCGTGCGCGATCTCGAGGGCAATGCCACGCGTCGCCTCGTCGATGCGGACATGTCCTTCCACGCGATCCGCGAGTACGTCCCGGGCGACTCGCGTCGGCAGGTGCACTGGAAGTCGACCGCGAAGACGGGTCGGCTCATGGTGCGCCAGTACGAGGAGTCGCGGCGCTCGCGCATGGCCGTCGTGCTCGCCGCGGCCACGCAGGAGTACACGGATGCCGATGAGTACGAGCTGGCGGTGTCCGTCGCCGCCTCGCTCGGTCTCCGCGCCGTCCGCGACGCGCGTGACATCGACATCGTCACGGGGTCGGAGATCCCGCGCGTCGTGAAGGGGCGCCTCCGCGCGATCCGTCACATCCCGGTCGTCGCTCCTCGCACGATGCTCGACGGCTTCAGCGCCATCGACCGGCACGAGAACACGATGCCCGTCGAGGACGTCTGCCGTCTGGCATCCGAGGCGAACGAACGTCTCTCGATCGCGTTCGTGGTCGTCGGGGCGAGCGTCCCGCTCACCCGTCTTCGTCAGGCGGCCCTCGCCTTCCCCGCCGACACCGCGGTCGCCGCCGTCATCTGCGATGAGCGCGCTCATCCGCGTATGCAGAACGTCGCGGGCCTGACGGTGCTGACGATCGGGACCCTCGACGACCTCTCGGGTCTTCTCGTGCGGGGAGCGACCTCGTGAGCGATCGTCGTACCTCGCGCACCTCGACCCGTCGCCGCGAGACGAACCTGCCGCGGTACGCGGCCGCCGGTCTCTACGCGGCGGTGTCCGTCGTCCTTGCCACCGTCGCCGCGTGGCCGGTCTACGCGTCGTGGTCCTTCCTGCTGCTCGTGATCGTCTCGGTCGTGGTCGCGGGTGCTGTCGTCAGCGTCGTGGCGTGGCGCCGGTGGAGCGGATGGACCCTCGCCGCAGGTCTCCTGGGGGCGTTCACTGTCCTGGCGGTTCCGCTCGCCGTCCCGTCGCGTCTGACGTCGCCCCTGGACGTGCTGCGCGGCCTCGGCGAAGCGTTCGCGGGCGTCATCGTCGCGTGGAAAGACCTGGTCACCGTCGATCTGCCGGTCGGCGCGTACCGCAACCTGCTCGTCCCCGCCCTCGTGGTGTTCCTCGTGGGTGCCGCTCTCACATCCGCTCTCGCCATCCGTGGCGACCGCTGGGCGGCGTTGGCGGTGGTCAGCGGTCTCGGTATGACCGGTTTCGGGCTGTTCTTCGGCCGCACCTCGACGAGCGCGTCCCTCTCGATTGGATCGGTCGACCTGCCTGCGCCCGTCGAGACCGCCACGGGGTTGTGCGCGCTGCTCGCCGCGGTGCTCTGGCTGGCGTGGCGCGCGCAGGACGAACGCGGACGCGCCCTTCGCCGCGCCAGCGACGTCTCGGCCGTTCCCGTGGGTCCGGGCCGTTCGCGCGCGGATCGGCGCCGATGGGCGCTGGGTGCGGGGATGCTTCTGGTCGCCGTGGCCGTCACCGTCGCCGTGGTACCCGCGGCGGCTCGGGACGCCGATCGTCAGGTGCTCAGATCGGCGGCGGGGCCCGAGCGGCTGATCGCCGAAGCCGTGAGCCCCCTCTCGCAGTACCGGTCGATGTTCTCCGACGCCCGGTCCGACGCGGTGCTGTTCCGCGTGAGCGGGTCGGGGGCCGAGCCCGACCGCATCCGCATCGCCACCCTCGACACGTACGACGGCGAGATCTTCCGGGCATCGGGTGACGAGGGCGCGGGCTTCGTTCGCCTGCCCTCGACGCGAGATGCGGGGGAGGGGCGCCCCGTCGAAGCCGACGTCGAGATCGTCGACCTCGGAGGCATCTGGATGCCGACCGCCGGCAGTCTCGTCTCGGCGACGTTCGAGGGGGACCGTCGTGGCCGATCGCTTCTACTACAGCTCGGACGCCGAGGCGGGTGTGCAGACGGCCGACGGGGGACTCGTCGAGGGGGACCGCTATCGGCTCGACGCCGTCGAACCCGACGCCGTCGATCTCGCCTCGATGACCCCGCCCGGTGCCGGCGACGGTGTCTCCGGCGGCGACAACCTTCGCCGATGGGTACAGGAGCACGCGACCGGCAACGACGGTGCCGCACTGCAGAGTCTCGTCCAGATGCTCCGCCAGCGCGGGTACCTCAGTCACAGCCTGGCGCCGGAGGGTGGTCCGACGCCGAAGTGGGCCGCCGCGCTCCAGGGCTACCAGCTCCAGCCCAGTGCCTCCGGCCATTCGCTGGCCCGTATCGACCGCATGTTCGAGCGGTTGCTCGAGCGAGAGGACGACCCGCGCGCCGCCGCTTCGGGCAACTTCGTCGCCGCCGTCGGCGACGACGAGCAGTTCGCCGTCGCCACCGCCTTGATCGCGCACGAGCTCGGTTTCCCCGCCCGGGTGGTGGTGGGGACCCGCCTGGTCTCGACCGATCCGAAACTCTCCACGTGCGAATCGGGGGAGTGCCGGGCGAGCGACGTCACGGCGTGGACCGAGGTGCAGGGTTCCGACGGGCGGTGGGCGCCCGTCGATGTGACCCCCCAGTGGGAGCAGTCGCCGAGCCTCGAGGTCACCCAGCAGCAGGACCCCGAGAACGTGACCGAGGTGCGCCCCGACACGGTCGAGGAGGTCGTCCCGCCCGAGCCGGTGCAGGAGGACAACTCCACGGATGACGATCCGCGTCCGGACGACGGTGTCGACCTGGCGTGGCTGTGGGCGAGCCTGCGCATCGTGGGACTCTCCCTGCTGATCCTGCTCGTCCTGTTCGGTCCCTTCCTCGCCATCGTCATCGCCAAGGCCGTGCGTCGTCGCGGTCGCCGTCGCGATGCGGACCCCCGCTCGGCGATCGCCGGCGGATGGGACGAGTACGTCGACGCCGGGATCGACGCGGGACGCACCGTTCCGCGCGCGCCGACCAGGCGGGAGGTGGCCGAGGCGTTCGCCACGCCGTCCGGAACCCTCCTCGCGGAGGGGGCGGATCGAGCCGTCTTCTCGTCTGAGAACGTCGATGACGACGAGGTCGCGGCCTTCTGGCACATCGTCGACGAGGAACGCCGCACGCTCACGCGTCAGCGGGGCTTCTGGCGGCGCCTTCGTGCGGCCGTATCGTTGAGATCGTTCCTGCGGTTCCTCGCCCCACGCCCCTCGCGGCGGGGGTCGCCGCATCGCGACGAGAGGGGGAAGCGCTCCACCACCCTGGTGGACCGCGACACGACATGACCGATTCGACCATGGTGGTGCTCGGAGCGACGTCGTTCGCTCTCGTCGTCGTTCTTTACGTCTGGCTCGCACTCGCCCTCGCGGCACTGTTCCGCAAGATCGGCGAACCGGTCTGGAAGGCCTGGGTGCCGGTCCTCAACGTCGCGACAGTTCTCAAGGTCGGCGGGTTCTCGCCGTGGCTGATCCTGCTGAATCTCGTGCCGATCTTCGGTCTCATCGCCTTCGCGGTGGTGTTCATCGTCGCGGTGCATCGCATCAACACCGGCTTCGGTCTCGGAGCGGGACTCACCGTCGTGGGGGCGCTCTTCCCGGTCATCTGGGCGAGCATCCTGGGCTTCGGCTCCGCCCGGTGGCACGGGGAGCGCCGTACGACGCGCCCGGATGAGAACTCCGCCCCGGTCCGGCGTGGAAAAGACTTCGAGGGTCCCTACGTGCCGCTCATCGGAGGGTGGACGCCGGAACAGGTCCCTGAGCCTTCCTCCCCCGAGGCCTCCGCCGCGCCCGCCCCGCCCGCGCCCATCGCCGCGCCCGTGGCCGCGCCGTCCGCGTCCCTCGCGGATGCCGCCCCCTCGGCGAGCGATTGGGCCCCTCCGGCATATGTCCCCGCGGCGGCCCCAGAGCGTCCGCGGGGCGAGGACGAACATCGCGCTGAGCGGCGGGAGGCCGCGCCCGCGACCTCGGTCTTCGACGTCCTCGATGCACTCCGCGACGGCTCTCCCGAGGAAGATCACCGCCCGGCTTCGCCCGCCCACCCCTCCCCGGCGGACGCCCCGCGCCCTCACGTCCTCGACGCGCCCCCCGCTGAACCCCCCGCACCGACCTGGGCGCCTCCTGTCGAACCCCCGGCGGCGTCCTCCCCGTCCGCTGACGAGGTCGAGGAAGAATCCGACGTCGTCGCGCCCTGGGCGAACCCGCCACGTCGTACGTCGGCGGAAGCGGGCCCGGCGCCCATCGCGGACGTGCCCCTCACCCGCCCCGCCCCCGACGCGGTCCCGGCTCCCCGGCCCTCGGTGGCAGCGGCCATGGACGAGTTCCCCGAATTGTCCGAGGCGGTCTCCGCGGTGGCGGAGGCTCCGGATGCCGGCTCCCCGCGCTCCGCTCGCACCTCGGTGTCCGCGCTCTACACGCAGCCAGAGGTCCCCTCGGTCGCGGCCGAGGAGGACTTCGATGCCCTCGACCGAACCGTCGTCACCCGGCGCAAGCGCATCCCGTGGGCCCTCGTCCCGCCCAGCGGGACGCCGATCGACCTCACGTCGACGGTGGTCATCCTGGGGCGCCGCCCGGGCGCCGATGCCGCGTACCCCGATGCTCAGCTGGTCCCCATCTCGGACGAGACGCGCACGGTCTCGAAGACCCACGCGCGACTCGAACTCCGCGGCGACACCTGGTTCGTGACCGACCTGCATTCGACGAACGGCGTCCTGTTCGCCACGCTCATGGGTACCGAGGTCGAGGCCCCTCCGGGCGAGGAGATCGAAGCCGGTGAGCGCTTCTTCCTCGGTGACGCGGAGGTGCGCCTCTCGCGGAGCGACGCGTGAGTGGCCCGTACGACCGCGCCGAGGATCCCGACGAGGTCACTCTCTGGGCAGGCCGGCTACGGGCGTGGCCCACGCCTCCTCCCGCCCAGGATGACGAGGTCGAGGACGAGACGATCCTGTCGCGATCCGAGGCGCCGGAGGACGACACCGTCCGTTCTGAGTCTTCTTCCGTCGCGGACGAGACGGTGGTGTCGCGCCGCGCGGTGCCCGACGACGTCACGATCCGCCCCCGCGGCGAGGTTCCCGACGACGAAACGGTGGTGTCGTCCCGATCGGTGCCGGAGGATGACACGATCCGTGCTCGGGTCGATGTTCCCGCGGACGAGACGGTGGTGTCGCGCCGCGCCGTGTCCGACGACGTCACGATTCGCCCCCGCGGCGACGTTCCCGACGACGAGACGGTGATCTCCCGGGGTGGGGCGCCCGAGGACGCGACCGCCGTCTCCCGACGGGCCCCGCGGGCCACCCCGTCGGCGATCGAAGACTTCGACGAGGAGGAGGGCGCGACCGCTCCTCGGAGCGTTATCTCTCCTCGTGCGGACGCCGTGCTCGCCCCACCTGACCGACTTCTCGACGACACGAGCCGTCGTGGGTCAGACGACACCCCAGGCGCCGTCGTGGACGATGACGAGATTACCCGCCGTCGCTCGGCTTCGGATCCCGCGGTCGACGAGGCCACCCGCGCCCGCCCCACGGCGGAGGTCGACGGCGACACCGCATCCGCCTCCCGCCGTCGTCGCCGCGAGGTCGCAGCGACCGCATCCGGTCCCGTCGTGGAGGGGGCCGTCCGAGATGCGCGCGTTCCGGAGGCCCTGGCTCGAGAGTCCTACGGTGCGCGCCGAGAGGGGCCCGCGCGCGTCGAGCGCGTCCCCGTCGTCCGCACTCCGTCGTCCGAGGACGCGGCGGCGGTGCGCCCTCGGGCTCGTAGGGGCGCAGCGCGGGTCGTCGTTCTCGTCGCGGTGATCGTGGTCGTCGTCGTCGCCTCGGCTATCGGGGCCGTCCTGCTGCTGACCGGCTGAGGCGCACGGCATCCGGCAGACTCCCAGTGACCGGACCCGCACACGTTTGCCCGTGTCCCGGGGAACGCGTATCATTGACCGGGTGTGCGTTCACGCGCGCCGTGCGTCATGCCTTCGGGTGAGTCGTCCGGATCAACGCTCGCACCATCTCAGGGATCGGCCTGCGAACAGGTCGCCCCCACGGCATATCCACCACGAATCGCGCTAGATCATTCTGTCGCGCGGTGGATCACACGTGAGCCCGACACGTCACG
>Ga0308159_1002878_pt1 | contig 18713 bp, 18 predicted proteins | sample PhyCR1_FD_201040 | JGI IMG/M metagenome (GOLD analysis project Ga0308159, IMG submission 201040) | Phyllosphere microbial communities from UC Gill Tract Community Farm, Albany, California, United States - DLSLC.R1 | ecosystem: Host-associated > Plants > Phyllosphere > Unclassified | place: USA... | reverse complement strand
AGCCGAGTGCGCAAATCCATCGAAAGAGCCATCCATGCCGGCCTCCTTCACCAGCACGGATTCTGAATCAGAAATCGCGCCCAAAGGGAATCCCATGCCGATCCAGAACGGTCGAAAACCGCTCTAGGCGATCCCATTCCTCATCGGTCACCGGTGCCATCTCCATGTGTCCACCTCTTCCTTGGTGGACACATCCTTCACACCGCGTCACTCAACCGAACAGGTGCGCGGAAATTCGCGCTTACCCCGAAACAGCTCATTTTTTTCCCATTAGGCACAGCACCGTGGCGTTCAGACCTGGGAAGGGTGAGAATGATCCATCCGGCTCTTGCGATTACCCATAAGTTTCGATCTCCACCCCGATCTGGATGACAGCGCCGATAACACGGCGCGCCCGCCGCTCGCTCATGCCTTCCGCCACGCCACCGCCGTGCACCTCATCTCGGCAGGCTTCGACGTTACAATCATACGCATCTGGCTCGGCCAATTGAGCCTCGATACAACCAACTATGCCAAGGCCAATCTTGAAACGAACCGAAAAGCCTTAGAACAGGTCGCCGCTCCGACGACAGCCAGCGGCAAATCATCTTGGAAGCGCGATGCAAGCATACTCGCCTGGCTCGATGAACTCTGAAATAATGAGGAGGAGCACAGCCCAGATAGACAAAAATTCGTCAATCAGGCTGCGTTTCCACATTATGGCGACATCGCCTTTAGTGAAGTTATGCTCGCCTTGCTACAATTTCACGTACGGTTTCACATAGGCGGATGGCATTAGCTGGAACTCATGCCCCAAAGCGATTCACTCCCGACCCCAGTAATGCACCGATGCACATGCCTCCATGCCAACCGGGCAAGCCGGAAGATCGCCGAAGTAGCCGATCACCTCTGCGCGTCGAAGTTTGCGCCGGACAACAACGGCCCCATCGGAGCCGATCGCATGAACTTGGAATACGTTCTTCGCAAGTTCCAATCCGAGGGCAACAACCTCCTGCTTCATCTGCCGACTCCCAGACCTGAACCTATAACGGTCGCATCATGACACAGCTACGCTTGTGCAGGGGTCGGCCACGCCATCACATCATGAGCCCTCAAGCCTCGAACGCTGCCTAAAAGGCAAGGACTGTGCTGGTCCTTCGATACAAATGCGTTGACGGACAGCGCTGCAATGCGGAATAGACCCGAGCGAGTGATTGGGCAGATGCAGGATGTGGCATTTATCTGTTCGCCTATTGTCCGGTATTCCACCCGCTGAGAGAATCGCGTGAATAATGCTGCACGAGGCACCCCGCAAAATGAAGATAGCAGTTTTTGGTCTGGGCTACGTCGGCCTTTCGAATGCAGCTCTTCTCGCCCAGCATAATCAAGTTGTGGCGGTCGATCTAATGCCGGAACGCGTCAACTTGCTCAATGGACGCAAGTCCCCGATCGTTGACGTAGAATTGGAAGATTTTCTTGCCAAGCGGAAGCTTGATCTTGTCGCGACACTAGACGCTGAGAACGCTTTGGAGGGCGCGGTGTATGTGATTGTTGCCACACCCACCAATTACGACCCTGAAACGAATAAATTCGACACTTCTTCAGTGGAAGCCGTCATCCAGGCCGCCGCCGCGATCAATCCTGAGGCCACCATTGTCGTCAAATCCACTGTCCCTGTTGGATTTGTGGATGAGACCCGCGAGCGTTTTGGAACTGAACAAGTCATCTTCAGTCCCGAATTCCTGCGAGAGGGTCGCGCGCTATATGATAATCTGCACCCCTCGCGTATCATCGTCGGCGAAAGATCTGAGCGCGCCCGCATCTTCGCAGATTTGTTGCGCGATGGCGCCGTCAAGACCGATATTGAAGTGCTGTTTACAGACGCCCGCGAAGCGGAAGCGATTAAGTTGTTTGCCAACACCTATCTCGCAATGCGCGTCGCATTTTTCAACGAACTAGATAGCTACGCCATCGCGGGGGGCATGGATACGCGCCAGATCATTAACGGCATTGGCCTCGACCCCAGAATTGGGACGCATTACAACAATCCTAGCTTCGGTTATGGCGGGTATTGCCTGCCGAAGGACACCAAGCAGTTGTTGGCGAACTACTCCGATGTTCCGCAAAACCTGATCCGCGCGATCGTGGATGCCAACCGTACGCGCAAGGACTTTCTCGCCGACCAGATAATCGCGAAGAAACCTAGAAAGGTTGGTGTTTTCCGTCTCGTCATGAAAGCGGGGTCTGACAATTTCCGGCAGTCCTCGATCCAAGGGATCATGAAACGCATCAAGGCGAAAGGGATCGAAGTGGTTATCTATGAGCCCTCTATGCCGGCGGATGAGTTTTATGGCTCCAAGATTCTGCGCGATCTTGCGGCCTTCAAGCGAGGGTGCGACGTCATAATCGCCAACCGCATGACCACTGACATCGACGATGTGAAAGACAAGGTCTTTACGCGCGACCTGTTTGGGTCCGACTGATCAGAGCGCCTGAACCCGTTGGCCTGTAGCATGGAGCCTGGATCTGACGCGGTCGCGGCGGTGCCTGAATGGTTAGAATTCACTCCTGCAATTGCGTACTGGCGAACTACGCGGTAAGTCTTATTGCGTTGCAGCATATCGAAAGAGAATCATGAGCCAACCGACTTACAATCTTGCCGGCAAGAAAGTTTACGTCGCAGGACACAAAGGTATGGTCGGATCGGCTCTTGTCCGCCGCCTTGCTGCCGAGAATTGTGAAGTCATCGTCCCGTCGACACGCGTGGACTTGCGCGAGCAGTCAGCCGTCCGGGACTGGATAAATACCAGTCGTCCGGATGCCGTCTTGGTTGCCGCCGCGAAAGTCGGCGGAATTCTTGCGAACGACACGTATCCGGGGCAGTTTCTCTACGATAACCTCATGATCGAAGCCAATGTCATCGAGAGCTCGCGGCAGGTTGGTGTAGAAAAGCTGCTGTTCCTTGGATCGTCGTGCATCTACCCCAAGTTCGCGGAACAACCCATCACTGAAGGCGCCTTGCTGTCAGGTCCGCTCGAGCCGACGAACGAGTGGTATGCAATCGCCAAGATTGCAGGAATCAAGCTATGTCAAGCCTACCGCAAGGAATATGGCCTAGACTACATTTCGGCGATGCCCACTAATCTTTACGGCCCCGGAGACAATTTCGACCTTACATCCAGTCACGTCATGCCCGCCCTCATCCGTAAGGCGCATGAGGCAAAGCGCGTAGGCGCCTCCTCGATAGAAATTTGGGGAACCGGATCGCCGCGAAGGGAGTTTCTGCATGTTGATGATCTGGCAGATGCATGCGTCATGCTGCTGAAGAATTATTCGGGGCACGAGCATGTTAACATCGGTTCCGGTGAAGATGTGACGATCCTCGAACTGACAGAGATGGTGATGAAGGCAATCGGCTTTGATGGCGAGATCATCAAGGACGAGACTAAACCGGATGGGACGCCGCGAAAGCTCATGAGCGCCGACAAACTGCGTTCGATGGGGTGGCGTCCATCAATCGGGCTTTTCGAAGGTATTCAATCCGCTTACGATTGGTTTCTTGAAAATAAGTCGGCCATGGCCTGATGCGGATCCTGTTTCTTGGACTGAATTACGCTCCTGAGGAAATTGGCATTGGTCTCTACAGCGGAGACATGACCAAAGCCTGGGTGAGAGCCGGTCACGAAGCACGCGCGGTCGTCGCAGTCCCCTACTATCCTGCTTGGAAAGTCCATGCCGCCTATTCCGGTAAAGGCTGGCAGCGATCGGTGGAAGGCGGCGTCGATATTACCCGCTGTCCTATCTACGTGCCTGCCAAACCAAGCGGCATGCGTCGGTTGATTCACCACGTGTCGTTTTTGGCGACAGCACTGCCTACGATGTTGGCTGCGGCGCTGGGGCGCAAGCGGCCAGACCTGGTTTTCACGGTTGCCCCTTCGCTTATTAGTGCTCCTGTCGCCTGGCTGGTGTCCCGATTGAGCGGTGCCCAATGCTGGCTCCACATTCAGGACTTCGAAATGGAGGCGGCACTTGCGACGGGTCTCGTTGGCGACGGTGGGGGGGTTGCCAAGCTGGGGCGATGGTTCGAACAACGCGTTATCGGCCTGTTCGATCATGTCAGTTCAATCTCGCCGCAGATGTGCGCCAAGCTGGCCGAGAAGGGTGTGCCCCGTTCTCGGATTCATGAATTGCGCAATTGGGCCGATATCGCGGCGATTACCCCCTATCAGGGACAGTCGCCTTACAGAGCGCAATGGGGGGTTACGACGCCTTACGTAGCACTCTATTCCGGCAATATCGCGAACAAGCAAGGTATAGACATCGTGCTTGATGCCGCGCGCCTGCTACGTGATCGTAACGACCTGACCTTCATAATCTGCGGTCAGGGGCCAAACCGCGCCGCGCTGGAAGAATTGGCCAGCGACCTTACCAATATCCAGTTTCATGACCTTCAGCATCGCGAGCGCCTCAACGAACTGCTGGGTCTGGCGACATTACATCTTATGCCGCAACTCGCGGGTGCAGCCGATCTAGTCCTGCCTTCAAAACTGACGAATATGCTCGCATCGGGTCGGCCTGTCGTGGCCACTGCCGAACCTGGCACTGGTTTGGCCGAAGAGATCGTCGATTGCGGGATCATTACCCAACCCGGTTCTGCGAAGGCGTTTGCGGAAGGGATCGAGTCGCTGCTCGATAACCCGGCCCTTGCAGCGCACTATGGGGAAAACGGCCGTCAGCGGGCGGAGAAGCGCTGGGCCAAGGATCAGATACTCGCACGCCTGGATGCGGAGCTGATCGATGTGGTCAATGCATCGAAGGTGCCTCACCGAATCGACACCGAGCGTTCGGCCGACACTACTTGAAGAAGGCGCGGAACTGGGGCTTCCCATCGACTGCACGCTGTTTGTGATTCGGGGCGCTGAGCTTGTTTCCAGTCGCACTTAAAGTGTTAACTGCCTAACAGTACCATTGTCCTCTTCGAGACAAATGCGCTCCGGCACATGCAGATCCCTTGAAACGAGACCCAGCGGAAACTGCTCGTCATTTTCTCCTGCACCGAGAGAGACTAGCTAGTTGGAAGCAAACGACGCCTGATTCGTCCCATGGGCGGCGTCGTAGCATCACAAGATACCTGGTAACGCGTCATCCAAAGCCGTGTTTTCGGTACGCGAGGTGACAGGGGTTTGATCAAAGATGTTCGCGGGGTTGCCACACTGAGGAATTACAAGCGAATTGGCTTTTTACCGCCAGGAGGCGGCCGTTCCATCGTATAGATTTGTTGATAGTCGGAAATCTGAGAAGCGATTATGCCAATCGGATATTAAGCTGCGTTTTGCGTTGCAGCATTTACGCTTCCGGATTATCTCCTTTGGCAAAGTCACATAGGAATGCGGCGCAGATGACCAAGACGGCATTAATTACAGGTGTGACGGGCCAGGACGGATCGTACCTTGCAGAGTTCCTCCTTGAAAAAGGATACGAAGTTCACGGCATCAAGCGCCGCGCTTCCCTTTTCAACACCGCCCGCGTCGATCATATTTACGAAGATCGCCATCAGCACGGGACCCGCTTCAAACTCCATTACGGCGATTTGAGTGACACGTCGAACCTGACCCGACTTATCCGCGACATCGAACCTGATGAAGTTTACAATCTGGGCGCGCAGAGCCATGTCGCTGTCAGCTTCGAAGCACCTGAATATACCGCCGACGTCGATGGGATCGGCACGCTGCGTCTGCTCGAGGCGATCCGGTTCCTCGGCCTGGAAAAGAAGACTCGTTTCTACCAGGCTTCGACATCAGAACTCTACGGCTTGGTCCAGGAAATCCCGCAACGCGAGACCACCCCGTTCTACCCCCGCTCGCCGTACGCGGTAGCAAAACTGTATGCCTATTGGATCACAGTGAACTATCGTGAAGCCTATGGCATGTATGCCTGCAACGGCGTGCTCTTCAATCACGAATCCCCTCGCCGCGGCGAGACGTTCGTGACGCGAAAAATCACGCGCGGCCTCGCCAACATAGCGCTCGGCCTCGAGCCATGCCTGTACATGGGCAACATCGACTCGCTGCGCGACTGGGGCCACGCGAAGGACTACGTGCGCATGCAGTGGATGATGCTGCAGCAGGAAGAAGCGCGAGACTTCGTCATCGCCACCGGCGTTCAATATTCGGTGCGTCAGTTCATTGCCTGGGCCGCCAAGGAACTGGGGCTGACTCTCGAGTTTTCCGGCGAAGGCGTCGATGAAATCGCAACCGTAGCGGCCATCGAGGGCAATCTTGCACCGGCTCTGGACGTTGGTGACGTGATCATGCGCATCGACCCGCGCTACTTCCGCCCCGCTGAAGTCGATACCCTGCTGGGCGATCCGGCCAAAGCCAAGGAACTTCTTGGCTGGACGCCGGAAATCACAGTGCAGGAAATGTGCGCGGAAATGGTCGCGGAAGATCACAAGGCTGCACGTCGCCACGCCCTGCTCAAGGAGCATGGTCTCGAAGTTGCCGTCAGCGTTGAAGGTTGATCGAAATTTTGCAGACTAAATGAGACGTGAGGGCGGCGGCGAGTAAATCGCTCGCCGCCCTCATATTTTTTGGCGAACGTGCATCAGCTAAGCTCCTGCATTACTCTTTCAAGATGATCTTTTTCTGAGCTGACACCGCATCACTTGCGGAAATAAATCCAAGCTCCATTCAAACGATGGAAATTTATATTATTAGTGCCCTTTTTACTCTTTGGAATTCCCGGTCACTTTCGATGAATGTGGCGAGTATCAGCGGAACAAGATCTGTAATCTTAATTTCACTGCCATATACTTGCGCATAGACACCCGCATACTCCAGAAGGCTTTGATGCAGATCGGGGTGTAAGCTGATAGAGAGCTTGACGGGTGTCGTCTCCCGCAATTTTGGCAATTTCAGTACGCTCATCTGGGCATCTCCTCATTGGGTACCTCAATGATGAGGTCCTGCCGCACCAGCAGGTGAACGGGCGCACCGGCCCGGATCGTGATGGTGGGCGAGATATCGAGGTTGCGCCGGGTAATCTCGTCCGCTGCTCGGGTAGCACCTGTCTGCGTCGCCTCCCGAACGGCGCGCACCAGTTCTCCGTCGCCGGAGATGGACAATTCGGTGCCCGCCCCCAGCAATGTTGCAAGAGCCATTCCCTTCGCCAAACGGCCCGTGTGATGATCGACTTGGCCTGATAGTCCTCCGCGGCCCGAGCCGTCCGTCGCCGGCATGTTATCAAGACTCAGCGATCGCCCATCGGGCAACATCAGGCGCTGCCAGACTACGAGCACGCGGTCCTGGCCATACGCTAATGCGCTATCGTAGGTGCCTATCAGCCTTGCGCCTTGCGGTATCAGGAGGTGCAATCCCGTCGCGCTATCGAAAACGTTCTGGGTCACCTGAGCAATGATCATGCCTGGAAGATCGGAATTCAGGGCCGTAATGAGGCTTGCCGCGATGATGCTCCCTGCCGCCAGGGTGTAGGGCGACGCCGCCGCCTCGACGGCATGCGGATTGACGGTGCTTCGAGCATCAAGTTTCTCAACAAATCTGACCTTCCGATCCGCCGTGGGCACCCCCTCATTGCCATCATTGCTGATGGACACCGGTGCGTCTTGTCCCTGACTTGTCTGGACTGCAGACACAGAGCCCTGCCGCGCGGCGATGCCTTCCGCCGCAAGCAGCGGCGATCGCAACGCGGCGGACCTCTCGTCGGCGTGTCGATCGGCAATCTCGCCTCCAGCATTCTTCGGTGCAGGCATGCCTTGCGCCCCGCGCCCGCGTTCCTGAGCCCGCAGTATGGGCCGGCCCAAATCCCCAGGGAGCGGTGGACCAAGTTTCGGAACATCTCCGTAGCTTTTCGGCAAGGCGTCTACCATGTCCGCTGGCGCTGCGAGTTTCGGGCGCGCCAAGTCATCTTCTGCAAGTGTTCGGGAATAGATGTGCGGTTTGAGGGCGATCCAGGCGACGGCGCCAAGGGCGATGGCCGCAGCCGTACTCGCCGCAATGATGACTTCGCGGCGAAACCGTATAGCCCTTGGTGGACGCCCCCGGATCGCTAGCGTCTCCGGCTCAGCCTTCGGCACCCTTCCGGTCGGATTTGAGTCCGGCGAAGCGGGCTCGCGCTGCGAGGCGCTGTCGCTTTCCGACTTGTCTTTCGCGCCGGACGCCTCATCGGGCTTGTCGTACACTGCGCTCATCGTGTTGCCCTTTCGGCACCGAGGCGGGCGATCCTGACCACCCGCTGCTTCCTGGAGCCGATCCGCAGTTCTGCCACGGTGATGAGCCGATCTATGACGTAGAAGCGGCCTCGCATGCGGTAGTTGACGAGTTCGGCCTTGCCTTCCGCGTCCAACAGAAACAGCGGCGGAGCTTCATCGACACCAATGGCTGCGGGGAACTCTACAAAGGTCTGGTGGCCGTCGTCGAATGCCCGCAGCGGACGCCATGACGGCTTGTCGCCGCTGATGGTGTAACCGAAATTGAGCGTCTCGACCGCGAGCCCGGCGGCCACGGGTCGCACCTGCTCCGCCGCCTCGCTCGCGCGCTTGATCGCAAGCATCTCATCGAGGGGATAATTCCAGGACAGCGCCGTCAATCCGCCAGTGCCCCTGCTCGTCAACTGCAGATGATAGGTTCGCCGGTCAGTCGTGATCACCAGGTTGGTCGCCAATCCTGCACTGAAAGGCTTGACCAGGACATGCGTGCGCTTGTCTGCGCCGCTGCCGCTTGTGGTATCACCGATTACCCAGCGCGCGGTGTCGCCCGCCGCGACGGCAATCAGCGCTTCGCCAGACTGGAGCATGATGTCGGTGATCATGCCGGGCTCGGTCGAGGCACGGTAGATCGCACCATCCGACCACAGGTACACGTGGCGCTGATCGCCCCATGCGCCTGCCGGTGGTCGGCGTAGCGACGGTTCGCCGATCGCCAGAGCCGAGACTGCGGGCAGTACGGGCGAAGTCGGCTGAAATGGGCCGCCGGTCGCGAGCGCGATTGCAGCCAGGAAATGACCGGTCATGGCAGGGTCTCCATCGGTGACAGTGAAGCGGAAGCTGGCGTTCTGGGGCCGACCAGATAGGCTGAGGTGGCAGAGTCTGCATTCGGCTGCGTGGACGTCTCGCTGGTGCTTTCGTATTCGCGGCTCCAGTCGATCGCATCGACATATATTCCCAGCGGATTGCGGCGCAGGGTATCTGTATCGCGCGGTGGTTTCTCAATTAGGGTCAGAATTGCGGTCCAGCGGCTGCTGGCGCTCGGGCTGCCGCGCTCGAACTCCTGCTCCATCCACTTGACCTGAAAGCTCTTGTCCGACGCGCGCACAACGCTCGTGATCTGCACCGATACAGTGCGCTCGCCAATGCGCGTCAGTGCACCCGAGGCCCGGGCATATTCGCTGAGGAACTTCGCCCCGCGCTGGGTTGTGTAGTCGTAGGCTTCGAGCCAGTCACGGCGCGCGATTACCGGGTCCAGCGACAGGCCGCGGACGTGAGCGATGAATTTGGCCAGTGCCCAGGCGACCTGAGGATCAGTCGGACGATAGTTCGTTTCAGCCTTCGATATCGCCCTCGGCTCGCCCAGACGATCGACGGCCACGACATAAGGGACGACCCGGCTCTGCAACGATTGCCACAAAAGCCCTGTCGCCATCGCCCCTGCAAGCCCGAGACAACCGAAAGCGATGTAACGCCAGCTGCGTGCCTGGACCCGCGCCGAGCCGATTCGCTCATCCCAGAGCTGACCGGCGCGCTGATAAGGCGTTTCCGGCTGCGGGCTTCGCCCATAAGTCGATGTGCTACGTTTGAAGCGCATGGCCTAGTCATTCCTTTCGCTGATGTCTGGGGAAGCGCCGCCGCCGTGATGATCGCCCTGCTGAACGGCATGAAGTGCGAGCTGGCGACGGTGGCGTGCGGCGTGCTCTGCCTGGGCCTTTCGCGCCCAGGGCGGAGCGGTCTGCGCTGGGCGCGGCGCGGACGGCGGGGAGTGCGAACCTTCAAAGGCGGCGTCGGCAGCGGCCCGCCCTTCCGCAGCCGCCTGCCCCAGTCCGAAACCTCCCGAGGCGCGCGATCGCACCGCATGGCCGGCCGCCTTTGCCACCCCTCCCAGACCAGCTTTCACCGAGGCGGTTCCGGCACTTTGCTGACCCAGCGCGTAGCCTCGCGCTGCGCCGGCGCCCATCGACGCGCCCGCACGGATCGAGCCCATACCGGCGGCGGCAGCGAGACGCGCTCCCCCGATCGCCACCCCGCCCGTCACCATGGCCGCCGCCGCCGCACCGGCCATGGTACCCAGCGCAGCGCCAGCGCCGAGCTGCGGGGCGCCTGAGGCCAGCCCACTCGCGACCGCAGGTGCAAATATGCCCAGGCCCAGCAGGGCAAGGCTTGCCAGGACCAGGCTCATGGCCTCGCCAATGTCCGGCTCCCGCCACTGTAGCCCTGCCGTGAACTGATCGAAAAAGGTGGAACCGATACCGACAATGACCGCCAGCACCATGATCTTGATGCCTGAGCTCACCACATGGCCGAGCACGCGTTCGGCGAGAAAGCTGGTGCGGTTCCACAAGGCGAACGGCACGAGGATGAAACCCGCAAGGCTGACCAGCTTGAATTCGAGGATGCAGACGAACATCTGCACGGCCAGCACGAAGAAAGCGAGAATGACGATAAGCCAGGCGACCAGCAGCACAGCGATGGCCATGAAATTATCGAAGAAGGTAGTGAAGCCCAGCATTTGGGACACCTGCTCGAGCAGCGGCCACGCCGCTGAAAAGCCAATACCGGCAAGCCTGCCAGGCTTCAGAAGGTCGGCCGCGCTCAGATTGCCGCCACCGGCGGTGAGCCCGGCCTGCGCGAAGGAGCGGTAGATGATCTCGGAAAGCGCGGGAAAGCTGTTGATGATGTAGGCGAAGGCGCCGACGTAGAGTATCTTGCGGATGAGGCGGCCAAGGACGTTGTCTTCGCCGCCCAGCGTCCAGAACAGCGCTGCAATCGTAACGTCGATGCCGATCAGCGTCGCCGTCAGGAAGCGCACATCACCGCCGAGCAGACCAAAGCCACTGTCGATATAGGCGATGAACGTAGCCATGAACTGGTCGATGACATTGAGGTCGTCCATTGGCGCTAAGCTTCCTTTCTCAGTGCTGTTCGTGACCCTCACGGTGTCGCGGGACGGGGGCCGGAGAGGCAGCAGCCCCCGCCCCGCGACGCGGCAGCGCAGGGGAGACGCTGCCGCAAACGCTCACTCGCAAACTCGCAAACTCGCGCCCATCACGACGGCGATCGTCAGTCTGACCCTGCCGCGCCGGATGCCCTTTGGCGGCTTGGTCCGGCCGGGTTCGCAGCGGCTCGGATGCCTCCGTTTTCGGCTCAATGCGGGGTATAGGCCGAGCCAGTGCCGAGGAAGTTGGCCGCCGCGCTTTGAGCCTGCGCGCGGGCTTGCGCCTCGTTGGCGCCCGAGACGGTCTGCGAGCGAAATTGCGCGGCCATCATCTGCTGAACCTGCAACTGCTGCTTCACGACGAGCGCGAGGAGCTGATTGGTCGCCTGCTGGGCCTGCAGCGAGCCTTCCGCCCCTTGGCTTCTTTCCACCAGCGCCGTCAGCGCGGTTCTGTCGGTCTCGACGTTCTCGGCAATCTGTGCCTGGACGCTTGCCGTCTGGCGATAGGCGGCAAGCTCGGTATCGAGCCGCGCGCGGGCCGCCGCGACCTGTGCGTCCTGCTTCAGCGACTGCCGGAAGGCGTCCGGATAAAGGTCGCCGAATTGCTCGTCGACGTCTGCGATCCGAAACTGGATGCGCCCCGCCTGCCCCATGAGCCTGTCGATCTGCTGCAGCGTGCCGGTAAGTTCCTCCAGCTCGGGAAAGCTGATGGTCGAGAGGTTCTTGCCTTCATTGATCAGGCTTTGCGCCTGGTTTTGCAGCGCCTTGATCTGATTGTTGACTTGCTGGAGCGTGCGCGCCGCAGTCAGAACATTCTGCGCATAGTTTGACGGATCATAAACGACCAGCGCGTGTGCTGGCTTGCTCGAGAACAGGCCGGCTACCCCAAAGGCGGCCACCACCGTAACGCCAAGCGCAGCTGCGGCGCCAATGGATGCTGTGCGTGACTTAACTTTCATCGGTCGTCTCCTGGGTTGCAGATAGGTAGGGGGCGATGGTGTCAGACAGCTCGGCTGCCCAGGTAAGCCCTGCGCCTTCGAGGAAGCGGGTCAGGAAGCGATCGCTTCCATGCTCCTCGAGCTGCGCATCGATGCGGGCCTGGCTTGCCGGGTCGGAAGATCCGCAAAGCGCCAGGGCTACGTCTCCCAGTCCAAGCTCGAATAGCCGATTGCCGCGAGCGGACTGCAGATAGTACTCGCGCTTGGGACTGGCCCGCGCGACGAGTTCGATCTGCCGGACGCTGAGGCCGAAACGCTCGTAAGTCTGCCGGCTTAGCGGTTCGACAGCGCGGTCATTGGGAAGCAGGATACGTTGCGGGCAGCTTTCCAGGATGGCCGGGGCGATCGGGGAGGCAGCGATGTCGGAAAGGCTCTGCGTCGCGAAAACGACGGACACATTGCGCTTTCTGAGGACTTTGAGCCACTCGCGGATGCGAGCTGCAAACAGCGGATGGTCAAGGAAGATCCAGGCCTCATCGAGCACCAGCAGGGTGGGACGGCCGTCGAAGCGCGCCTCGAGGCGGTGGAACAGGTAGCTGAGCACCGGGGCGACCACGCCCTTGCTCGCCATCAGCGCTTCGGTCTCGAAACACTGGATGTCGAGGAAACGCATGTCGCTTTCGACCGCATCGAGCAGCGCGCCGTAAGGTCCCTCGATTGTGTAGGGGCTCAGCGCGGCACGCAAGTCGCTGGATTGCAAGAGCAGCGTGAAGCCGGTCATCGTGCGCTCGTCAGCGGGCGCGCTTGCCAGGCTGGTCAATGCCGACCACACCTGATCCTTGACGCCGGGCGTGACGGTCAGGTTCTCCTGGACCAGCAAAGCCGCGATCCACTCGGCCGCCCAGGCGCGCTGCGCCGGACCGTCGATTGCGCGCAGGGGCTGGAAAGCGAGACCAGCCCGCGCACCTGACGCGGCGTTGCCGATATCGTCACCCATGCCCTCGCCCGCGCCAAGACCCAGCGCGTGATGCGCCCCGCCGCAGGCAAGCACGGCCGCCCGGGCGGATAAGCCCTTGTCGAAGATATAGACCTGCGCCCGGGGATACCGGCGAAACTGCAGTATCATCAGCGCAAGAAGCACGGACTTTCCCGCACCGGTCGGACCGGCGATGAACATGTGTCCGACATCGCCCACGTGGGTGGAGAGACGAAACGGCGTGGAGCCGGACGTGCGCACATGAAGCAGGGGCGAGCCACCGAGGTGCTCGTTGCGTTCGGGGCCCGCCCACACCGCAGAGAGCGGCATGAGATGGGCGAGATTAAGGGTATGAACGAGGGGCTGGCGCACATTGGCATAGACATGGCCGGGCAGTGACGAAAGCCATGCCTCGACGCCGTTGACGCGCTCACGGATCGTCGTGAAGCCCAGGCCCCCGAGGATCTTCTCGACGCTGCGCACCTTGGCTTCCACGCCGTCACGGCTGGCGTCCGCGAGGGTCACCGTCGTCGTCAGATACCCAAAGGCGACATGGTCGCCGCCGAGCGCCTGAAGGGCGAGATCGGCATCCGCGACCTTGTTATCGGCATCGCTGTCGAGCAGCTGCGTCGGACTGTTGTAAAGCACCTCGCGCAGCATGGCGCTCAGGGACTTGCGCTTGTTGAACCATTGCCTGCGCAGCGAAGTGAGCTGCCGGTTCGCCTCGGCCTTGTCGAGGGCAATGAAGCGGGTGACCCAGCGGTATCCGAATGCCTGGTGATTGAGCGCATCGAGCAGCGCCGGGCGGCTGACATTGGGGAAACCCAATACCGACATCGTACGCAAATGCAGATTGCCCAGCTGCGGCTCCAGCCCGCCCACAAGCGGGGTATCGACGAGCAGTCCGTCGAGATACATGGGGGTTTCGGGAACGGCCACGTCCTGTCGCCGTTCGGAAATCGTATTGTGCAAGTATGTGAGCAACGCATCGCTGCCCAGGACCTCCGCATGTGGCAGGATCCCGCTGAAGAGATCGAAGGCGCGGTCGGTTTCGGTGATGAAGCTGGCCAGTTCAGCGCACCAGTCCCTGCCCCTTACCGCATCACCGCGTTCGACCAGCCGGCGCCCGGCGGCATCCTGGCGATCCGCCGCCGGGAGCCAGGTGAGCCCAAGATAATATGCACTTTCATAATGGCCCCCTTCAGCCAGAAACGCGGCGCGGCGCTCCTGCTCCACCATCCAGCTTGCCGGATCTGGAAATCTGTCCTGCGGATAATGCGCGGCCTCGCGCCGCTCCGCCTCGAAAAACAAGGCCCATCCCGAGCCGAAGCGGCGCAGTACGTTGTTGACCCGGGCCGACACAGACACCAGCTCCGCTTCGGTCGCCGATTCCAGATCCGGCCCGCGATAGCCAAGGACCCGCAGGAAGCTGCCGTCCTTGTTGAGCACGACGCCTGGAGCGACCAGCGCAGCCCAGGGAAGATGGTCGGCGAGCCGGTTCGCCTGCGCGCGATATTCGGAGAGGTTCAACATGCGAAGTACCCCTTCTGGCGCAAATGGCGCAGCACGACGGGGGCGAAATCGGGATCGCGTTTCGCGGCGAGGACGGCGAGGCTGTGCCCCGCCGCCCAGATCACGAGTCCGGCCAGCCATTGCTGCAGACCGAGCCCGATCGCCGCCGCCAGCGTGCCGTTGACGATCGCGATTCCACGCGGCGCACCGCCAAGGAGGAGCGGCGCGCCCAGGCTCGTATGGATCGGCACCTCGAAACCCTCGATGGGGCCGCCGTGCCGCCCTTCGCCGCTCATGCGACCAGTGCTCCGCCGCCGAAGCTGAAAAAGGACAGGAAGAAGCTTGAGGCTGCGAACGCGATCGACAGGCCGAACACAATCTGGATCAGGCGCCGAAAACCGCCAGCCGTCTCACCAAAGGCAAGGGTGAGGCCGGTCACGATGATGATGATTACCGCAACGATCTTGGCGACCGGGCCCTGTACCGATTCGAGCACCTGCTCAAGCGGTTCCTCCCAAGGCATTCCCGAACCCGATGCAAACGCGCGCCCCGCAAAAGCCCATGACAGCGCGTTCGCGCCGACAAATGCGGCAAGGCTCGAGGTAGCCATGGCTCGGGTCCGTGGCGGGCAAAGATGGATCTTGCTCATGTGTAGGTCTCCTGTGTGCTGGAGGGTGGAAGAAGGTTGCTCAGGCGATAGTCACCGCTCTCGGCATCAAGACCGTCGAGACGGGCGATCGTGGAAACCCGGCGCGCGAGCCCGCGCCCGGAGATGAACACGATGAGATCGATGGCGTCCGCGATAAGGCGGCGCGGAACCATGACAACGGCTTCCTGAACGAGGCTTTCGATGCGATGCAGCGCCGCTGCGGCTCCGTTCGCGTGGATCGTTGCGATCCCTCCCGGGTGGCCGGTGTTCCACGCCTTTAGCATCTCGAGTGCCTCGGGGCCGCGAACCTCGCCGACGATGAGACGGTCCGGCCGCAGCCGCAGGGTCGAGCGAACGAGATCGGCGATAGTGACGAAGCCCGGCCGGGTCCGCAGGGCCACGGTGTCCGGCACCGGGCTTTGCAGTTCGCGGGTGTCCTCGATGAGGATCACCCGTTCATCGATCGCGGTCAGTTCGGCCAGCAGGGCATTGGCAAGTGTCGTCTTGCCCGAGCTTGTACCGCCGACGACGAGGATGTTTCGGCGGTCAAGCACAGCCTCGCGCAGAACGGCGGCGCCCTGGACCGAGATGAAGCCGTCGGCGACATAGTCACCGAGCGTATGGATGCGCGCGGCGGGCTTTCGGATTGCAAAGCACGGGCCGCTCGAGACCGGCGGCAATATTCCTTCGAAACGCTCGCCGGCGCCTGCAGTGTGGGCCGGGAGTTCCGCGGAGACAATCGGCCGACTGGCATGAACTTCTCCGCGCGTACCGCTCCCGACCAGCCGCACGATTCGCTCGATTTGCTCGGCCGCGATTCTCACGCCTGTGTCGACGAGGCCTTCGCCTAGAATGTCGAGACGCAATGCGCCGTCGGGATTGACCATGATTTCGATGACGCGCGGATTGCGGAGCGCCGCCTCGATTTCCGGCCCCATCGCGCTGTGCAGCATGACCCGCCGCCGGGCCGCCGAGAGCGTCTCGCCTGCCTGCCCGCTCATCGCGGCGCTCCCTTTTCCAGGGTACGCTCTCCCATGGCGACCTTCCGCGCCACTTGGGTCAGGAACGCCTCGAACCGGACGCCCCCTGCCGCCCGTCCGGCCCGATCGCTGTCTGCGAGCGGAGGATGGATTGCCAGCTCGTAGCGAATGAACAGCGCAAGCGTCTCAAGCTCGATGTGACTGTCTCGCACCAGACGATCAAGGAGCGCGGTGATGCGATCGAGCCGCGGACCGAACCGCTCATCAAGATCGGATGCATCCCGCCGGTCGAGCCAGTCCGAGACGGCCCGGGCAAGAAGCTGCGAGCGCGACACGCCTGGACGGGCGGCCATTGCCGTGAACCGGTCGCTGACCGCCTGCGGCAGGAAGAGCTGATGACGGACCTTGCCCTTCACAGCTGGAGCCCCAGCTGCAACGGGTCGGCGCGATCAGACTGTTCCAGACCGAACACCACCGGCGCCAGGCGCCTTTGCACCAGGCGGTCGATCCCGGCTCTTTCGGCGGACAGATCGTCCTGTTCATCATCGAGACCGAGTGCGTCGCTCGCGGCGGCGGGACATGAAGGCGCAGAAGCCATCTCCTGTTCGGGCAAACGCACCTGCTCACGGCCACCGGCTTCAACCCATTGCTCCCCTTGCGCTGCTGCGTCGAGGCGCGGGTCAATCGCGCGGATAGCGTTGCCCCAGTCATTGCCGCGCCGCGGCGGCAAATCTCGAGGACCGCTGGGAGCCAGCTGCGGCGGCGGCAGAATGCGCGCGGAAAATGCCGGATCCTCGTAGTATCGCAGCTTGGCCGCACGGATCGGCGGCGTACCCGAAACGAGCACCAGCTCGTCGCCGGGAGCCAGCTGCATGACTTCGCCCGGGGTTAGCAAAGCGCGGGCGGTCTCCTGCCGGCTGACCATGACATGCGCGAGCCAGGGCGCCAGCCGATGCCCGGCGTAGTTTCGCATCGAGCGCTGCTCCGTCGCCGTGCCCAGCGCGTCGGAGAGCCGCTTCGCCGTGCGTTCGTCGTTGGTGGCGAAGGCGACGCGCACATGACAGTTGTCGAGGATGGCGTTGTGCTCGCCGTACGCCTTTTCGATTTGATTGAGGCTCTGTGCGATCAGGAAGGCACGCACGCCGTACCCCGCCATGAAGGCCAGGCTGGTCTCGAAGAAATCGAGCCGGCCAAGCGCGGGGAATTCGTCGAGCATCAGCAGCAATTTGTGATGCTTGGCAACGCCGTGCGGTGCGCGCGAGACCTCAGGCAGTTGCTCGGTGAGCCGCCGGCCGATCTGGTTGAGGATCAGCCGGATTAGAGGCTTAGTACGGCTGATGTCTGACGGCGGCACCACAAGGTAAAGCGAGACCGGATGGGTCGCCGCGACGAGATCGGCGATGCGCCAGTCCGATGCGCTGGTAACCGCGGAAACGGTCGGATCACGGTAAAGCCCGAGAAACGACATCGCCGTCGAGAGGACGCCCGAGCGCTCATTCACGGACTTGTTAAGCAGTTCACGCGCGGCCGAAGCCACGACGGGATGGACGCGGGCGGCCTCGGCCGTGCCAAGGTGGTTGGTCGTCATCATCGCCCGCAGCGTTGCCTCGAAGGTACGTTCGGGATCGGAGAGGAAGGTGGCGACGCGCGCGAGTGACTTTTCTTCCTCGGCGTAGAGGATGTGCAGAATCGCGCCGACCAGAAGTGAATGGCTGGTCTTTTCCCAATGGCTGCGACGTTCGAGCGCGCCTTCGGGGTCGACGAGGATATCTGCGATGTTTTGCACGTCGCGAACTTCGTTCTCGCCGCGGCGCACTTCGAGCAGGGGATTGTACCGGGCCGAACGCAGATCGGTCGGATTGAACAGGAGGCAATGCGAAAATCGCGAACGCCAACCGGCCGTCAATGCCCAGTTCTCTCCTTTGATGTCGTGAATGACGGCAGAACCGGTCCAGCCAAGCAGGGTCGGAACGACGAGCCCGACGCCCTTGCCCGATCGCGTCGGAGCGAACGCCATGACATGCTCGGGGCCATCGTGGCGCAGGTAATGGGGTCCGAAACGTCCGAGGAACACACCGCGATTGGCCAGCAATCCGGCTAATCTGGCGTCGCGCCGCGTCGCCCAGCGCGCCGAACCGTAAGTAGTGACCTCGCGGCGCTGACGCGCGCGCCACAGCGACCCGAAGACCGCTGCGCCGCAGCCGACCAGACCACTCGCCGCCGCGATCGCACCCGCCTCGTCAAAGATCTGGGGCGCATAGGCATCGAAATGGAACCACCAGATGAAAAGGGACCACGGTGCATAGACGGGCCAGCCGGCAAGATCGGCCCACGGCGCACCGAGTTCGGGCTGATAGGAAAGCGCTGCGGCCGCCCACTGCGTTGCAGACCAGATGCCTGCAAGGATTATGGCCAGCACCACAATCAATTGGCCAATGAGAAGCTTGGTCGGGGTCACGAGGATCTCCAGTCGCGGCTCAGCGGGGCTGAACGAACAGACTGGAGCCTGCCTCTTAT
>Ga0308159_1002877_pt1 | contig 18722 bp, 7 predicted proteins | sample PhyCR1_FD_201040 | JGI IMG/M metagenome (GOLD analysis project Ga0308159, IMG submission 201040) | Phyllosphere microbial communities from UC Gill Tract Community Farm, Albany, California, United States - DLSLC.R1 | ecosystem: Host-associated > Plants > Phyllosphere > Unclassified | place: USA... | reverse complement strand
CCATGCCGCCGGCAGCGCGGCGGCCGTCCAGGGATGTTACCTGCTGTCCTGCCCGAAAGACGCGCCGCCGCTCGTCCGGCTGTCGATATTCGCCTTCATGGTCAAGAACCTGGTCCGGCAGGCCGGGCTCGAGCGCCTCGGCGGCGGGGCGCTGCTGCAGGGCACCGGCATGGCCTTCCCCTGGCCGATGTTCGACCAGGCCCCGCTCGAAACCAGTTCGCTGGTCGAGGACCTGAAACTCGGGCTCGACCTGCGGCTGGCCGGGCGCACGGTATGCTTCGATGCGCGCGCGGTCTTCACCAGCAGCGCCAGCAGCCAGGCGGCCACGCAAGGGCAGCGGACGCGCTGGGAACACGGTTCGATCGCCACCGCGCTGGAATACGGCCCCCGGCTGGTCCGCCGTGCCGTGCTGGGGCGGCCCGAGCTACTGGTACTGGCGGCGGACCTTGCCATTCCGCCGCTGGCGCTGCTGGCGGGGCTGGCCGTGCCGATCTGCCTGCTGCTGGGCGTCCTGGCGATGCTGACCGGGCACACCGCCCCGCTGATCGCACTGCTGGCCGCCGCCGGTGCCGCCGGCGCCGCGCTGCTGCTCGTCTGGCACCGGCTCGGCCGGGAGGTCCTGCCCGCCCGCACGGCGCTGCAACTGCCGCGCTATCTGCGCTGGAAACTGCCGATCTACCGCCGTCTCGCCGGTGAGAGGCAGACGCTCTGGGTAAGGACCAGCCGCAAGCCATGACCAGACCGCGTGGACAAATTCCCGGCAATGCGACGGGCGCACAATTTCATGCCCCGTCGCCCCCGCGAAGGCGGGGGCCCCGCTTGTTCGCGGGATACGCCGCCATGCGCGAGGAGAGTGGGCAAAAACCCTCGAATTCGTCCACGCTCCCTGGCGGAAAATCCGTCGCCGTGGCCGGTGCAGCCAAGAGAATATGAATATTTAAAAACATAAACTAACTTTATAATTTAATATATCCATTCCTGTGGTGACTATTGATACCGTAAAAGGTTTAATTACGGATCGATTGATTTGGACATAGTGTCCGCACCAAGACAATCGCAATATAGCTACACTATCGTCAACGCATATCCATGCGGCGGAGGGACAGATGCGTGTCGTCGTTTACCATTTCCCGATAACCATGTTTTCGACCGGCGCGGCGGTGCTTTCATGACCTTCGCCATGTCGTCTTCCGCAGCGCGTGGCCATGCCCGCTGCGTCCTGATCGGCACGGAGCGGCTGCTGATCGAATGCGCCGCCAAGCTGCAGGACCGGGGCCATGAAATCGTGGCGATCGTCAGCGACCAGCGCGCGGTCGCCGAATGGGCCCGGCATGAACAGATCCCGGTGCTGGACAAGCCCTCGGCGCTGCTGGAGGGCGGGCCCGAGGGCGGGCCGCCCTCGTTCGACTTCCTGTTCAGCATCACCAACCTGCGCCGCCTGCCGCCCGAGATCCTGGCGCTGCCGACGCGCGCGGCGATCAACTTCCACGACGGCCTGCTGCCCGCTTACGCGGGGCTTAACACCCCCGTATGGGCCCTGTTGAACGGCGAGACCCGGCACGGCATCAGCTGGCACCTGATGACCGCCGACATCGACGCCGGCGACCTGCTGCTCACCCGCCCCATCGTGCTCGACGCCGACGACACCGCGCTTTCGGTCAACACCAAGTGCTTCGTCGCCGCGCTCGACAGTTTCGACGCGCTGGTCGCCGGGCTGGAGACCGACACGCTTGTCCCGCAGCGGCAGGACGACGCGCCCGGCCACCTCTACGGCCTCACCGCGAGGCCGGCGGCGGCGGGCATGATCGACTGGAACGCCGACGCCGAAACCACCGCGCGCCTGGTGCGGGCGCTGGATCACGGCACTTACGCCAACCCGCTGGGCACCGCCAAGCTGAGCGTCGGCGGGCAGGTCCTGCCGGTCGGCTCGGCGACGGTGCAGCCGGCACGCTCGGGCCTGCCGGCGGGCACGATCGTCGCGGCGGAAGGCAGCGCGCTGGTCGTCGCCACGGGCACGCAGGATATCCGCATCGATGCCCTCTCGACCTGCGGCGGCGCTTCGGTGCGCGCCGGCGATCATGGACTGCTGCCGGGCGCCCGCCTGGACCTGATGACGGACGGGCAGCGCGGCGACCTGTCGACGCTGAACGCCGCCGTCGGCCGCTTCGAACCGTGGTGGCGCCGGCGCCTCGCCCGCCGCCAGCCGCTGCAACTGCCGCAGGTGGCCACGGGCGGCGTCTATGGAACGCCCGTCCTCGATCATGTCGACCTCGCCGTCCCCGGGACCGAGGCGACGGCGCCTTCGCGCGAACGCTTCGTCATGGCCGCGCTGGTCGCGTGCCTGGGCCGCATCGCCGACAAGGCGCGCTTCGACCTGGGCTATGCCGACCCGATCCTCGCCAGCCAGTACGGCGAGCTGGAGGCGTGGTTCTCGGCCCAGCTGCCGCTCGGCATCGACATCGATTTCGCGCGCGGCATGACCCAGGTGCGCGAAGGGCTCTGCGCCGAGATCCGGCAGATGCGCCGCCGCATCGGCCACGCCGCCGACCTTTTCGCGCGCAGCCCGGAACTGCGCGGCGAAGGGCCGGGCGATCCCTCGACCCTGCCCGTTGCGATCCTGCTGGTCGAGAACCTGGACGAGGCCGCGCCGCGCCCCGGCGCCGACCTCACCGTCGCCCTGCTGACGGACGGCAGCGCCTGCCGCTGGTTCCACGACCCGCGCCGCCTGGACCGCGATGCCATCGCGACCATGCAGGCCGCGTTCCTCAGCATGCTGGCGGCGGCGGACGCGGACCCCGCGCGCCCGGTCGGCGAACTGCCGCTGATGGCGCCCGAAGACCTGCGCCGGGTGATCGAGGACTGGAACGCCACCGAGGCGCCCGTGGACCGCGACCTGCACATCCACGACCTGTTCGCGCTGCAGGTGGCCCGCACGCCCGATGCCCCGGCCGTCACCTGCCGCGGCCGCACGCTGACTTACGCAGAGCTCGACAGCCGTTCCAACCAGCTGGCGCATCAGCTGCGCGCGCTGGGCGTCGGGCCGGACGTGCTGGTCGGGCTGAACGCGGGGCGCTCGGTGGACCTGCTCGTCGCACTGGTCGGGGTCCACAAGGCAGGCGGGGCCTACGTGCCGCTGGACCCGGCCTATCCGCCCGACCGGATCGCCTACATGGTCGAGGATTCGCGCTGCCCGGTGATCATCACCGACGCCGCCCTGCTCCACGCCCTGCCGCCGACCGAGGCGATGGTCCTGTGCATCGACGGCGACTGGCCGGTCATCGCCGCGCGGCCCACCACGCCGGTCCCGGATACCGCCGGCCCGGCCAACCTGGCCTATGTGATCTACACCTCGGGCTCCACCGGCAAGCCCAAGGGCGTGATGGTGGAGCATCGCAACGCGGTGAACTTCTTCGCCGGCATGGACCGCAAGCTGGAGGCCCCCGGCACCTGGCTGGCGGTGACGAGCCTGAGCTTCGACATCTCGGTACTGGAACTGTGCTGGACGCTGGCGCGCGGCTTCCACGTCGTCCTCGCCACCGGCGACGACATCAAGGCCGCGCCGGCCACGTCCATCGCGCAGGCCCCGGTCGAGTTCAGCCTGTTCTACTTCCCCAGCGCCGACGGCGGCAGCGCTGCCGATCAGTACCGACTGCTGCTGGAGGGTGCCAGGTTCGCCGATACCCACGGCTTCACCGCCGTATGGACGCCGGAGCGGCACTTCCATGCCTTCGGCGGCCTCTATCCCAACCCCTCGGTGGCAAGCGCCGCGATCGCGGCGATCACCAGCCGGGTGCAGATCAGGGGCGGCAGCGTGGTGCTGCCGCTGCACCATCCGATCCGCGTGGCGGAAGAGTGGTCGCTGGTCGACAACCTCTCGAACGGCCGCGTCGGCATCTCCTTCGCCGCCGGCTGGCAGCCCAACGACTTCGTGCTGAGGCCGGAGAACTTCGCCGACCGCAACGGTGCGATGATGCGCGGGATCGAGACGGTGCGCGCGCTCTGGCGCGGCGAGGCGCGGCCCTTCCCCGGGCCGCTCGGCACCGACGTCGACACCCTGATCTATCCGCGTCCGGTGCAGCGCGAGCTGCCCACGTGGATCACCTCGGCCGGCAATGCCGACACGTTCGCGGCGGCGGGCACGGCGGGCACGTTCCTGCTCACCCACCTGCTGGGCCAGACGGTGGAGGAACTGGCGCAGAAGGTCGCCAGCTACCGCGCCGCGTGGCAGGCGGCGGGTCATCCCGGCGAGGGCCATGTCACGCTGATGCTGCACAGCTTCGTCGGCCACGACGCGGCGGCCGTGCGCGAGGCGGTGCGCGCGCCGATGATCGCCTACCTGCGCACCTCGACCGACCTGGTGAAGAAGTTCGCCTGGTCCTTCCCCGCCTTCAAGCGCCGCCCCGGCATGGAGGAATCGAGCGCCCACACCGACCTTTCCAGCGTCACCGACGACGAGATGGACGCGCTGCTCGAATATGCCTTCGACCGCTACTACGACACCAGCGGCCTGTTCGGCACGCCGCAGGACTGCATGGCTATGGTGGCGCGGGTTCGCGCCGCCGGGGTGAACGAGATCGGCTGCCTGATCGACTTCGGGCTGCCGGTGCAGCAGGTGCTGGACCACCTGCCCGCGCTCGACGCGCTGCGCCAGATGGCCGATCCGGCCGCTTCGGCGCAGGCCACGAGCCTGCCCGAGCTGATGGAACGCCACGCCGTCACCCATCTCCAGTGCACCCCGTCGATGGCGCATATGCTGGTCGCCGACGAGGCCGCCCGCACCCGGCTGTCGCGGCTGACGAGGCTGATGATCGGCGGCGAGGCCTTTCCGCCCGCGCTGGCGCATGACCTTCATCAACTTGCCGGCGACGCCGTGATGAACATGTACGGCCCGACCGAGACCACCATCTGGTCCGCCGTGCACAAGCTGGACGGCGCGCCCGGCGCGGTCCCTCTGGGGCGGCCGCTGGCCAACCAGCAGGTCTATATCCTCGACAGCCGCCAGCAGCCCTGCCCGCCGGGCATTCCGGGCGAACTGGTGATCGGCGGCGAGGGCGTGGTGCGCGGCTACCTGTTCCGGCCGGAACTGACCGCCGAGCGCTTCGTACCGCACCCGTTCCGGCCCGGCGCGCGCGCTTATCGCACTGGCGACCTGGCCCGGCAGCGGGCGGACGGCACGCTCGAATTCCTCGGGCGGCTGGACCATCAGATCAAGATACGGGGCTACCGCATCGAACTCGGAGAGATCGAAGCGGTGCTCAGCAGTCACCCCGACGTGGAGCAAGCGATTGTCTCCGCCCGGGAGGACACTCCGGGGGATGTTCGTTTGGTCGGGTATTACGTGCCTGCAACCGTTGTCACTACCCCTGTCGACGCGCTGCGCGACCATATGCGCGCGCATCTTCCGGAGTTCATGGTGCCGGCTTTGCTGGTGGAGATGCGGGCATTGCCCCGCACCCCCAACGGCAAGGTCGATCGCGGCGCCCTGCCCGCCCCGCAGGGCGCCGCGGCTTCTCCCGGTGGCGACTATGTCGCCCCGGGAGACGCCATGGAGGAGCGGGTCGCGGCCATCTGGTGCGAGGTGCTCAAGCTCGACAAGGTGGGCACGCGTGACAATTTCTTCGACATCGGCGGGCATTCGCTGCTGGCGGTGCAGGTCCACCGCCACCTGCGCGCGGCCCTGGAGCGGCCGCTGCCGCTGACCGACATCTTCCGCTTCCCGACCGTCCAGGCGCTCAGCGCCCACCTGTCGGGCGGCGGCGACGGCGACGCGGCCGTGCTGCAGGGCCAGGCGCGCGCGGCGGAGCGGCGCGCGGCGATGGACCGGCGCCGGGGCGTCAGGGCGCCGCTGGCAACGCGCTGAGCGCACGAGACGACTACAGGGCAAATACGGGGTGGAATGACATCATGTATCGCAACGACGAGCCTTTTGAGATCCCGCTCCCCCCGATCGGCGGGGAAGGTGTCGAGAACGCCATCGCCATCGTCGGCATGTCGTGCCGCTTCGCCGGTGCCCGCGGGCTGGACGCGTACTGGGAAACGCTGAAGGACGGCATCGAGGGGATCGAGCGCTTCTCCGAGGACGACCTGCTGGCGGCCGGGGTCGATCCGCGCACCTTGGCCCGGCCGAACTACATCCGGGCCGGGGCGCCGCTGGCCGACATGGAATGCTTCGACGCCGCGCTGTTCGGCCTGAGCCCGCGCGATGCGGCGATCATGGACCCGCAGCACCGCCATTTCCTGGAATGCGCATGGGAGGCCATGGAAGACGCCGGCCATGTCGCGGACCGGGTGCCGGGCTCGATCGGGGTGTTCGGCGGCACCGGGCACAACGCCTACCTGTTCAGCAACCTGCTGACCAACCCCCGGCTGCTGCGCGATGTCGGGCCGTTCCTGCTGCGCCATACCGGCAACGACAAGGACTTCCTATCGACCCGGGTGTCCTATCTGCTCAACCTGAAAGGGCCGAGCGTCAACGTGCAGACCGCCTGCTCGACGTCGCTGGTGGCGATCCACAGCGCGGTGCAGAGCCTGCTGAACCGCGAATGCGACATGGCATTGGCCGGCGCGGCCTCAATCGAGCTGCCGCACCGCCAGGGCTACCTCTACGAAGAGGGCGAGATCACCAGCGCCGATGGCCATTGCCGCCCGTTCGACGCGGATTCGACCGGCGCCGTGTTCGGCAGCGGCGTGGGCGTGGTCGTCCTGCGCCGGCTCGAGGATGCCGTCGCCGACAACGACCACATCTATGCCGTGGTCCGGGGTTCGGCGGTCAACAACGACGGTTCGGGCAAGGTCAGCTACCTCAGCCCCAGCGTCGACGGCCATGCGGCGGTGGTCAGCGAGGCGCTCGACATCGCGCAGGTCGATGCGCGCAGCATCGGCTATGTCGAGGCGCACGGAACCGGCACCCGCGTCGGCGACCCGATCGAAATCGCCGCGCTAACCCAGGCTTACCGTCGCCATACCGGCGACTTGGGGTACTGCCGGATCGGCTCGGTCAAGGGCAACATCGGCCATACGGACACCGCCGCCGGGGTGGCCAGCGTCATCAAGGTCTGCCTGTCGATGCACCACGGCGCCATCGCGCCCACGCTGCACTACCGCCAGCCCAACCCGGCCTGCGACTTCGAGAGCAGCCCCTTCGCCGTCGCCGGAGAACTGCAGCCCTGGCCGCGCATGCCCGGCCGCCCGCGCCGCGCCGGCGTCAGTTCGCTCGGGGTCGGGGGCACCAACGCCCATGTCGTCATGGAGGAAGCGCCGCCGCGGGCACCGGGCAGTGCTTCCCGGCCGTGGCAGGTCCTGGTGCTTTCGGCGCAGAGCCCGTCCGCGCTGGAGGCGAACTCTGCCGCGCTCGCCGGGTATCTCGCCGCGAGCCCCGGCACCAACCTGGCCGATATGGCCTTCACCCTGAGCACCGGCCGCAAGACGCTGGCACATCGCCGCGTCGTGGTGGCCCGCGATGCGGCGGAAGCCGCCGAGGCGCTGAGCCGCTCCGGCAAGCCCGTCACCGGCAAAAGCGGACGTCCGGTCGCCTTCCAGTTCTGCGGCGCAGGCGCGCAATATGCCGGCATGGGCGCGGACATCTATGCGGGCGAGCCGCTGTTCCGCTCGGTGATCGACGAATGCCTCGCCCATCTCGGACCGCAGGAGGCGCAGGCGCTCAAGGGGTGGCTCTACCCCGGGCCGCAGGACGCAGGCGCCGCCGAAGAGGCGATGCAGCGCCCCTCCATCGCGCTGCCGCTGCTGTTCGCGGTGCAAGTGGCGCTGGCACGCCTCTGGATGTCATGGGGGATCGCCCCCGCCGCAATGATCGGCCACAGCTCGGGCGAATATGCCGCCGCGCACCTCGCCGGCGTGCTCAGCCTGCGCGATGCGCTGACGGTGGTGCGCGCCCGTGGCCGCCTGTTCGAGACCGTGCCGGGCGGCGCGATGCTGAGCGTGCCGATGGCAGAGGCGGAACTGCTGCCGATGCTGCCCCCCGGCCTTTCGATCGCGGCGGCAAACGGCCCGCGCCTGGTGGTCGTCTCCGGCCCCGCCGCCGGAATTGCGGCTTTCGCCAGCGAACTGGAGGGGCGCGAGGTCGAGACGCAGACGGTGGGGATTTCCGTCGCCGCGCACTCGGCCATGCTCGACCCGATCCTCGGCGAATTCAGGAAGGTGTTGGCCTCCGTCACCCTGAGGGCGCCCAGCCTGCCGTTCGTCTCGAACCTCACGGGGGACTGGATCACCGCCGCGCAGGCCACCGACCCCGAATACTGGGTCAGGCACCTGCGCCAGCCGGTACGCTTCACCGACGGCCTTGCGCGGCTGCTCGGCGACGGCGACCGGGTGCTGCTGGAAGTGGGGCCCGGCCGCGTGCTTTCCAGCCTCGCCCGCCAGCACCCGGACCGCACGCCCGACCAGCCGGTGCTGAACAGCCTGCCGCACAAGGACGACCGCAAGGTCGCCGGCCTCGCTCACGTTCTCGACACGCTCGGCCACCTGTGGGCCTGCGGCGCCGCGCCCGACTGGGATGCCTACTGGGGCGGCGAACGGCGCTGCCGCATGCCGCTACCGACCTACCGCTTCGAGCGCCAGCGCCACTGGTTCGAGCCGGCGGCACAGGCCCTAGGCGCATTGCCCGAGATCGAGCCCGATCAGCCCCTGCCCCGCCACGCCGACATGGCCGACTGGCTCTACGAACCCGTCTGGCAGCGCGCGCAGCAGCAACCCGCCGAGACGGGCGACGGCGTCACCCTGATCTTCGAGGACGACACCGGCCTCGGCGCAGATATCGCCGCCGGGCTTCGCGCGCAGGGCGGCCGCACGGTGACGGTCCGCCCGGGGCGCCGCTTTCGCGCGCGGCCGGACGGCAGCTTCGAGATCAACCCGCGCGCGGCCGAGGACTACAACCGCCTGATCGAATCCCTCGGCGAACGCGACCTCATGCCCGCCCATATCCATCACCTGTGGCTCGTCACCGGCGACAAGACGCGCGACGTGGCGACCTTGCAGGACCTGGGCCTGCACAGCCTGATATTCCTGACGCAATCGCTGGGCGAGCGCGACACCGGGCCGGTGGCCATCACGGTCGTCTCCGACGGCATCCAGCGCGTCTGCGACGAGGAAGGGCAGGCGCCGGCCAAGGCGACGGTGCTGGGCCCCTGCCGCGTCATCCCGCGCGAGTATCCCGACATCGCCGTGCGCAGCGTCGACATTCGCCTGCCCTCCAAAACCGGCCCCGCCTGGCCGGTGCTGCGCGACATGCTGATCGCGGAAGCAGGGCAGTCCGACGCCGCCGAGACCGTCGCATACCGGGCGTCGGAGCGGTGGGTGGGCAGCTTCGTGCCGGCGCGGGCCCGTGCCTCCGCGCAAATCCCGGCCGATGTCCGGCTGAAGCAGGAAGGCGTGTACCTGATCACCGGGGGCCTGGGCGGGCTTGGCATGGTGATCGCCGGCCATCTTGCCCGCACCCGCAAGGCACGGCTCGCGCTGCTGGCGCGCCGCGCCTTGCCGCCGCGCGCGCAGTGGCCCGATATCATGGCCCGCGCCGGCGCCGATCCAGTCGCGCAGACGATCCGCAAGATCCGCGCGATCGAGGCGGCGGGCGGCGAAGTCATGCTGCTGGTGGCCGACGTCTGCGATGCGCGCGCCGTGCGCCGGGCGGTCCAGCAGGTCCGCAGGGAGTGGGGGCCGATCGACGGCGTATTCCACACCGCCGGCGTGATCGACGACGCACTGCTCCAGCTCAAGACGCGCGCCTCCGTCGACCGCGTGCTCTCGCCCAAGCTCTACGGCACTCTGGCCCTGGACGCTGCGCTGGCGGGCGAGCAACCGGACTTCCTGCTGCTGTTCTCCTCGATCAGCGCCTTCGCGGGTATCCCAGGACAGGCCGACTACGCGGCTGCCAATGCTTTCCTCGATGCCTACGCCCAGAGCCGCCGCAGCGATCCCACCAATGTCATGTCGGTCGGCTGGAGCCGCTGGCAGGACGTCGGCATGGCCGCCGATCTCGCCGAGCAGTCCGGCGCCGACAAGGCGACAGGCCCGCTCGGCGACGGCGAGCCGATGGACCATCCCTTCCTCGACACCGTACATCGCTTCTCCGCCTCCGAACTGGTGGTAGAGGCCCTGCTTTCGCCCGGTCGCCACTGGCTGCTGGACGAACACCGGCTGGCGGACGGCTCCGCGCTGATCCCCGGCACCGGCTTCCTCGAACTCGCGCGCGCCGCTTTCGAAAGCGTCGACCCCGGGCCGAGCGAAATGCGCGACATCCTGTTCCTCAGCCCCTTCGCCGTGGCCGATGGCGAAAGCCGCACTTTGCGCATCCACCTGCATCAGCTGGGCGATGGCGACTGGAACTTCCGGATACTCGGCCGCGACGCGAACGGTGCCGAAACGGGCCCGGCGGATCCGGGCTGGGCCGAACACGTGCGCGGGACCGTGCGGCGACTGGACGCCGCGCCCGCCGCACCGTTCGACCTCGAAGCCTCGATGCAGCGTTGCTGCGAAGCGGGCGATGCCGAGGCGCTCGTCGATGCGTCCTCGCTGATGCGGTTCGGGCCTCGCTGGAAATCAGTCCGGCAACTGCGAACCGCCGAGGGCGAAGCCGTGCTGGAGCTGGCGCTTGACCGCGCCTTCGCGGCCGATCTGGTGCACATCGCCCTGCACCCGGCCCTGCTCGACTTCGCAACGGCCGGGGCGCAATGCCTGATCGCATCACGACGCCCGGGCACCGATTTCTTCGCGCCTGCCTCCTATGGCTCCATCAAGCTGCACTGCGCCCTGCCCGCGCATCTGTTCAGCGATGTCCGCTGCCGCCCCGCCACCAGCGATAACATTGCGGTATTCGACATCACCCTGACCGATCGACAAGGCAAGTTGATCGCCGAAATCACCGAATTCACGATGCTGAAGCTATCGGACACGGCGCGGCTGGCCTCCTCCACCCATGTCCCCGGCAAGACCGTCGCGGCGGAGCCGCACGCGGAACAGCCCGCGGATGGGCTGGTCTCCGCCGAAGGCCTGGCCATCGTCGAGCGCCTGCTGGCGGGAGGACGGGCAAGCCACCTCGTGATCTCGCCCACCGACCTGCACCAGACCCTCGCCCGGATCCGCTCGCCCTACCAGCCCGAAGCCGCGTTCGAACGCGATGACGGCGATCCCGGCGGCGACCCCCCGGCCACTCCGGCAGAGCGCATCATCGCCGAAATCTGGAGCGAGATGCTGGGCGTGCGCCATATCCAGCGCACCGACGATTTCTTCGACCTTGGCGGCCATTCGCTGCTCGGCGTGCAGTTCATGAACCGGCTGCGCAAGCGGACCGGCAAGCAGCTGCCGCTGGCGACCCTGCTGGAAACCGCGACCGTCGAGAAGCTGGGGCGCCTGATCGACCCGGAAGGCCAGGCCGCCCTTCCCGCTCCCGGCGCGGATCAGGGCGAGGCGGAAACCCCAGCCAACCGCAAGATCATCACCATCCGCCCGGGTACCGGAAAGACGCCGCTGTTCCTGGTCCACGACGGCCTTGGCGAGACGCTGCTCTACCGTGCGCTGGCGATGCGGATCGACCCCGACCGCCCGGTCCTGGGCATCGAGCCCGACCGTTACCCCGGCGGTACCTACCTGCACACCGGGATCGCCGAGATGGCCAGCGCCTATATCGTCCGAATGCAGACCGTCCAGCCCCATGGCCCGTACCTGCTCGCCGGCCTCTGCGCCGGCGGCGTGATCGCCTTCGAGATGGCCCGCCAGTTGCAGGACATGGGCGAGACGACAGCCTTCGTCGGCATCATCGATGCGGCCGACGTCGAAGCGCACAAGAAGTCCTTCTACATCACCCGCACCCGCATCCAGCGCGTTCGCGCGCTGCTGCGCGGGGACGCTGGCGGTCCCGCGCCAAGCCTCGGCCTGCTGCTGCGCCGCGCGGCCAACGCGGTGGCTTACGACGTGTCGACGCGGCTGGAATGGGCCAGGCGGACCCGCAAGGTCGCGCGCATGGCCGAAGGGCCGGCGCTTGCGGACAGTCATCACGCAGCCCCCGCGGCGGACAACCTTTCGTTCCTGCATCTCTACGAAGTCGCTCACCGCGCGCACCGCCCGCTAGGGCTGTTCGAGGGCGGTGAGGTCGTGCTGTTCAAGGCAATGCAAGGCACCGGCGCCGACGACGATGTGCCCTATATCGACCTGTTCACCGACTGCATCTTCGGCTGGGGCAAGCGGGTCGCTGGCGATGTCACGGTGGTCTCGGTGCCCGGCGGGCACAGCAGCGTTCTCCAGGAACCCAACGTCGACGTGCTGGCCGGCGTCATGCGCGAGGCCATCGCCCGCGCCCGCCCGAACGAGACGGTCGTGCAGGAGCCGATCCCGATCATGAGCCCACCTTCGCCTGCCGCCATCGACTTCGGCCGAACGCCCGAGATGCCGCAGTTGCAGTTCCTATGACGCCAGCCGAGCATCCCGCCGACCTGCCCACCCTGATGGTGGTGATCGTCAACTACAGGACCGGACGACTGGTGGTGGATTGCCTCGCCAGCCTGGCCGGGGAAATTGCCGCCCATCCATCCACGCGGGTCGTGGTGGTGGACAACGATTCGCGTGACGGCTCCGCGCAGGTCATCGCCGACGCGATCGCCGAGCGGGGGTGGTCGGACTGGGCGCGCCTGGTCCAGTCGCCCGTCAACGGCGGCTTCGCTGCCGGCAACAACGTCGCCCTGAGGGCAGCCATGGCGGAAACGCCGCCGCCCGATCTGTTCTGGCTACTCAATCCCGACACCCGCGTCCATCCCGGTGCCTTGAGCATCTTCCTCGACTTCTTCGCCGCCAATCCGTCCGCCGGGATCGCCGGCAGCCTGCTGCTCCACGGCAACGAAATGCCCTGGCCTTTCGCTTTCCGCTTCCCGTCCGCACTCGGCGAACTGGAACGCGGAGCGTGCATCGGGTTCGTGACGAAGCTGCTGAAGAACTACCGGGTCCCCCTGGCCATGGGGACGACGCCGCAACAGGTAGACTGGGTATCCGGCGCCAGCATGGTCATAAGGCGCACCGCGCTCTACACCACCGGGCTGATGGACGAAGGTTACTTCCTCTATTACGAGGAAGCCGACCTGTGCCGAAAGGCGTATCTGCAGGAATGGACGTGCTGGTACCTGCCTTCAGCCGTCGTCCTCCACATCGCGGGGCAAAGCACGGGCCTCACCGAGAAACAGGCCGACCGCATTCCCGGCTACTGGTTCGATTCCCGGCGGCGCTATTTCATCGTGAACCACGGCAAGGCCTATGCGATACTTGCGGACCTGGCCTGGCTTTCGGGCCATCTGCTCTGGCGCGCCCTGCGCGTCTTCCGTCCGCGGCGGGATACGCTCGTACCGTTCCTGCTGCGCGATTTCATCGCAGGCTCGGCGTTGTTGCACGGCGCCCAGGCCGCTCGCCACAAGGCCTGACCGATGAGCAAGCACGAAGCCCTGCCGAACGTGTGGCCCCTGGTAGGAGACGTTCCGCTGGACCTGTGGCTGCTCGACCTGTCGGGGATGCCCCCGCACGAGGCGATCGCCTGGCTGTCCGGCGAGGAACGCGCGAGGGCCGCACGCTTCGTGTTTCCCCGCAACCGCGAGCGATACTTCAACGCCCATATCGCGCTGCGCGTGGTGCTGGAAAGCTATTGCGGGATCAAGCCGCACCACCAGCGCTTCCGTCTCGGCCCCGATGGCAAGCCCGCGCTGGTGGATCCGCCCGACTGCCATTTCAGCCTGAGCTATGCCGGGGACATGGCTCTCCTGGGCGTCGATTACGACACGCCCGTCGGCGTCGACATAGAATGCGACCGGCCCATTCCCGATGCCGACGAACTGAGCGCGCTGCATTTCCACCCGCGCGAACGACAGGCCCTGTCCTCGATGCCCGACCCATTGCGCCACGGCGCCGGCTTCCTACAGGGCTGGACCCGCAAGGAGGCATGCCTCAAGGCGCTGGGCCACGGATTGACCATGCCGCCGGCTGAACTGCATTCGGGGCTGAAGGGCAGGCGCCCGGTACGCCTGGACGGCCGGACGGTTCTGGAGGTGGGCTGCTGCCCGCCGCTGGCCGGGTTCACCGCCGCCTGGGCGCGCACGGTCGATCACGCGGTGGCCCAGAACGCGCGCTAGGGCACGCGGACACATTCCCGGGAATGCAGTTTTTGGCACCCGGACGCATCTGCGTTGTCCCGCACGATTGAACGAGCGCACGATCCGATGCCCCGTCGCCCCCGCGAACGCGGGGGCCCCGCTTGTTCGGGGGATATCCCGCCATGAGCCAGGGGAGCGGGACGGTAATCCGATACGCAACGAGCGGAAAAAAGCTCTCGTTCAATCACGATCGAGCGCCATCGGTGACTGGCCCCTGATCCTTCCCGGCCATTTCGCACCCGCGCGCGCCGTCCAACGGCGCGCGACGACGCAGCTACGTCCGGGTGCCGAGAATTGCGTTGCTGGGATTTTGCCCACCCCGCCTGCGGCGGTCATGGCCCTTGCCATGTCGGCGGCCGAACGTGGCTTCGGACCGACTCGATTACATGGCCACGTGCGATGGTAACATCGCCGGTACTTGCGCTATTGGAAAACCTGAGTGGCTGGCGCCGAGAGGAAGCTCCGGCCGGCCTGTTTCGCGCCTGTCTTCAAAAGACGAAAATCCCTTGCGCCATCTGGCTAAACATTCACGGCGCGATAATCGAGAAATTGGGATTCACCCCAAATTTCCCGAAAATCGCTCACCCCGGATGGCGCCGGGGAAATCATCATGCTGCATTAACTATTTTTCCAGTTGCCCCATCTACAATCATGCCATTGCGAATTACATAGGCAATCATATGAACGCGATTTCGTGTGCGGGTCTTGAGCCGAACGTTCTCGACATGGCGTTCAACTGTACATGGTGCGATGGAAAGCGTCAGAGCGACCTCTTTCGCGGACATGCCGCGTGCAACCAGGCAAACTACCTCTGATTCTCTGACGGTGAGCTGCAAATTACATAACTTGTCCTGCATGTCGTCCCCCTATAAGTATGGAATCATGAGAAAAATTACTCAAATTCACGAAAAGGGAGTTAACTCCCCAACCTTATGCGGCGACCCTACAGGATTTTCCCATCAGTGTTTTTATATAACACACTATCTTTTGGCGGAACAAGTTTTGTTGGCAGTCGGTTTTTTACGTACATCTATTGCCGTTGCATCGGGGGCCCGATCACCCGAAGATCATCTCGTTTCCAGCGAAGGGTTGGGTCAGGCCGCAACAAATTGGACTGGTGAAATGAATGATCAACCTGGAATTACCGTCGAGGGACTGACCAACCGCGAAAAGCAGATCCTGAGCGCCATCGCCCAGGGCCTTTCCGCCAAGGAAGTCGCCAAGCAACTCGAGATCGCGCCCCGCACGGTCGAGCGCCATATCGATCACATCCGATTGAAGACCCGAACCCGCAACCGCTCCCACATGGTGGCGTTCGCGATCGCCAACGGCCTCGTATAAGAGAAGCGGGCCGGAAGCGCTCAGGCCTTGGGCGTGACCCACACTTCCACGGGCGCGACGAACTTCCCCGGCGCCGGCTTGCCTACATGGACGCGGTCCGCCGTGACGAGCTCCCCGGTCTCCAGGTTGAACGAGGCCCATGGCTTGGGCATGCGGCCGAAGGTCATCTTCTGGATCGGCTGGCCGGTGGACGAATTCATGATGGTGGCGATGATGCTCATCGGCCAGCCGGTACCGAGATGCCCCCCGCCTCGTCCATGACCTCACCCGAGGTTTTCCACGGTACACACCTCTGATCGATCGTCCCGGCCACCGCCCGTCCAACCGCGTGCGATGACGCAGATACGCGCGGGCGCGGAAAATTGAATTGCCGGGAATTTGTCCTCGCCGTCTGAACCGAGGCGGCCACATCGCGGGTGCAATTCCCGATGGGACCCGGTGCACCGCGCCGCGATGAACATTCAGCATAACCTTATGCGCCGTTCCACAAGAATTCGGTTTTTCAGGCATTTACGGAAAAATTTTGCCGATCCGCGCGCTTTTTCCCGACCAGCGCGTCCGTATCGGATGACCGCCTGTCAGATACGAGGGGCGTCAAACGTGGTTCGTGAAGACGACAAATACCTACCTTCAAATCCGCAAAGCCGATCGAGCGTCTTGCGATGAGAAAAATGAAATTTCGCCTGCGGGACAAGGGCATCAGCTCCGCTTCCGGAACAGGGTGGATACTATTTTCAAACATGAGGGTTGACCATGTCCAGAACGAAGTTCGACATAAATCGCACGTATAAAACACTGACACTTGCTCTGTTGGCCGGAACAGGCCTTTCTTCGATGCCGGCATTTGCCCAGGGATCGACCGAAAGCGAAACCTACAGCCCCGATATTATCGTCACTTCGGCGCGCAAGCGCGAGGAGTCCGTTCTCGACACTCCGATTTCCATCACCGGATACACCGGCGAAGAACTCGCGGCGCGCGGCATTTCTACTTTCACGGACCTTGCGCAGTCGACGCCCGGTTTCAACCTCAACGGCAACTATTCAGGGCGCAACGACCGCTCCTACGCGCAGTTGATCATCCGCGGGTTCACGTCTTCGTCCCCGCAGACCTCGACCGCTTCGATGTTCATCGACGGTGTGCCGGTTTCTTCGGCGACGGCGCTGTCCTCGATCAACAATCCCGCGCGCGTCGAAATCCTCAAGGGTCCGCAGGCCGCCTACTTCGGCCGCCAGACTTTCGCGGGGGCCATCAACGTCGTCAACCGCGAGCCGGGCGACGAACTGGCCGGCAAGGCGACGGCCATGATCGGCACGCGCAACAACTACGAAGTCTATGGCGAGATCGAGGCGCCGCTGGTCACGGACCTGCTCGGCGTGCGTTTGACCGCGGGCAAGTGGTCGAAGGACGGTTCGTACCGGAACGGCTACAACAATACCACGCTGGGCGACCAGTCGAGCCAGAGCTACTCCGCGTTCGTCACCCTGACGCCGTCTTCCAACCTCAAGATCCGCGCGTTCGGCATGTATTCGCGCGACGAGGACGGCGCGGCCGCCACCGGCCTGATCTCGGCCTATGACGTGACCGGGACCGACGGCAGCCTGGTGCACATCGGCCAGTCGAACTGTACGCTCACCGGCTATACCTCGACCGTGAACGGCCAGGGCACCGCGCATTCGAACCCCTACTTCTGCGGCGTCGCGCCGAAGATGGCCAAGGCAGCCTCGCTCAACAACACGCTGAACAGCGCCACCCGCGACTTCGTGGACGGCGCCTGGGCCGGGCTCGACGACTTCGGGCTGGCACGCAACTATTACCACGGCCACGTCAACATCGACTACGACATCGGCGGCGGCCTCAGCCTGTCGAGCCTCACCGGCTACAACCGCGAAGTCTATGCCACCCTGCTCGACAGCGACAACGTGGGCTCGACCGTGCTTGCCCCCGCTGCAGGTTCCGGGAATGCCTATTACGATTACACTTACCTTTCGCAGGCTCGTAACCAGGACTTCTCGCAGGAACTGCGCCTGAGCTACGATCAGGGCCCGATCCATGCCACGTTCGGCGGCAGCTACCTCAAGGCCTGGGGCGTCACCAAGAGCGGCGGCGGCTCGCTGCCCAGTTCGACCGTCACGGTGAAGCGCGCGGGCAAGAGCCAGGCCGAGACGATCGGCCTGTTCGGCGCCTTCAGCTACAAGCTGGACAACGGCCTGACCCTGAGCGCCGAAGGGCGTTACCAGGAAGATACCCTCAGCGCCTACGCCGGCGAGGGCGGCACCAGGGTGACGAACGATGCGATCCTGCCGGTGGGCTTCTATGCCGACGGTTCGCTGCTGCTCAAGAAGACCTATCGCAACTTCATGCCGCGCCTCATCGCGCAGTACGACATTCCGGGCAGCGATCTCATGGTCTATGCCTCTTGGTCGAAGGCGGTCAATCCGGGGCGCTTCAACACCTCGTTCCTGACGCAGAGCCAGTTGACCGTGGACGCCGCCTATGCGGCCGGCCTTGGCGTCGAGGTCAAGCCGGAGAAGGTCACGAACTACGAGGTCGGCCTGAAAGGCGCGTTGTTCGGCGGCGCCGTCACGTTCAGTTCCGCGCTGTACTATGCCCAGTGGCGCGACCAGGCGAACACGATCGCGCTGGTGGGTCAGGACACCAACGGCAACGCATCGCTCGTCTCGGGCACCGCGAACACCGGCAGCGTCGACATGCGCGGTCTGGAACTGGAAGGCAGCTGGCGGGTCAACCACATGGTCACGCTGCAGGCCGGCGGCGCCATCTCGGACACCAAGATCCTCGAATATTCCTATCCGCTGGCCAGCCAGCTGACCGGCATCTGGGATTACCACGGCAAGGAAATGCCCAATACCTCGAAGTATTCGGCCGTCGCCAGCATCGTGCTGGAGGACGCTCTCGCGGCGGGAAGCGACAGCACCTGGTTCCTGCGCGCGGACTACTCGTTCAAGTCGGGCGTCTGGTCGGATGCGGCCAACGTGGTGCGCACACCGAACCGCAGCCTGGTCAACATGCGCGGCGGCGTCACCTTCGGCAGGACCCGGATCGAGGCTTTCGTCAACAACGTGTTCAACAACAAGGACTACATCTCGATTGCCGACAACTACGTGCTGACGGCCAATTTCCAGTACTATGCGTATAACTCGGCTGTCGCGGTAGGCCTGCCGGAGCTGCGCACCGCCGGTGTGAAACTCTCCGTGGACTTCTGAACGACAAAAGCTCCC
>Ga0308159_1002876_pt1 | contig 18728 bp, 19 predicted proteins | sample PhyCR1_FD_201040 | JGI IMG/M metagenome (GOLD analysis project Ga0308159, IMG submission 201040) | Phyllosphere microbial communities from UC Gill Tract Community Farm, Albany, California, United States - DLSLC.R1 | ecosystem: Host-associated > Plants > Phyllosphere > Unclassified | place: USA... | reverse complement strand
CGGCCTGCAGAACATGGTCGAGGACGAGCAGTACTGCATCAAGATCCTCACCCAGATCTCCGCGATGACCAGCGCCCTTGAATCCGTTGCGCTCGGCCTCTTGAACGACCACCTGAACCACTGCGTCCTCGAGGCTGCAGCTGCCGGCGGCGACGAAGCGAAGATCAAGCTGCAAGAAGCCTCCGACGCCATCGCCAGACTCGTCCGCTCCTGACCTCCAGCGCTCGCTGACCCGTCTGTAGCTCGTAGGAGCCAGGAGTTATACAATGAACGTAGCCCGGGACGTTGAGTCTCGGGAAGTGAACCCGAGACCCGTCCGGAATGGACGTGGCGCTCGGGTTTCGCGCATTCAGGGCGTGATATCGATCACGTCGCTGATCATTGATTGCGCGCGCCGCCGCCAGTCTCCGCCGCGAGCCCACGCCCACCCCACGGCGTCCGGGATCGCGAGAAGCGGCTCGCTGGCCGCGGATTCGTGCCAGTACTCCAACGTGCCGACACTCCCGGTGCGGCGGGTCGCCTCGATCATGCACTGCTTGTCGCGCGCGACCAGCGTCTCATCGCGCTCGAGGCAGAGACGCCCGCCGGCAGGGCCGATGGTGCCGACGAGTTCCTCCAAGCAGCGTCGACGGCGGACGACCTCGCTGCCGAGGTCCCGCGGAGCTCGGAAGATCGTCACCGTGGTCTCTAGAGCGGCGAACGTCTCGAGCAAGAGCCGCTTTCGAGACTCGTTCTCCTGCTTCATGTGAAGGCGAGGCTGCCCGCGAAGAAGCAGTGTGCGGACGACGCGCCGAGATTCCGCGACGTCACGGGGGACGATCGCTGCCGCGATCAGCAGGTAGTCCTTCGCTTTCGACTCGTCGACGAAGACGGAGGAGGCGCTCACGTCTCGTCCTCGGGAGGCCAGTCGACCTCGAAGTAGCCGGTCCTGTCGCGTCCACTGCCCGCTCCGCCCCACAGCGTCACGATCGAGCGCCCGAACTCGTGCGGATCGACGGCATCCTTGCCATCGAGGGGCGCCTCGATCGTGAACGTCAGCATGTTGCCCGGCTCGTTGATCATCGGAGGAGGAGCGGTCACTGTCGATGCGATCGACCTACCAGCGATGCGGTAGTCCCGGACGAGCCAGACGAGCCATTCCGAGACCAGCCAGCCGTCACCGGAGGGGCCGGCGGAGAAGATGTCGACGTGACTGTCGGCTGACTTGATGCTCCACCAGAGGGCCCAGATGGGACGCCCGCGGCGCTCGTCGAGCGTCGCGGATGCTCTGATGCCGGGCATCGCGTTGAGAAGCTTGCACGGCCATCGCAGCACCGCAGGAATGTGCGGGTCGTCCGCCTCCGTCTCATCAGAAACGGTGGGCCGGGACCTCTCCAAGCCCGCCAACCTACTGAGGTACTGAGCGCGCTCGAAACCATCGTGGATCTTCCACCAGTGATCGTCGTCCGAATCGAACTCGGCCACCTGGTACCACTGGCCGGACAGCTTGGCGATGACATGAGCAAGAACACCGACAGCGGTCGTACTCATGAGCATCGCCTCCGCGTGAGCGACGTCGGCGTCGCCGGAGCTCCCCGCCTTGGCTGCGAGAACAAGATCACGCAGCATCTCCAGATCAGCACGGCGAAACTCCGCCGAGGCCTGGGAGACGGTCTTCGCACTCACTCCCAGTTCGGCCGCGACGCTACGTCCCGTCGCTCCCGGCTTGAGTGTTGCTTCGTAGATTGCCCGCCGCCGCACAGCAGCCAACTGCGAGTGAAGTCCCCGAACCTCTTCCCCCACGCGAACACATTCGCTCGCGCGCTCGACCGGATCCGGGATTGCCGACACGGACGCGACGAGCTGCCGCATCAGCCCATCTGCATCGCGCTCCTCGGTCTCCGTCACAGCACAACACTAGCAGCACGTTACCCCTGGGGGGAACGATCTGACTAGCAGGAGTAACCCTCGCGTACGGCGAAGCAGGATGTCTGGAGCCTCGCCACTGCTCGCTTCTCGTTGAGAGGGCGCGCGGTCTTCGAAGTGATCTGTTACAACTCCAGAGCAGGTTTGCAAGTATCGCCGACGGTCGATAACATCGGTAAATGCCGATTGATTTTTTGCGGGGCGCTTCTGCCGCCGTCTCCTTGTTCCATTCCTTGGCCGATCCGAAGCGCCTTCAGATCGTGCGGCGCCTGCAGCAAGGTGAGGCGCGGATCAGCGATCTGGTGACCGAGCTCGGCGTAGCTCAGTCGACGGCTTCGGAGCACATGAGCTGCCTGCGCGAGTGCGGTCTGGTCGTGGGACGCGCAGAGGGACGGCAGGTCTTCTACTCCCTGGCCCGTCCGGAACTGATTGATCTTCTCGAGTCGGCTGAGGCACTCCTGGAGGCGACGGGCTTCCAGGTCGATCTGTGCGGCACGTTCGGAACGAACGCGCGTGACTTGGTCGACGGAGCGGACGCTCGCGAGGACTCGGAGGTGGCGAAGTGATCGGCACGATCATCACGGCGATCGGTCTGTTCGCTGCGACGAACATCGACGACATCGTGGTCCTGACCGTGCTGTTCCTCGCGTCCGCGCGCGGCGCACTACCGGGCTGGAAGGTCGTGGCCGGGCAGTATCTCGGCTTCGCGACCCTCGTCGCGATCAGCGTCGTAGCAGCTGCGGGATTGACGGTCATCCCGGACGAGTGGGTAGGGCTTCTGGGCCTGATTCCCCTGGCGATCGGTCTGTACGGGCTCGTTCGCACCCTGCGGAGCAGGGGCGACGACGATGACGACGATGACGAGAGTTCGATCAGTGCCGTCGGCCTGCTGGGTGTCGCGGGGATCACGATCGCCAACGGCGCGGACAACATCTCCCTCTACACACCCGTGTTCCGCACCACCCCGATCGCGGACACGGTGGTCACGATCATCGTGTTCTTCCTCCTCGTCGCGGTGTGGTGCCTGGTCGCCCGCGTCGTCGGCACGAACAAGACTGTGACCGAGCTACTCGAGAAGGTCGAGCACTGGCTCGTGCCCGCGGTGTTCATCGGACTCGGCCTGTTCATTCTGATCGAGTCGGGTGTTGTACCCCGACTGCTTGATCTGTTCTGATGCTCGCGAAACGCGCGGCCTCGTCTCGAGTCGGACTGGCGGCCGTGTTGATCGCGACGGCCTTCGCCGTCGATCAGCTCACCAAGAGCTGGGCGCTCACAGAATTGGGGGATGGGCGCACGATCGAACTCGTTCTCGGAGCACGGTTCGAGTTGATCTTCAATCCCGGCGTCGCCTTCGGGATGGGCTCAGAGCTGGGTCCCCCGCTGGCAGTCGGGCTGATTGTCGTTCTCACCGCTCTCATGTCGTGGGTCTTCGTGGGGGCCGTGCGCGGGGCTCCGCTGGTCGGCACGGCTTTTCTCGCTCTTGCTGCGGGTGGTGGCGCGGGGAACATCTGGGATCGCATCAGTAGAGCCGCGGAGACGCCGCTGAGTGGGGAGGTCGTGGACTTCATCGCTGTCGACTGGTTCGCGATCTTCAACGTCGCTGACATCTTCACCACCTGCGGCATCGCCGGCTGGGCTGTCCTCCAGGTCTTCGGCAAGCACGACAGCCCCGAACCGCGCGGGTCCGAGACGTGATCGGTTCGCAGCTCCCCGTCCTGACACCTCGCATATCCTCCGGGACCGTTCGTCGCGCGACGATCACCGGCCTGACAGAAAGCACCACCGTGACAACCAGCACTCTGATCGCGGTCACGTCGTGAGCGCCCTCACCCGCCGCGCCCTGCTCACCTTTCCCCCGCTCGCCGTGATCGCACTGGCGACCAGCGGTTGCGCTCGCGACGATCTCGCGGAGCAGTATCGGGGCGGGTCGAACAAGAACTACGTCGCCGGCGATGGGACCGTCATCGAATGGCCCTCCGGCAGCCGGGGCGACCCGGTCGAGTTCACCGGTGCGAGCGAGACCGGAGAGACGATCAACTCGGACGACTACCTCGGGCAGGTGCTCGTCGTGAACTTCTGGTACGCCGCATGCGCCCCCTGCCGAGCCGAAGCCCCCGACCTGCAAGCGCTGCACGAGCAGTACGACGGGAACGGCGCGACGTTCCTCGGCGTCAACGTCCGCGACCAGGCCGATACCGCTCAGGCATTCGCGAACACCTACGGCATCACCTACCCCTCGATCATCGACACCGACGCCGCCGTGGCCCTCGCGTTCTCCGGCAAATTCGCCGCGAACGCCGTCCCCACCACCCTGATCCTCGACATCGAGGGCCGACCCGCCGCCCGGATCCTCGGCCGGGTCACCGCCCGCTCCATCCTCGACACCCTCATCGCGGACACCATCGCGGAGGCGGCATCGTGAACTGGGGAGAGGCCGTGTTCAGCGGCCAACTCCTGCTCGCCGCGCCCATCGCGGTCCTCGCCGGCCTCGTCTCGTTCGCGTCCCCGTGCGTGCTCCCCCTCGTCCCCGGCTACCTCGCCTACATCGGCGGAAACCCCGACCTCGCCACAGGCAGCCGGCGCCGCCTCGTCGCCGGAGTGGGCCTGTTCATCGCCGGTTTCGCCGTCGTCTTCATCGCCTACGGCGCCGCGTTCGGCGCCCTCGGGACATGGCTGCTCGAATGGCAGGACACCGTCACCCGCATCCTCGGAGTGCTCGTGATCCTCATGGGCGTCGTGTTCATCGGGCAGGTCCGGTTCCTGCAACGCACCATCCGCCCCCGCTGGAAACCCGCGACCGGACTCGCCGGAGCACCCCTGCTCGGTGTCGTGTTCGGGCTCGGCTGGACACCCTGCTTCGGGCCCACCCTCGCCGCGATCTCCGCGCTGAGCCTGGACGGCGCCTCCGCCGGCCGCGGCGCGTTCCTCGGCCTGCTGTACTGCCTGGGCCTGGGACTGCCGTTCCTGCTGATCGCCCTCGGATTCTCCTGGGCCGCCACCGCGACCAGCTTCCTCAAACGCCACATCCGCACCATCAACCTCCTCGGCGGAGGGCTACTCATCCTCATCGGCACCGCCATGGTCAGCGGCCTGTGGACCCAGTTGATCTACCGCCTCCAGAACCTGATCAACGGATTCGTCCTCCCCATCTGACTCCGACCCCTGTCTCCGTGATCATCAGTTCCGTCGGGATCCGCGCTGACGCCGGTGCGCGGAGAAGTGTCGGCTGATGGTCAAGAGAGCACCAGCGAAGAGCGGAGCGAGCGCGCTGAGAGCGACGACTCCTCCGATCACCACCCGCATGGACATCGCCGGGGTCCGCGGTGGCCGCCAACGCAACGGTCTACGTGAACGCGCCGGGCGTGAAGGCAGGAACGCCGATACCGCTGGACCCGTCCAGGAGGATCACCTGACTCCACCCAACGGTGGACACGTTCGCGATCGCGCTTGCAGGAGTGATCGCGAACTGCTGGGCCGAATCGATGACTGCCGCAACGGGAAGGACGTCGGCCCTAGCCCTAACGAGACTCTTGCGCCCACGGGCCACTTAGACGTCCTGGTCATCTATCGGCTCCTGACGACAGCGAAAGACCCAGCCGAGGTCGCCTTCGCAGGTTTCCCGACGATCACCCTCGACGGGGAGGAGCCGTTCCCGTCAGCAGGCCGGGCCACGTCGCCTGTCGGATCTACTTCACCCTGAGTCGACTGGCGAGCCTTCCGACGACTGAACAGAGCATAAAAGCGATCACGTCTCGTGAACCCTGATCTCTCGGCCACCTGCTTCTGCTGCAACCGGCCACGGCCTCGGCGTCAGGCTCACGCGCTCACTGGCGGCAACATGTACGTGTGTCGGCGATGCGGGCTCTGGATAGCGCTGCGTCCAGGTAGCGACGTCCCACGCGCCCGTCACGGTCTCGACGCTGACGTGCCGGTCCTCAAGCGCCAGGCAGGTCTCTCGGTCTTCACTCAGGCCGATCGGGACGCGGCCGCGAGTCTTGAGAATAGACAAGGCCTCAGCGTCGGAGATGGTGATGGTGATGGTGAGAGCGATTCCACCGTTCTGCCCATGCCGCCGGAGGCGGTTTCAGAAGTGTGACCGACCGGCGCCGCCAGTCGACTCATTAGGCTCAGCGAATGACCGATGCCCGCCCTCGTCCCTCGCGTCGTCGATGGCCGGTCGTGATCGCCGTTCTCGCGGCGGTAGCCCTCTACGCGACGGTCGTGCTGACTTACGCGGCCGGCATTCGGGACTCCAGTGAAGCCTGCGAGACGGTCATCGCGGGCGATGACCCCGTCACGGTGAAGCTGCAGCCGGCGGAGGTGAACGCGGCCCGCCAGCGGCTGGAGTTCCAGATGACGCTGGTGCCGTCGGAGCGCCTGACCTCCTCCGACGGATACACGGCTACCGAGACGATCAGTCTGGTGACGTTCCCGGTCGACGGGGCGAGCGTCCTGACGTTCCCATCGGGCGAGGTACTCGAGAGCTCGGTGCAGTCGGACTACGCCGAGGGGACCGTCGAGGAGTGGCCCTTCGACACCTACCGGGCCGACCTCACGACCTTCGCCTTCCTCGGGGAAGACGACCATCAGGATGGCCACGAGCACACCGCTCTCCCTACCCGGGTCTGCCTCGACAACGCCGTGCCCGGATGGCAGTTGCACACCGGGACGATCGACCACCCCGCGAACACCGTGCCCACCGCTGACGGCAATCGGCCGCTGCCGTCAGTGGAGATCACCGCGACCCGATCGGCGAGCACGGTCGCCTTCGGGATCGTGCTGCTCGGGATGATGGCGGTCACCCCTGTGCTGGTCCTGTTCGTCGCCATCAGCGCCTACACCGGCCGCCGGAGGGTGGAGGCCACCCTCACCAGCTGGATCGGCGCCATGCTCTTCGCCGTCATCCCGCTGCGGAACTTCCTTCCCGGCTCACCCCCGGTCGGCTCCTGGATCGACTACCTCGTCGTGCTCTGGGTGATCGCCGGGCTCGTCACCGGACTCGCGATCTACGTCGCAGCCTGGAACCGCTGGGGTCACGGTGCCGCCTCCCGGATCCTGAACGCCGTCGGATCTGACAGACCCTGACACGCGCTACCGGTGCGCTGCCGATCTCCTCACATCGGATCGCTCGTCTCCGAGCTCACTACCGGCGCCGCGGCCAACCATGCCCTCGAGAAGCAAGGGCCGGGTCCAGAACGGACCGACCTCATCCTCGAGCAGGGTCCCGATCACAGTCGTTCACCGAATGGGCGGACGACGTCCACCTCTCCGGGTCTGTCAGAGGAGTGTGCTTGGACCTGCCCCTTCTCGGGGCCCTTCACATCTTCAAGGAGAACACGACGTGACTCGACTGTTCCGCTCCGCCACCCGCGGGCGTTCTGCAGTGGCCCTCTCGGCCGCTGCGCTGATCTGCGGAGCGGCCCTCGCCGCTCCGAGCATTGCCACTGCCGCCGGCCTCGCCGATCTCAGCATCACGGGCGGAGCCGCCCGCATCTCCCCGGTCGACGCCGACCTCTCCGACTCGCTGCGCGCTGAGATCAAGGAGCAGGACGCGAAGAACGTCATCCTCCTCATCGGCGACGGCATGGGCGACTCCGAGATCACCATCGCCCGCAACTACGAGTACGGCGCCGCCGGCCGCTTCCCGGGCATCGACGCCCTCCCCGTCACGGGGCAGTACACGACCTACTCGCTCTACCGGGCCGACGACCTGGCCGCCGGCGCCGTCAAGGGCGCCCCGGACTACGTGCCCGACTCCGCCGCCACCGGCAGCGCGTGGGCCACCGGCACCAAGACGTACGACAACGCGGTCTCGGTCGACATCGACCAGGAGCGCCGGGACACGCTGCTCGAGATCGCCAAGGCCAACGGCCTGAAGACCGGCAACGTCACCACCTCCGAGATCCAGGACGCCACCCCGGCCGTGCAGGCCGCGCACGTCGACGCGCGCAGCTGCTACGGCCCCGACAGCCCCACCTGCGGCAACGACGCGCTCGAAAACGGCGGGCTCGGCTCGATCAGCGAGCAGATCCTCGGCACCCGCGCCGACGTCACCCTCGGCGGCGGCTCCGCGAGCTTCGCGCAGGTCGCGAAGGCCGGCGACTGGGCCGGCCAGACCCTCTTCGACCAGGCTGCCGACCGCGGCTACCAGGTCCTCGGCGATGCGACCACGGCCGGCACGGACGCACAGCTCGAGGCCCTGACCGCTGCCGACCAGGACGCCCCGGTCCTTGGACTTTTCGGCGCGGGCAATCTCCCCGTCCGCTACGCACCGACGCCCGCCACGGTCGGCGGCGGCGACGCGGCTCCGCAGACCTGCGTCGCCAACCCGGCCCGTCCGGCCGAGCAGCCCACGCTGCGCTCGATGACGGAGAAGGCGATCGACCTGCTCGACACCGGTGACAAGGGCTTCTTCCTGCAGGTCGAGGGAGCCAGCATCGACAAGCAGGACCACGCCGCCAACGCGTGCGGCCAGATCGGCGAGACCGTCGACCTCGACGAGGCCGTGCAGGCCGCGCTCGCGTTCGCGAAGGCCGACGGGAACACCCTCGTCATCGTCACCGCGGACCACGCGCACTCCAGCCAGATCGTGGACTCCACTCCCCCGACCTCGCTGAGCACCGCGCTGAAGACCGTCGACGGCAGCACCATGAAGGTGTCCTACGGCACGGCCGCCGAGGGCGGCTCGCAGCAGCACACCGGCTCACAGCTGCGCATCGCCGGCTACGGCCCCGGCGCGGCGAACGTCGCCGGCCTCACCGACCAGACCGACACGTTCTTCACCATCTCCAACGCGCTCGGCCTGGACCGCGACATCCGCAACCTCAGCTTCAACGCGACCGCGAGCCTGTCGGGTACGTCCTTCGCACCCGGTCAGGAGATCACGCTCACCGCGGCCGACTTCAACGGCGACACCCAGCTGATCGGCTCGGCACCGCTCTTCACCGAGCGGACCGCGACCCGCGACCTCATCGATGGCGACCTCACCGTCACCGCAAAGGCACCCACCACCCCGGGTGACTACTCGGTGACCGTCACCGGCGACCAGACCGGCAAGGCCATCACCCTGCCCTTCACCGTCACCGAACCCACCAAGACGACCACCACCAAGGAGAAGGCCGCGGACATCGCCGGCAAGATCCTCGAGCAGATCCGCAACCGCTGATCCGCTGATCCCACCTCGCCCGCTGCTGCGGAGTGTGGACACGAGAAGGGCCGCCCCTCCAGGGCGGCCCTTCTTCGGTTTCCCGCTCGGAGCTCAGTCCTTCACGGGAACGCGGACCGCCGTAGCGGGCCTCATCGGTCCGACAGCGGCCGCGACCCGCCGGGCTCGTGCCTCTGTGCCGCTGCCCCAGCCGTGCCGTGATTCTCAATCAGGTTTGTCAAGCCAGGGGGGTGGTCTGGCTCGCCTGTTCTTCCTTCTCTCCCAGCGTTTTTTGCTTGGAAGGCACGTAGTGCCGAGCAGGGTCGGAGGCGGGAGCGCAACCCGAAGGGCGGCGGAGGAGAGGTTGTCGGCGCGATGTGAGGGAGCGCAGCGACCGCGTGGCGAGAACCTCGGAGGAGCCGGCCGCGCAGCGGCTTGCGTGGACGCCGGAGGCCCGTACGCTGCCGAAGGCTTCCAGGCAGAAATGCGCGCAGCGCACACCACAGCGCCGACCGAGGTCGGCGTCCGCTTGCTCGCGGAGACTTCCGCCGAGGGGGTTCGATCGGCCAGAGGACGAGCCTCTACTGGGAGGCTGTCTGCTCTTGAGCAGGAGCGCGCCGAGTGGCGTCCGCCTCGTGGCGATACAGCGACGCCCGATCCCACCTGACGAGGTGGCCCGGATCCTCAGCAGTAAGGCCGCGGGCACCGTTCCCTGGCGGTCTGCGTGCTCGTTCGCCTCGGTCTGCGCGGGGATGGAGAGCAGAGCGCTGCCTCGGGCCTTCACGCGAAGGAGCGCGCAACGGATCATCGCTCTCGCTGAAGCCGCCCGCCGCGCGGATGCTCTCCCAGCGATCTTCTCGCCTCGTTGAACGTCCGCGACTGCTGTGTCGTGTCCTCGGTGGGACCACCTCGGCCCCCGCACTACAGGAGGCATCATGCTCAAGCGAATCGCGACCACTGTGACGACTGCGGCGTTCGCCGCCGTCCTTCTCGCCGGATGCTCGACGGCCGCCGGCTCGGCCGCCTCGTCGGAAGCGCCGGCCGACAGCCCCTCCGCCACCGCGACGGCCTCCTCCACCGCGACCGCCTCCGCTGAGACGGCGGCTCTCACGACGGCGTCCTCGCCGCTGGGCGAGGTCATCACGGACGAGGCCGGCTACACCGTCTACACGTTCACGAAGGACACGCAGAACTCGGGCAGCAGCAGCTGCTACGACGAGTGCGCCACGACCTGGCCTGCCGTGTCGGCGTCCAGCACGACCGCAGCGGACGGGATCACCGGAGAGGTCGGCTCGATCACGCGCACCGACGGGACGACCCAGCTGACCGTCGACGGATGGCCGGTCTACCGGTTCGCGAAGGACACCGCGCCGGGCCAGGTCAACGGGCAGGGTGTGAAGGACGCCTGGTACGTCCTCCTCCCTGACGGCACGATGAACAAGGAAGCCGCGGCCATGAGCACCGCCACCCCGGCGTCCTGATGCGACGGCGACCCGTCCCCGCGGGCAGCGAAGCGCATCGCCCGGGCGGGTCGCCGGTTCTCGACAGGCAAGGACGGAAAGGGATGACCGGCAGTGATCGAAGCAACCGTGATGAGGGAGCGCGCTGTGGCGCTTCGAGGCGGTGAGCACTGTGCCCCGCCCCGTCGATGAGCTCCTGGCGGCGCTGTACGAGAGTCACGGCCCGGCGTTGCGGCGCTTCGTGCAGAACCTCACTCGGAACGCGGCGCTGACGGAGGACGTCGTGCAGGAGACGATGGTCCGGGCCTGGCAGCGCCCGCAGGTCCTCGAACGTGACGCCGACGCCGCTCGCGCGTGGCTGTTCACCGTCGCCCGCAACCTCGTCATCGACGACGCCCGATCCGCTCGGAGCCGACGCGAGGTGCCGGCGAAGGACGAGGACGGCGGCGGCGCCGTCCCCGATCGCACCGACGCGGTCCTGGACAGCATCCTCGTCGCCGACGCTCTCGCATCGCTGTCGGTGGAGCATCGTCAGATCGTGGTGGACGCGTATTTCCTCGGACACACCGTCCCCGAGATCGCCCGCCGGCACTCCATCCCCGAGGGAACAGCGAAATCTCGATTGCACTACGGACTGCGCGGTCTGCGACTGGCTCTGCAGGAAAGGGGCGTCACCCGATGAACGACCACCACGGAAGCTCTGCGATGGAGGACGAGTACCGCGACTGGGACGCGTCCTACGTCCTCGGCGCTCTCCCCGCGGATCAGCGACTCGAGTACGAGCAGCACCTCAGCGGCTGCGCGGCCTGCCGCGCGGCCGTGGCAGAGCTGGCAGGACTGCCCGGGATCGTCGGTCGCCTCTCGGTCGAGGACGCTCTCGCCATCAGCGCATCGGACGACGGCGAGGAGGCGCCGCCGTCTGTGGTGACGCTGCCCGCCATCGCTCACCGTGTCCGGACGCGCCGACGTCGGCGCCGGCTGGTGACGTCCCTCGCCGTCGCGGCCGCCGTGACCGCCTCCGTCTTGGGCGGGGTCGCACTGGGCACGGGCATCGCGGGCGCTCCCGTGGCGAGCGAGGCGACCCTGGAACCGATGGACCCGATCGCGGCGGATCCCGCTCTCGCTGCGGACATCCAGGTCGAGGGGAAGCCGTGGGGCACCCGGCTGGAGTGGAGCTGCACCTACAGTGGTGATGCGCCCGCCGACGCGGAGTACGAACTCGTGATCACCCGCACAGACGGCAGCACGATCACCGTCGCCACCTGGACGGCGGCCGGGCAGCGCGCCGTCGACCTGGCGGCGTCCACGGGCATCGCCCGATCGGAGATCACCGGCGTCGACATCAGGGTCCGCGGCACGAACACCCCCCTCGTCCGCACCGACACCTGAGACACCGCCCACCCTCAGGAGACACCGCCACTGCCCGCGGTGCCGCGGACACCGGACAGGAGCAGACCATGAGCACCGAGACCACGCCGCTGCACATCACCCGCGAGGGCCCGAGAAGCTTCATCGGCCGCAACGCGCGAGGAGCCGAGGTCCGCATCGGCGGGTCGGAGGCCGACGGCGTGTTCTCGCCCGGCGAGCTGCTGCACCTCGCCCTCGCCGCCTGCGGCATGCTCTCCTCGGACCACCTCCTCGCCAGCCGTCTCGGAGCCGACTTCGAAGCGACCACCGACATCACCGCGACCAAGCCCGAGGGCGAGGACCGCTACGACTCGATCACCGCCGTGATCCGCGCCGACCTGTCGGCGCTCGATCCCGAGCGGATCGCCTCACTGTCCGAGCGCACCCGCCGGGCGGTCGACCGTCAGTGCACCGTCGGCCACACGCTCGAGCACGGCGCGGCGTACACCGTCGACATCGTGGACGACCAGGCCGGTCCCGTCAGCGGTCCGAGGACGGGGACCGTCTGAGATCAGCGCCTCATCGGTCACGAGGACCGGTGCCGACCGAGCCGCGGACGTCTGCCTTCAGTGCCGTCAGTCTGCGAGTCGCCGACCGGATCCCAGACGATTCGCGAGGCGGAGCGCGTTCACGGAGCGGAGGTGCTGGTCGGCGCGGTGACGTCCGTTGGCCGGTGAGGGGTGCGGTGCCGCGAGGACGGGGACGACGCGGGGATCATCGTGCAGGGTCAGGTAGCGCATGACCCCGTCGAGCGCCACGGTCCCGTAGGTGACGACGGCTTCGAGCGCGGGCAGCAGCTCCAGCAGCTCACCGAGCGCGAGCCGGCCCTGCTCGATGTCCGCGGGGCGGACGCGGCCAGGGATCTCCCACGGGATGAGGTTCCATCGGAGGTAGTGGTCGCGGGAGAGTCCGGACTCGATGCGGGCCGCCCGGAACGCGGCGGCGGTGGGCCCGAGGTTGTCTTCACTGCAGACGGCAGCGGATCCCGCGGCGATCGTCCGAGGGCCGGGTGACTGCATCAGCACCAGGACGCGACTGGCGGTGCCGCCGGAGCGGGGATCGAAGCCCGGAACGAAGCGTCCGGTCGCGTCCGCGGTACTCCGCCAGGTCTCGGCGAGGGCGTTCAGGGTTCGGATGTCCACGATGGTCCTCGATCCCGGTCAGGCCGGTCGCGGTGGTGCGAGCAGGGTGCCGCGGATCACGGAACCGTGGAAGGTGCGGGCGGCGACGATGATCCACGCGGCGACCAGGCCGACGTAGTAGAGCACGGCGAGACCGGCGACGACCGTGAGACCGGAGTGCAGGGCGAGGCCGTTCAGTCCGGTGACGCAGGTGCCGACGGGGAACGTGAACGACCACCACGTCAGACTGAAGGGCAGGTGCTCCTTCGCGGTGCGGAGGGTGATCGCGAGGGCGATGACGGTCCAGAGCAGCGCGAAGCCGAGCATCGCGAAGCCGTACACCAGAGCCACGACCAGCAGCGCACGCGCCATGCCGGCGTCCACGACGGTGGGCGCGTTCGAGGCGAGCAGATTCACAGCGGTGATCGACTGTCCGACCGGACCGAGGACGATCCACAGTGTCGGCACCATCCCCGCCGCTCCGACCTTGTGCTGCGCGAGCCGGTTCCAGATCAGGGTGATCACCACCAGCGACGCGATCAGGCTGAGGCCGAAGAAGCCGTAGCAGGACCACAGGAGCGTCTCCCGCGCTTGCCCGGCGGGCGCGTACGGCAGCAGCAATGCGCCGGTGGAAGCGGACACCATCGGCGGAACGATCGGCATCAGCCAGCCGCCGAACGCCGAATCGGGCTTGTTCTCATGCCGGGTGAACGCGAGGTAGGGCACCAGGACCGCCGTCACCAGCCCGCCGAGAGTCCCCGCACCCCAGAGCACCCAGTCGATGGTGACAGCGGCCGGCAGGCCGATCCAGTCCTTGCCGAGGAGGAGGGTTCCCGCGCCGACGGTGAGAAACGCCATGGGAGGCGCGCCGTAGAAGTGCGAAAGCACCGGATTCAGGTGGTGCCTCACCGCTGTAGCGCGGTAGCGGACCCAGTGCAGCCCGGTCGCGACCGTCAGCGCGACAAGCAGCAGCGCGGCGATCGCCCAGACGACGGTGGCCCCGGTCCGCAGTCCGGGGAACTGGAGTGGCAGGGACGCGGCGGCGACCGCGACGATGCCGGTGCCCATGATCGACGCGAACCAGTTCGGCGTCAGGTTCGACACGATCAGTCCCGGATGCTCCAACTCCCGGAACAAGCGCCTCGACCGCGGAGGATGCCCGATCGAGGAAGATGCGCGGGTGAGGGAAGAGGTTGTCATGACTCCAGCCTGAGCATCGCCGGCACCAGCCGATACAGCGATCGTGTTGGCGGGGCACAATGAGTGCTTGTGACGACGCGGCGATTGACGGACCGGATCCTGGATCTCGACACGCTGGAGGTGCTCGAACGCATCGCCGAGGCGGGCTCGCTCTCCCGTGCCGCCGAAGACCTCGGCGTCACCCAGCAGGCCGTCTCGGCGCGTCTGCGGGTCGCGGAGCGCGCCATCGGGCAGCCGCTCGTGCGCCGCTCTCCGACCGGGTCCCTGATGACCGACGCGGGCCGGCTCGTGCTCGAGCTGGCCGGCCCGGTCCTCGAGGCGTCCCGCCGCCTCGAGGCGGGCGCGGCAGCACTGCGACAGCCGACCGGCTCACTGGTCCTCGCGGCGTCGCAGACGATCGCCGAACTGCTGCTCCCACGCTGGCTCCTCGAATTCCGACAGCGCACACCCGAGGTGAGTGTGCAGCTGATCGCCGGCAATTCAGCCACGGTCACCGAGCTCGTGCGATCCGGTGCGGCGCAGCTCGGATTCGTCGAGACACCGGCGTCCACGGCCACGCTCTCCTCTCACGTGGTCACGGAGGACGAACTCGCTGTCGTCGTCGCACCGGACCACCCCTGGGCACGCGCGGCGAGTATCGGCGCCGAGGACTTGGCCGGGACCGCACTGCTGACACGAGAGGAAGGCTCCGGCACCCGGACGACCCTCGAAGCATGGCTCCACGACGCCGGGCTCGCACCCACGACTCCCGCCGCGATCCTGGAGACGACGGCGATCATCCGAGCGAACGCCCGCGCCGGCATCGCGCCCGCCGTCATGAGCATCCTCACCGTCGAAGCAGATCTCGCCGCGCGCTCACTGATACGAGTGCCCCTCCGCGGACCAGCACTCGTGCGACCTCTCCGCGCCATCTGGTCCGATCGCATCGGGTCGTCCGCGGCGGCGTTCCTGGAGATCGCGCACGAGATGCGCTGACCGGTGCACGGCTCGTCGCAACGCCGATCACGCCAGCGGCCGTGTCTGCTCCAGCTGCAGCGATCTGGTCGATCTGCACACGGCGGACGTCATTTCGCGGTGATGGCGAAGAGCCCGCCGATGCCGACGGTGTAGAGCGCGAGCACGATCAACGAGTCGATTCCCATGCCGGCGATGCGGCGGGTGGGTCGGAAGATCAGTCCGACGATGTAGACGAGGGTGAGCAGGGCGGCGAGAGCGGTGAGGTAGATGTCGGACGAGTTCGCCTGCGGGAGGACTGCGGTGCCGGAGAGGACGGTGGCGACGAGGAACAGGACGGGGAGGAAGGCGTTGCCGCCGAAGATGTCGCTGATGGCGAGGTTGTCGTCGCCCTGCTTGATGGCTTGCAGCCCGGTCGAGATCTCGGGGAGGGAGGTGGCGAGAGCGAGCACGGTGGCTCCGAACAGCACCCCTGAGAAACCGAGCTGCGAGGATGCTGCATCACCGGCGCGCTCGAGCACGACACCGGCGAGGAGGGTCGCCGCGGCGGAGATCGTGAACACGATGGTCGCCTTGCGTGTGCTCATCGGGTGCGTCTTCTTCTTCGCGGGGGATGCTGTCGCGTCGGGGGCCCGCCCGTCCTCGTGCCAGGGGAGGTGCTTGCCGGAGCGTTGCACGAGCAGCAGCCCCACGACCCAGAGGCCGGCGATGAGGACGACGTCCGGGGTCAGTCGCAGCACTTCCAGTCCGGAGGGCAGCTGACTGCCGGCGATGACGACGGCGAGCACCGCGACGACCACGAGCCCCTCGAGCACGAGTGTGAGGGACGCGGCACGGTAGGTGAGCGGCTTCGCACCCTTTCCACGCTTGCCGAACAGGTCGAGGACGACGAGGACCACGGTCTGCAGTGCGATGCCGCCGAGAATGTTGCCGACCGCGACGTCCAGGTTCCCGGAGAGCGCGGCGGACACGGTGATCGCGATCTCCGGCAGGTTCGTCGCGACGGCGAGAACGATCAGACCGCCCAGCGCACTCCCCAGGTGCAGACGCGCGTCCAGAACGTCCGTGGCCTTCGATAACTGGATGCCGGCGATCCACACCACTGCGGCGGCGGCGAGAAAGATGACGACGAGAACAACGAAGGGCAGACCATCCATGCAGTGAGTGAACCGCGACAACGACGATCCGAGACCCCTTGCGCCTGAGCTGCTTCTCACCGTCTCGCGCGCGGTGGTCTCCGTGGTGATCGGTTCGACCGCGTGCCATCCTCGACGACACCCCGATCGTCGGGTCGAGCGTGATCCCGCCGTTCGTTCCCGAGGCGCGCTTGGTCAGTAGCAGGCGATTCGGGTACGCCGCAGCGTCCGCGCGTGTACGCGCGGGCAGCTGGCGGGGACCAGACCCGGGAGGAAGGTACCGGTGTCGCCCGCAGTGCATCTGCGACACTCCACTGGCTCCAGCGGACGGCGACCTGACTGCAGGTGCGGGCGGGGCGGCGCGGGTGCACACTGAGATCAACGCAGTGCGTTCCGGCGGTGGGGCTCGCCGGACCCAACCTCGACGACGTCGACAACAGTCCCTATCTCTGTCAGTGGTGTGCGCGGAGATAGGAGCAACTGTGATCCGTACGGCGTCACTGTTCTCCGTCCGAGCGCACGAGGATCGGAAAGGTGCGCGTGATGGCTGAGGACGCGATCGTGGTCGGGGTGCAGGCGGATCAGCCGGAAGCGGTGATTCAGGAAGCGCTGCGCTTCGCCGTGCGTTTCGGGGGGCGGTTGGAGTTCGTGCAGGTGGACACGGGCCGGTACGTCATCGACGGGCAGTTCGGGGAGGATCCGCTGGTCGAGCGGTCGATGCCGTTAGATTCGGATGCCGCTGACAGCAGCGAGGATCCGTTCGATCCTGCGATCCTCGAGCGGCTTGACCGGATCGTCGGTGACCGTGTCCCGTGGCAGACGCATCAGATGGCCGGTGACGTTGCACACGCTCTGGCGACGCTCGCGGACCGTGTCGATGCGGTCATGATCATTGTCGGCACGAAGGAGCCGTCTCTGCGTCGCACCGTGCAGGAGGTCTTCTCCGGCGCCGTCGGCGCCCGTCTCGCTCACCGTCAGCACCGGCCGGTCCTCATGATCCCCCTCTCCCCGGTCGATGATTCGGAGCCGCTGCCCTGGTCCTGACCGAGGTGCGGGCGTAGGCTGACGGCAGTGGCGATGGATCCCGCCCGAGCGTGAGCTCGAACTGCCGCCGAGGCTGATGGTTCCTACCTTCTCGATCAGAGACCAGGTAGGTGACCCATGCCCGCGCATCCCCCGCTCGTCCTCGTGCGCCACGGTGAGAGCACCGGCAACGCCGACGGTCTCTTCTGCGGCGTCCTCGACGTTCCCCTCACCGACCTCGGACGTGACGAAGCGCGACAGGCCGCGACGCTACTGAGGGACGCATCGATCGACCCCGATCTGATCCTCACGTCGACCCTGCAACGCTCCACCGAATCGGCCCGGATCATCGCCGGCGCCCTTCCAGTGCGGCCGCGGATCGTCGCGGCCCAGTGGCGGCTGAACGAGCGCAACTACGGAGCGCTCACCGGCCTGTCCAAAAGCGCCGTCAGAGCCCAGTACGGGGCCGACGCCTTCCTGGAGTGGCGCCGGTCGATGGACGTCTGCCCGCCTGCTCTGTCCGCCGCCGCCTTCGCGCAGCTGCACAGGTCCGCGGCGTTCCGTGGGCAGCCGGCCGAGGCGATGACGGAGACGGAGTCGTTGCGCGACGTCGTCCACCGACTGCAGCCGCTCCTCGAGGAGCGCATCCTGCCCGCCCTCGAGGAGGGCGAGACGGTGCTCATCGTCGGGCACGGCAACTCCCTGCGCGCGCTGCGCGCCCTTCTCGAGGACCTCGACGATGCCGCGGTCCGCGATCTGAACATCCCGACCGGTCAGCCGTACCTGTACGACACCGGGCCGTCCGGGACACCGATCTCGAGGAGCGGACGCTACCTCGACCCCGCAAGAGCCGACCGGGCGGCGATCACGCTCGCCCACGAAGGAGGAACCTGATGAACGCCTACATCAGCCACACCCGCACCAGCATCCACGGATCGGGCGAGTACGTCACCCACCCCGCCGGACACCCGCTGGTCATCACCGACGTCGCCGCACGGCAGATCCTCGACTCCCGCGGCTTCCCGACCGTCGCCGTCACCCTGCGTCTGGACGACGACACCGTCCTGGACGCCTCCGCCCCCGCGGGCGCCTCGACCGGCGCGTTCGAAGCGGTCGAGCTGCGCGACGGCGGCCCCGCGTTCGGCGGACGCGGAGTCCGCTCCGCTGTCGCGGCCGTCGACGGCGAGATCCGCGCCCTCCTGCTCGAGCACTCCTGGACCTCGCTTCGCGAGATCGACGAAGCGCTGCGAGCACTGGATGGAACCGCGAACCTCGCCCGCCTCGGAGCGAACTCCGTCGTCGCCGTCTCCATCGCAGCCGCCCGCGCCCTCGCAGCGCGCACCGGCCTGCCCCTGCACCGGTGGATCGCCGATCACAC
>Ga0308159_1002875_pt1 | contig 18736 bp, 20 predicted proteins | sample PhyCR1_FD_201040 | JGI IMG/M metagenome (GOLD analysis project Ga0308159, IMG submission 201040) | Phyllosphere microbial communities from UC Gill Tract Community Farm, Albany, California, United States - DLSLC.R1 | ecosystem: Host-associated > Plants > Phyllosphere > Unclassified | place: USA... | reverse complement strand
CCAGGATGATCATGGTCCACGGCACGCCTTCAGGCGCCGCTTCGCCGGAGGCAGCCATCGGCTCGGGCGGCAGCGCCTTCGCGACCAGAAAGCGGTTCATCGGCAGCGCGACGACCAGGTGCATGGCCGCCCATGCCCAACAAGCGCCACGCCAACCCAGGGCGTCGATCATAAAGGCGCTGGCCGGCCATCCCACCGTGCTAGCAAACCCTGCAAACAGGGTGATGCCAGTGATCGCGTTGCGGGCCTCGCGTCCGTAGAGGCCGGTGACCGTGGCGAAGGCGGCCTCGTACAGGCCGAATCCCATGCCGATCCCGATCACCGCCCAGGCCAGGGCCAGTGTGACCGGCCCCGACGCCCAGGCCAGTAGCGCCAGCCCGCCCGCGAAGACGAGGTTGGAGGCAGCGAGGACATCCCGGCCGCCATAGGTGTCGATCAACCGTCCGGCGGTTGGCCCAACCAGCCCGGAGAGCAGCAGCGCCCCAGAGAAGATCCCGAAGAACCACGCCCGCGACAGGCCGATAGCCTCGCAGACCGGGTCGGCGAACACGGCCGGGAGGTAGTAGGTGGAACCCCAGGCCAGGGTTTGCGTGATGCCGAGGGTGGTGGTGACCACCCCACGGCGCTGCGCGAGACCCTGGCCCTTCATGCCCGCTCGTACCAGCCCTTCGTCCGCATCACGATGTGGACCACCGAGAGCATGACGGGCACCTCCACCAGCACACCCACCACCGTGGCCAGCGCGGCGCCGCTCTCGAATCCGAACAGGGCAATGGCCGCCGCGACCGCCAGCTCGAAGAAGTTAGAGGCGCCAATCAGGGCGGAGGGTCCCGCGACGCTGTGGGCGGAGCCGCACTGGCGGTTCAGCACGTAGGCCAGCCCTGCGTTGAAGTAGACCTGGATCAGGATGGGCACCGCCAGCAGCAGGATCACCAGCGGCTGAGCGAGGATCTGCTCACCCTGGAACCCGAACAGCAGCACCAGCGTAGTGAGCAGGGCCACCAGCGACACCGGATTCAGTGCCTTCAGCCTGCGCTCGAGCGCCGCCTCGCCGCCGGAAGCCAGCAACGCCCGCCGCCAGATCTGCGAGGCGACGAGGGGCAGAACGATGTAGAGGCCGACCGAAAGGAACAGAGTATCCCAGGGCACCGTGATGGCGGACAGGCCAAGCAGCAGGCCGACCACCGGCGCGAAGGCCACCAACATGATGGTGTCGTTCAGGGCGACCTGGGACAGGGTGAAGTTGGCGTCCCCGTCCGTCAGGCGGGACCACACGAAGACCATCGCCGTGCAGGGCGCCGCGGCGAGCAGGATCAACCCGGCGATGTAGCTGTCCACCTGCCCCTCGGGCAGCCAGGGCCGGAACAACCAGCCGATGAACAGCCAGCCCAGCAACGCCATGGAGAAGGGCTTCACCAGCCAGTTGATGCCGACCGTGACGGCGATGCCGCGCCAGTGCTGGGCAACCTGGCCCATGGCGGCGAAATCGACGCGGAGCAGCATCGGCACGATCATCGCCCAGATCAGCAGGGCGACCGGGATGTTGACCTGGGCCACCTCCATGCGGCCAAGCGCCCGGAACGGCCCGGGCAGGAGGGCACCGAGCACGATGCCTACGACGATGCAGAGCGCGACCCAGAGAGTCAGGTAGCGCTCGAAGGTGCCTATGGACGCGCGGCGGCGCCCGATGGCCGCCTCGCCCTCAGTGGCCCCGCTCATGCGTTGTTCCCGGGCGACACGCGGCGCCCCTGGTCGTCGATGACCTTTTCGCCGTCCTCCTTGGTGAAGGCCTCGCGCTGCGCGCTGGGCAGGAGGTTGAGGACGGTCTCGGACGGCCTGCACAGACGGACGCCGAGGGGTGTCACGACGATGGGCCGGTTGATCAGGATGGGATGCGCCATCATCGCGTCGAGCAGCTGCTCGTCGGTCAGCGCCGGATCTTCGAGGCCCAGCTCCGCGTAGGGCGTGCCCTTCTCGCGCAGCACGGCGCGAACCGGGATGTCCATGCGGCGGATCAGGTCGGCCAGCACGTCCCGGGTCGGCGGTGCCTTCAGGTACTCGATGACCTCTGGCTCTTCACCGCTGTTACGGATCAGGGCCAGAACGTTGCGGGACGTCCCGCAATCCGGGTTGTGGTAGATTGTGACAGTCATTTTGCGGGCTCCGGAGAGGGGCAGGCGCAGGCCGAGAGCGCGGCGACCGCCGGTGTGCAGACGGCCGGGTGGCCCTGACAGCAGTCGCGCATCAGGAAGGCAATGAGGCCGGACAGGGCGTCGTAAGCAGCCGAATAGCGAATAGACCGCCCCTCCCGCCGCGACTGCACCAGGCCGGCGTGTTCGAGGTGGGTGAGATGGAAAGACAAGCGCGAAGAGGTGGCGCCCATCGCCTCGCCGATGGCACCTGCGGCCATGCCGTCCGGGCCGGCTGTCACCAGCAGGCGCACGATCCGCAGGCGGGTCTCCTGCGAAAGGGCACCAAGGGCATCAAGTGCTTGCATTTCATCCATGCCATCTTAATGTCTCAAGACACGTTGAGATGAAAGAGGGAAAAATGAACGCGCCTGCTCTGCCTCTGACGCTCGGCTTCCACGGAGACGCCTCGTTCGGGGCGGTAGTGGACGCCCTCGGTCCCCACGGCTCGCGTCGCCTGGTCATCGGTTACAATGGGCGGATGGTCCAGCCGGGCTATCACGTCACCGAAGTGAAAGCCGGCTCCTTCGTCACCCTGGACTGCGGCGGCAACCCGGACGCCTGGCAGGAGACGATCCTGCAGGTGGAGGACCTGCCCGCCTCAGACGAGAAGCCGGACCACATGGAGGTCGGCAAGTTCCTCGCGATCCTGGAGAAGGTGGCCGCCCGGGTTCGCCTCCACCAGGAGAGCCGTTTGACCTTCGAGGTCGGTCCGCCCGGCCATCCCATGCAGATCTTCGATGTCGAAGCCATCCGGATTGAGGCATCTCAGGTGGTAATCGAACTCGGCCCCAGGCCCGCCATCTGCAAGCCGCGGCACCGGGCGGAGCAGGAAGCGGCGAAGGCTGATGCCTGCTGCAATCCGTCGAGCGGATGCTGCTGACGGCGGGAAGGCCTGCTTTCCACCGATGCGGGCCATTTCTGCCTGGGCTTTCAAGCTAGGCCGCAGCTTGCCTAAGCTCAACCTCCACCAGCGCCCAGGCAGCGGGTGCGTAGCGCCGCATGAAGCCTTCCTTCCGCGCGCGCTCCTGCTCGGTGGAGGGAACCTTACCACTCATCATGTCCAGGTATTGACGGGCATAGCCCCGCTCGGCCTCGCTTGGGCCACTGGGGGCCGCAGGTGCCACCACTGGGGCGGGTGCCTGCGGCATCGCCGCCATCGCCTCACGCACGGCCGGATTGAAGTAGCCCCAGCCATTAACCCGCTCCGGCACGTAGCTATTGCGGCCAGCCACCGTCCGCACCGCCTGCCGCAGCAGCGCGGCGCTTGCGCCGGCCTCCAACCATTCCTGCACCGGTGCTGGATCAAACCGCCGGCCTTCCAGCTTCGCGATTCCCGCCAGTTCCGATGCCAGGGAAACCAAAGCGGTTTCCTCACGCGCGGTAGGACTACTGCTACTGTTACTGTCTATGGAGAGAGAGGTAGTAGGTAGTACCGCGCGCGAGCTTTCCACATTCGGTTCCGCGTCGGTTTCCTGGGTTTCTGCCTGACCGCCGGAAATTGGCATCATCAGGTGGCCCTGGCGCATCCCCTGCATGCGCTCGCGCTCCCGCCGCGCGTGGTACTGCTCGAGAGTTTCGCCCTTTCTGGGCCTGCCGCCACGCAGCCCATTGGCCTTGGCCGCCTCCACCCGCGCCAGCCCGGCACGCGCGCCCGGCATCCACAGGCTGTTGGTGTCCGCGTCCTCTTCCACCAGGCCGAGTTTCGCCAGGGTTTCCAATCCGGTTTCCACTTCGGTTTCCGAAAGGGAAAGCAAACGCGCAACCGAAGCGGAAACCGAATGGAGAAACCGCAGCCGCCCCTTTTCCGGTGCGCCGGCGGCAAACGCCAGCAGCTCGAACCACAGCAGCCGCACCATGGGTGGCAGGACCCGGAAGCCTGCGTCCGATGCCGCGCGGAGGAGCTGCCGCTCACTGGAGGAATTGCGGGCCATGCTGGACCTTCAAGCCAAGAGGTGCCGACGCGGCGCGCCGACACAAACAAGACCCCGCTCGCCGGTCAGCGAACGGGGTGCGGGGGATTCAGGCGCCCGCCGCCACTCCTTGGGGGGAGGGTTTTGCGCGGCGGCGGGCTGCCCCTCGCCGCCGCGCGGGGGAGGCGCGGGCGAGAAGGCGGAGCCGGCCGTCATGGCCGGCCGGGAAGGGGTGAGGCGGCGCGTGCGAGGCGGACATGCAGATCCGCCATCAGGCCGCTGGCCTGGCGGATGACGTCCTGCAACTCACGCTCAATGCGCAGCTTGTCGTCGCGGCAGAGCTGGCCGTCTTCCATGCCCTCGGCCGAGACGCGGTGCAGGTCGCTCATCTCCGCCGCCAGCAGCGCCAGGCCGGCGAGGAGGGACGTGGCTGCCGAGCCCTGGGGGCGTGTGGCGACCAGACCGTGCGGCCGCAGCAACTCCTCGGTCAACGAGGCGTCCTCCGCCACCAGTTCCAGCCGCTGCAGGATGTCGATTGGCAGGAACTGGTCGTGATGCGGCGAGCAGTAATTGGCGAGCTGGGAGCGGCCCACACGGCAGCAGGTGGCCGCGGCGTCCAGCCCACCCAGCTTATCGATCAGGCTCCGGGTGAAGGCCTTCAGAGCGAGCTGTTCGGCGGTGAGGGGAGGTGGCCTCATGCAGCGAACGCCGTATGGCTGGTGGACCGCTTCCAATTGGTAGCGCCTCCAAGGGCCGCCACGCTGGAGACGCCTGACTTAGCCCGAGCTTGAGGAAGGTCAGCCACAGGCATCACGCGGCCTCTGCCGGCAGAGGCCGCGGCTGCTGCCACAGGTCGGGCCGGAAAGCATGGCGAGGGATGCCGGTGGCGTTCTCAAGATCCACCGCGCGCTCAGCTGTGATGCGGAGAGTTTGAGCGCGCCATTTCAGGACAGTCTGGTGAGAGAGTTTCAGCCGAGTTGCCAAGGGACGTACCCCGCCAGCTATCCGGATGGCATCGTCAATCGCGCTCATGAGCCTATTGGTACCTTAAGGGTACCTAACGTGTCAATTGCATGCGTACCCTGCGGTGACACGCGCCGTCGCGTCTTAGTCGAAACTGTCCACATGGGAACAGCTCATCTATTGCGAACGGAACGGGAACGTCGCAACCTCGATCAGCATGAGGTGGCCGCCGCGATAGGGGTATCGCGGCCTACCGTCACGCAATGGGAAGCAGGCACTAAGAAGCCCGGTACGAAGAATGCAAGGAAGCTAGCTATGTTCTTCAAGTTGCCTCTGGAAGCGATCCTTGGCGAGGATTCCTCGGCCGAAGTGATTCGTGCTTCTCAGGAGGAAATTGAAGCGGTGCACCTTTTGCGCCATGCGCCAGCTCATGTCCGTGAGGCCGTTCTCACGCTCCTGCGCTCTGCAGCGGCAGGAAACGAGGTACCTAGCCGCATTAATTCACGAAATCGTGATTAAACGAGGTACCTCAAAGGTACCGAGTACACTTGCTCAATAAGGTACCCGCTGGTTACCTGATGGCGCCTTCTAAGGAGCCATCAGGTGTACCCATCAATGAGTACCGCATTGACGAGTGAGGCGTTCACTTCCGGCGCACATCCATCTCAGCCTTCGCTAAAACTCGCAGGGCTGATTGATTTCGCGAAGGCTATCCGTGTCTTGGTCCGGAGCGACGTCCGCGATCTGTCCACGCGTCAGCTTGGAATACTAACCACCCTTGCGCTTGAGCCGGACCTCAACACGGTCCGCGGTCTCGCAATCCACTTGCGTATGTCAAAGCCCGCCGTCACCCGGGCGCTGGACCGACTGGAGCAGGAGGGTTTGGCCAAGCGCCGACCAGACCCCACAGACCGTCGCAGCGTTCTGCTGGCCATCCTGCCTGCCGGCCGCGCCTTCCTGGACGACATCGAGATCGGCTTGCTGAAGCCGGCGGCGGAGGCCTGAGCCATGCGCGGCTTCGCCATCGATCTGACCGACCTCGTCCGCCAGCAGGCGGAGAAAGCCGACGGTACCACCCGGCCCCCATTGCCGGAAGCGGAAGCGGCAACCCTGCAGGAGCGCTTCGCGGAACTGAACGACAACCCCGTGCCCCTCACGCCCGGAACGCTCGTCACCTACAAGCCGGGCTTCGAGCAGCGCCGTCCGGAATGGGTGGGCCATCCGCTGATCGTGGCCGACCAGGACGTCACCGGCTACCCGCTGCCGAAATTCGCGGCCAACAGCTACCTCTACCGGCCGGACATCGCCGTGCTGGATCTGCGGTCCGATGGCACCGCAGGCATCACCCTGCTGGACCGCCGCTGGCTGAAGCTGTGGGAGCCACCGCCCGCCATCGGCCCGGTACCGAAGCCCGAGGCCGAGCCGCCAGCCCAGCAGGATCGGCTGGACCTCCTGAAGCCCGAGGCGATGGCCATGTTCCAGTCCGGCCACAGCGCACGCGACGTGCATCATAAGCTGGATGTGCCGCTGAGCCTCGCCTCGAACTGGGTCGAGGAATTCTGCCGCGCTCAGACCGATGCCAAGCGGGGGTCCATCTGATGGGCCCGCATCTCCGCGCGCTGTTGCAGCGCCTGCACCGGCGGGCGCTGATCCGCCGCTCCGCCCAGCTCGCCCACCGGGCGGCCCGGCTGCTGGAGCGGCGCAACGCCCTGCCGCCCGCCAGCCGCGAGCGCATGCTCCTCAACGCCCAGGCCCTCGAACTCTCCTGCGAGGCCAGCGCCTTGCAGGCCGAGGCCCTGGGCGACCTGACCATGGCACGCGAGCACCGCATCGAGGCCGAGGCCTTCGGCCGCTGTGCCCGCCCCCACGCCGGCCTCGGAGCCTTGGCATGAGCGCCACCTACTCCGCAGAAGCCGCCGCCCTGCGCCTGCTGCGCCGCATCGGCCACCACCCCGCGGTGCTAGCCCCGCCGCCGCTGCGCAACACGTTGGCTCGCCTGCCGGCCAATGCCTTCTGGCGCCTCGGCCACGATGGCTGCGGCCCCGACCCCAGCATCTTCCTTGCGGAGGTGATGATCGCCCGCCCGGGCTTCGAAGCCCTTCACCGCCAGACTGGCGCCACGCCAGAGGAAGCGCTGCACCGCGCCGCCGAGCGCCTGCTTTCCGCCCTCACGGAGCCCGGCCATGCCTGACGACCTGCCCCGCCTGGAGCCGCGTTACCTCGATCGCCGCCAGGCTGCCGCCTACCTGGGCGTCTCGACCTCCACCTTCGACGAGGAAGTCGAGGCCGGCCAGTGGCCGCAACCCCGCCGGCGCGGCGCCAAGGGCGGCCGCTACACCTGGGACCGCAAGCTTTTGGATAGCTTCGCGGACCGTCACTCCTATGGACCGGATCCAGGTGCCAGCGCGAACGCGGCGCCCGAATCTGGCGCTTTGTCCGACGATGCTGTGCGGCAGACAGCCGAGGCTGCTGCACTGAGAGGCCTCTTGCATGCCGCGCCCCGTAACCGCGCTCAACACCGTCAGCAAAAAGCGGCGTGACGGCACGGTCGAATACTTCTACTACTACCGCCCAACCGGCCTACCGATTGGCAGCAGCCGTAATGGCTGGACGAAGGAAGCGGCGCGGCAGAGAGCAGCCGAAATGCTGGCGTCCGAAGGCCGCCGCTCCGGCCCGCCAGCAGGCAGCTTCGGTGAGGTCTGCGTCCTCTACCTCAACAGCCCCAAATACCAGGACCGCGCGCCCCGCACCCGGCAGGAATACCGCGACCACATCGAGATCATGCGCGCGATGTGGGAGACGGTGCCGGTGCTGGGCATCACCCGCAAAGTGGTGCGCGCCCTCCACGCCAGCTACGCCGACCGCCGCTGGCGTGGGAACGCCATCCTTCGCACCCTGCGCCTGGTGATGAACTTCGCCATTCATGAGCTGGAAGTTCCTGGCCTGACTCGCAATCCTGCTGAACACATGGCTCTCTACGAAACTCGCCCGCGCGACCAAGTGTGGAGCCAAGCGCAGATCGATGCCTTCCTCGCTGCTGCGGCCGACCAACCCGCGATGCGGCGTGCCTTCGCACTCCTGCTCTACACCGTGCAACGGCCGAGTGATGTGCTGAGCATGGCAAGGCCGATGCTCTTCGAGAGAAACGGGCGTGTGTGGATCCGCCTGCAACAAGCCAAGACCGGAGCCTTGGTGGATGTGCCGTGTCATGCTCGGCTGATGGCAGAACTGGCGCGGATCGATATGCTTGGAGAGGGAGAACAACCAAGTCCACTACTTGTGGCTAGTCCGAGAGGAAAGGCTTGGCTGTATAGAAACTTCGCGCGGGCGTGGGATCGGGTTCGGCGGCGTGCTAACTGGCGAATCGCGCGGCACGAAATTAAACTTCTTCGCGGGCTGCCCGGGCGTATGCGCACGGCGGACAGGGAAAAGGCAAAGGAAACGATCCGCCAGCGAATGTTAGCGGATCTTCAGCGGCGCGATCTGCGCCGAACGGGAATGATTCAGCTTGCGATAGCGGGTGCAACAACGCCGCAGATTGCTGCATTAAGCGGCCATGGTATTGATAGGATTCAAAAAATCTTGGACACCTACTTGCCGAGAAGGGGGGACGTTGCATTAGGCGGGGTAAAAAGGTGGGAAACTCAGCGGTAGGTCATCGCCAGGCTCACCAACTAGGACTGTGATCCAGCTACAGGTGAATTGGCTCACCTCAAGGTAGTAGCAAGTGTTGCTGATGGCTGAAGTGATCCGGATGATAGTGGAGAAAATCCGCAGGATTAAATCTGCTTCCTGCTGGTGACCTTAGTGCGGATAGTAGACAACCGACGAGTTGTCAGCAGCATAGCATTTCATCCGCACAGGCAGCACTAGGCTGGCCGAGGGGGGGGGCCAGCTGGTCCACACTGCCCTCCGGTCCAGTCGGGCCAAGTCGCGCATCATGCGGTCGAAGAGGCACAGCTTCGTCCACCGTGCAGATTCAGCGATAGGCCGTATGCTGGGTCGTGATTTCCGCTGGCAACAAGTACGTTTTTGCTTGGAGGTGGGGGGCTCGCTTTAGCAATCCTTCCACATCATGCCCGGGGCGTCACGAGACTATCTATTTCAAGTGCAACGCACGGCGCGCGAGATGACGCTTCATCCAAACCCTTCTCCCGCCCCTCCTGTTCGCCAATCGGTTCGCGGTGCCACATCAAAAGGAAGATGAGGACACACGGCCAAGGGGCGCTGACACAAGCTCCAAGGAACAGCGTGGGTCCAGATCTTCGGATTGAGAAAATCGATCGGATCTACCCTGTAGGGATTGTTTACCTTTCCAGAATCGTTACGGTATGCTGATTGCATTAAGTTCAAGAAACAGATGAATAGCGGGTTGACCCATGGACATCTTTAATGCCGAGTTTCCAGGAAACTCGTCCGTAATGGAGAGTTTAATCAGCGCTATAAGGACAGACGGCGTAGTCGCGTTTACCGGCGCTGGAACAAGTATGCCAGCTATGCCGTCCTGGAAGTCACTCATCGACACGCTCATTCAAGATGCGCGGACGCAAGGTCTAATAGACGATGCAGCAGCGAACGATCTTTACGAAGAAAAAGATCAATTATACGTAATAGATGAAATATATGAAGCTGCGGGGAAAAGCCAATCAAAAATTAAGGTATGTGAAATATTCAATTCTTTATCTGATCCAACAGATTTGCATGTTGCCATTATTTCAACCCCATTCAAAAAATTTCTAACGCTAAATTACGATGTCGGCTTGGAAAAGGCGTATGCGTCCGCGTTTTCAGAACATCGTGGGGGCATTACAACAAATAACGACCACGAAGTTGCAGACTGGATGGCATCGAGAGCGGTTTCTAATAAACTGCCCATCTTGCATTGGCACGGAATAGCAAGTGACGCCCGTAGCATAGTATTAAGTAGTTCGGACTACACAAAATTCTATGGGGAAGGATCGACAAACACTGGGCGTTTGCAAACGCTGTTTTCTCAAGAACGGTGCGCGATGATTGGGTTCGGATTTACCGACCCATTCATTATTCAGCAGCTTCACACGATCATGCAGCCTTTAGCTACATCAAGCAGGCATTTTGCTGCTATTGGTGTTCCAGACCCCTCCAATTTCAATTGTGCATTTCAACGAAGGCGCTTCGCGTCAAAATACAAACTTGAGGTAATTTTTTATCCCTTGAGCGGTGACCAAGGGGATAATCAGCATGCCGCCCTTCAGGACATTTTGGAGCAATTGAGGACTACCTTGGTGGTCCCAACTGCTTCGGGAACCTCTGCACAAGCTGCAACGCCAGTTAGCTTACCGCCAGCAAACGACGTGCCATCGTTCCGCACCGCGCTCTTCGAAATCGGCGGGCGCAGGATTTACTGTGAGCCGAACCTTTGGATGGAAAACGACGGATTCGGAGATGACGGCACTAAGGAGCGGAAAATAACCGTAGCTGAGATTATAGCGGAACCGCAGCACTGCATTATATCAGCGCCGCATGAGTTTGGTCTTACCAATCTTGGTATGCGCCTTGCCGGCGATCTGCGACTCCTCGACTTTGTTGTTGTGCAACGCAACGCTTCCGAGTTTCCTAATTACAGGAAAAAATTGTCACAGGACGCAGATCTAGCAGATTTTGACAAAATTGAGAAATCGGCCATTATTATCGATAACTATTCTTCGATCGATCACAAGCGTCTTATTCGGGAAATAATTTCAACGTTCCCGAAAACACGGATCATCGCTCTCCAGCGAGTGATGCCTGCCAATGACATTTTTGAGGATAGTTTGGATGATACCAATTTTAAGTCGATAAAACTTGCAGGTCTTTCACGGACAAACATACGGAGCATCATTCAGACAATATCTCCTGAATGGAACTCGGATGTTACCTCTACTGCGGTTGAAAAAGTATATACTGACCTGCTGCAGCTTTGTATCCCACTGACACCTTCGAATGTCATAATTTACTCAAGTGTAGTCTGTAAGGACGGCAGTTTTGTTCCGGTGTCCAGATTGCACATTGTCGAGAAATTTGTATCTGAAGCTCTGCAAAGAGCCAGCGATGTTTATTCCGAATCCTTCAGCTATATCAATAAAGTCGATGTATTTTCAGAATTCTGCCACCGGTTGTTTGAAAATAGTGAGATTGATTTTGATCTATCTCAATGGGTTTCATTTTGTGTTTCCTACAAGAAGGCTAATTTAGTTGAGTTTGATCATATCGAGTTATTGGGAGATTTATCTAACGGCAGAATTATAGCAAGATTCGATAACAGATTTCATTTCAAGTATAGAATGTTTTTTAGTTATTTTGTAGGGAAGCGAATTTCCTCAAGCCAGCGCCTTTTAGAGGAATGTTTGGCGACTGACCGACATTTGGAACTAGATGGGCTCGTGGAAGTACTTTGCGGAACTCTGCCGGACTGTAGTGATGTTTTGATAAACATCACCGAGAAGCTTCGGCAATCAATGAATGCATTTTACGATAAGTATCCGCTTCAGGGACTTGATCTGCATCGTGAGGCTAAGTGGAGTTTCACTGAACACGAAGACACGGTCTGGAAGGCAGTCAACGAGGCTATTGAGGAAGGGCCGACTGGAGCGGCCGAACTTGACCAATTGAAGACATCGGTGATGGCAGAGCGTCGGACGCTCGATCAGAAAGTGTCTATAATAAAATTCATCGTGTCAGAAGGTACCGTAGCAATCAGCGCTCAACAACTTCGGTCAGCAGTTGAAAGTGCTAAGTTTGCTCGGGCAGAAGTGAAGCTATCCTCAACTGACGCGTATATCAGCAGCGTAGGATTAACATACGAGGTCGCAACCATTTTTGCGCCGCTTATCGCCGAGAGGAAATATGTTGCTTGGAACGGGTTCGCTTACATCAACCTGATTGAAGACGATAAAACGGATTCGAGCGATGAGGCTCGAGGCCGGATGTTGTCGCGCGTATACGCTGCGCTTCCAACCTCTATGGCTAGTAATTCATCAGAAAATTTTGGTAGCCGAAAACTTGGCCAAGTATTTCTAACACTTTTCAACGACAAAAACAAGCAGCCGATCTACAGGTTCATCGTTCTTGCATTACTCCTCAGGAGCAAACCTACCGGATGGCTGGAAGTGGCAAAAGATGCGGTGCGTATGATGAAGCGAGATGAACTTTACCTAAAACATTATCTTTCTGCAGCGCTAGGTCAAATTAAAAATGAAATAAATTCCAGTACTGAGGTATTGCATCTCAAAGAATTTGTTGCAGCAATTAAGTTGAGGCGAGATAGAAATGTAAAATCTTTGAGCAAACCTCAGATTGAGAATGCTCTGAAACAACTTGATGACCGTGATTTTTTCAAACCATCTACGTAGGAGCGTTCTCACTGTTTGCTTTAGATTTGCACATAGTCATCGGCAGGATTCATGCGCCGCACGGCTCAAAATTCCCGCCGTGGCAGGATGTACGCTCCTGACGCCCACCAGGTCGCATGGCCGCGCGGAGGCCGGGCGCCTGGGCTAGGCGGTGCAAGCTTCCGCGAGGCAGGGCGCCGAGCTGGCCTATGCCAACTAGGGCTATCCGGCACGCAGGCCGCCGATGTGGCCAAGTCGTACGGCATTGCACTGGAGGTGGTGAAGCTACCCGAGGCCCAGCGCAGCTTCGTGCTGCTGCCTCGGCGCTGATTGGTCGAACGGTCCTTTGCCGGGCGACACGGTTTCGCCGACTGGTGAGGGACTATGGCGCTACGCCAGCACTCTCGCCGACCTCCACCTCGTTGCTTTTGTCAGCCCCATGCTCAAACCGGCCGCTCTGCTCGTCTTTCTGTATTCGGGTCGGTCAACGGCTGAATGCGGGGTCGCATCGCGGATGCCTCTCTCGTGTTCGTGGTCGGCACCACGCCGCCGCGGGCTACGGTCAGGAAGGCTGAGCGAGTCAATCTAGCAAGCGGGCTCAGGCACGGAGGCTGTTGCGATCTCATCCGGCCTCGTCCCCGCGACAGGACTTCGGGTGCCGGTCCTGTGAGAAGGTGCTGCGTGTTACGCCGCGGCAGTCTCCCGGCTCCAGCAGAACTCGGTGCCATCGCGCCACATCCGGTGCAGCACGACGGCCAGCTTGCGGGCGAGCGCCACCTTGGCGCGGCGCATGCCCGCGCGTTTGGCGACAGCCATGCCCCAGGCCTTAAGCGCCGACCACTTGCCTGTGCGGGTCAGCAGCACGCTGGCCGCTTCATAGAGCGTCTGGCGCGCCAGAGCGTCGCCCTGCTTGCTGGTATGCCCGACGCGATCGGTCTCACCCGACTGGTAGCGTCTCAGCGTCAAACCGAAATGCTCCGACGCCTTATGATCGGCTGAATCGCGTGGGATCGTCGACCGCCGGGCAGAAGGTCAGCGCCGTCACAGGCCCGACGCCCGGTACCGTCATCAACCGACGGCAGACGTCATCCCCACGCACCGCCGCCAGCACCAGGCGGTGCAGCCGTTCGCGCTCATCCCGGCGTAGTGGTCATTTCGGTGCCTCCCTCAATGCGTGACCCCGCAGGGTCACATGGAAGAACATCCGGCCGCAGAAGCATCCGCGACCACACCGACCCGATTACCGTATCTAGCAGGAAGCCAATCCAAGCTGGCCACGTTCCAGTAAAAAATCGCCGCGTGTTCAGAGTGTTCCTTTTAGGGGAAGCGCACTGGCCCTGGCTGTATCCGCTTTCCATTATCTCTGGAACTGCAGCTCAAGATTTCTTCCGACAAAAACTGGAATATGGGGAATTCGGTGACGCGGACTGCCGTTCCCACCCAGCCTTGCATCATATCAACGGTTTGCAATTTGGTTTGCAAAGCCATTCTAAAGTGCAAACCAAGTCAGTGTTAACCTATTGAAAAGGCATGTCCCCGGCGGGATTCGAACCCACGGCCCCCAGATTAGGAATCTGGTGCTCTATCCGGCTGAGCTACGGAGACGCCGGGGCATGGTTTACCGTTCCTGCGCGCACCGGTCCACACGCCTTTGACGCCTGGCCCCGCCTTTATCCCCGCCGGCGGAAGCGCTCTACCGCCGCCACCAGCGCCGTCCGCACGCCCGGCTCCAGCGCCGAATGCCCGGCATCCGACACCACCGTCAGCCGGGCGCGGGACCATGCGGCGGCCAGGTCGAAGGCACTCTCCGCCGGGCAGATCATGTCGTAGCGGCCCTGGATGATCTCGGCCGGGATGTGGTCGATCGCCGCCATGCCGGCCAACAGCCCGTCCGGCCGCAGGAACAGGTCGTGCGCGAAGTAATAGGCCTCGATCCGCGCCAGCCCCAGCGCCGTCCGGTCCTGGGCGAAATGCGCCACCGTGTCCGGGTTCGGCAGCAGCGTGCTGCACAACCCCTCATACTGGCTCCACGCATAGGCGGCGGGCAGGTGGGTGGCGGGGTCCGGGTTGCACAGGCGGGCCAGGTAGGCGGTCAGCAGGTCCTCCTGCTCCCCCACCGGCACATGGCTGGCGAAATGGCCCCACGCATCGGGGAAGACGCGGCGCAGGCCGTAGAGGAACCACTCCACCTCCTGCCGCCGGCCGAGGAACACGCCGCGCAGCACGCAGCCCGTCACCCGCTCCGGATGCGCCTGGGCATAAGCCAGCGCCAGGGTGGAGCCCCAGGAACCGCCGAACAGCAGCCATTGGTCGATGCCAAGGAAGCGGCGCAGCAGCTCGATATCCGCCACCAGGTGCGGCGTGGTGTTGTCCCGCAAGTCGCCCAGGGGGCGGGACCGGCCAGCGCCGCGCTGGTCAAAGATGATGATGCGCCAATGGTTCGGGTCGAAGAACCGGCGGTGCACCGCGCCGGCCCCGGCGCCGGGCCCGCCATGCAGGAACAGCACCGGCTGGCCGCGCGGATTGCCCACCTGCTCCCAATACATCACGTGGCCGGAGGAGAGCGGCAGCAAGCCGGTCTCGTACGGCGCGATATCGGGGAAGAGGTCTCCGCGGGGCATGGCGGAGTTTGGCCCGGCCATGCCCACGCATGCAACAGCTGCAACAGGCGTGATTATTGCGCTCCGTTGACTTCTCTTCCCCTTCGCGCCCGGCGATTTCATCCTTACCTTAGGGCAATGGCGAGTTCCTCTTCCTCAACCGGCTCCAAAGCGGGCCATTCGGCCGGGCCGCTGCGCTGCGCCGTCTGCGGCAGTGAGAGCCGTCAGCCGCCGTTCCGCCCCGGCCCGCCGGAACAGCCGCCCGACCTGGACCTGCGCCCGGGTGAGCCGTTGCGCGGCACCATGGCGCGCTGGCTGCAGCAATGCCCGCACTGCGCCTACGCCGCCCCCGACATCGCCCGTGCCCACCCCGCGGCGGCCGAGGCCGTGGCCGCCGGCCCGTTCCGCGCCCTGGTGACGGAAGCCACCTACCCGCCGTTGGCCCGCCGCTTCCTGGCCTGGGCGCATGTGCTGGAGGAAACCGGCGCGCTGCACGCGGCCGCCGAAGCGACGCTGCACGCCGCCTGGGTGGCCGATGACCTGCAATTGCCTGAGCTGGCCGCCGAGTGGCGCTTGGATGCCGTGGCCCTGTGGCGCAGCGGCCCGGCCCTGGACGCCGAGCAGACCGTGCGGGTGACCGATGCCCTGCGCCGCGCCGGCGCGTGGGACGACGCGGCCGCGACAGCGGATGGGCTGGCCGCCACCGCGCCCTCCGCCCACGTGGCGCAGGTGCTGGCGCTGGAACTACGGCTGGTCGCTGCGCGGGATGACGGGCGGCACACCGTCGCCTCCGCCCTGCCGCCGACCTTTCCCCGCCCGCATGTGGCACAGCAACGCGTCGGCCGTGGCACCACGCCCCGACGCAAGGGCGGCGTCTGGAACTGGCTGAAGTCGCTGTTCCGCCGTAGCTAAGACGAAACCGCCTGGGCGAAGAAAACCCCGTCTCCGGCTGTCCCAACTAAAGGCACAGTGATACCCCAGCCGCCTGATCAACGTCCTCGCGACCCGGACACGCTCGCGACCCGGACACGCTCGTGACCCGGACACGCTCGTGACCCGGTCACCACCGAACATCTCGGCCACGCGACAACCTCGCGTTCAGGCCAGGCTGCCCTCCAGCACCGGCACCGCCCGGCCGCGTCCCCCCATGCCTGCCGTCAGGCGGTGGGCAAGGTCGCGCAGAGAAGGGGCGGTCTCGGCCTCCACCAGCGCGGCCAGCGCGGCCTCTAGCGCCGTGGTCGCGGTGCTGCTGCCGTCCTCCAGCGCCGCCCGCGCCTGGTTCATGTGCCGCCCGGCGCCGCCCAGGCTGTCCATGGCGTTGCTCATCACCCCGTCCAGCCCCTCCAGCTCGACCTCCTCGGCCAGCCGGCCGCGCTGGGCATGTTCCTGCGCCAGCGCCGTCACGCTGCTGAGGTCGCGGGTGATCTGGCTGACGATCTGCGTGGTCTGGTCGGCGCAGGTGCGCAATTCCCGCGCGATGGTGTGCAGGGTGCGCCCGGCATCGTGCAACCGGCCGGATTTCAGCGTCATGTTCAGGCTCATCAGCCGCAAATCGGTCTCCAGCCCGCGTACCGTGCTGATATGCGCCACCAACTGCGCCACGGCGGTGGCGATGCCGCGCGCCACGCCCTCCACCTCCGCCTGCGCCGCGCGGAAATCCCGCAACAGCACCGCCGCCTGCCGCACCTGAGGCTCCAGCATTCCCAGCACGGCGCCGCGTCGCTCCGCCGCGCCACAGATGTCCGTGCCGGTGGCGGCCACGCGGCGCAACTCGGCCGGCAAGGCACGCAGGCTTTCCGTCATCCGCAGCCACCAGGCTTCCTGTGCCTCGGCCACGCTCAGCAAGCGGGCGGAGTGACGGCGGCAGGTATCGGCAACGCCACCGCTCTGCTCCACCAGTGCCGCGTCGCGCCCTGGCGGCAAAGCCACCAGCGCCTGGCTGATCTGGTCCAGCGACCCCGGCACGGCATCCTCGCTCCGCAACAGCAACATGGCCTCCGCCGCCCGTCGGCCCAGCCCCACCGCCTGCTCCCGCAACTCTCCCGCCGCCTCCGCCCCCGCCTGAAGGCGGCGGGAGAGCGTGGCCGCCCCTTCCGCCAGCGCCGCCGGCACCGACTGGATCGCATCGGCCTGCTGCCGGGCGAAGCTGGCCTGGCGCGCCAGCCCGCCTTGCAGATCTTCCTGCAACCGCACCACCGCTTGTTGGAAACCCTCCAGGCTGCGGCGGGACAGATCGAACAACCGGGCGATCTCGCTGGTGAAGGCGGAAAAATCCTCGCCCATCGCGCCAAGGCCGGAGGCGCAGACCTTCGCGGTCACCGTCAGCATGCCCACCGCGCGCACCGTGGCATCCAACTGCCCCAGGCTGCCGCCGATGGCCAGCAACTGCCCCTGCATCTGCTCCAGCGCCTGCCGTTCCGCCCGGATCAGCCCGTCAATGCCGCGCAGCGCCGTCGCCGCGTGCTCCAGCTGGCCGATCGCGGCCGCATGGCCTGCGCCGCGCAACTCCGCCTCCAGCGCCTCGAAGCAACCGCCCAGGCCGTCCAGCGCCTGAATGGCCTGTTCCAGCTGCTGGCCGGCCCGGCCCACGCCACGCTCCAGCGGCGCACGCAAGCCGCGCAGGGTTGTGGCCATCATGGCCATATTGGCCGGGGTGGGGAACGTCGTCACAGCACCATGTCCTCCTGCCGATCCGCGCGGCAGCCTGGGATGTGGCACGGCAAAGGTGCAGATTTGCTGAAGCCCGCGCCGGAAAACGCCCGGGCCAGGCTGCACCGCCGCGCCTTCCATGCGACGATGCGCCCATGCTCCTGCCACTGACCGAGGCCGATGGCCTGCTGTTCGATCTCCGCTACGCCACGCCGGACAACCTGACCGGCGAGCCCATCTACCGCCGCCCCGTGGCCCTGCTGCTGCCCGAAGGCCGCACCCGCCTGCTGGCGGCGAGGGACCAGGCCGCCGCGCTCGGCCTACGCCTCAAGATCTTCGATGCCTTCCGGCCCATCGAGGCCCAGTGGGCGCTGTGGCACGCGGTGGAGGACAAGCGCTTCGTCTCCGACCCCCGCCTCGGCGGCGTGCACCCCCGTGGCGCTGCCGTGGACCTCACCCTGTGCGATGCCGCGACCGGCGCCGAGCTGCCCATGGGCACCGGCTTCGACGCCACCGAGGCGGCCTCCGCCCATGGCAGCCCGGACGTCCCGGTCGCCGACCAGCGCAACCGCGCGCTGCTGCTGGGGCTGATGGTCGCCGCGGGTTGGGAACCCTACCTGCTGGAATGGTGGCACTACCAACTGCCGGACGCCCGCCGCTTCCCCTCCCTCTCCGCCAGCGCTGTGCCGGATGGGCCGATGTAGGGACTTCCTTCGCGATGGGGAGGGAAGGCCGGGGAAGGAATTCCCCGGACCCCATCTTTTTTTCTGCGAGTTGGGGTGGGGGCTGGGAAACGGACGGCGATGCCTGAGGGCGTGGTCACCGGGTTTATCAATGCAGGCCTGAAGCGGCCGACCGAACGGGCAGCCGGCGCGCCTGTCCGTTTGCAGCGAACGTACCCTCCATATTTCCACATCCGGCGGACACGCTGTAGGTCGGTGACAGCAGGTGTTTTAACGCCAGTGTGCTCAGTGCCAGTGCCAGTGCCAGTGCCAGTGCCAGCAGCCCAATACCTGCTCTCCGGCCTGCGCTACCTTCAGCGCTCGCTATACGAACCGCAGCCCCCCGCCGAG
>Ga0308159_1002874_pt1 | contig 18740 bp, 7 predicted proteins | sample PhyCR1_FD_201040 | JGI IMG/M metagenome (GOLD analysis project Ga0308159, IMG submission 201040) | Phyllosphere microbial communities from UC Gill Tract Community Farm, Albany, California, United States - DLSLC.R1 | ecosystem: Host-associated > Plants > Phyllosphere > Unclassified | place: USA... | reverse complement strand
AAGGCGCCGATCAGTTTCGACGTGTCGGTGTGGGAATGCTTCTGGCCCCTGATCACCGGTTGCCGCCTGGTACTGGCTGGCCCCGGTGAGCACCGCGACCCGCATCGCATCGCGCAGCTGGTACAAGAACACGGCGTGACCACGCTGCACTTTGTGCCGCCGCTGTTGCAGCTGTTTATCGATGAGCCATTGGCGGCCGAATGCACCAGCCTGCGCCGCGTGTTCTCCGGCGGCGAAGCCTTGCCCGCCGAACTGCGCAACCGCGTGTTGGCGCAGTTGCCGACGGCGCAATTGCACAACCGTTATGGCCCGACCGAAACCGCGATCAACGTGACCCACTGGCACTGCCGCGTGGAAGACGGCGAGCGCTCGCCGATTGGTCGCCCCTTGGGCAATGTGATCTGTCGCGTGCTGGACGAACAGCTCAACCCCGTGCCCGTCGGCGTGCCGGGCGAACTGTGCATCGGTGGTATCGGCCTGGCCCGGGGTTACCTCGGCCGCGCCGGGTTGACGGCTGAGCGTTTTGTCGCCGACCACCAGGGGGCGCGCCTGTATCGCACCGGTGACCGCGCTCGGTGGAACGCCGACGGTGTGATCGAGTACCTCGGGCGCCTCGACCAGCAGGTCAAGCTGCGTGGCTTTCGCGTCGAGCCGGAAGAAATCGAAGCACGCATGCTCGCCCTGGAAGGCATCGCCCAGGCCGTGGTGCGGGTGCGTGATGCACAGCTGATCGGCTATTACACCGCCCATTCCGAGCTGGACGAACAGCAGGTCAAGACCGCCCTGGCAGCCGAGCTGCCGGAATACATGGTGCCTGCGCTGTTGATGCGCCTGGACGCCATGCCCCTTAGCCCCAGCGGCAAGCTGGACCGCCGTGCGCTGCCGGAGCCGGTGTGGCACGTGCGCGAACATGTCGAGCCCGAAACCCCGCTGCAACAGCAGGTCGCGGCGATCTGGCGCGAAGTCCTTGGTTTGCCAAGCATCGGCCTGCGCGATGACTTTTTCGCCCTCGGCGGCCACTCGTTGCTGGCTACGCAAATCATCTCCCGTACCCGCCAGGCCTGCGATGTCGAGCTGCCGTTGCGCACCCTGTTCGAAGCCAGCGAGTTGGGCGCGTTCGTCGAGCAGGTCGGACTGATCCAGGCATCGGGCCAACGCAACCAACAAACCGCCATCGCCAAGGTCGATCGCAGCCAGCCGGTGCCCTTGTCCTATTCCCAGCAGCGCATGTGGTTCCTGTGGCAGATGGAGCCGGACAGCCCGGCCTACAACGTCGGCGGCATGGCGCGCCTGCGGGGTGTGCTGGATGTGGGGCGCTTCGAGGCGGCGTTGCAGGCCTTGGTCATGCGTCACGAAACCCTGCGCACCACCTTCCCGAGTGTCGACGGCGTGGCTTGCCAGAAGGTTTCGCCGCAGACCGGGCTGCGCATGGACTGGCAGGACTTCTCCGCGCTGGACGAAACCGAACGCCAGCAACGCTTGCAACAACTGGCTGATCACGAGGCCCATACACCGTTCAACCTGGAGACCGGGCCGTTGCTGCGTGCCTGCCTGGTCAAGGCCGCCGAGCGCGAACACTACCTGGTGTTGACCCTGCACCACATCGTCACCGAAGGCTGGGCCATGGACATCTTTGCCCGTGAGCTCAGTGCGTTGTACGAGGCCTTTATCGACGAGCGCCTGTCGCCGTTGGCACCGTTGCCGGTGCAATACCTCGACTACAGCGTGTGGCAGCGCCAATGGCTGGAGGCCGGCGAACGCCAGCGTCAACTGGACTACTGGACCGCGCAACTGGGCAGCGACCACCCCTTGCTGGAACTGCCCGGCGACCGTCCACGCCCGCCGGTGCAAAGCCACCGGGGCGAGCTCTACCGCTTCGACCTGAGTGATGATCTGGCGGCGCGCGTGCGTGCCTTCAATGCCGAGCGTGGCCTGACCCTGTTCATGACCATGACCGCAACCCTGGCCGTATTGCTCTACCGCTACAGCGGCCAGACCGACCTGCGCATTGGCGCGCCCGTGGCCAACCGCATCCGTCCGGAAAGCGAAGGGCTGATCGGCGCCTTCCTCAACACCCAGGTGCTGCGTTGCCAGCTCAATGGGCAGATGAGCGTCGCTGAGTTGTTCGAGCAGGTGCGCCACACCGTGATCGAAGGCCAGTCCCATCAGGACCTGCCGTTCGACCACCTGGTGGAGGCCCTGCAGCCGCCGCGCAGTGCGGCGTACAACCCGCTGTTCCAAGTGATGTGCAACGTGCAGCGCTGGGAATTCCAGCAGAGCCGCCAACTGGCCGGCATGACCGTCGAATACCTGGCCAATGATGCGCGTGCGACCAAATTCGACCTCAACCTGGAGGTCACCGACCTCGATCATCGCCTGGGTTGCTGCCTGACCTACAGCACCGACCTGTTCGACGAGCCGCGCATTGCGCGCATGGCCGGACACTGGCGCAACCTGCTGGAAGCCTTGATCGCTTCCCCCGAGCAGCGCCTCAGCGAATTGCCGTTACTGACCGCCACCGAGCAGCGTGCGTTGCAGGACAGCCTGGGCATCGAGGCGGGCGAGCATCGCCTTGATCAATGCATTCATGCCATGTTCAGCCAGCAAGCGACAGCCCGTGGCGATGCGCCCGCGCTGACCTTCGCGGGTGAAACGCTGAGCTACCGCGAGCTGGATGCCCGCGCCAACCGCCTGGCCTGGATGCTGCGCGAGCGCGGCGTCGGCCCGCAGGTGCGAGTGGGCCTGGCGCTGCCGCGCTCGCTGGAAATGGTGGTTGGCCTGATGGCGATTCTCAAGGCCGGGGGCGCCTATGTGCCGCTCGACCCGGAATACCCGTTGGACCGCCTGCACTACATGATCGAAGACAGCGGCATCGGCCTGTTGCTCAGCGATGCGGCGATGTTCGAAGCCCTCGGCGAGTTGCCCGCGAGCGTGGCGTGCTGGTGCCTCGAAGATGACTCGCCTGTGCTCGCCAACTACCCGTCCGGCGAGCTGCCGTTTATCAGCCTGGCGCAACATCAGGCGTACTTGATCTACACCTCCGGTTCCACCGGCAAGCCAAAAGGCGTGGTGGTGTCCCACGGTGAAATCGCCATGCATTGCGCGGCGGTGATCGAGCGGTTTGGCATGCGCCCAGACGACTGCGAACTGCACTTCTATTCGATCAACTTCGACGCCGCCACCGAGCGTTTGCTGGTGCCGCTGCTCAGTGGCGCGCAGGTGGTGCTGCGTGCCCAGGGCCAGTGGGACGCAGAAGAAATCTGCGCGCTGATCCGGACCCATCGCATCAATATTCTGGGCTTCACGCCGAGCTACGGCAGCCAGTTGGCGCAATGGCTGGCGACCCGGCAGCAGACCTTGCCGGTGCGCATGTGCATCACCGGTGGTGAAGCGCTCACCGGCGAACACCTGCAGCGCATCCGCGCCGCGTTCCAGCCGCAGGTGTTTTTCAACGCCTATGGCCCAACGGAAACGGTGGTGATGCCGCTGGCCAGCCTCGCGCCCGAGCAGTTGGAAGAGGGCGCTGCGAGCGTACCGATCGGCAGCATAATCGGTGACCGCGTGGCCTATATTCTCGATGCCGACCTGGCGCTGGTGCCGCAGGGGGCGACCGGCGAGCTGTACGTCGGTGGCGCCGGCCTGGCCCAGGGGTATCACCAGCGCCCGGGGATGACCGCCGAGCGTTTTGTCGCCGACCCATTTTTGCGCAATGGCGCACGCCTGTACCGTACCGGCGACCTGGTGCGCCAACGCGCCGATGGCCTGGTTGAGTACCTGGGGCGTATCGACCATCAGGTGAAGATTCGCGGTTTCCGCATTGAACTGGGCGAGATCGAAACCCGCCTGCTGGAGCACGAAGCCGTGCGCGAAGCGGTGGTGCTGGCGCTGGATTCGCCGAGTGGCAAACAGCTGGTGGCGTACCTGGTCAGTGATGCCGAGCACGGCGCAGTACGCGATGCGCTCAAGGCGCACCTCAAGGCGCAACTGCCGGACTACATGGTGCCCGCGCACTTCATCGTGCTCGACAGCATGCCGCTGACGGCCAACGGCAAACTTGACCGTCGTGCCTTGCCGCAGCCGGATCCGCAAGCCAACCGCCAACAGTACGTCGCCCCGCGCAATGAGCTTGAAAGCACGTTGGCCGCCATCTGGTGCGCCGTGTTGAACGTGCAGCAGGTGGGCCTGGACGATAACTTCTTTGAACTGGGCGGCGACTCGATCCTGTCGATCCAAGTGGTCAGCCGTGCGCGGCAGGCCGGGATTCATTTCAGCCCGCGCGACCTGTTCCAGCACCAGACCGTGCAAACCCTGGCAGCGGTCGCCACGCGCGCCGAGCAGGTCACGGCCGAGCAGGGCGTACTGACCGGCCGCTCTGGCCTCACGCCGATCCAGCATTGGTTCTTCGATACCGAGATTCCACAGCGCCAGCACTGGAACCAGGCGCTGGTCCTCAAGCCGCTGCAACTGCTGGACCCCCATCGCCTGGAGCGAGCGTTGCTGGCAGTGCTGGAGCATCACGATGCCCTGCGCCTGAGCTTCTCCCAGCGCGACGCGCACTGGTATGCCGAACACCTGGCTGTGCCGCAGGGCGGCGTGCTGATGCAGGCGCAAGTGCGCGATATGGCGCAGTGCGCCGCGCTGTTCACCGACACCCAGCGCAGCCTTGACCTGGAACACGGCCCGCTGCTGCGCGCCTTGTTGGTGGACGGTCCCGAGGGGCAGCAGCGCCTGTTGATCGCGATCCATCACCTGGTGGTGGACGGCGTGTCGTGGCGCGTATTGCTTGAAGATCTCCAAACTGTTTATCGCCAACTGAGCGACGGCCAGTCCGTCAGCCTGCCGGCCAAGACCAGCGCCCTGCGTGATTGGGCCGCGCGTTTGCAGGCCTACGCCGGCAGCGAATCGTTACGTGAAGAATTGAGCCTCTGGCAGGCCCAGTTGGTGGGCCCTGATGTGGCTTTGCCGGTGGCCCGCCCGCAAGGTTCGCTGCGCAACCGCGATGCCGATACCGTCAGCGTGCGCCTGGATGCCGAGCAGACTCGCCAGTTGTTGCAACAGGCCCCGAGCGCCTACCGCACCCAGGTCAACGACTTGCTGTTGACCGCCTTGGCCCGTGTGGTGTGCCGCTGGAGCGGCCACGCTTCGGCGCTGATCCAGCTGGAAGGTCATGGCCGCGAAGTCCTGTTCGATGACATCGACCTGACCCGCAGCATCGGCTGGTTCACCAGTGCTTATCCGCTGCGCCTCACCCCGCAAGCGGCCCTGGGCGACTCGATCAAGGCGATCAAGGAACAACTGCGCGGCGTGCCGCATAAAGGCTTGGGGTATGGCGTGCTGCGCTACCTGGCCGACAGCCCGTGCAAACAGAGCATGGCCGCACTGCCGAGCGCGCAGATCACTTTCAACTACCTGGGCCAGTTCGACCAGAGCTTCGGCGCCGATGCGCTGTTCCATCCGCTGGACGAGTCTGCAGGCCTGGCCCATGACCTGGATGCGCCGCTGCCCAACGAGTTGAGCGTCGACAGCCAGGTGTATGGCGGCGAGCTAGTACTGCGCTGGACCTTCAGCCGCGAGCGCTTCGATCAGCCGACCGTGCGCGAATTGGCCGAGGCGTATCTGGCCGAACTGCAAAGCTTGACCCAGCACTGCCTTCAGGACGATGCCGGTGGCCTTACACCGTCCGACTTCCCGCTGGCCCAGTTGTCCCAGTCGCAACTCGACAGCTTGCCAGTACCGGCCAGTGCCATCGAAGACGTCTACCCGCTGACCCCGATGCAGGAAGGCCTGTTGCTGCACACGCTGCTGGAGCCGGGCACGGGTCTCTATTACATGCAAGACCGCTACCGCATCAACAGCGCCCTCGACCCCGTGCGTTTCGCCCAGGCCTGGCAGGCGGTGATTGCCCGTCACGAGGCCTTGCGCGCCTCGTTCTGCTGGAACGTCGGCGAAGACATGCTGCAAGTGATCCACAAGCCGGGCAGCACGCCGATCGAATACCTGGACTGGAGCCAGGAACCGGAAGGCGAACACGAACCGCGTCTGCAAGCGCTGCTCAAGCAAGAGCGTGAAGCCGGTTTCGATCTGCTCAACCAGGCACCGTTCCACCTGCGCCTGATCCGCGTCGGCGCGGAGCGCTACTGGTTCATGATGAGCAACCACCACATCCTCATCGATGCCTGGTGCCGTTCGTTGCTGATGAATGACTTCTTCGAGATCTACATGGCCCTGGGCGAAGGCCGCGAGGCGCAATTGGCCATGCCGCCGCGTTATCGCGACTACATTGCCTGGCTGCAACGCCAGAACCTCAACGAGGCACGCCAGTGGTGGCAACAGAACCTGCAAGGGTTCGAGCGCACCACGCCGATCCCGAGCGACCGGCCGTTCCTGCGTGAACACGCGGGCCACAGCGGCGGCATGGTGGTGGGCGATTGCTATACCCGCCTCGACGCCCGTGACGGTGCACAACTGCGCGAGTTGGCCCAGGCCCATCAACTGACCGTCAACACTTTCGCCCAGGCGGCATGGGCCTTGGTGCTGCGGCGCTTGAGCGGCGACCGTGACGTGTTGTTCGGCGTCACCGTGGCCGGGCGCCCGGTGGAAATGCCGGAGATGCAACGTACGGTGGGCCTGTTCATCAACAGCATTGCGCTGCGGGTGAAATTGCCCGAGGACGACCAGCGTTGCAGCGTGCGCCAGTGGTTGAGCGGCCTGCTCGACAGCAACATGCAGCTGCGCGAGTACGAATACCTGCCGCTGGTGACCCTTCAGGAACACAGCGAACTGCCCAAGGGCCAGCCGCTGTTCGACAGCCTGTTTGTGTTCGAAAACGCCCCGGTGGAGGTCTCGGTGCTGGACCGCGCGCACAGCCTGAATGCCACTTCGGACTCCGGCCGCACCCACACCAACTTCCCGCTGACTGCCGTGTGCTACCCGGGCGATGACCTCGGATTGCACCTGTCATACGACCAGCGCTACTTCGACGAGACCACCGTGCAAGGCATGCTCGGCGAGTTCAAGCGCCTGCTGCTGGCGCTGGTGCAGGGCTTCCACGGCGACATGGCCGACCTGCCGCTGATTGGCGAGCAGGAGCGCGAGTTCTTGGTACAGGGATGTAACCAGAGCGAGCATGACTACCCGCTGGAGCGCAGCTATGTCGAACTGTTCGAAGCCCAGGTGGCCGCGCATCCGCAACGCATCGCCGCCAGCTGTCTCGATCAGCAATGGACCTATGACGAACTGAACCGCCGCAGTAACGGCCTGGGCCACGCCCTGATTGCCGCAGGCGTCGGCCTGGACCAACCGGTGGCATTGCTGGCTGAACGTGGCCTTGACCTGTTGGGCATGATCATCGGCAGCTTCAAGGCCGGTGCCGGCTACCTGCCGCTCGATCCGGGCCTGCCGAGCCAGCGTTTGCGCAGCATCATCGACTTGAGCCGCACACCGTTGCTGGTGTGCACCGAAGCGTGCCGCGAGCAGGCTATCGAGCTGCTGGAAGGCTTCGACTGCCAGTTGCTGGTGTGGGAGGAAGTGCCTGCTCGCGGGGAGAACCCCGGCATCTACAGTGGCCCGGACAACCTCGCCTACGTGATCTATACCTCGGGCTCCACCGGCCTGCCCAAGGGTGTAATGGTGGAACAGCGCGGCATGCTCAATAACCAGTTGAGCAAGGTGCCGTACCTGGCCTTGGACGACGCGGATGTGATTGCGCAAACCGCTTCGCAGAGCTTCGATATTTCCGTGTGGCAATTCCTCGCCGCGCCGCTGTTCGGCGCGCGGGTGGACATCGTACCGAACACCCTCGCGCATGATCCTCAAGGCCTGTTGGAGCATGTACAGGCCCAGGGCATTACCGTGCTGGAAAGCGTGCCATCGCTGATCCAGGGCATGTTGGCCCAAGACCGTATTGGCCTGGACGGCCTGCGCTGGATGCTGCCGACCGGTGAGGCGATGCCGCCGGAGTTGGCGCACCAATGGCTGCTGCGCTACCCGCAGATTGGTCTGGTGAACGCGTACGGTCCTGCGGAATGCTCGGACGATGTGGCGTTCTACCGCGTCGACCTGGCGTCGACCCGTGGTACGTACTTGCCGATTGGCACACCGACCGACAATAACCGCTTGTACCTGCTCGATGGTGCGCTGGAGCTGGTGCCGCAAGGCGCCGTTGGCGAGCTGTGTGTCGCTGGTACGGGCGTCGGTCGCGGTTACGTCAGCGACCCATTGCGCACTGCGCCGGTGTTTGTGCCGAATCCGTTCGGCGCACCGGGCGAGCGTCTCTACCGCACCGGTGACCTCGCGCGCCGCCGCAGCGACGGCGTGCTGGAGTACGTCGGTCGCATTGACCACCAGGTGAAGATTCGTGGCTACCGGATCGAGCTGGGTGAAATCGAAGCACGCCTGCACGAACAACCGGAAGTACGCGATGCCGCGGTGGGCGTGCAGGAGGGCGTCAACGGCAAGCATCTGGTCGGCTATCTGGTGGCAGCTGATGGAACGCTCAACCCAGGCGAGCGCCTGGACCGCATCAAGCAACGCCTGCGCGCTGAGTTGCCGGAATACATGGTGCCGTTGCACTGGCTATGGCTCGACCGCCTGCCGCTCAACGCCAACGGCAAACTCGACCGCAAGGCCTTGCCGGCCCTGGAGATCGGCCAGTTGCACAGCCAGGATTACCTGGCGCCGCGCAACGAGCTGGAAACCACCCTGGCCGCCATCTGGGCCGAGGTGCTGAAAGTCGACAGGGTGGGAGTGCAGGACAACTTCTTCGAACTGGGTGGGCACTCGTTGCTGGCCACGCAGATTGCCTCGCGGGTGCAGAAAACCCTGCAACGTGACGTGCCGCTGCGAGCGATGTTCGAGTGCAGTACGGTGGCGGAGTTGGCTGAGTATATCGAGGGGCTGGCGGCGAATGAGATCAGTGCCGAGAAGGTGGATCGCTTGAGTGATTTGATGGCAGAGCTGGAGGGTCTGTAAGACTCGACATGTTTGCCGGCTGTCAGCGCCGATTCGCGAGCGAGCCCGCTCCCACACTCGACCACGTTCATCCTGAAGGAAGGTGATCGAGTGTGGGCGTGGGCTTGCTCGCGAAGGCGTCAGTCCAGGCGACGCTTACTTAGGCCCAAGAATCTTCACCAACTTATCCGGCGACGGCGCCCCTTGCTGTTGCTGCAAGCCACCCTTGTCATCCAGATAGAAAATCGCCGGCGTCGCCGACAATTCCAGTTCATCCATCAACTTCATGTTGCTATCAAGCTTGGCCTCGATATCGGCCGGGATCTTGTCCAGTGCCTGCAACTTGCTGCCTTTACCGGCGGCCTCGTGTTCTTCCAGGGCCTTTTGCGGATCCTTGGCAGCGAACAGCGCGGCGGATTTGCCTGGGCTGTCTTCGCGGATGATGCCGACCATGATGTGGCGCAATTGCACCTTGCCGGCCTTCACCCATGGGCGGGCCTGTTCCCAGAACATGTTGCAGTAAGGGCAGTTGGGGTCGCTGAACAGGTAGACGATGCGCGGTGCGTTTTTGTCGCCGTCCTGGATCCAGCTGCTTTTTTCCATCTTGGCCCAGACTTCCTTGGCCATGGGGGCGTACACCAGTTTTTCCAGGGGCGCGCTGCTCAGGTCATTGCCCTGGGCGTCGTACAGGTTGCCGGCGATCACGCTTTTGCCGTCGGCGGTCAGGTACAGGGCCATGCCCCGGTTCTGGTACTGGGCGGCGTAGCCGGTAAGGCCGCTGGGGGCATCGAATTTGCCGAGGATCTTGGCACCCTTGGCTTCGATCTGTTTGATCGGTGCCGGCCAGTCCTCGGCCTGGGCCAGGGTGGCGGCAAGCGTCAGCGGCAGCAGGGTCAGCAGGTGGCGGAGGCGGGGCATGTCGGTTTCCTTTCAGGAGCGGTATCGAAGGGTTCCATGGCACGGGCCAGGCTGGCCTGGGACAACTCGCCCAGGTGGCTGTTGATCAGGCGTCCGTCGGCGCGGTAGAACAAGGTGGTCGGCAAGGCCATCGAGCCTACCGCCTGGCCGAGGCGGCCGCTGGCGTCAAATAACACGTTGTCGAGGGTCAGGCCTTGGGTCGCGAGGAAGGTGCTGACGCTTTGCATGCTTTCGGCCTGGTTGACGAACAGGAACGTCACATCAGGGCGTTGATGTTGGGCGCGTTCCAGCACCGGCATTTCACGGCGGCATGGCGGACACCAGGTGGCCCACAGGTTGATCACCAGCGGGCCGCCCTTGTAGTCGGCCAGTTGCACCACTTCGCCATTGGCATTGCGCAGGGTAATCTCTGGCAGTTGCGAGCCTTTGTCATACAGGCTCAGGGAGACGCTGGTCATGCCCCAGAACACCAGGCCGGTGATCACCCCGGCGCTCAGCGGCTTGCGCAGGGCCGGGCGGCGCCAGCCGTAGGCCAATGCGCCGAGGACCAGTGCGATCACGCCAGGCCAGGCGAGGAAGCCGCCGTCGCGCAGATCGACCATTTGCAGCCAGTCGTTGCGGTAGTCACTCCAGTACATCAGCACAAAACTGACACGGGCTACCAGCATGCCCAGCAGGAACAGGCTGAACAGCACCGACTCCGGGTTTTCACCGCCACGCTTGGCGACGCGCCAACCCACCAGGGTGGCGAGAATCAGCGCGCTGATCAGCAAAATGTGATTCAGGGCGATGGCGAAGGTGCCAATGGTCAGGGTCAACATCAGAGGGCGCCCCGGGCTTGCGTCCAGCGTTGCAGGAAGGCGGCGGCATCCACTTCGCCGGTGATGCGTTGGGCGCGGCGTTCATCACCGTCCGGGCCGATCCACACGAAGCTGGGCGGCCCCGGCACCTTGTAGCGGCCAAGCAGCTCGCGGCTGGCGGCGCTGTCGGCGGTCACGTCCAGGCGCAGCAGGCGTACGTCCTTCAGGGCGTCGAGCACTTCTGGTTTGCCGAACACTTGCTTTTCCATGATCTTGCACGACACGCACCAGTCGGCGTAATAGTCCACCAGCACCCATTGGCCCTGGGCCTTGGCGCTGTCGAGCTGGCTTTGCAGCACCGCTGGGTCGTTGAGGGTCATGAAGGCGTCGTGGGCCGTCGGTGCGGCGGCCCGCGAGCCGCTGTAGACCTTGAGCGGTTGCCACAGGTCATCGCTGCCACCCGCTGCGCCCACCACCAGCACGGCACCCCACAGGCCCAATACCAGGGCACCGGCGCCAAAGACCTTGGCGGCCAGGCCGTATTCGCGGGCCAGCGTCCAGCCGCAGTAAGCCATCACCAGCGCGAGTGCGCCCCACAGGCCAAGCCACAGGCTTTCATCGACCACCGGGCGAATCATCAACACGGCGGTGCCTAGGAACAGGAAGCCGAAGATGCCCTTGAGCACGTTCATCCAGGTGCCCGGTTTTGGCAGGAAGCGGTTGCCCACCGTCACCAGCAGCAACAGCGGAATACCGATGCCGATGCCCATGGCGAACAGGATCAGGCCACCGTGCAGTGCATTGCCGCTCTGGGCGATGTAGAGCAGGGCGCCGGCCAGGGGCGCGGTCATGCACGGGCCCACCAACAGGCCGGACAGTGCCCCGAGAATCCCCGCGCCCACCAGGCTGCCGCCGCGTTGCTGGCGGCTGACGTTGTCCAGGCGGTCGCGCAGGAACGCTGGCAGTTGCAGTTCAAAAAAGCCGAACATCGGCAGGGCGAGGATCACGAACAGCGCGGCGAAGCTGCCCAGGATCCACGGGGTTTGCAGCAGTGCGGCGAGGTTTGCGCCCAGTAGCGCAGCCACCACGCCGAGCGCCGCATACACCAGGGCCATGCACACCACGTAGCTGCCGGCCAGGGCAAAGCCGCGACGCGGGCTGGCGCCACTGCCCACCACCAGGCCGGCGAGTATCGGCAGCATCGGCAACGAACAGGGGGCAAACGCCAGCAACAGGCCCAGGCCGAAGAACAGCAGCAGGCTCCAACCCAGGCTGCGTTGCTGTAAACCGCTGGCCAGGCTCTGGTCCTGGGCTTCGGCGGTCGCGGCGACGGCCGGGTTGCCACCCAGGTCCACAGTGATCGATTGCGGCGGGTAGCACAGGCCGGCATCGGCACAGCCTTGCCAGCCCAGCTTGATTTGGCCGGTGGCCCCGGCGGGGATCTTCACTTCCAGGCCCTGGCGGTACACCTCCTGGTCGCCGAAGTACTCATCGCTATGGGCTTCGCCTTGCGGCAGCCCCGGCTTTTCAGCCAGCCCATCGAACTTCATGCGCTGTTTGTACAGGTAATAACCGTCGGCAATCTGCCAGTACAGCTGGGTCTCGCCACTTTCAAGACGTTCGGAGGTAAAGGTGAAGGCTTTGCCCACCGGGAGGAAATCAGGTTTGGTCTCAAACGGGTTGCCCGGCGCGGCCTGGGCGAACCCCGCGAACAACACCAGCAGAAAGATAAACAGATGCCGCATGGTCAAGCCTTAGTTCGATGCAAGTGGGCACACAATGTGTGGCGTTGATTAACCGATGATTAACCGGGGCTATTCTAGAGTCTTAGTGGGCGTCTTTTCACGGCATAATCGGCGCTTAATCCACGACACTTCTAATCACCCCATCTTTCATGAAGGGTTCAGCATGCACGTATTGGTCTGCGAAGACGACGAACTGATCGCCAGCGGCATTGTGGCCGGCCTTACCGCCCAAGGTTTTACCGTCGAACGCGTGGCCACGGCGGGGGCCGCACGCGCGATGCTCAAGGCGGCCACGTTCGACATCATGGTGCTCGATCTCGGGCTGCCGGATGAAGACGGCCTCAAGCTATTGCAGCAACAGCGCAGCCAGGGCCTCGAAATCCCGGTGCTGATCCTGACCGCGCGGGACTCGGTGACCAACCGCGTCGACGGCCTGCAAGCCGGCGCCGATGACTACTTGCTCAAACCCTTCGACCTGCGCGAACTCGCCGCGCGCCTGCAAACCCTGTTGCGCCGGGTGGCAGGGCGCAGCGTCAACCTGATCGAGCATGGTCGCCTGGCCTATGATCCAAGCAGCCGCGAGACGTTCCTGGGCGGCGAACCCGTCGACTTGTCGCGCCGCGAACAGGCGCTGTTGCAAGCGCTGCTGCATAACAAGGGGCGTGTGCTGTCCAGCGAGCAGCTCAAGGACAGCGTCTACGGTTTCAACGATGAGTTGGAAAGCAATGCCCTCAACGTGCATATCCACCACCTGCGGCGCAAATTGGGCAATGGCATTGTCGAGACCGTGCGCGGCCTTGGGTACCGCCTCGGCCCGGCTGACGGGGGCGAGGACGCCTCGTGAAAAGCCTGCGCCTGCGCCTGACGTTCAAGCTGGGCGCCGCTTTCGTGCTGATCTGGGTCTTGGCGGCTGCCTGGATGCTCAACGATCTGCGCAACCAGATGATGTTCTCCCTCGATCAGCGCCTGGTGGCCTCGGCCCGCATGGTGGCGGGGTTGACCGAGCAGATGCCCGGCCTGGCCAGTGTGAGCGGCGGTGCGCACTTCAGTGCCGAACAATTGCATGTGCCCGGTGGCATGGCCTGTCAGGTCAGTTCCCTGCGCGGGGAAGTCCTGGCGCGCAGCCACACCACGCCGGACGAAGGGCTGGAATCGCGCAAGAGCGGGTTTCGTGACCAGGTCATCGATGGCGTGGGCTGGCGCAGTTTCACCCTGTCCCGCGGCGATCTTTTAATCACCACCGCCGACCGCCAAGTAGAGCGCGAGGCCCTGAACCTGTCGATCTTGCTGGCGGCGTCGGTGCCGGTGGGCGTGGCGATGCTTGGCTGCCTGTGCCTGTTGTGGCTGGGGATTGGCCAGAGCCTGCTGCCGCTCAATCGCATGCGTGACGCCTTGATGCGCCGCAGTGCTGACTCCCTCGAACCGCTGCAGATCCACCCGTTGCCCAGCGAACTCAAGCCCCTGCTCGACACCCAGAACCAACTCTTGCAACGCATTGCCAAGACCATCGAGCGCGAACGCCGCCTTACGGGTGATGCTGCCCATGAACTGCGCAGCCCTCTGACGGCGATCAAGACCCATCTGCAAGTGGCGCGCATGACCGAAGGCGCGGCCCGCGACCAGTCCCTGGCCCACGCCGAGGAGGGCGCCGACCGCCTGCACCGCACCCTGGAGCAATTGCTGCTGCTGGCGCGGGTGGAGGGTAACCTGTCGTTCGACGATGGCATGCACTCCAGTGCCGAGGATGTGGCACGGCTGGCGATCCAGGATGCCAATGCCGGTGACAACTCGCGTATCGACCTGATCCTGCCGGACAACCTCTTGGCCACTCCGGTGGAAATGCCAGTGGGCCTGGCGGTCGCAGCGTTGCGCAACCTGCTGGACAACGCCTTGCGCCATACACCGGCCGATACCCGGGTGGAACTCAGTGTATTCACTGCCGCCGATAACGTGGTGTTCCGCGTGCGTGACCACGGCAAGCAGATTAGCGCCGAGGACCTGCAGTACCTGACCCAGCGCTTCTGGCGCAACGGCAACAGCGAAGGCTGCGGCCTCGGCCTGGCAATCGTGCAAGCGATTGTGCAGCGCTGTTCCTGCTCGTTGAAGTTCGACAGCCAGCCAGATGGCCTGCGCGTGGACCTGGGTATGCCGCTGCGGCGCTGATTACTTTCCTTTCAAGTGCCAAATAGTTACCGCCCTCCTGAAGTTCAAGGCTTCAGGATGGCGGTAATTTTTTTGCGCTTGAACGGGCTGAACGACTCGGCCTGTATTGAAAAGGACGGTCCTTATGTTGGTCATCGATACCAGTTTTCCTGCCCAAGGCTTCAATGAACGTGACGGCGAGCCGGTGCGGCAGGTGATCCTGCATTACACGGCGGCACCGTTCGGCTCCTCCCTGCGCACCCTGACGCAGGATGGGGTCAGTGCGCACTATCTGCTGCCCGACCCCGACGACCCCAGCTACAGCGCTGCCGGCTATGAAGAGTTGCGGGTCTTTCGATTGGTGGAGGAGGACAAGCGCGCCTGGCATGCCGGGGGGAGCCATTGGGCGGGGCGCGATAACCTTAACAGTCGCTCGATCGGCGTCGAGCTCGTCAACCTGGCGCGGGACGACGGCGGCGTGTTCACGTTTCCTGCCTACGCGGAGGAACAAATAGAGGTGTTGATTGCGCTGGTTCGCGACGTTCTTGGGCGTTATCCACAGATCGGGCCTACCGACATCCTCGGACACTCGGACGTGGCGTACGGGCGCAAGAGCGATCCAGGGCCCCGGCTGCCGTGGCAGTGTCTGCATGAAGCGGGGGTAGGGGCCTGGTTTGATGAGGCAACGCAGGCAATGTATCAGCGTCGGTTCTGTGTCGGGTTGCCGCCGGAGGTCGAGGTGGAGCGGGCGTTTCAGCGTTACGGGTATGCGCCGGCGAAGAACCGGCAAGCCTTTGAACAGAGAACGCGGGCGTTCCAGATGCACTTTCGGTCGCGGGATTATTGCGGGTTTCTGGATGCGGAGACCTGCGCGATTTTATATGCGCTGAATGAAAAATACCTTGGGTTATAAAACCGAGTGCGATTCCAAATGTGGGAGCGGGCTTGGGGCTTCATCCATCAGTTAAAGATCGGTGGTCACTAAATCCCTCCCGTGCTGGTGCGTTTCCAGAACAGGAAATCCGTGCGCATGCCCCTTGGGCCAGACGCCAGCGGATCGGCAGTTTGGTCACCATCATCAGCGTATTGAGGGATCGAGAAATGTCAGTCGCTACCACCCGTATCGAAGACGCCCAGGTGCATGAAACGCTCTACCAGTTCGACGAAACCCCGTTGCTCGCCCGCCAGCGCCAGCAAGAGTCCAACGCCCGTAGCTACCCCCGACGCATTCCCTTGGCGCTCAAGCGCGCCAAGGGCATTTACGTGGAAGACGTGGAGGGCCGCAGTTTTATCGACTGCCTGGCCGGCGCCGGCACCCTCGCGTTGGGGCACAATCACCCGGTGGTGATTGAGGCCATCCAGCAGGTGCTGGCCGATGAACTGCCACTGCACACACTGGACCTGACTACTCCGGTCAAGGACCAGTTCGTGCAGGACTTGTTCGGGCTGTTGCCGCCGACGCTGGCACGGGAAGCAAAAATCCAGTTCTGCGGACCCACTGGCACGGATGCGGTGGAAGCCGCGTTGAAGCTGGTGCGCACCGCCACCGGGCGTAGCACGGTGCTGTCATTCCAGGGCGGTTACCACGGTATGAGCCAGGGTGCCTTGAGCCTGATGGGCAGCCTGGGGCCGAAGAAACCCTTGGGAGCCTTGCTTGGCAATGGCGTGCAATTCTTGCCCTACCCCTACGATTACCGTTGCCCGTTCGGCCTGGGCGGCACAGAAGGGGTGCGGGTCAACCTGCATTACCTGGAAAACCTGCTGAACGACCCGGAGGCCGGCGTATTGCTGCCGGCGGCGGTCATTGTCGAGGTGGTGCAGGGCGAGGGCGGTGTGATTCCGGCTGACCTCGACTGGCTGCGTGGCCTGCGACGCATCACCGAACAAGCGGGTGTGGCGTTGATCGTCGATGAAATCCAGAGCGGATTTGGCCGCACCGGCAAGATGTTTGCCTTCGAACATGCCGGCATCATCCCGGATGTGGTGGTGATGTCCAAGGCCATCGGCGGCAGCCTGCCGCTGGCGGTGGTGGTGTATCGCGACTGGCTCGACACCTGGCTGCCGGGTGCGCATGCCGGGACCTTCCGTGGCAACCAGATGGCGATGGCGGCGGGTTCGGCGGTGATGCGCTACCTGAAGGACCACGACCTTGCCGGCCACGCGGCCGCCATGGGCGAGCGCCTGGGTGAACACCTGCGCATCCTGCAGCGCGATTTCCCGCACCTGGGCGATATTCGCGGCCGTGGGCTGATGCTTGGCGTGGAGCTGGTAGACCCAAGTGGCATCCCAGACATCCAGGGCCATCCGCCGGTGCATCGTCAGTTGGCGCCGCTGGTGCAGCGCGAATGCCTCAAGCGCGGCCTGATCCTGGAGCTGGGTGGTCGGCACGGCAGTGTCGTGCGTTTCCTGCCGCCGCTGGTGATCACCGCCGCCGAAGTGGACCGCGTGGCGGACATCTTCGGACGCGCGTTGGCTGCGGCGGTGGCCAGCCTCTAATTTTTTCGCAGCTTGGTACGTTTCTACAGATATCAGTGCTGCGCGCGGTGCGCAGCCGGCCTTTTAGCGATGGAGAACAGCAATGACCTCAGTATTTGACCGCGACGACATACTGTTTCAGGTAGTGGTCAACCATGAAGAACAGTATTCCATCTGGCCTGACTACAAGGCTGTACCGGAAGGCTGGCGCACCGTGGGCAAGAGCGGCATGAAGAAAGAGTGCCTGGCCTACATCGAGGAAGTGTGGACCGATATGCGTCCGTTGAGCTTACGCCAGAAGATGGACGGTACAGCGCTGACCAACTGATTCTTCCCCACCCCTGTAGGCGCCGGCTCAAGGACGCCATCGCCGCGCTGCGACGATTCCACAAGCCGGCGCCGACTGTTCAGCTAGTCTTTTCTTTCTCCAGCCCGCCCGAAGCCCCTGTCACCACCTGCACACTCAAGCGCGGCGTCGCCAGGTCCAGCCCGGCTTCATCCAGGTGACGCTTGAGCGACAGGTTGAACGCCCGCGACACTTCCCACTGCTTGATCGGCGCCGTCTTGAACCGCGCCCTTAGAATTGCGCTGCCCGATTCGAAACTTTCGACACCCTGGATTTCCAATGGCGACCAGATATTGCGGCGTTGCAGGGGGTCATTGCGCATTTTCTGGCCGACATCGCGCATCAGCTTGATGGCGTCGTCGATTTCCATGTTGTAGGGGATCGCCACCCGGAAGATCGCGTAGCCGAACTCCCGCGAGTAGTTCTTGATGCTCTTGATCTCGCTGAACGGGATGGTGTGCACGATGCCGTCGATGTCGCGCAGGCGCACCGTGCGGATGGTCAGGCCCTCCACGGTCCCCAGGTGGCCGCCGACATCCACGTAGTCGTCGATGGCCAGCGAGTCTTCGATGATGATGAACAGGCCGGTGATCAGATCCGCCACCAGGGATTGCGCACCAAAACCGATGGCCAGGCCGATCACGCCGGCACCCGCCAGCAGCGGCGTGACGTTCATGCCCATGTTCGCCAGGGCGACAATCGCGGCGATGATAAAGATAGTCACGAACAGCACGTTGCGGATCAACGGCATCATGGTCTGCGCCCGCGCATTGGCCAGGCCTTTGCGCGAGCGGGTGAGGGCGTGATGGATCGCGGTGTCGCTGAGAATCCAGATCAGCCAGGCAAACAACAACGTCCCGGCCAGGCCGAATAACTTGACGCTGACTTCATGGCCATCGCCTTCGGTAAAGCGGATCAACGACAGGCCCCACACCCGCAGGCCCAACTCGATGAACACCAGCCATACCACCAGGTGGGCCAGGGTGTAGACGAAGCTCTTCAGGCGTTCGGAGTACAGCGCGTGGCGCTTGTGCCCGCGTTGCGGCTTGAGGGCGTGGCGGCGCACCAGGCCGTTGATCACCATGCACAGTACCAGCAGCACCGTACACAGCAGCGACTGGCGCAAGGCCGTGCTGGTATCGCCGGCAGAGACGAAGGTGGCGAACAGCGAGATACCCACCAACAACAAGGCCGGGATGTACCAAAAGGAGCCGATGATTTCGATGGTGTCACTGAGTGCACGGCGGGTCAGGCGGCGGGACAGTGGCTGGTTGCGAATCAGGTGGGCGATGGGCCGGCGGAAACGCAGGATAAACACACCGGTCGACAGCGCCGCCATCACATTGGCAACCGTCGCAGCGGTAT
>Ga0308159_1002873_pt1 | contig 18742 bp, 17 predicted proteins | sample PhyCR1_FD_201040 | JGI IMG/M metagenome (GOLD analysis project Ga0308159, IMG submission 201040) | Phyllosphere microbial communities from UC Gill Tract Community Farm, Albany, California, United States - DLSLC.R1 | ecosystem: Host-associated > Plants > Phyllosphere > Unclassified | place: USA... | reverse complement strand
TGGGTGGCGCTCGATGTCGCGTACGGGGAGCTGGAAGGGTCCGGGTCGGCGGGTTCTCACGGTCGTCAATGCTACCCGTGCGCCCCTGGGTGCGGGCCGGCCCGGGTCGGCGCGCCCGGGGGTTCTCGCAGATCACGCATAAACGCCTTCAACGCTCATAAACGCGGGCAGAGCGCGTTTATCGGCGCAAATCGCGTTTATGCCGGGGTTCTGGACAGGCGGTGCGGCGCTTCAGATGCCGCGGGCACCCGTGTCGAGGAAGCGCGCGACGGCGGGCGGGACGTAGGGCGACACGTCGCCGCCGAGCCCGGCTACCTGACGCACGAGCGAGCTGGAGACGAGCGCGTGCGAGGGGTCGGGCAGCAGGAACACCGTCTCGACGTGCGCGAGGTCGCGGTTCACGATCGCCATCGGCGTCTCGTAAGCCACGTCGACCTGCGAGCGAATGCCCTTCACCAGCACCTTCGCCCCCACCTCGGTGCAGTAATCGACGAGCAAGCCCATGCTCCACGCGGCGACGATGACGTCGCCCTCGACGCCGGCCTCGGCGATCGACCGCTCGAGCAGGCTCTGCCGCTGCGCGATCGGGAGCATCGCCTCTTTGCCCGGGTTGTGGACCACGAGCACGTGCAGCTGGTCGAAGAGGCCGGCCGCGCGGCGGATGACGTCGAGGTGGCCGAGGGTGGGCGGGTCGAATGAGCCGGGAACGACGGCGATCCGGGGGTCCATGCGGCCAGCCTACCGACGCGACCCTCGGAACGACCCGACGGTCAGGACTTCGCCAGAGCGGCGCGCTCCTCGACTCCCACGCGGCGTTCGAGAGCCGCGGCGAGTCCGGGATGCCGGAGCAGACCCGGATCGTCGACGAGAAGCCGTTCTCCCTCGGCGCGGGCCTCGGTGATGAGATCGGCGTCGGTGACGACCCGCAGCAGGCGCAGCGAAGAGCGCGCCCCCGACTGCGCGCCGCCGAGCACGTCGCCTTCTCCGCGGAGGTCGAGGTCGACCTCGGCCAGGGCGAAGCCGTCGAGCGTCGCGGCCACGGCCTCCACGCGGGCGCGCGCTGACGTGCCGGGCGAGGCCTCGGTCACAAGCAGGCAGAGGCCCGGGAGACCGCCTCGACCCACGCGTCCGCGCAGCTGATGCAGCTGCGAGACGCCGAAGCGGTCGGCCTCGAGGATGACCATCGTCGAGGCATTCGGCACGTCGACGCCGACCTCGATCACGGTGGTGGCCACCAGCACGTCGATGTCTCCGCGCGCGAAGGCCTGCATGACGGCATCCTTCTCGTCGGAGGGCATCTTGCCGTGCAGGATCTGCACCCGGATGCCGTCGAATGTGGGCAACCGCGTGAGAAGCGCCTCGACCTGCACGACCCCCCAGCGCGTGCGCGCGCTCTCCGCTGCCGCGGCGGGCGCGTCGGCCGGTTCGTCGGTCTTCTCGTCGGCGGTGAGCTGGTCGGAGTCGATCGCCGCGCACACGACGAAAGCTTGGCGCCCGAGGGCGACCTCTTCGGCGACGCGGTCCCAGACGCGGGCGAACCAGGCCGGCTTCTCAGCCAAGGGTGCGACGAACGATTGGATGCGGGCGCGCCCGGCGGGCATGGTGCGGATGGTCGAGACGTCGAGGTCGCCGAACACCGTCATCGCCACCGTGCGCGGAATCGGGGTGGCCGTCAGGACGAGCGTGTGCGGGGAGCTGCCCTTGGCGCGGAGGGCCTCGCGCTGGTCGACGCCGAAGCGGTGCTGCTCGTCGACGACGACGAAACCGAGGTCGGCGAATGTGGTGGTGGCGCTCAGCAGCGCGTGGGTGCCCACGACGATGCGCGCCTGACCCGACGCGACGCGCAACGCCGCCTTGCGCCGTTCGGCGGCGGGCATCTGTCCGGTGAGGAGCGTCGGCATGATCTCGGGAGCGAGCTCGGGGCCGAGCATGCGGGCGATCGAGCGCAGATGCTGCCCCGCCAGAACTTCGGTGGGGGCGATGAGAGCGGACTGCCCGCCGGACTCGGCGACCTGCAGCATGGCACGCAGCGCCACGAGGGTCTTGCCCGAGCCCACCTCGCCCTGGACGAGGCGGTTCATCGGCCAATCGGCGACGAGATCGGCCGCGAGCTGGGCGCCGACGCTCTGTTGGTCGGGCGTCAGCTCGAACGGCAGGATCGCGTCGAAGCGTTCGAGGAGGCCCCCGGGGGCGGCGGGACGTTTCGTCGCGGACAGGGCCCGGACGAACTGGCGCTGCTGCAGCAGCGCCGTCTGAAGGACGAACGCCTCGTGCATGCGCAACGTCGCGATCGCGGGCGGGATGTCGTCGTCGCTCTCGGGCCGGTGGATCTGCTGGAAGGCCGCTCGGGCCGGGAGGAGCCCCCGGCGCGCTCTCACGTCGTCGGGCAGCGGGTCGTCGACCTCTCCGAGTCCGTCGAGGACGAGGGAGATCGTCTTCTGCACGAGCGTGCTCGGGATCGAACTCGTCGCCGGGTAGATCGGGATGGGCCGCTTCGCCGTCACCTCGGCCTCGGCGCGGGCCTCGGCGATGTCGTCGAACAGCTCGTAATCGGGGTTCGTCAGCTGGGTCTGACGACGGTACTCGCCGACCTTGCCCGAGAAGATGCCGCGGCGTCCCGGCGTCAGGTCTTTCAGGCGCCACGGCTGGTTGAAGAAGGTCAGCGACATGCGCCCGTCTCCGTCGCTGATGACGACTTCGAGGAGCGATCCGCGACGGTTCTGCATACGACGCTCGTTGGCACTGACCACCTCGGCGACGATCGTGACCGGCTCTCCCAGCGGAAGGGAGTCGATGGGCGTGAGCTCGCCTCGTCGCGCGTATCGCCGGGGGTAGTGCTCGAGGAGCTCGCCCACCGTCTTCACGCCGAACGCCTTCTCGAACGCCGTCGCCGTCTTGCCGCCGATGGCGCCGTCCAGACGCGAGGCGAGCGAGAATCCGGGCATGCTCCGAGTCTAGGCAGGCCCTCCGACATGACCGCGCGTGCGCGCACGGAGCCGTGGCATCGAGGACTCTAGGCTGAAGAGGTGACGCGCATCATCTCGGGCCGCGCCGGAGGCACCCTCCTCGACGTTCCCCCCAAGGGCACTCGCCCCACGAGCGACCGGGTCCGGGAGTCTCTGTTCGGAGCCCTCGAGTCCGCCGGGCTCCTCGACGATGCCCGCGTAGCCGACCTCTACGCGGGTTCCGGCGCCCTCGGGCTCGAGAGCCTCAGCCGCGGCGCCGCCTCGGCCGACCTCGTCGAGCTGTCGGCCCCCGCCGCCGCTCTTATCCGAAAGAACGCCGACCGCGTGCGGACCGCGGGCATCGACGCCCCCGCGCGCGTGCACCGGGCGAACGTGACGACGTTCCTCACGGCATCCTGGCTCGAATGGGATCTCGTGTTCCTCGACCCGCCCTACGACCTCAGCGACGAGGACCTGACCCGAGCTCTCGTCGCCCTCGCGCCGCGCCTCAGCCCCGACGCCACCGTGATCGTCGAGCGCGCGAAGCGCTCGGCCGCCCCGGACTGGGCCGCCGCCGGTTTGGAAGCCGACCGCGACCGCGCCTACGGCGACACCACCATGTGGTGGGGGCGACCGCAGGAACCGTGAGCATCAGCCGCGGCCGGCGTCCCAGTCGCGGTAGGGGTCCCACCCCGAGCGCCCGGACCACGGCTGACCGTCGACGGTCACCGCGTCCGCTCCGCGCGCCACGACCGTCCCGACACGGCGGCCGAGCGGGTCGGCGTCGCTCGGGAAGGTGACGAGGAACCCATGGTCCTCTCCCCCGCCGAGGGCGCGTTCGACGTCGTCGCCGAGCGTCGCGGAATCGAGGGCGATGGTGACGTCCGAGGCGTCCGCCAGGCGCGTGGCATCGAGTACCAGGCCGTCCGAGATGTCCATCATCGCGGTGGCGCCCGCGTCCGCCGCACGGAGGGCCTCGGCGATCGGAGGGCGCGGTGCGAGCTGACGCGACAGTCCGCGCGCATCGTCGGCGCCGAGCGCCGCGCGGTCCTCGGGCGTGACGACCACAGGGACACCCTCGGCATCCGTGAACCGGCCGAAGAGCACCTCGAGACCCCGCGCCGCCTCGCCGAGCTCACCGATCACGTACACGCCGTCGCCCGCCCGCGCACCGGATCGGCGCACCGGGTCACGGCCGTCGAGGCTGCCCAGGGCGGTGACGGCGATCGTGAGCGTGCCGGAGACGGTGAGATCGCCGCCCTCGACCGCGCACCCTGGGGCGAGCTCCGCGCACGCGGCAGCGAGACCGTCGGCGAACCCGCGGACGAATGCGACGGGCGTGTCATCGGGCATCGCGAGCGCCACGAGCAGGGCGACCGGCCGCGCACCCATCGCGGCGACGTCGGCGAGGTTGACCGCCGCCGATTTGAAGCCGAGGTCGAACGGCGACGACCACGCCAGGCGGAAGTCCGGGCCGTGCACGAGCGTGTCGGTCGTCGCGACCACCCGCCCGTCGGGAACGGCGAGCACGGCGGCATCGTCTCCGGGGCCGACCGGAGCGGTCGAGGCGGGAAGGCGATCCAGGATGCCGCGCAAGATCTGCCCCTCGGACAGTTCTCCCACAGTGGTTGCACGGGTGGTCTCGGCGTCGGTCACTCCCCCACGCTATTAGCCTGGAGGGGTGCCCCGCTCCTCCCGCCTCCTCGCGCTCCTCGCCGCCGCAGCTCTCCTCCCGGGACTCGCTGCGTGCAGCACGACGGTCGCGATGCAGCCGGCGAAGGACGCGAACAACCCCGCGTGCGCCGAGATCACCTCGCGCCTGCCGAAGACGATCTCCGGCCAGGAGCGCCGCTGGACCGACGCGCAGTCGACCGGCGCGTGGGGCGATCCGTCAGCGATCCTCATGACCTGCGGGCTCGAGACGCCGGGGCCCTCGACCCTGCCCTGCCGGGCGTTCGACGGCGTGGACTGGCTCGTCGACGAATCCCAGGCGTCTGAGAACCGCTACACGCTCACGACCTTCGGACGGAGCCCCGCGATCCAGGTCTACCTCGACTATCAGGCCGCGAGCAGCGCCGATGTCGCGCAGGCCCTCGGGCCCCTCATCCGCTCGTACCTGCCGGCGACGGGTGCCGTGTGCACCTCGGCATCCGACGCCACCGCCGCGCCGACGCCGACCCCGTAACCGGGGTCCGGCAGAGCCGGACGCGCGACGGCGGGGAGACTCGCGACGGGTAAGCGCGATGAACGCGCATCCACGCCCCGCCGCCATCCGCTCCCGATGCCCGCGACGGCTCTGCGCGACTCAGACCCTCTCGAGCGCGGCGTCGAGCAGGTCGCTGATGAGGTCGGGGTAAGACAGGCCCGAAGCGATCCAGCACGTGGGGAACATCGAGATCGGGGTGAACCCGGGCATGGTGTTCACCTCGTTCACGTAGAACTCGGTCCCGGTGTAGAAGAAGTCCACGCGGGCCAGCCCCTGGCCTCCGATCGCCTCGAACGCCTGGGCGGCGATGCGTTGCATCTCGGCCAGCTCACCTTCGCGGAGGTCGGCGGGGCACACGAGCTCGACGCCCGCGGCGCCGAGATACTTGGCCTCGAAGTCGTAGAACTCCCGCCCCGTGACGACGATCTCGCCGGCCACGCTGACGCGCACCGGGCCCCCGTCGCGCCCGGGCAGCACGCCGCACTCGACCTCGCGTCCCACGATCGCCTTCTCGACCAGCACGAGGCCGTCCTCGGCGAAGGCGGTGTCGAGAGCGGCATCCAGGTCTTCCCAGCGTGAGACCTTGGTGACGCCGACGCTCGAGCCGGCTTCGTTCGGCTTGACGAACACGGGGAGGTCGAGCGAGCGGATGCGGCGCTCCCACAACTGGCGATCGCGGGCGAGGTCGCGGCGGGTCACCGCGACCCACGGCACGACCGGGACGTTCGCAGCCCGGAGCACCTGCTTCGTCACGTGCTTGTTCATGCCGATCGCCGACATGAGCACACCGCCGCCGGCGTACGGGATGCCGAGCAGCTCGAGCAGACCCTGCACCGTGCCGTCCTCGCCGAAACGCCCGTGCAGGATCGGCAGCACGACGTCGACTTCTCCGAGGGAGCGCGTGCCCTCGCCGTCGGTCACGGTCCACTCGCGCGAGAGCGTCGAGTCAGGCAGGCGCACGCGCGTACCGTTGTCGCGCACCTCGGGCAGCGCATCGGGGATGAGAGCGAATTTGTCGGGGTCGTCGTCTTCGAGGACGAGGGCGCCGTCGCGGGTGATGCCGACGGGGATCACCCGGAAGCGGTCACGGTCGATCGCCCGCAGCACCCCGCCCGCCGTGGCGGAACTGATCGAGTGCTCGCTGGAGCGCCCGCCGAAGAGCACCACCACCACCGGTTTGATCATTCTGCGTCCTCTCGCCCTGCGGCTGGTCGTCGTCTGTCGTCAGGTGCGGTGCGATGTCACGCGGGTCCATCGTCCCGTCGAGCACCATCTTCACCTGCTGCACGATGGGCATGTCGACGCCGACCTGCTTCGCGAGCTGAAGAACGGGAGCCACGGATGCCAGCCCCTCGGCGGTCTGCTGCATCTGGGTCACGACCTCTTTGTAGCCGTACCCCTGGCCGAGCAGCCGCCCGGCTGTGTTGTTGCGGCTGAGGGGCGACTGGCACGTCGCGATGAGGTCGCCGAGGCCGGCGAGACCCTGCAGCGTCTCGGGCTGGGCGCCCTGAGCCACGGCGAAGTCGGTCATCTCGACGAGGCCGCGCGTGATGATCGAAGCCTTGGTGTTCTCGCCGTATCCGACGCCGTCGACGATGCCGATGGCCACCGCGATGAGGTTCTTGAGCACTCCGCCGAACTCGGTGCCGATCACATCGGTGTTGACGAACGAGCGGAAGTACCGGTTGCGCGCGCGACGGGCCACCGCCTCGGCCGTCTCGGGGCTCAGCGAGCTGATGACGGCGGCGGTCGGTTGCTCGCGGGCGATCTCGAGGGCGAGATTCGGACCGGATGCCACCGCGATGCGAACGGGATCGCACTGCAGAACCTGCTCGATGACCTGGCTCATGCGCAGGCCAGTCGACTTCTCGACACCTTTCATGAGCGACACGAGAGGCACGCCCGTGTGCTCGACGTGCGGACGGATCGCGGCGAGGTTCTCGCGCAGCGACTGGCTCGGCACAGACAGGTAGATCTGCTCGGCGCCGGTCAGGGCCTCGGCCAGATCGGTCGTCGCCGTCATCGTGCGTGGCAGGTTGATGCCCGAGAGGTAGCGGCTGTTGCGCTTGGACTCGGTGATCTCGGCGGCGAGCTCGGGGCGACGCGCCCACATGACGACCGAGGCGCCGCCGTCTGCGAGGATCTTGCCGAACGTCGTGCCCCAGCTGCCGGCGCCGACGACGGCGACCCGGGGGCCCGCGGCGGGCAAGACGTTCTTACGACTCAAGACGGCCCGTCTCGTTCTGCCCGTGCTGCGACGGGTTCCAGCGCTCTGCGGGGGCGGGAAGACCCCGGATGCCGGAGAGCATCGCCGTGACCTCGTTCATCATCGCGTCGGTCGCCTTCGTGAGCGTGGCCGGCTGCGTGGGCGTCGCCGTGTAGGCGCTCATGTCCATCGCGGGGCCGAACTCGACGATGACGTGCGCGCGGCGCGGGAACTTCAGCTTCCCGTAGCGCGGCAGGATCTGCTGCACGCCCCACTGCGCCATGGGAATGAGCGGCAGGTCGCCGGCGAGGGCCAGTCGCACCGCGCCCGTTTTGCCGCGCATCGGCCAGAGCTCGGGATCGCGCGTGAGCGTGCCCTCGGCGTAGACGATGACGCCGCGTCCGTCGCGGGCGATCTGCTCGGCGGCTTTCATCGACTGGTTCGCGCTCGTCGAGGTGCGCGGCACCGGGACCATGCCGGTCGCCCGCAGCGCGGCACCCAGCACGGGGACCTTGAAGAGGCTTTCCTTCGCCATGAACCGCGGAGCGCGGCCCAGTCGCCAGACGGCGACCGCGACGATCACGGGATCGAACTCCGAGTTGTGGTTCGGAGCCAGCACGTATGCGCCCTCGCGCGGGAGGTTCTCCGCGCCGCGGATCTCGATCCGGGCGAAGAGCCCCGTGATCGGGACGATGATCGCTGCGAGCGGCCAGAAGGCGCTCGGCCGGCTCTTCTCGGGGGTCGAGGCCACCGGCGTCAGCCCACGACGTCGAAGTCGGCGTCGAGCGCGGTGAGCTTCTCGAGGAACTTCTCGTACCCGCGGCGGATGATGCCGATGTTGCGCACCGTCGACTCGCCCTCGGCCGCGAGAGCGGCGATGACGTAGCTGTAGCCACCGCGCAGGTCGGGCACCTCGACGTCGGCGCCGTGCAGCGGCGTCGGTCCGTTGATGACGGCGGCCTGCTCGAGGTCGCGGCGGGGAACCCGGCGATCGGGGCTCGAGATGCCCTTGGGGTGCACGACGATGTCGGCGCCCATCTTGTTCAGCGCCTCGGTGAAGCCCAGGCGGTTCTCGTACACGGTCTCGTGCACGGTGGAGGTGCCCGGAGCCTGCGTGAGGGCGACGATCAGCGGCTGCTGCCAGTCGGTCATGAAGCCGGGGTGCACATCGGTCTCGACCATGACGGGCTTGAGCGAATCGCCCCGACGGAACAGGATGCCGTCCTCGCGGACGTCGAACCATCCGCCGGCCTTGCGGAAGACGTTGAGGAAGGTGAGCATGTCCTGCTGGCGAGCGCCCTTGGCGAAGATCTCGCCGTCGGTCGCCAGGGCGGCGCACGCCCAGGACGCGGCCTCGTTGCGGTCGAAGATCGCGCGGTGGTCGTAGCCGACGAGCTTGTCGACGCCCTCGATGAAGATCACGCGGTTGGGCTCGTAGGAGATGATCGCGCCCATCTTCTGCAGCACGGCGATGAGGTCCATGATCTCAGGCTCGATCGCGGCGTTGCGCAGCTCGGTCACGCCCTTCGCGCGGACGGCCGTGAGCAGCACCTGCTCGGTGGCGCCGACGCTCGGGTACGGCAGCGTGATGTTGGCGCCGTGCAGGCCGTTGGGGGCCGTGATGCGGATCCCCTCGTAGCTCTTGTCGACGACGGCGCCGAAAGCGCGCAGCGCGTCCATGTGGAAGTTGATCGGGCGGTCGCCGATGCGGCATCCCCCCAGGTCGGGGATGAGGGCCTCACCGAGCAGGTGGAGCAGCGGTCCGCAGAACAGGATCGGGATGCGAGAGGCACCGGCGTGCGCGTCGATCTCTTCGAAGTGCGCGGCGACCGCGCCGGAGGGGTCGAGGTGCAGAGTGCCCTCTTCGTCGCCCTCGGTGACGGTGACGCCGTGCACCTCGAGGAGCGAACGCACCACCTTGACGTCGCTGATCATCGGCACGTCACGCAGCGTGCTCGTGGTCTCGCCCAGGAGCGCCGCCACCATCGCCTTGGTGACGAGGTTCTTCGCCCCCTTGACCTCGACGGTTCCGCGCAGAGGACGACCGCCGCGGATGGCGAGCGTCTCCGCTGCCTCCCAGTCCGGCTGCCCGATGGGGTGTTCTCCGGTGTCGGAAACGAGTGTGCTCATAGGGGGGTGGACCTCACTTCGTGGACGAGGGGCGGCAGATCGACCCGATCGGGTCGATCGGGCTCAGCGGACCGGGAGGGTCCGCGGCCGCCATGCCTCGCGGCGCGCCTCGAACTGCGTGATCTTGTCTTCGTCACGCAGCGTGAGCCCGATGTCGTCGAGCCCTTCGAGAAGCCGCCACCTAGTGTAATCGTCGATCTCGAACGAGACCTGGAGGTCTCCCACCGTGGCGGTCTTCGCGGTAAGGTCAACGGTCATCTCAATGCCGGGGTTCGCCTCGATCACCGCCCAGATCTGCTCGACCTCGTCTTCGGTGATCACCCCGGTGACCAGGCCTTGTTTGCCCGAGTTGCCACGGAAGATGTCGGCGAACTTCGGGCTCAGTACCACCTGGAAGCCATAGTCGCGCAAGGCCCACACGGCATGTTCACGGCTGGACCCCGTGCCGAAGTCGGGACCGGCGACGAGGACGGATGCCGAGCGGTAGGCGTCCTGGTTGAGGATGAAGTCCGGATCCTGACGCCAGTTCGCGAACAGCGCGTCGTCGAAGCCGGTCTTGGTGACGCGCTTGAGGAACACCGCGGGAATGATCTGGTCGGTGTCGACCGCCGACCGCTTCAGCGGCGCGGCGACACCGGTGTGCGTGGTGAACTTCTCCATGTCAGGCCTCCGCCCCGGTCGAAACGGTCTCCGCGGGGACGGGATCCAGGTCCGCCGGGCTGGACAGCGTCCCGCGCACGGCGGTGGCGGCGGCGACCAGCGGCGATACGAGGTGCGTGCGGCCTCCCTTGCCCTGGCGACCCTCGAAGTTGCGGTTCGAGGTCGACGCACAGCGCTCCCCCGGAGCCAGCTGGTCGGGGTTCATGCCCAGGCACATCGAGCATCCGGCGAACCGCCATTCGGCACCGAAATCCACGAAGACCTTGTCGAGTCCCTCCGCCTCGGCCTCGAGGCGCACGCGCGCCGAACCGGGAACGACCATGACGCGGACGTTGTCGGCTTTGGTGCGGCCCCGGATGACCGAGGCGAAGGCACGCAGGTCTTCGATGCGGCTGTTCGTGCACGAGCCCATGAACACGGCATCCACGGGGATGTCCTTCATCGGCGTGCCGGCCTGGAGGTCCATGTACTCGAGGGCCCGCTCGGCGGCGGCCCGCTCGTTGGGGTCGGCGATCTCGGCCGGGGTGGGAACGACGTCCGACAGCGAGACGCCCTGACCGGGGTTCGTCCCCCACGTGACGAAGGGCTCGAGCTCGTCCGCGTCGAGGAACACCTCGGCGTCGTAGACGGCACCCTCGTCGCTGGGCAGGGTGCGCCAGTAGGCGACGGCGTCGTCCCAGTCCTGGCCCTGCGGGGCGTGCGGCTTGTCCTTGACGTAGGCGAAGGTCGTCTCGTCGGGGGCGATCATGCCCGCGCGCGCGCCCGCCTCGATCGACATGTTGCACATGGTCATGCGTCCCTCCATCGAGAGGGACCGGATGGCGCTCCCGCGGAACTCGAGCACGTAGCCCTGCCCGCCGTTGGCGCCGATCTTCGCGATGATGGCGAGGATGATGTCCTTCGCGGTGACGCCGGGCTTCAGATCGCCCTCGACCGTGATCGCCATCGTCTTGAAGGGCTTGAGCGGCAGCGTCTGCGTGGCGAGCACGTGCTCGACCTCGCTCGTGCCGATGCCGAACGCCATCGCCCCGAACGCGCCGTGGGTCGACGTGTGCGAGTCGCCGCACACGACGGTGACGCCCGGCATGGTGAGACCGAGCTGCGGGCCCACGACGTGGACGATGCCCTGCTCCTTGTCTCCGAGCGAGTGGATCCGCACACCGAACTCGTCGGCGTTACGCCGCAGGGTGTCGATCTGGGTGCGGCTCGTGAGATCGGCGATCGGCTTGTCGATGTCGAGCGTCGGGGTGTTGTGGTCTTCCGTCGCGATCGTCAGATCGAGCCGACGCACCGGTCGACCCTCGGCACGCAGACCGTCGAAGGCCTGCGGGCTCGTGACCTCGTGCACGAGGTGCAGGTCGATGTAGATGAGGTCGGGCTGACCGTTCTCGCCCTTGACCACGAGGTGGTCGTCCCAGACCTTCTCGGCCAGGGTGCGGGGGCGGTCCGGAATCCGGATGCCGTCGATCGGGGTGGTGCTCATGTTTGCGTTTCTCCTCGGGAGGGGTGTGAGGCCCGCGACGAACTCCGCGACGAGAGAGGCCTAGGACAAGGTCTCGTCGCGGCCGCTAAGGAGGAGGCGAGCGATCCGCACCCGGTCACGATACCACCGGGCCCACCCGCGCCGGCCGCGCCACGATGTCCGCGTCGTGGGCGGCACGTGTAATAGAGCGCCGCACATTTCGTCGCGGGCGACTCCCCCGTGCGAGCCTGGGCCGATCCCGTCACCCCGTCGGGAAGGGCCCGGCCCGAGAGCCCGCCCCGACCCCGCGAAACGGAGCGTGACCCATGACCGCGAAAGCCGACACCGGATTCTCGACCCGCCAGGTGCACGCGGGTTCGGCCACCGCGCAGGCCTCGCCGCGGGCCACGCCGATCTACCTCACCGCGGGTTTCACCTTCGACGACCTCGATGCCTCGGCCGAGCACTTCGGCACCGGCGCCGGCTTCGGCTACACCCGCACGGGCAACCCCACGATCCAGGCCGTCGAGGATCGCCTCGCCTCGCTCGAGGGCGGCGACCAGGCCGTCCTCGTCTCGAGCGGGCAGGCGGCGGTCACCGTCGCCCTGCTGGCTCTGGCCGGGGCGGGCGATCACGTCGTGGTCTCTGAGCACATCTACGAGGGCACGCGCGGCCTGCTCCTCGATAATCTCGCGCGTCTCGGCATCGAGACGACCTTCGTCCCCACGGGTGATCTCGCCGCCTGGCGCGACGCCATCACCCCGCGCACCCGCGCCCTCTTCGCCGAGACGCTCTCGAACGCCCGCAACGACGTCCTCGACATCGCCGCCGTCTCGGCGATCGGTCGCGAGCACGGCATCCCCCTCGTCGTCGACAGCACGTTCACGACCCCCTATCTCCTCCGCCCGATCGAGCACGGCGCGGCCGTCGTCGTGCACTCCGCGAGCAAGTTCCTCGCGGGTCAGGGTGCGGTGCTCGGCGGGGTGATCGTCGACGACGGTCGCTTCGACGCCGCGGCATCCGGTCACCTCTTCCCGCACCTCGTGCAGACCGACCGCCTGGGCGGGGCGAGCTACGCCGAGAAGCACGGCCCGCGCGCCCGCGGGGCCTACATCCGCGAGAGCGCCGCGCCGCGATTCGGTCCGTCGCCGTCGCCGTTGAACGCCTTCCTCATCGGTCAGGGCATCGAGACGCTGAGCCTGCGCGTGGAGCGGCAGTCGCAGAACGCCCTCGCCGTCGCGCGATGGCTCGAGCAGCGCCCCGAGGTCGAGCGCGTGGACCACGTCGGTCTCGAGTCGCACCCCGACTTCGACCTCGGGCAGCAGTACCTCACGCGCGGCACCGGGTCGGTGTTCACCGTGACGCTGCGGGGCGGCCTCGAGGCGGCGCGCCACGTCGTGCAGTCGGTCGAGGTCATCACGCACATGACGCACCTCGGCGACGTGCGCTCGCTCGTCCTGCACCCGCAGAGCACCTCCCACTCGGCACGGACCGTCGAAGAGCGCGAGCGCGCGGGGGTGTTCCCCGGCACGGTCCGTCTGTCCATCGGGATCGAGGACATCGACGATCTGCTCGCCGATCTCGAGCAGGCCCTCGTGGGCGTCCCCGTCGTCGAGCGCGAGACGGTCGTCCTGTGAGCAGGCTGCAGCATTTCGGCTGGTTCCTGGCGCGGGGCTTCGGTCCGCACGGATGGGGCCACCCGTACCTCCGGTGGAATCATCGCTGGACCGAGCCGGGGCTCTATCAGGACTCGGCGCGCACGCTCGAGCAAGCAGGCTTCGACCTGCTGATCATCGAGGACGCCCCCTCGCTCGGCAGCGCAGAGACCATCGACCTGCGCGTCCGGCACGCGTTCGGCGGACCCAAGCACGATCCGCTGTTGCTCGCCCCGTACCTCTTCGCCGCGACGAGACACCTCGGGGTCGTACCCACGGTGAACCCCGCGGCGTACCTGCCGTACACGGCGGCCCGGCAGTTCGCGACGCTTCAGCACCTCAGCGGGCACCGTCTGGGCCTGAACGTCGTGACCGACACCGGCAGCGCACGCCACTTCTCGACCGCGCCGCAGCTCGGGCATGACGCGGCGTACGACCGGGCGGAGGAGTGGCTCGACGGCATCCGTCAGCTCTGGCGCAGCTGGGGCGAGGGCGCCCTCGTCGTCGACGAGGAGTCCGGCGTCTACGCCGACGGGACAAGACTGGATGCCACGCGCCACCGCGGCGAGTACTTCGGGTTCGACGGGCCGTTGAACGCGATCCCGTTCACCGACGGCGAGCCCGCGATCGTCTCGCCCGGAGGGTCGGGGCGCGGTCTCTCGTTCGCCGGGCACAACTCCGACGTGCAGCTCGCCCTCGCGCCCCTCGACGAGGTCAGCATCCGGGGATACCGCGAACGGATCCACACCGCCGCACGGGCGGCCGGGCGCGCCGCGTCCGACATCAAGATCCTCTTCGCGATCCAGCCGGTGCTCGTGTCGTCGTCGGACGAGGCGGATCGTCTGGTCGCGGCATCCGCCCACCCCGACGATGAGGCCCTGATCGCCATCGCGCGCAGGCAGTCGAGCGATCTCGAGACCGACCTCACCGGGCTCGACCTCGACGAACCGCTCGATCGGTCGATCTTCGGCGAGCACGTGTCGGAGGGCAGCATCAAGCGGCTCGTCGGGAAGCACGACGACGACGCTCCGCTGCGGACGCTCCTGGGAGCGCACGCACGGCTGGGGCGTCTGAACGACGGCTCCGGCTTCGTGGGCACGGCGGACGAGTTCGCCGACCGCATCGAGGAGCTCGGCGAGTGGGGCAACGACGGCGTCCTGCTGTGGGGCGACCTGCACCCCGTCACCGTGCACCGCGTTCTCGACGACCTCGTGCCGATCCTCCGGCGGCGCGGCATCCTCCGTGAGGAGTTCGTCGACGGCGGCCTGCACGCGAATTTGCGGGCGTTCTAGCTCCCGGATGCCGGGACCCGGCGCCCCCGTCGGTTGCGCTGAGGGGGCCCGCGACCCGCACCGCGGCCGCGTCAGTCGCGCTCGGGCTGCTCCACCGTCTTCGGCGTCCCCTTCTCGTCGGCGACCGCGGCGGCGGCATCCTGAGCCTCCCCCGCAGCGGGCTCGCGACGCGCGGCGATCAAGCTCGCGATGGTGGCGACGGCCATCGACACCACGATCACCGCGAGCGAGACCCACGTCGAGATCTCGGGCGCCCACTCGATCGGCTCGCCGCCGTTGATGAAGGACAGTTCGTTGACGTGCATCGCGTGCAGGATGAGCTTCACGCCGATGAAGGCGAGGATGAAGGCGATGCCGTAGTGCAGGAACTTCAGCCGGTCGAGCAGATCGCCCAGCAGGAAGTACAGCTGCCGCAGACCCATCAGCGCGAAGAGGTTCGCGGTGAAGACGATGAACGGGCTCTGCGTGATACCGAAGATCGCGGGGATCGAGTCGATCGCGAACAGCAGGTCGGTCACGCCGATCGCGACGAAGACGATGATCATGGGCGTGAAGAGCTTCTTACCGTTCACCCGCGTGATCACCTTCTTACCGTCGTAGGCGTCGCTCATCGGCAGGAGACGGCGAAGCGTCCGGACGATCAGGTTCTCTTTCTGCGAATCGTCGTCGTGGTCGTCTCCCGGGAAGGCCTGGCGGATGGCCGTGTACACGAGGAACGCACCGAACAGGTAGAAGATCGGGCTGAAGTTCTCGATGATCGTCGCGCCGACGAGGATGAACGCACCGCGCAGGATGAGCGCGATGATGATGCCCACCATCAGCACCTCCTGCTGGTAGCGGCGGGGCACCGAGAACTGGCCCATGATCAGCACGAAGACGAACAGGTTGTCGATCGAGAGGCTGTACTCGGTCAGCCAGCCCGCGACGAACTGCCCGGCGACCTCTCCCCCGGCCACGATCCACAACACCCCCGCGAAGATCAGCGCGAGGGTCACGTAGAACACGACCCAGAGCGTCGACTCCTTCGGCGCCGGAATGTGAGGCCGCTTGAGGATGATCAGCAGGTCGGCGACCAGGATCAGCACGAGCACGACGAGCGTGATCGTCTGGAAGAGAGGGTCGAGCTGCAGCTCCATCGCGGGCCTTTCATCGGGGGGAAACGCTCGAGTTTATCCGCCCGCCCCGCTCGCGCCGCGGCTTGTGCACGTAGTGCTCATTCCGTGCGTACATCCGTGAGACGATCCGGCGCGGCCGGACACCTCTGGATGAGAGAGTGCTCCCGGGGCTCACCCGGAGGGCGGAACGGATGCCATGACCCACGACGTCATCGACGACAGGGCCCTCGTGGCGCGCGCCGCCGGCGGGTCGGAGGTCGCCTATCGCGAGCTGTACCGGGCGTACGCGCGACCGGTGTACTGGATCGCCTTCGGCCTGGTCGGCGACGCGGCGGACGCGGAAGACGTCGTGCAGGAGACGTTCGTCGTCGCGTGGCGCAAGATCCCGTCGCTCCGGCTGGAGGGCGAATCCCTGTTGCCGTGGCTCGCGACCGTCTGCCGACTGCAGGCGCAGAACCGTCTGCGCGCTCGCCGCCGTCACAGCTCGCACGCCGCGCTGAGCGATGAGATCCCATCAGCCGTCGATGTCGAAGCCCAGGTCGTTCAGGCGCACACGGTGTCGGCGATCCTCGCCGAGGTCGACCGGCTGAGCGACCTCGACCGCGAGATCTTCCGCCTGTGCGCCGCCGAGGGCTACGGATACGAAGCCGCCGCCGTCTCGCTGGGCGTCTCTCACGGCACCGTCCGCAACCGGCTCTCGCGCATCCGGTCCCGGGTGCGCGCCACAACGATCGAGACGGAGACCCCATGACCGCGCCCACGCTTCCCCCGTTCACGGACGAGCGGAGGGACGCCATCGAGCAGGCGGTCTTCGGCCGCATCGCCGACGACCGCCAGCGCACACGTCGGCGCCGCCGCGGCATCTGGACGGGCGTCGGGGCGGCCTCGGCTGTCGTCGTTCTCGCCGCTGTCATCGGCCCCTCGCTGGGTTCCTCCTCCGGGGCGGGCGGGTCGGCGATCGTGGGGGCCAGCGGCGAAGGGCTGGCCGACCAATACACCGAAGGCTCTGAAAGTGCACCGATCGTTCCCGTCGTTCCCGGTCAGGATGCCGCGGGGTCGTCGTCCTCATCAGCAGACGCGGCCTCCGGCGATGCGGCGGCACGTGACGCCGCGACCCGCGACATCGTCGCCACCGGGTCCGGCACGGTCGAGGTCGACGACATCGCGGCCGCCATTGACCAGATCGGTGCCGCCGCGACCGGAGCGGGCGGGTACGTCGAGTCGTCGCAGCTCGGCGGCGCGACCGGCGCGGTGCCCTTCGAGGGCTCGGCGACGGGCTCCGCGGCATCCTCGGGCTGGATCACCGTGCGCGTTCCGGCGGCCGCCCTCACGAGCACGATGGACGGCCTGCGCCAGGTCGGAGAGGTCACCGCCACGACGGTCAGCCGCTCCGACGTGACCGATCAGACGGTCGACCTGCGCGCACGCGTCGCGGCCGGCGAGGCCTCGGTGGCGCGCTTGACGCAGCTGCTGGCGCAGGCCGGCTCGGTGTCGGACCTGATCACCGCCGAGTCCGCGCTCGCCGAGCGTCAGGCGCAGCTCGATTCCGACCGCCAGGTGCTGCAGTCGGTCGAGTCGCAGGTCGCGATGTCGTCGCTGAGCGTGCAACTCGTCGAGCGCTCCCCCGCCGTCGCCGCCGATCCCGCCGGCTTCGGCGACGGCCTCGGCGCCGGCTGGAACGGCCTCGTCGCCGTGCTGAACGGGATCGTGATCGGCCTCGGGTTCCTGCTGCCGTGGCTCGCGGTGGCGGGCGTGGTCTCGGCGGCGGTGTGGGGGGTGCGCCACCTGGTGCGGCGCCGCCGAGCCGAACGCGAAAGCTGAGCCGCGCTTCTTCCGCACCGGATTCGGATCGGAGCAACGGAATCGGATGCCGGGAGTCCTGGCATCCGATGATGTCGAACGTCTCCGATTCTGATGCGAAGTACGGGCATCCCCTGCCAACGAAAGAAGCCCCGACCATTCGGTCGAGGCTTCTTTCGTGTTGGTGACCCCAGCGGGATTCGAACCCGCGTTACCGCCGTGAGAGGGCGGCGTACTAGGCCGCTATACGATGGGGCCGCGTCGTCAACCATCTAAGTATGCACGACAGTTGACGCCCACGCAAAATCGAGGCCGAGCCATCGACTTCTCGGGCGTGTCCGGCCACGGTACCGCGGGACGGCTCCGGACGGAAGACCCGTTGCACGCTGTTCACCCGCAGCGCCAGAGCTTGCCTGTCTCGCGGCGACAGGAGTTGACTTTCATCATGCGCCTCACGAAGCACGAACACGCCGCCCTCGTCCTCGTCGAATCCGGTCACTCGCTCGTGATCGATCCGGGCAGTTTCACCTCGCCCCTCGAAGAGCTCACGAACCTCGACGGCATCGTCATCACCCACGAGCACGCCGACCACTGGACGCCGGAGCACCTCGCCCGCCTGCAGAAGGCCCATCCCGGCGTGCCGATCTACGGCCCCGAGGGCGTGCGCGACGCCGCGGCCGGCTTCGACGTCACCGTGGTGAACCCGGGCGACACCCTCGACCTCGGGCCCTTCCACCTCGAGTTCTTCGGCGGGAAGCACGCGGTCATCCACTCCTCGATCCCCGTCGTCGACAACGTCGGCGTTCTCGTCAACGACACGTTCTTCTACCCCGGCGACTCCTTCACCGTTCCCAAGCACAAGAAGATCGCTCTGCTCGCGGCCCCCGTGGGAGCGCCGTGGCTCAAGGTCGGCGACGCCATCGACTACGTCCTCGACGTCAAGCCCGAGCGCGTCTTCGCCACCCACGACATGACCCTCTCGGTCGCCGGCAAGCAGATGGGCGACGCACGCTTGACGTGGGCGGCGGAGCAGCACGGCGGCTCGTTCGTCGACCTGAAGCCGGGCGACTCCGTCGAGGTCTGACGAACTCGGCACGCCGGGCTCCGGAACCTTCCAGCGCCTGCGCTCCCGTTCAGCACAGCAACGCCCCGCGAGACGGATTCGTCCGGAGCACGGCACACACCGACACGCAGAAACACCGGATGCCACGAGCCTCAGGCCCGTGGCATCCGGTGTTCTACCGAGAAGTGCTTACTGCGCGTCGAGATCG
>Ga0308159_1002870_pt1 | contig 18767 bp, 15 predicted proteins | sample PhyCR1_FD_201040 | JGI IMG/M metagenome (GOLD analysis project Ga0308159, IMG submission 201040) | Phyllosphere microbial communities from UC Gill Tract Community Farm, Albany, California, United States - DLSLC.R1 | ecosystem: Host-associated > Plants > Phyllosphere > Unclassified | place: USA... | reverse complement strand
CACCGGCTCGAACAGGATGTTGCCGCCGGTCGCGTTCTTGCCGAACAGCGTGCCCTGCGGACCGGCCAGCACCTGGACGTTGGCAAGGTCATAATAGCTACCGACCCGGCCATCGATGTTTACCGGGTTCGGCACTTCGGCGAAATAGTTGACGACGCCGGGGGTCGAACCGAATGCCGGCCCCTGCCCGCGCAGCGCGAAGAAGGCGAGTTCGCGCGGGTAGCCGCCGCTGATCGTGAACAGCGACGGTGTGTTGTCGGCAAGCGCAGTGCGATCGGTAATCCGCTTCTGCTCGAGCGAGGCTGACGAGAAAGCCGTCACCGCCAATGGCACCTCCTGAAGATTTTCCGCACGGCGGCGCGCGGTGACGATGATGTCGCCCAGCGCGTCGCTGGCAGGCTGCGCAGCCGTTTCCGAAGGGGTAGACTGCTCGGACTGCGCATAGGCCACCGCAGGAAGGAAGCTGCCGCTCGCAAGCAGGGCTAAAGCTGACATCGAACGCAAGGGCATTATCTTTCCTCTCCAAGACTAGCCGGACTTTCGCTGGCGTGGCCGTCGATCTATTTTGAAATGGTATCGATGTCAATCGTCTCTTGCAGCGTCTTGAAATTCGCATATGATCGGGGAAACAAACCGATGGCATCGGTAGCAATGATGAGGATGCAGATGATCGATCCAGCGCGTTTTGCGCCGTGGGTGAGCGATGAAGCGGCAGCGGCCTTCCGGGCCACGCTCGTCTCACCGCCGGCAGCGCCCGCGCATGGCGACATCGCAGCGGCGCGTTTGCACTGGGATGCGTTCAATCAACGCCATCTTGATACTGCTTTGGCGCACAATGATGTCCAAATCGTTCCTGACGAGATAGGCTGCGTGCCAGTAAAGGTCGTCACTCCGTCTGCAGGCGCCGCCAATGATCGCACGTTGCTCTGCCTGCACGGCGGCGCTTTCATGTGGGGACGCGGCGCCGGAGCGGTGCTGGAAGCCGCTCCGGTAGCGGCGACAACCGGTTGCCGTGTCATTGCGGTCGAATATGCATTGGCACCCGAGCGGATCTTCCCGGCGGCGGTCGATGATGTGTTCGCAGTCTATCGCGCGCTTTGCGCGCGGCAATCTGCGAAGAGCATTGGCATATATGGCTGCTCGGCCGGCGCGATACTGACCGCCCAGGTGACGGCGCGCATGATCGCCGAGGGTTTTGCTGTCCCCGGCGCGATTGCGATGCTGTGCGGTACCGGGCTCGAGATGCTGGGTGATTCCGCCGCCAGCGCGGCCTCGTTCAATGGACATGACGACAATCCAGAGTCACTGGGACTTGCCGGCCTGCCCTATTTCGCCGGCGCCGATATTGCCGACCCTTTAGTCTTCCCCGGCGGCCACCCCGAAATCCTGGCGCGCTTTCCGCCGAGCCTGTCGGTGACGGGCACACGCGATTTCGCGGCCAGTTCCGTCACCGTCATGCACCGCCGCCTTGCCGCCGCCGGCACCGACGCCCGGCTGCTGCACTTCGACGGCATGGGGCATGCCTTTCACATGGCGACGACGCTGCCCGAGGCGCGTGAGACCTTTGCCGCTCTGGCGCGCTTTTTCGGCACGCACCTCGGGTGATCAGGCACCCCAAGCCTTGCGCACGCCCCTCACTCGCTCGTGAAATAGCGCCTGATTATGCGAGCGATGTCGTCGAAGGATCGTGCGACGGCGGGTATGGTCGCCGGCAGGAACAGGAAGCCATGCGGCAGGCCAGCGAGGCGAGCCACCAGCGTTTCGACGCCGGCGCGCGCCAGGATGCCGGCATAGGCTTCGCCATCGTCGCGCAGTGGATCTTCGCCGGCCGTCAATACGATGGCCGGCGCCAGCCCGTCATGGCGGCCCGCCCGCGCCGGCGAGACAAGCGGTTCGGCCATGTCGGTGTCGCCGAGATACATCGTCCGGCAGGCATGGAGATAGTCCCGGGTCAGGCCGGGCACGGCGATATCGTCGAACGAGGGCAACTCCAGTGCCATGTCGGTGACGGGATGGACGAGCAATTGGAACAGCGGCTGTGCCTCGCCTGCATTGCGCAGCATCAAGGTCAGGGCTGCGGTCAGGTTAGCGCCCGCGCTTTCGCCGCCAAGGGCGATTCGCGCCGGGTCGCATCCCAGGGCGCCTGCTTCGCGGCGGGCCCATGCGAACGCGGTGGCCGCATCGTCGAGACCCGCTGGAAAGGGGTGTTCCGGCGCCAGGCGATAGCCGACGCCCAGCACCGCGCACCTGGCGCGGTCCGCGATGTGGCGATGCATCGCATCATGGCTGTCGAGATCGCCCAGCATCCAGCCGCCTCCGTGCAGGAATACCAGCAACGGCAACGGGCCCTGGACGGCGGGGAGATAAAGCCGCACGGGAACCCCATCGGCATCGATATCCCGCACCTCCGCCAGTTCCACGCCCGGCAGCGACTGGCCGATAGCGGCCATCTGCGCACGCATCAGCGGAACGATATCAGGCGTCAGCGACGGCAAAGGCGTGGGCGTGCCCAACAGCATGGCGATGTCCTGATCCAGCATGGCTATCCTCTCGTTGCCTATGGTATCGATATCAATCAGATTCGCGCGCAATACAAGATAAGGCTGGGAAATGATGCAAAGTGACTCGATCCGGCTGGATGCCCCGGCCTCCAGCCCGGCCGCATGGGGAGCGGGAAAGATGTCGCTCGGCGTCTCGGGCCTCTATTTCGCGCTGTATATCCACTACGGCTTCTTCGCTTTCATCCCCCTTTGGCTCAAGACCATGGGCGCGCCGCCCAGCGAGATCGGCGTGTTGATGGCGATCCCGCTGGTGCTGCGGTTGCTGACGGTCGCGCCGTTTTCGGCATGGGCCGGGCGCCGTGGACGGGTGCGCGACGCGATCGCCGTTACCGCGATCCTATCCGCGGCGCTGATCGCCCTGCTTCTGGGCCAGCCCGGCCACATCGGGCGCATTGCGATGGTGCTCGTCTTCTCGATCATGTGGGACCAGATCCCGGTGCTTACGGACGCTTATGCGGTGATGGCGGTGCGCAGCGGCAACCTCGATTTTGGACGGATGCGGGTCTGGGGCTCGATCGCGGTGGTCGTGTCGAACCTCGCTGCGGGCTGGGCATTCGGACTGACCGGCATCGAAGCTCTGCCGCTGCTCGTCGCGCTGCTGCTGTTCCTGCCTGCGATCGTCGTCCCGTTCCTGCCGCGCGACCGGCATATGGCCAGCCCCGAGGCGGGCACCGCCGGGCGCTGGCGCGACGTGATCGCCGATCGCAAACTGCTGCGCGCAATGGCTGCGGCCTCCCTCATCATGGGCAGCCACGGCGTACTGACCAGCTTCGGCGCGATCCAGTGGGCCGAACGGGGCATCTCGACCGGGACGATCGGCACCCTCCAGGCCGTGGCGGTGGGCGCAGAGATCATCGCCTTCTGGTTCGGCGCAAAGCTACTGGGCAAGCGCGATCCCAGCCTGTTGATCTGCATTGCGGCGGCGGTGGCGCTGGTGCGCTGGGTCGTCATGGCGACCAACCCCGGCGTCCCCGTCCTGTTCGCCGCGCAGGTGCTGCAGGGCGTGACCGCTACCGGCGCCATCCTCGGCATCATGCTGGTCATCGCGGCCCGCGTACCCGTACAATCCAGTGCGGCCGCGCAAGGGTTGAACGCAGTACTGTTCGGCCTCGTGCTGGCGCTCTCGACAGCAGGATCCGGGCTGCTGTGGTCCTATGGCGTCTCCTTTGCCTATCTCGCCATGGCCGTCCTGGCGGGCCTGGGCATTGTCGCGGCATGGCCGTCGCGCCGGCCCGAGGCCGCCGACGCCTTCATTCACACCATCGCCCCCCAATCTGCAGGAGAGAATGCATGACTTCCATCAAGACCCGGACCCCGCTAAGAGCCGCCGCCATCGGTCTCGCCCTGGCGGCAACCCTCGCAGGTCCCGCGATCGCACAGACCGTTGCTACGCCGCAGCAGAATATCCTGAAATGGCCATTGCCCGATACGCTCAGCCCGGAAGGCAAGGCAATGGCGACTGGGATGGCGAACGCCCCCACCCCCAATCCAATGCCCCCGATCGCCCAGCAGCGGCAGATGCTCGACGCCATGCAAAGCGCTATGAGTGCGCCCTTGCTGAAACGCTATGGCGTGCGCGTCGAGGCGGCGGTCATTGCCGGGGTGCCGGTGCGGATCGTCTTCCCGGCCGGAGTCACCGCGCTTGGCAAAGGCGCGGTGCTGCTGAACCTGCACGGCGGGGGCTTTCAGTTCGACGCCGGATCGCTCACCGAGTCGATCCCGATCGCCGGGCTGACCGGCCTTCCCGTCGTCTCTGTGCTTTACCGGTTGGCGCCGGAACACCCCTTCCCCGCCGCGCTTGATGACGCGTTCGCGGTATATCAGGCGCTCGAGAAAAAGCGGCCCGCCACGAAGATCGCCGTGTACGGCACCTCGGCCGGCGCCGTACTCAGCGGCGAGCTGATCGCCAAGCTGACCGCACTGCACCGCCCGATGCCAGCCGCACTCGGGTTTTTCTCGGGCAGCGCCGATATCAGCAAGCATGGCGACTCGGAATCCTGGGCGCCGCTGCCCACCGGCGATGCCACGCTCGCCGGCTCGATCAGCGGTTATGTCGGAAAGACCGACCCGGTCGATCCGATCCTGTCGCCGCTGCAAGGCGAAATCGCGCATTTCCCGCCCACTTTGCTGGTAAGCAGTTCGCGTGACATTCTGCTCAGCGACACGGCCATCTTCGGGCGAGCCCTGCTGGAAAAGGGCGTGGATGCACGGCTCGTCGTCTTCGACGCCCTCCCCCATGCTTTCTGGACGTATATGGACATCCCGGAATCGACACAGGCCCAGACGCTGATGGCAGACTTCCTGAAGAAGCGGGTCGCGCCGCGGTGAGCGACGGGCCAGGCACCGTTCCGCCGATGGCGGACTGGGTGAGCGAGCCGGCACGGCGCCGGTTCGCGGCCAGCGTCGAAGGCACGGCCGCGCCTCCCGGATCGGTGTCCGAGTTGCGCGATCATTACGATGTGATCAACTCGCGTCGCCTGGCCCTGGCTTTGCAAAGCTTCGCGGTGGACATCGAGCAGGCCACTCTGGGCGGCGTGCCGGTCGCGCTGGTGACGCCGAAAACGGGCGTCGTGGACGATGGCATATTACTCTGCCTGCACGGCGGCGGTTTCACTTGGGGGGCGGGTGCGGGCGCCTTGATCGAGGCTGTGCCGATTGCCGCCACGGCCCGCCGGTTGGTGATCGCGATCGACTACCGCCTTGCGCCTGAACATCTCTATCCGGCAGCGATAGACGATGTGCTGGCGTGTTACGATCAATTGCTCGAACAGCGCCCGGCGGCATCGATCGGCATCTATGGTTGCTCGGCGGGCGGTCTCCTGGCGGCACAGACCGTTGCACGGCTAATCCGCGAGCGGCGACCGCTTCCGGGAGCGATCGCGATGCTGCATGCGGCCGGGCTTGAACTGGGCGGCGACTCGCTTGCCCTAGCTGCTGCCCTGAACGGCGTTGCGCGAGTAGATATCCCGCCGAGCCTCAGGTCGCTGCCTTTCCTCGCCGAAGCCGATCCCGCCGATCCGCTCGTCTTCCCCGGTGATCATCCCGGGATTTTGTCGAATTTTCCCTCAACACTGCTGATCAGTGGTTCGCGCGACTTTGCCGCCAGTTCACTGGCCACGATGCACCGCCGGCTGCTGGCCGCCGGCGTCCACGCCGAATTCGTCCTGTTCGACGGTATGTGGCATGCCCATCACGTCGACACCGATCTACCCGAAGCACGTGAGACCTTCGACATCATGACACGCTTCTTCGCGTCCCACCTTACCGCTTGAGCGACCCGCCCGTCGACTCCCGGACGATCAACTCGACAGGCAGGAGCCTGTGGGGCGCCTCGACGCCCTCGACCAATTGCGCCAGCAGCGTGTTGGCCAGCAGCCGCCCCGCTTCATGCCAGTCCTGCCGGATCGAGCTGATTGGCGGCCGGTGATTGGCGGCAACGGAGATATCATCGAAGCCGATCACCGCCACATCGCCCGGTATGGCCAAATTCCTAGCGATCAATGTATCGCAGGCACCGGCAGCGATATAGTCGCTGACCGCGATCACGGCGTCAAACACCAGCCCTGCGGCAAGCGCGTCCTCAAGTGCACGGGCGCCGCCGGGCCGGGAAAAATCACATTTCGCCACCGACACCAGCATCGCTTCACTGGCCGCAAGACAGTCGCGAACCCCGTCCAGGCGGCGAGCGACTTCCGGATGCGCCGGGTCGCCAAGGAACAGAATTCGCCGCCGGCCGGTCGCAACCAAATGCTCGGCCGCGAGATAGCCACCCCGGCGATTGTCGCTGCCAACGACATTGGCGCCCCCTGCATCCGCCGCTCCCCAGATGACCATCGGCAATCCCGTGGCGACGATTTCCCCAACCCGGCTGATGTCCTGCCCTTGCCCGATCATGATGATCCCGTCGGCCGAGATCCTCAGCGAACCAAGGAAATGATCACGTGTCGTTACCAGCATTGCGTGATCGGCGGGCGTAAGGACTTCCAGCAATCCGCCGAGCAGGAGCAACAGGACCATATCCGCGATCGGCCGCTCGCCGTCGACGAGCTTTTCAACGACCACCGCAACCGTCTGGCTCCGGCGTGTACGCAGGCTTCGTGCTGCAACGTTCAGACGGTATCCGGCAGCCCGCGCCACCTCCACGATACGCTCACGAAGTTCGGGACGCACGAGGTCGCTTCCGTTGAGCGCACGCGAAACGGTTATCTTCGACACCCCCGCCAACTCGGCAATCGCCGCCATCGTCGGCAAAGCGGGCGTCCCTTCACGGTTCTTCATAATCACCGCGCATATCGCCCTTACGGCATCTCCAGCAAGCAATATGCTTTCGGCGCAGCATACTTTCACGGCAGCGGCTTCGCAAACGTCCTGGCGCCAGCACTTGTTTTTCGTGATGGCAGCGGGCGAATTTGCCTTCCTCGAGTTTGAGCGCGATTTTGCCGGCGCTTGTCCCTAGAGTGTGTTCATGACTCACATCGACCATTTCAACCTGCGATCCTTCGATCTCAATCTCCTGATCGCGTTCGACGCGCTCATGAAGGATCGCAGTGTCACGAAGGCTGCGATCCGCCTGAAGGTGCAGCAGCCCGCTCTGAGCCACCACCTCGCATCGCTGCGGCTCCTTCTGGATGACGAGTTGTTCGTCCGCGTCGGGAACTACATGCAACCGACCGCCAAGGCAGAGGCGCTTGCCGATGGCGTGGCCCAGATGCTGGCCGGCGCGCAGGCACTGATCCTTGCCCGCACCAGCTTCGATCCGGCAAGCTCCGACCGCGTCTTCCAGCTGGGCTTCTCTTGCGAGGAACTGCTCATCCTGCCGGATCTGGCCGAGCGTGTGCAGGACCGCGCGCCGGGCCTGCGCTTCATGGCGCGCCGTGTCGGCGGCTCGACCGTCGGCGAGGAGCTCGATACCGGACGGCTAGACATGGCGGTAGGCTGCTACCCGCCCGCAGCCAGCCGCTACGGTCACGTCACCTTGTTCGAGCAGCAACTCGCCTGCTGCTACAATCCGGCTCTGTTCGACGCGCCGCGCGGCATCGATCTCGACGCCTATAACGCGGGCCGGCATGTCTTCGTGTCGCAGCAGGACGATCTGCAAGGCTGCATCGGCAGTATGCTGACTGGCCTCGGACATCGGCTCGACATCGTCCTCGGGGTTCCGGAATATCTGACGGCGCTTGCCGCAGCGGCGACCGCCCCGCTGCTGGTGACGATCCCGATGCAGATCGCACGCCGCTATGCATCGGTTTTCGGACTGCACACGCAGCGCGCCCCGGTCGCGCTCGATCTTCCGCCCGTATCGCTGATCTGGCCGAAGCGGTCGCAAGCCGATCCCGCAATCCATTGGCTGCGCGAGGAAATCATCGCGGCATGCGGAGTGGCCAACACGGTGGTTCCCTTCGAAAGACCCACTGCATTAGCGTTGTCGATGTAGCCGATTAGGCGCATCGATTTGATGAATTGACGTGCCAGTGCCATCTCACACTCGTCCACAAACGAGGTGAGATCATGAAGAAAATCGCAATTGTTACCGGCGGAAACAAGGGAATTGGTCTCGCGACCGCGCGCGGCCTTGGCCGTCAGGGCCTGCACGTCATCATCACCAGCCGCGATGAAAATGCCGGCAAGGCCGCGGCCCAGGCGCTCCGCGACGAGGGGCTCGACGTGGAGAACATCGCGCTCGACGTGACGGACCCCGCCTCGATCGCTGCCGCTACGGAAGTGCTTTCCGGCCGGCACGAGCATATCGACGTGCTGGTCAACAACGCGGGCATCATGATCGACGCGTTCGACAAGGCGCCGTCGCAGCAGACCGCCGAGGTGTGGCGCAAGACCTTCGACACCAACCTGTTCGGCACGGTGGAGGTCACGCAGGCGCTGCTGCCACTGCTCCGCAAGTCCGCCGCCGGCCGGATCGTCAACGTATCGAGTATTCTGGGTTCCATGGCCGCGAACGTCGATCCGCAGTCGGCCTTCTACGATTTCAAGATTCCGGCCTACAACGTCTCCAAGACCGCGCTGAACGCCTGGACCGTGCATCTTGCCTATGAGCTGCGCGATACCGCCATCAAGGTGAACGCAGCGCATCCCGGCTTCGTCAAAACCGACCTGCACGGCGTCGATGCGCCAATGAGGCCCGAACAGGGCGCCGAGACGAGCATTGCGCTCGCCCTGCTCGACGATGCCGGACCGAACGGCGCGTTCTACCACGGCGCACAGGTGCAGCCGTGGTGAGGCACCACCTCATCGCAGCCGCCCTATGCGGGGAGCACAATCATGGGTGAGTTCATCAAGGTGGCGATGGCCGACGGCGCATTGGTCGAAACCTACCGGGCTACACCGCAAGGCGCTCGCCGCGGCGGCATCGTGCTGCTGCAGGAGATATTTGGACTGACGCTGCATATTCAGGAGCAATGCGACCGGCTCGCCGCGGCCGGATACGAGGTGCTGGCACCGTCGCTGTTCGATCGCGCCGCGCCGGGGCTGCGGCTCTCCTATGACGAAGCGGGCTGGAAACAGGCAATCACGCTGCTACGCGGCCATGCGTTCGATCTGGGCGTGGACGACACCGCCACTTGCGTCGAACGGTTGCTGCCTGCGGGGCCGGTGTTCGTGCTTGGCTATTGCTATGGCGGCTCGCTCGCCTGGGCGGCGGCGGGCAGGCTCTCCGGCTTGTCGGGCGCGGTCTGCTATTATGGTGGCAAGCTGCCGGCGATCGCCGCGCAGCCGCCGCTGTGCCCGGCGCTGGTGCATCTCGGGCGCGACGACGCGGAAATCCCGATGCGCGAGACGCGCGATGCGCTGGAGCGGCACCCTGCCGTCGAGGTCCTCACCTATCCCGCCGGCCACGGCTTCAATTCCGACCGCCGTCCCGACTTCGACGCACTTTCGGCCGAACTCGCCTTCCGTGAGACGCTGCGCTTCTTCGAGAAGCAGGCCACCCCGCTCTCAGATACTGGAACACCCGAAGCATGACCCGTTTTCTATTGCCGGCGCTGCTGCTGGCCTCCGTTTCGCTGCCGCCGGTCGCTCTGGCTGCACCAACTGCGCGGCCCGATACTGCCGCCGGGATCGCCCTGCAGGGCGCTGACAGCTTCCGTCTCCAGATCGGCGACGTCGAGGTCATCGCACTATCCGACGGATCTGTGCCGCAGGATCTTCACGTCCTGCTGCGCGACACGACGGCGGCGCATACCGACGCGTTGCTCGATCGCGGCTTCCTGAAGAATCCCGTCGAGGCGTCGATCAACGCCTTCCTGTTCCGAACAGGAAGCCATGTCGTGCTGGTCGATACCGGAGCCGGCGACTTCTTCGGGCCGGGCTTTGGCGGCAAGCTGCTGGACAGCCTGTCCCGCGAGGGCGTATCGCCCGACCAGATTACCGACGTGCTGCTGACCCATGCGCACGACGACCATATGGGCGGCCTGGTCCATGGCGGGAAGCTGAACTTTCCCAATGCGACCGTCCACCTCGGCCAGCCCGACCTGGACTTCTTCCTGGATCGCGCCAACGCGGCGCGCGCCAACTACGCGATGTCCTATTTCGATCAGGCGGCCGCCGCGCTTCAGCCTGAGGTCGATGCAGGGAAGATCAAGACCTTCTCCGCCACGACCGAGGTCGTGCCCGGCGTCGTGGCGATGCTGCATCCAGGGCACACACCGGGCAGCGCCTTCTACAGGCTGACAAGCCGGGGACAGAGCCTCACCTTTGTGGGCGACATCATCCACGTGGCGGCGGTCCAGGCACCGGATACCGGCGTGACGATCGCCTATGACGTCGACAACGCCAAGGCGGCTGCGGTTCGTCGGCAAGCCTTTTCGCGCTTCGCAGCGGAGCGGACGCTGATCGCGATCCCGCATCTTTCCTTCCCCGGGATCGGGCATGTTCAGCAAGTCGGATCGGGATTTGCGTGGGTGCCGATACCCTATACGAACCGCGCTCCCGCCAGCGATGCCGCGTTCGCAGATCCTCACAAAAATGGCGACAAACCGTAAGGCACGGTAAAGACTTGGAGCCTTCGACCGCGCGCCGAGAAGCCGAGCGACAGCTTTTCGGCGCGCCGATCAGAGGACGTGGGCCGTGGCTCGATTATGCGGTTCACGGAAAAGGCGGAATTTTTGTCTGCCTGATCTCTCATGGCAAACTGATCGCCGGTAATGATGGCGGCCCAAACAGGTGGAAATCCAAGCGGTCGTGAACCGACGTGATGAAAAGGTCGTCGTCAGGGCCGGAGTCTCTGAATTGTCCAGCGCCGTCAGCGTGTTCCACTGATGGCCCATTCTACAGCCGCGTCGAACAACTGCAGACCCACGGGCGAGAGATTGGCGAAAGTGTCGTTACTCAGGAACATCATGACGCGGCGAGCGGGCGCGATCGCTTCGTAATCCATCGTCGCCCCCTTCTCGTAGCCGAAGATCGCCGCCTTTTCGGGCTCGCCATAGATCGTGGCGATCGTCGTCGCGCCAAGGCCCGGCTTGCCCCAGCTCATGCCTGCCTGCCTGACGTAGACGTTGGCGATCCCGGCCGGCAGGCCCGCCGCCATCGGCTGCGGCGCGTTGACGATCCACAGGTAGCGCTCCTTCTCGGCCTCGCCGAAATCGACGTCGTGTCGCTTTCCGGTCATCGCGAGATCGTCGAGAATATCGTTTTCCCAACCGAGCACCGGCACCGCAAGCTGGCGCCAGCCCGGCTTCACGTCCTTGGACGACACCGTGGATGACACGATGACCAGTGCCGCATTGCGCGCGGTCGCGGGGTCGGCGTCCTGGTTCTCGAAGCGGACGGAATAGCCCTTTTCCGCCAGATGCGCGCGCACCTTCTCGTCGATGGCGATGCTGGGGCCGCCCTGCTGCACCAGCATGACCACGTCGCGCGGCTTGGTGCCCGAAGCCGCCACGGCGGTACCGGACGCGCAGAACGCCGCCAGCGTCAGGGCCAATGCGGTCAGGCCATAGCGAGTTTTCGTCATCATCGAACCTTAGAATTCCAGCGAGGCGGCAAGCGACAAGCGACGGGTATCGCCGATCGACACGAAGTAGGTGTTCACCGCCGAAGGGTAATAGGTCTTGTCGAAGATGTTCTTCACGTTGAACTGCAGCCCCAGCTTGTGTCCGGCGACTTGCGTGTCATACGTGATGAAGCCGTCAGCCGTCACGTAGCTCGGCAGGAAGAAGCTGTTGGCGGAATCGCCCGCCCGCCTGCCGACATAATGAGGGCCGCCGCCCACCCGCAGCCGGTCGTTGCCGACGATCTCGCCGAAGTCGTAGACCCCCGAAAGCGACGCGGTGTACTTCGCCGCGTTCCACAGCAGGTTGCCGGCGAAAAGCGGGTCTTCGGTGGTCTTGCCGTCGAGATAAGCGAAGCTGCCGATCGCGCTCAGTTGCGGCAATATCTGGCCTGCAAGGTCCAGTTCGACGCCGCGTGCCCGCGCCGCGCCTGCCGTGCGGTAGTCGGTCTGCTTGGTCTGGTCGTTGAACTGCGAGACCAGCACATTGCGCTTGTGAATGTCGAACAGCGCGAGGGTCCCGGTGATGCGGCCAGGAATGTCGATCTTCGCGCCCACTTCCCACGAACGCGCTCGCTCCGGCGCAAAGCCTGAATCGAGCACCACGCCCGCGGACAGCGGCGCGATGGTCGAGGCCGGCTTGAGCGACTGCGAGTAGCTGCCGTAGAACGAGAAGGTCGGCGTCCACTTGTAGACCAGCCCTGCACGCGGCAGCACCACGGTGTCGCTCGTGTCGGTGTTCTGCTTGAAGGGCCGGCCGCGTCCCGCGATCTGGCTCCAGTGCAGCACGCGCGCCCCGCCCACCACGATAAGTCGATCGGTAAGGTGCAGCGTATCCTGCACGAAGGCCGAATAATTGTGCAGCTTGTCCGTCTGCTCGCTGTCGCTGGCGGACACCGTACTCGACGGCTGTTCCAGACCGTAGACCGGGTTCAGGTATCTGAACGTGCTCGTCGTCGCCTGACGCAGCAGGTCCTTGCGATAGATTTTGCGCGATTCCGCCTCGCCCCCGACTTGCAGATCGTGGCGCATACCCATCAGGTTCACGCTGCCATCGATATAGGCGGTGCCGTAATAGTCCGTGCTGAGCGCGCCGTGCGTCGCATCGTTGCTGCGCAGCAAAGTGCCGGTCGCGGTGTTGACGCCGTTCACGCGCAACTGGTTTGCGTCGTAGGTTTCCTCATTGTAGCTCAGGCTGAGATGCGCGGCCCAGCCGCCGCCCAACTGCTGATCCGCCGACATCTGTGCGAGGTGGCTCTGGCCGTTCATCGCATTGAACGGCTCGTCCAGCCGCCGGGTGCGCGGAATGTCCAGAGGCTTGAGCGTCGCCGGATCGAGAGCGGTTCCGCGGTCGAACGGGGCCAGGAAATCCCGGTATTCGTACCAAACGACGACCTGCGTGGTGGCGCCGTAATAGGCCAGCGAAGGCGCGATCAGCGTTTCCCGGCGCTTGCCGAAATTGCGCCAGTAATCCTCGTTCACGTGATCGACCACCAATCGATAGGCGAGGCCGGTGCCACCGATCGGGCCGGTCGTGTCTAGCGTGGCGCCGTATCCGTTACGCGCATTGGCGTAAGTGGAGCCCGTCAGGGAGACCACGGTTCGCGCGTCCAACTGCGGCTTCTTGCTGACGACGTTGATCACGCCGCCCGGATCCATGATACCGTAGAGCAGCGATGACGGCCCCTTGAGTACCTCGACGCTCTGCGCCGCCGCGTTGAAGCCGCGGCCCTGTACAAGCGGCATGCCGTTGTGCTGGATCGAGCCGTCGCGATTGCCGCCGAAGCCGCGCTTCATGATCGTGTCCTGCGTGCCCGCAAGCGTGTTGCCCTGCGTGATCCCGCTGACGTTGGAAAGCGCATCGTCAAGATAGCGCGGCCTCTGGTCGCGCAGCACTTGCGCCGAGACGATGTTGACAACCTGCGGAACGTCGAGCGGCGGCAGCGAACTGCGCAAGGTGGAGGCATCTGGCGTCGGCTGATAACGGTCGTCCGCGCTGATCGCCACTGGCGCGGCGCGCGCGGTGACGATGATGTCCTGTCCGGCGGAAGGTTCGCCGCTCACCGTCTGTGCCGCCACGGACGCCGGGCACATGGTGATACTGGCGGCAACAAGCCACGGCGAAAAAGCTGACTGAGAAATGGGACTTACTCCGGCGTTGACGAATCCGCCTCTCCGCCGCCCTCTGCATGCTTTCTTATGACCGGGAACAGGGCCCCGTTGCGGCGGAATTTTTGCTATCAATAATCACTATCAATCGCAAATTGATTTTTCGTAACGTTTCTGATGCTCGCCGGGGGCGGCCGCATCGTCCTGACCGGGCGTTCCGACTTCTCACGGCCCAGGGCGGCGATGCCTTTGAGACGGGCCGGGCGTTTTCTCGGGAACGAAATATTTCCCGGTTATTGCAAATGCGTCGCAACTGCCTCAATGCGCGCCGCAGAATATATTTCCGGGAGAAAAACTTTGTTCGCGGCACGCATTCACGCCCTCTCACCGACTGCCGTTCACCGAGCGGGGCTACTCGCTGCGGGCATGACGGCCTTGCTGCCCATTGCTGCCACAGCCCAGACCACCGGCGAAAGTGCTGCGGTTCGAACGGATGAGATCGTGGTGACGGCGGACCGGCGAGACACCTTCAGTGCCGACTACGTACAGGCGGGCACGTTCCGCGATTCGCGCCTGCGCGACACCCCTCTGACGATCGCGGTCATGACCAAGGACCTGCTCGAAGCGCAGCAGGCGCGCGGGCTGATCGATGCCGTCCGCAACACGCCAGGCGTCACCCAGGCACAGATCAATACCGCGATCTACAGCAACCTCGCCATTCGCGGGATCATCCTGAACAACTTCACCAACGTGCGGTGGAATGGCGTGCTGCCGATCGTCAACCTGATCGAACAGCCCATCGAGAGCAAGGACCGCATCGAGGTGCTGAAGGGCGCGGCAGGGCTCTACTACGGGTTCGCAACGCCTTCCGGCATTGTCAACCTGGTAACGGAGCGGCCGACCGCCGCGCCCGTGACCCGCTTCGACGTTCAGGGCGACAGCAATGGATCGGTTGGCGCCGGCTTCGACATCGGGCGCAGCTTCGGCTCGGCGGGTCTGCGCGTGAACGCCGGAACCTCGATCATCGAGACCGGTCTCAAGCGCAGCGAGGGCATTCGCCGCTTTGCCTCGGGATCGTTCGACTGGCGCCCTGCCGACGGGCTCGAAATCCTCCTCGACGCCGAGTACAATTACAAGTCCGTCACCGAGCCGACTGAATTCAGCCTGCCGGCCGCGGTGAACGGCGTCATCGCGATACCGCCGCTGCAGCCGCCATCGAAGAACCTTGGTGCGGCCTGGATGCAGGGGCGCGGCTGGGAAACCAACCTGCTGGCCCGCGTGAACTACGACCTGACGTCCGATTGGCGCATATCCGCGGCGATCGGGCAGTCCTACCTCACCCGGGGCCGGGCTTATTCCTCGTTCGGCGGCTACGATCTGGCGAGCGGCAATGGCACCGTTACGGTCGCCATGACGGACGGCAACGACTACAAGAACGTGATCTATCGCGGCGACCTGTCGGGCAAGTTCCGCACCGGACCTATCGAGCACAACCTGCTGCTCGGCGTATCGTTCTACACCCGCGACAGCAACGTGCCGACCGCCGTGCGCTACAGCTTCGCGCAGAACCTCTACGATCCGGTGGTGATCCCGCGCCGGCCGACCCCGCCCCGGATCATCGCCAACCCCTCGCGTGTCGAGGACCTCGGGCTCTACATCTTCGACCGGGCCTCGCTCGGCGACTGGCTGCAGGCGACCGTCGGCTACCGCAAGACCGACTACAGCGACGTCAGCCGTACCACCAGCTACAAGATCAAGCCGGGCACCTGGACTTACGGCGTCATGGTCAAGCCGGTCAGCTGGGCCAACATCTATGCCAATTACATCGAAGGGCTCGAACCCGGCCCGATCGCCCAGCAGATCGCGAACAATGCGGGCGAGATCCTGCCCGCAGCCATCAGCAAGCAGAAGGAAGTCGGCATCAAGGTCGAACCGGTCAGGGGCCTCCTCGCGACCGGCGCCTACTTCCACATCAAGCGGCCGTCGGCCTATCTCAACAGCGCCAACTTCTTCGTCCAGGATGCCGAGGCCGCGTATGAGGGCGCCGAGTTCAGCCTGGTCGGCGAAGTCGTGCCCAACCTGTCGATCGCCGCCAGCGCCATGTATCTCGATGCCATGCAGAAGTCCGGCAACGCCACCGTGGTCGGCAAGCTGATCGAGAACGTGTCGAAATATTCGGGATCGCTGTTCCTGGAATACCGCGTTCCGGTGATCGAGGGCTTGCGGGTCTCGGCAGGCATGTTCCATGTCGGACGCAGAGCCGTCAATGCGCTGAACCAGGGCTTCGTTCCGGGCTACGAGACGTTCGACCTTGGCGCCAGCTACACGTTCGACCTTCTGGGCAACCGCACCACCGCGCGCATCTATGGCGAGAACGTCACGGGCAAGCGCTACTGGGCATCGAGCGGATCGAGCCTGCTCGCACAGGGCCTACCGGCGACGGTCAAGCTGAGCCTTTCCACCCAGTTCCCGTAAGCAGCCCATCGGGTGACGGGATCGGCGCCGAAGGCGGCGTGACCGTTACCCCAGGCACGACCAGATGGCCCTTCCCGTCCGTTCGAAGCGCGCCTGGGAATACTCGTCCAGTATTTGCGCCCGGGCCTGCCGCCCCATCGCCGTAAGGGCTTCGGGGGCCGATAGCGCCTCGCGAAGTGCCGTGGCGAGCGAAGCCGGGTCGTCCGGCTCGGCAAGCCAGCCGTTGACCTGCGGCCGGACGGAGAAAGCGAGTTCGCCCACGCGCGATGCGATGACCGGCAGTCCGGCAGTCAACGCTTCGTGGGCGGCGATGCAGAAGCCCTCGCGCCGCGAAGGCTGGAGGTAGAGGTGCCGGCTTTCGAGGAAGCCCCGGGGGTTCGTCGCGTATCCCGCCAGACGCAGTTCGTCGATACCGGCCTCGGCGGCCAGCGCGGTCAGCCGGGCGCCTTGCGCGCCGTCGCCTGCAATGGCGATCTCGTACGGGACCGGCGAACGGAACCCCTGCTCGCGCAACCGGGCCAGCGCCGCGATGAGCACATCATAGCCTTTGGCCGGATGGAGCCTGCCGAGACTGCACAGGCGCAGGACTTCTCCCGGTTGCCAGGCGCGCGCCTGCGGCATCGCGGGATCGGCGGCATAGATCGGCCATGTCACCAACCGGTCCGCAGGCACTGCGAGCCGCCCGGCAGTGAGTTCCTCGACCACCCGCGAATCCGCCACCCACATCGCCGCGCGGGTCTGAAACATGCGCAGGATACGTTCGTTCCACGGCTTCAGGAACGCGTTATGCTGCCATGCGATCACGGGAATTCCCAGATGCGGCCCCAGCAGCAGCCCCAGGATCGTCGCGCGGCTGAGCGAGGTCCAGAGATGGGTCGCGCCCCAGCCGCGCAGTTCGCGGGTCAGCCAACGGGCGGCGGCGAGATGGTCGGTCTCTCCGCCTTCGCGCACCACGACATCGAGGCCCGCCGCTTCCATGGCCGGCACCGCCCTGCCATCGCGGCGCGTCAGGGCGAGGACGCGGACCTGAGCACCGGCGCCGCGCAATACGCCAAGGATAGCGGGCACCGGAAGCGCCGCGCCGCCGCCCTCCAGCGAGTTGATGACATAGGCAAGCCGGGGGCCTGTCATCACCGGCCGCTGGTGCGCCATACGAGGACGGCGAGCAATCCGTTGGCGACGACCGCTTGCGCCACCGCCTGGATGCCTGCGCCCATCAACCCGAACGTCACCAGGAGCCAAGGGAGCAGCGGCAGGAAAGCGAAGCTCGACAGCAGGTTGGCCCACATCGACCGGGCCGGGTGGCCAAGCGCCGTCAGAGCGGAGGTGCATGGCGGACCGATCAGCGATACCGCCCGCGCGGCGACCAGAGCGATCATCACGCCAGCCGCGGCTCCGAACGCCGGGCCTGCCATCAGCCGGATGATCTCGGCGGGGAACACGCCGACGATCAGAACGACGGGAAACGCCGCCAGCACTGCGATGCCGACGACCTTGAGAAGCGTCTGGCGCAGCGCCCGCCCGCCATATCCGCCGGCGACGATGTGTGCCAGTTCGGCATAGGAGGCGTTGCCAAGGATCTGGGCCGGCTGCGCGAGAATGACGGTCGCCCGCTGCGCCACCGCGAAGAGCCCCGCCATTGCCGGTCCCATGACCCACCCGATCACCAGAGGCGCCACGCGGCCGGTGAGGTCTCCGAGGGTCACATCCGCGTTGCTCGCCAGCATGAAGCGCCAGATGCCGGTATTGTCGTCGGTCACCCGGCCGGGTTCGGGACGCACTATCGCCCCTCCCAGCCGCTTGGCCGCCATCCACAGGCCGAGGCCCCACATCGCGGCGAATTCCGCCAGCGCCGCGAGCAGCCACGCGAAGAGAAACGATTTCACGCCCCACCCGCACGCGATGACCACCAGCGTTCCGATCAGCCGCACCGCAGGCTGAACAAGGTTGTGCAGGCCCAGTAGATCGAAACGCCCGCACAGTTGCAGGTAGCCCGAAGGCGTCGAACGCACCGACCCCAGCACGGCGAAGGCATAATACGGCGCAAAGGCCATCGCCTTTGGCGACCATCCCAGGTGCGGGCCAACGAACGGTACCAGCGCCATCGCCGAGATCACCGCAAGAACGCCCCCCGCCAGTTCGACCTTGGCGCCAAAGCGCAGCAACCGCGAAAGGCGGTGGGCTTGTCCATCGCGGTCGGCCTCGGCACCATAGCGCACGATTGCCTGCCACGAGGGGAATTCGATCACCCCGCACACCGTGGTGACATAAGCATGGACGAGGACCAGTACGCCGTAGTCTTTCGGCCCCAGGTAACGGGTCGCCAGCAGAAGGTAGCCCAGGCTCATGATACCTGCGCCCGCCTTGCCTCCCAGCACCAGGCCAAGGCTCGCGAAGATGCGGCGGACCCTGCCCTCCGGTCGATCGGTTACCATCCGCTCACCCGAAATGTCGGCGCGGCGTGCTTCTGCCCATTCATGATGCGCTTTTAGCGGCTTGCTATCAGACATGAACAGTCTCTGCGCTCATGCTGGAACGAGCTTGAGATGGCGATTGTCCCGGCGGTGACGGTCTGCGAAAGCCGCGACCGCATTCGCCGCTCGAATGGAGGAAGGGGT
>Ga0308159_1002869_pt1 | contig 18776 bp, 14 predicted proteins | sample PhyCR1_FD_201040 | JGI IMG/M metagenome (GOLD analysis project Ga0308159, IMG submission 201040) | Phyllosphere microbial communities from UC Gill Tract Community Farm, Albany, California, United States - DLSLC.R1 | ecosystem: Host-associated > Plants > Phyllosphere > Unclassified | place: USA... | reverse complement strand
AGGCGGAGCAATTCCTGACGCGGTCGGATGCATTCTTCGAGACCTGCCGCGCACGTTTGGCGGGGAGAACCCTTCCACCGGTTGCACTGGCGTCGTTTATGGATGCCCGGCACGCCCGCATCTACTCTGCTCCCGGCCTGTTCCACAACGCGCTGGAGCGCATCGGCATACGCAACGCCTGGACCCGCCAATCGAACTACTGGGGCTTCGAGACGATTGGCATCGAGGAGCTCTCGACCATTACAGACAGGAACGCCCGCCTGATCATCTTTGAGCCTGTGCCGCCCGATGTGTTGCCAAAACTTGCGGAAAGCCCGCTGTGGCAGACGCTGCCGTTTTCCCGGCCCGGACACGTGTCGGTCGTTCCGCCGGCGCTGATGTTCGGCATGGTCAACGAGGCGATGCGGTTTGCCGGTCTGGTGACCGATGTTCTGGACCATGACGCATGACCGCCCTCCGTCGCGATAATCTCGGGCCTGGCCTTGTCGTTTTCCTGCTGATTTGCGGAGGATGCGTTGCATCCTGGTTTCTCGTTCAGCCGGCGCTCTCGGGAACGGTAGCGCCGGGCTACGACATCGAGCGGATGGTGCTCTATTATTCTACCTTGCCGCGGCTGGCCACGGCACTGCTGGCGGGCGCGGCGCTGGCTTTGTCGGGCGCGCTGTTCCAGCAGGTGCTGCGAAACCCGCTAGCCGACCCGACGACGCTTGGCGTCTCGGCGGGCGCCAATCTTGCGCTGGTCGTGGCCTCGCTTTTCATGCCGGTACTCTTGGGCGCCGGCCGCGATCTCGTTGCCTTGCTGGGAAGTGCGGCGGCTGCCGTCATCGTCATTGGGTTGGGCGCTCGACGAGGTTTTTCGCCGTATTCCCTGGTGCTTTCGGGCCTCGTGCTCAGCCTCTGGTGCGGCGGCCTGTCGGCCATCCTCATTTATTTGAACCAGCGCTACCTCGCGAGCCTGTTCATTTGGGGCGCAGGATCGCTGGCGCAGCAGAGCTGGGTCATTCCGGTCTCGCTCATCTGGAAAATTGTCCCCGTCGCAATCGTCTGCATCCTTGTAATCCGGCCGTTGTCGCTGCTCGATCTGGGGGAAAGCAGTTCGTCCTCGCTTGGGGTCAAACTCGTGCGCCTTCGTACCGTCGCCGTTGCCTGCGCGGTGTCGCTTGCGGCCTTTGTCACCAGCGCCGTGGGCGTCATCGGCTTTATCGGGCTGGTCGCGCCTACGCTGGCGCGGCTTTCGGGCGCGCGCCGACCGGTGCAGTTGATACTGTGGTCTCCGCTCATCGGGGCGTCACTTCTCTTCCTCGCCGACTCCGTGCTGCAACTCGTTGCTGGCGGCCTCGGAGACTTTCTTCCGACAGGCGCGGTCACCGCAATCTTCGGATCGCCGCTGCTCCTGGCGCTGCTACCTTGGCTGAAGGTGCGTCACCGGGTCCAGCAGGCGGTGACGATGCGCGAGCGGCAGCGCCGATGGGGCGTAGGCAAACCAGCAACGGTCACCCTTGCGAGCGTCCTGGTTATTGTTGCGCTTGGCCTTTATGTTGGGCGCGGACCTGGCGGCGTCTGGTCTGTGCTTTCCGGCGAGTTTTTCAACGGCATCCTCGCTATCCGCGCACCCAAGGTGTTTGCAGCGCTCGCATCCGGCGCGATGCTGGGTGTTGCGGGGACGATCCTGCAGAGGTTGACCGGCAACGAAATGGCAAGCCCAGAGGTTCTGGGGATTAGCGCCGGTGCCACCTTCGGCGTCGCCATCGCGTTATTCGCCGTTGCGCCTGGCTTTGTCGGGCAGTTCGCTTTTGCAGCCGTCGGCGCGATCACGGTACTCGCTGTCATCCTGCTGAGTTCGAGGCGGTCGAACTTCGCGCCGGAGCGGGTCCTGCTGGCAGGCATAGCGCTCAGTGCAATGGTGGATGCTTTGGTCGGCGTGCTGAGCTCCACTGGCGATCCGAGAGCGGTGCTGTTGCTGCGCTGGATAAGCGGCTCCACCTATCTGGTTGACGCCGGAACAGCAGCCACGGAAATAGCAATCGGAGCAGTGCTGATTGGTATTGCTCTGTCAGCACGTCGTTGGCTCGATATCCTGCCCCTTGGGCCGGCTCCGTCATCGGCAGTCGGCATCCAACTAGCGCGTTCGAGACTGGCGCTGTTCGGTCTAGCCGGCCTGATGACTGCGGCTGCGACCCTCACAGTTGGTCCGCTGTCCTTCGTCGGCCTTATGGGACCGCACCTGGCGCGGGAGGCCGGGTTGAAGCGCGCTCTGCCGCAGATGATGGGCGCCGCCTTTATTGGCGGGGGACTGATGGTTTTAGCAGATCTGATTGGTCGCACGGCTGTAGCACCTTACCAAATCCCGGCTGGGCTCGTCACAGCTCTCATAGGCGCTCCGTGCTTGATGTTTTTGTTGGGTAAAAGGAGGTAGATTTTCTCGTGGCAGGATGCAGGTCGAAGGTTCGAACCCACTCAAGGCGAAGACGCTCTACGTTCAGAGCGCTTCTTCGCAGGATCGACTGACGGTTCCAGGAAACGTAGTCGTTTAAATTTAATCTTCTTAATTTAGTGAGTTGTTCGAAGCTCACATCTTCCGGCACGCATGATGCGCGTTGCCTCGCCTCAAGGCATGTCCCCGTCCAATCTAAGCTAGGTGTCGCACCGGCAGCATCCGAAGGATTTTTGGTTTGTCTAGGAAATCAAACCTGATGACGCGTATTCTCATAGCAGCGTCTCTCGTCGTGGCTACCGCCTTCGTCGGTTTCTCGACCTATATCGACAGCCTGCAACGCAGCGTGGCAACCAAGGCTGTTGCCGAAAAGATCAGCGCCTCCGGAAAGCAGGCATCCCAAAGCATTGCAAACTGGCTGAACGGTCGCATCATGCTGACCGATGTATCTGCCAAGGGAATGGAAAAAGCCAAGGATGCTGCGGCCAAACTCGCGTTCCTGCAGAACGACGTTTTAACAGGTCAGTTCATGTCCACATACTTCGGCGATGGTGCCGACGGGGCGTTCATCACTTGGCCACAGCAGGAACTGCCCGCCGATTACGATCCGAGAAAGCGACCCTGGTATCTTGATGCCGTCAAGGCTGGCAAGGCGGTCCTGACGGAGCCGTACACGGATGCTTCGACAGGCGGACTTATCATTACTGCTGCCGTACCGGTAAATGTCGATGGAAAGGTGAGCGGTGTGACTGGTAGCGATTTTTCTCTTGACTCGCTTGTGTCCATGATCCAGTCGGTTGATGTCGGCACTGGCGGGTACGCATTCCTGGTAAACACCAGCGGTAAGATCCTCATTCATCCAGACAAATCCTTTGTCAACAAGACCGTGATCGATCTGTTTCCATCTGGCGCACCTGCGATTGCAGCTGACATCGCGGAGACCGAAATCTCCGGGAGTCGCAAACTGACGAGCTTCGTCCCCGTCAGTGGTCTGCCGTCCGTTGAGTGGTATCTCGGTTTTGTCGTAGATGCGGATGCCGCCTATGCATCTGTTTTCCAGTTCAGGATCGCGGCTATCATCGCAACAGTGCTGGCCGTCGCAGGAATGATCGGTCTTGTCGCCATTCTTCTGAGTAAGCTCGTCATTAAGCCGGTGACACAGATGACGTCTGTGATGGAAGAGCTGGCTGCAGGTCAACTGCAGGTGGCCATCCCCGGGCAGAACCGTACAGACCAGATTGGCTCAATGGCTTCCGCTCTCACTGTGTTCCGGACGAATGCGATAGAGCGCCAACGTCTCGAGGGTGACGCCAAACAGACACGCGCGTCTTCTGAACGTGAACGCGTCGACCGGGAACAAAAGTCTGCAAAGGATGCCGCAGACATTCAGTTGGTAGTCGATGCCCTTGCAAAGGGATTAGCGCATCTCTCCGACGGCGACCTGAATTATCGCATCGCAACGCCATTTGTGTCGCACCTTGATCGTCTGCGCGAGGATTTCAACAACTCGATAGGCAAACTCAACGAGGTACTGACGACAGTCGGACAAAATGCGAGAGCTATCGATGCAGGTGCGAGCGAGATACGTCAGTCCGCTGATGATCTCGCTCAGCGGACGGAGCAGCAGGCAGCGTCCGTCGAAGAAACGGCCGCGGCGCTCGAACAGGTAACAACCACGGTCAAGGACTCTGCTCGACGCGCTGAGGAAGTTGGTCGACTGGTAAACCGTACACGCGGCAACGCCGAGCAGTCCGGTATCGTGGTTGGCGATGCTGTCAATGCCATGCACGGCATCGAGCAGTCTTCGGCAGAAATCTCGAAGATCATCGGCGTCATCGACCAGATCGCCTTCCAGACGAACCTCTTGGCGCTGAATGCCGGCGTTGAAGCGGCTCGAGCAGGCGAAGCGGGCAAGGGCTTTGCTGTTGTTGCGCAGGAGGTGCGGGATCTCGCGCAGCGCTCGGCCAACGCTGCAAAGGAAATTAAAGCGTTGATCAATACATCTGCGTCGCAGGTTGAGACGGGAGTGGCACTCGTCGGCAATGCAGGTCTGGCACTGGCGACGATTGTTGCTGAGGTTCAGGAGATCAACGGACATATCGACGCGATCGTTGTCGCTTCACGCGAGCAATCGACCGGGCTCCAGGATATCAACACCGCGATCAACACGATCGATCAGGGTACGCAGCAAAACGCTGCCATGGTCGAGGAACAAACAGCGGCAAGCCACGGCCTTGCGGCGGAAGCCGACGAGCTCAAGAGGCTCTTGGCGCGGTTCGCATTAACTGAGCAACCGCGGGAACAACAGGCTCGCTATGGCCGAGCTGCTTAAGGTAAGCATAAGAGGTGTGTGAGCCACCTAGTCAAAGTAAGGACGGGCTAGGGGATCCGCAGACCCGTCCTTAAACCAGCTTGGATACTTCTAAGATCGTTCGAACGCAATCATCGAGACTAAGTCATGTCCAAGGCGACGTCACGTCGCCCCGGATACGATGTCATGGACTTGGGGCAATAAAATTTCCAAGAGGCCCTATCGCCGCAGCCTACTTCAGACTTCTAATTGTGCTGTAAATGATATTGCGGTTGGTCCCGAACCAGACGCGGGCATCCACTGTCTCTGCATCAACACTGGCACCGACGATACGCCACATGTCTGACTCTGAACGCTGCAAGAGCTCCCAGTTCATATAAGATTCCATATAGCCGTCGTCAGACATCTCATCGGAAAAATTAGCGAACAAGAATACTCCGCCCGGCTTCAGCATCGCGACGCAAATCTGCGTAAGTTTGATTGCGACCTTATCGCTAAGGTAATCGTAGAGACCCGCGGCATAAATCAAATCAAATGTCCCGAGTTGATGCTTTCCCGTGAGGAGCCCACGCACCGATCCATCGATTGGATCGACGGACGTCCCTTCGAATTGTCTCATGATTGATCCGATGCTTTCGGGATCCTGATCAATGGCGACCCAGCGCTTGATTTCGCCTTTTGTAAGGGCCGTCGATGCCTCCGCTTCCCGGAGGTGTCCGGCGGCAATCGCCAGGATTTCAGTATCTGAGGCGGTCCTTGCCGCGGTCTCATCAACATAGCGGGTTAGAATGTCTCGCCTTTCCCTAACCGCAACCGGCCCTGGTGCGTTAATTGTGTACTCAAAGATCTGAAGTCCGACAGGAGTCGCCTTGGCGACTTCTTCAGCTACCGCTTCATGTCGATAGATGAAGTCTATCAATCCGGCATCTCCCGAATACCCACGCGGCTTCTCGAACGACCATCGGGTAAAGGGGCACTGCTGTAATACCCGCGCTGAAGGATGCGCCTGTATGATGGGGACGAGCATCTGCCAGACTTCGGGCCCTGCTTTTTGCCTGATATCATGCAGTTGACCGATCAACCATCTGGTCATCTCGGGTAGATCCTTCCCAGCATCCAACCGCTGCATGGCCAGGTTTATGACAATGGCAAACTGAGCTTTTGCTCCAGCTAGAAGTTCTGCCGGGTTCGTCGGTTTTTGAGAGATAAGACTGTCGCTGACGGATCGGGGCATGATCAAGCTTTTGCCGTCAGGGGAGAAAAGGGGCTGAGCCAAAAAAATAACCTCATGATTAATGAAATGTTAATACAAGGTTAAATTCTTCACCGATTTGTCATTCGTCAAGGATTATTAGTCTGTCCCGCATTGGGCCAATCAAGCGTCACCAACTTTAGAAATTATTAAATAAGCTGGGCGGTTCGTATCGAGTGCGCGCGCGATAAGCTCGTTATCGTTTGTCGCGGATGTCACATGGCGCTACTTAACGTACAGCGGCGATCTACGACGCGTAGCTACAACCGAATTGGTTCTTAGGCCATGCTGCACATGTTTGCCGAGGCAGGTTACGTCGCAGCAGGTACGACGCCCTCGCCGGAAGACTTGCGTGATTTGTACGTGCGTGAGAGCGAGCGGGGCAGGAGACGCGTCACGCGCAAAGGCCTATGGATAGCCGTCGTCGCGTATCTGGCGTATTCTCTTACCGACTACCTCTTTATTCCCGACGTCGCTTACTACACCGTCGCGGGCCGTCTCGTCGTTGGGGTTTGTGCCTTAGCGATCTTAGAGGTCTTGATCTACGTCGGAGCAAGATCCGGCCTGATCGACACTGTCGCGGCTACAGCCGTATCCGTAGCCTATCTTGTTTGGATTCTCACTGCACAGATGTCAAGTGCTGTGGAGGCGCTCTCCTACTACATGGTTTTCGGCGCCATCTTCATGATGAGCGTGAACCTGTTTTTCAGCTTTCGCTTTCCCGTTGCACTCACAGCCTCTGCAGCGAATATGCTCATCTTTCTGGGCACGCTCTATCTATATTCACCCATGTTGCCGCTTTATAAGCTGATCCTCGGAGCCTTCTGCATCTCGTGCTTCATATTTACTTCGTACGTGAACCTGAAACTCAACCGAGAGCGTTACAACGTGTTCCTCAACGCTCTCGAGGCCCGTGTCCAGCACAACGCGGCAGAGGAGAGGGGTAAAGCTCTCCTCCTTTTGTCCAACACTGACCCGCTCACTGGGCTGGAAAACCGCCGGGCTGTCGATGAGCGACTGCGTGATTACTGGCGACGTTGGCTCGACCATAGGTCGATGTTCTACGTGCTGCTGCTCGATGTCGATTACTTCAAACGATACAACGACCGCTATGGTCATCAAGAGGGTGACCGGTGCCTTGTCGCTGTGTCCCATCTTCTTCAAGAGGTTGTCAATTCCCACGGAGCTAGGATTGCACGTTACGGCGGCGAGGAATTCATCATCATCGCGCAGCAGCAAAGCGTTGAGGACGCCATCGCTTTTGCAGAGGCGATCAAGTCTGCCATACGTGCGCTGGCTTTACCTCATGAGAACCGACGAGATGGAACCTCGATCGTTACGGTCAGCATCGGATTGTCGTTCGCTAGGAACCAGACCAAGCACCTCGACCGAGTTGTCCACGAAGCGGATCTTGCCCTCTACGCCGCGAAGAAAGGCGGTCGGAACACGGTGGTGGTGTTCGATCCTGGTGACGCGAGGACACAGGATGACGAGGAGGACATAGCAGCGATCCTGAAGGTCGCGGTCGCCCAGCGGCTTGTATCCCTCGTCTATCAGCCGATCCGAAATGTTCAGACGGGCAGAGTGGCGGCTGCAGAGGCTCTGATGCGCTTGCGGCGGCCGGACGGCACCTTGATTTCGCCCGCTGAGTTCATCCCCGTGGCGGAACGATCGGGGTCAATAATCGAGCTCGGGCGTTGGGCGATACGCACCGTCTGCAGCGACATTCTGGCAGAAAATAAGGTCGAGGTAGCCAGTGTCAATGTTTCGCCGATTGAGCTCAAAATGCCGGATTTCTCAAGTTTCGTCGCTTCAACTCTCTCTGATTTCGGTTTAGCAGGAGCGAGGCTCGCTCTCGAAATCACAGAAGGGATGGAGCTGGAAATAGACCAAGACGTAGTGCGCTGCATCAACGATTTGCGAAAGTTGGGCGTCCAGGTCTGGCTGGACGACTTCGGTACGGGTTTCGCGGGGTTGTCGTGGCTGCGTCTCATAGAATTCGATACCGTCAAGATCGATCGGTCCTTCCTCCATGACTGCAACGCGGAGAAAGGACGACGAATGATGTTGGACATCATCGGCCTGCTTCGCAACCGCGGAACCCGCATTCTCGTTGAAGGGGTAGAAACAATCGAGCATCAGCGTCTGATGCAGCAGTACGGTATTCATCAGCTACAAGGGTACTATCTTGGCCGACCGGCAGCTGCAGACCAACTGCAAACCCTCAACGTGGTGCCGTTCGATATCATGAAAAGCCGCGTAGGATATATCTGAGGCCATTACCCACGTTCCACGCTGCTGCAGCTTTCGAAGCCGTCGCGAACTCCACCATCCGGGTCGGAGCTACTGGAACGTTTGCCAGTAGTCCGGTGCTGGAGCTAATCATTCGGGCCTGATAATACACTGCGATGATCACCGTTACCGAGATACGTGCTCTCAACATCGCTGCGGCGGCCTCAACAAAGCGACCTTTGCACCTGAGCGCCGCAAGTGGCCTCGTATGCGTGGGCTCGACAATTTACGTTGTTGCCGATGATGAGCTTCATCTGGGTGTATTTTCCAAAAATTTGCCAGAGCCGGGACGTCTCGTCCGTTTGTTTGAGGGTGTGTTGCCCGACAAAAAAGCTGCGCGAAAACGGATGAAGCCAGACCTTGAGGCGCTCACGCTCGTTCCGCCTTTCGAGAATTTTCCGCATGGCGCACTGCTGGCTCTCGGATCGGGATCAAGGCCGAACCGGGGACGCGGCGCCTTCGTCGCCCTCGACAGCGATGGGACGGTGTTGGGTCCGCCCCGGGAAATGGACATGTCCCCTGTTATCGGTCCGCTTCACGACGCATTTGATGAGCTCAACATTGAGGGCGCGGTCATCATTGGCGATGAGTTGCGCCTGTTTCAGCGCGGAAACAAGGGTCAGGCCGACAACGCAATCATCAGCTACTCCGTCTGGCAAGCCCTCGCTGCATTGCAAAGTATCAAGACCGATCCGATCGAGCCGACCGCTATCAACAGGCTCGACCTTGGTTATATCTCCGGTGTTCCCTTTTGCTTCACGGATGCAACGGCTTTGGCTAACGGTGACATGGTGTTCTGCGCAGTGGCGGAGGATACGGAGAATGCTTATCGCGACGGGCCTTGCATCGGTGCTGCGATTGGCATCGTCAGTCACGATGGGCGGCTACTCTCCATGCAGCAATTTGATCAGCCGCACAAAGTAGAAGGCATCAGTGCTCGACAGAACGGCGACATAATTGACCTCCTGCTTGTCACCGATCCGGATGACGCCGAAATACCTGCGTTGCTGTTGTCCGCATCAATTGCGAGATAGCTCCTTTTCCAGAAAGTAGCGACGGGCTAGGGTAGTTTCAATTCCGAAGCGGGTGCTTGCGTCGTTCGTGAACGTGAGTGCCTTTTGCTCCGCGATCGCGTCTGCGCTCAGATGCAAGCGCCTGGTAACAAGAGAATTGCTGTCGGGATGGACCTTCACTGGAGTAGTTGCTATCGGTGAGCCCCGAGCCGCGCTGAGCCGTCGCGACAATATCCCCCGAGGATCCGAAAGCGTTTGAAGTGAAGAAAACACAACGTAGTTTTGCCGTCGCGTACAAATCCGGACGGCGAAAGCTTGACGCCAAGCCCACCTCCATTTGGGGAAACATGGACCTCAAGTCCGTTGCCCGTGACGTAGAGGAAGAGGCGATGCCGTTGCTGCCGGAAGGACTGAAAGCTGATGAAGCCGGCCTAGACGTACAATTGCCTTCGGTAGAACCTCCTCAGCCATTATTGACACCATCGGATGCGACGCCGACAACTGCTGAAGAACCGAAGGAGATGATCATGGCCGACGATACCGACACAATTCACGATGTTGAAGCGCCCGCGCCGGAAGAAGCGCCTGTTGCCGTAAAGAAGCAGCGTAAGCCTCGGGCGAAGAAAACCTCCGTTGTCGCAACGACAGCAGAAAGCGCTACAGCCGGTACCGATGGCCCAAAGAAGCGAGGCCGCAAGCCACGCGTGAGCAAAGACACAACGCCGGTCGAACCCGCGGCGCCGAAGCTTGCCCCAAAGGCTGAACAGATTACTGATGACGTGGCGACTTCAGCTGGCGACGAAATGGCTGATCTTCTGCAGCTAGAGGCGGAGAACAAAAAGCTTCGCAAGATGCTGGCTGAAAAGTTGCGTGCTGAAAATGCTGATTTGCGGAGAAAGCTTAATCTCGATTGATCTGCCCGCTGCGGTCGGAAACTTCTCATATCTCTAATCTAGATAGTCAGCTTGGCGGCGATCAGACCGTCGCCGGACTGAACCCGCATAGATCGATAACAGATGCGAGGTCTGTCTCATGGCATCTCCCTGGAAGTTTCTAAGCCGACTTATGCCACGCCGCCGTGAGCCGAAGCAGGACGCTGAGGTTGCCGATGTCAGGCCGAGTGTCCTGGCTCTTTCCGGTCCCGTGGAGACCGTTGCAGAGGAGAGCTTGGCTACCTCAAGCGTACTCGGAGATGCTGAGCTATCACCGTCGGCTGTATCCGATCCTGATTTGGAAGAGCCTACGCCGGTGGAAAGCGCTGTAAGCAGGGCGGATGATGGGGCAGGGGCTGTCGTTGCTGACGTAGTCGTTGGCGATCTTCCGCCATCCAATCTCCCAGATACCGTCGTCATCCAATCTCGGGACGCAGCGGATTTGCAGCTGCGGATAGAGAGCAAACCGCGCAAGCGGATGGGGGGAGCCAGGAAACCTAAACTAGCCGAAAAAACGCAAGTCCCATCTGACCGCACCATCCCGTCAGACGATACGCTGAGCCTCGACGACGAGATCAAGTTGCTCAGGGGCCAATTGGTCGGAAAGCTTCGATTGCAGAACGCGCAACTGCGAAAGATGCTCGAGCGGTTCGAGCGATAGCAGAAGACGCTGCCAATCGAAAAACGGGGATTGGGAGCCGTTTCGGTGTCGTACAGGTCTTTCGAGCTACATATCGGTGCCAGTGCATGATAATTCTGTAAGGATGACGCAGCAGCATCCGACGGGCAAGCCAGCCCAATTCGATATGTTCATCGACCCGGCGAACGGCCAAGAGGATCTGGTCTACTCCCCCTCGCGGGTCAGACGCGTCAAGAGCCAACCCATGCAAGAGGCTGAGATGCTGGCGCATCTCGCCGCGACGGGCCGCTTCCGGATCCTGCACAAGCTTGAACCTCGTCAGGTCACAGGTAGCGTTCGACCCCAATACCCTCTGCATGGCATCATCATCGACACGGAAACCACCGGTCTCGATCATCGCAAAGCCGAGATTATCGAGATTGGCGTCATTGCCTTTACCTTCGACGAACATGGGACTATCGGCGATATCACCGGAGTGTACGGCGGCCTGCAGCAGCCAGGAACTACCATTCCAGCCGAAATCACCAAGATTACCGGTATCACGGACGAGATGGTTGAAGGCCAGTTCATTGATATACCGGAGCTACGGTCGCTCATCGAACCTGCCGATCTAGTTATCGCCCACAACGCCAGATTCGACCGCCCCTTCTGCGAGGCATTTTCGCCGATGTTTTCCGGCAAGGCATGGGCGTGCTCGAACGCCGAAATCGACTGGTCGTCGCGGGGCTTCGAAGGCACCAAGCTTGGTTACCTGATCGGACATGCTGGGTTTTTCCACGATGGCCATCGAGCGGTTGACGACTGCTTTGCGTTGCTGGAGGTCCTCGACCGGAAGGGTGAAGCCGACGTCATCTCACCATTCGCAGAGCTTTACAACGCGAGCCAGCGGTCCCGTGTCCGTATCTTCGCCGAGAACAGCCCTTACGATTTCAAAGACCATCTGAAGGCTCGCGGCTATCGTTGGTCGGACGGAGCAGAAGGTGGACCGAGAAGCTGGTGGATAGAGGTCGATGAGCCCGACCTCGAGGACGAGCTCCGCTACCTGAGAACCGAGATCTACCAGTATCCCGAAGCAGATCCGCCAACCAAGATCCTAACGGCGTTTGATCGTTTTAAGGCCTAACGGCAGGAGGATTTGGCATTTGCCGAGGGGGCGATGCATGAAGCGCATAACTGCGTTGCGCCTGACCTCCTTACTGATATCGCTGGCTAGCGTAGAGTTGTATCAACGAAGCGATGCGCCTCCTCCCGCAGAGCTTCGTGTTCGAGGCGCCGAACCTCCTCCCATGGGGCACCTGGCAGAACAACGGCACTCCTCCCTCCAGCCGCTGTTCGACTATTCAAAAGCCTGCCGCTCCTCCCGCGGCAGGCTTTTTCGTTTGTCTGGCACGTCGAGAATGCCAGCAGAATGTTTGCGGCAAATTCGCTCGGTTGGTTAACGGTACGACGAGTCGAAGGATCGTATTCGTTCAACGAGGCAGATCGCGCTTTTGGCCTCCGCTGCATTCAATAAGGTGAAACTTGTTCGGATCCAATACTTCAGATTGTAGCCAACCTGCAAACTCGCGGGAAAGGCGTCTCTGGCTGCCGGATTTTGGGTAAGCAAGATAATGGCCGATATAGCGGTTGTCTCGGCTTTTGCCGATGAACGGCCGGACCAGCCGGCCGCTTTCCAGGCCGCGACGGGCCAGTAAGTTCGATTCCAGCGCGATGCCGAGACCGTTGGCGGCAGCATCAAGGGCCAGGAAAGACCGGTCGAAGGACATCGCCGGCTGTGGCGGCGGGCCGAGATCATTGGCCTCGAACCAGTCCACCCATTGGATCCGCTTCAGGTCGCTACGGATGAGAGGCGACCTTGTCAGATCACGCATGGATTTCAGGCCGGCAGCAAATTCCGTTGAACACAGCGGCGACACGATTTCCTCCCCGAGGGGAATCACGATAAGGTCTTCCCGGTTAAGTGGCTCGCCGTAAACAATATCAACGTCGAAAAGGCCATCCGCAAAGCGGGCATAGGTGGTGCTCGCCGCAATCCTCACCTCGACACCGGGATTCTGCCTGAGAAACGACGGAAGCAGCGGTGACAGGACCTGTGCGGCAAAGCTCGGAGCGCAGTGAACTCTCAGCAGATGCGTCCGGTTCGATGCGATTGCGTCAATACCACGCCGGAGCTCTTCGAACGCGCTCGAGGCATGGGTGAGCATCGTCTGACCAGAAAGCGTCAACGTCACATTGCGCGTCGTGCGCTCGAACAGTGCGACACCAAGGCTCTTTTCCAATCCCTTTATCGCATGACTTACTGCGCTGGGCGACAGGTTCAACTCGTCTGCGGCAGCCCGAAACGATCCGAGGCGGGCAGCCGATTCAAAGACGCGAAATGCAGACAGGGAGGCGATGTTCAGCATCGGATTAGTGAAACAGATTCACCTGCCAGTGTAAATAACGCGTTTGTGGCGAGGGTGGCGTTTTGTCAACCTGCTGACATGCGGCGCCAGTCGTCGTTGAGGAGCAGACCGGTGTCGGGGAGGCATCGGGAGGAGAACAGATATGTTGTTGCAAGGGAAAAACGCGGTCATTTCGGGCGCGGCAAGCAAGCGCGGTATTGGCCGCGCGACCGCCGAACTATTTGCCGAGCACGGTGCGCGCGTCGCTATCCTCGATATCGACGGCGATGCGGCGGAACAGGCCGCAGACGAACTGCAGCCGGTACCACATGGCAGCCATCTCGGGCTGCGATGCGATGTCTCGAGCAAGGCATCCTGCCTGACTGCGGCAACTGCAGTCGAGGCTGCATTCGGCAAAATTGATTCACTCATAAACAATGCCGGCATTACCCAGCCGGTCAAAACGCTGGATATTACCGAGGCCGACTGGGACCGCATCATTGCCGTCAACATGACCGGCATCCTGTTCCTCAGCCAGGCGTTCATTCCAGGCATGCGGGACAACGGCGGCGGGTCGATCGCCTGCATCTCCTCGGTTTCGGCGCAGCGTGGCGGCGGCATCTTCGGCGGTCCGCACTACTCTGCCGCAAAGGCCGGCGTGCTGGGCCTCGCCAAGGCCATGGCCCGCGAGTTCGGCCCGGTTGGAATCCGCGTCAATTCGGTGACACCAGGCCTGATCCAGACCGACATTACCGGCGGCAAGCTGACCGACGAGATGCGCACCGACATCATCAAGGGCATCCCGCTCAGCCGGCTTGGAGATGCGCGTGATGTCGCCAACATCTACCTGTTCCTGGCCTCCGAACTGTCGGCCTATGTCACCGGCGCCGTGATCGACGTCAATGGCGGCATGCTGATCCACTGATCGGCCCTATCGCCACCGCTTATTTGAGGAGACGCCCGCCGATGGCACACGTGGGTCACAATATCAGCCTGCCCGAGCGCGCCCGGCGGATCAGGCGCCACGCGCTGAGGATGGGGGAAGTGCAGGGGCAGGGCTACATCGCCCAGGCGCTCGGCGTGGCCGACGTGCTTGCCGTCTCCTATTTCCATGCCACCAACTACCGCCCGGACGATCCGGAATGGGAAGGGCGCGACCGCTTTCTTCTCTCGATCGGTCACTACGCGATCGCTCTCTATGCCGCGTTGATCGAGGCGAAGATCCTCCCGGAGGACGAACTCGAAACCTATGGTACCGACGAAAGCCGGCTGCCGATGTCGGGAATGGCGGCCTATACGCCGGGCATGGAAATCACCGGCGGATCGCTCGGCCACGGGCTCGGCATCGCCGTCGGCATCTCGCTCGCGCTCAAGCGCAAGAAATCCGACGCCTTCGTCTATAACCTGTTTTCCGATGGAGAACTGGATGAAGGATCGACCTGGGAAGCGGCGATGTCCGCGGGTTCCTTCAAGCTCGACAATCTCATCGGCATCGTTGACGTCAACCAGATGCAGGCCGATGGCCCATCGATGGGTGTTCTCAACTTCGAGCCGCTCGGGCCGAAATTCGAGGCGTTCAACTGGTTCGTCCAGCGGGTCGACGGTAACGATTTAGGGGCTCTGGTCGCCGCCTTCGATGCGGCCCGTCACCACGAAGGATCCCAACCCAGAATGATCATCTGCGATACGAAAATGGCAAAGGGCGTTCCCTTTCTCGAAGAGCGCGAGCGCAACCACTTCCTTCGGGTGGAGCCGGACGAATGGAAGGAAGCAATCAGGATTATCGATGCGGGGGCAGGGGTATGAGGCGTTCGAAATATATACGGCCGGATTTTTTGACCAATGGCACCGACCGCCCTCGCAGCACCACGTCTGCCATGATCGCGTCGATCGCCGGCCCCGACCAAATCACCCGGCCTGCACCGTTTGGCAATGCGCTCGCCACGCTCGCCAATCATGACGACAAGATCGTCGGCATGTCTGCCGATCTTGCGAAATATACCGACCTGCACGTTTTTCGCGCGGCGCATCCGGACAAGTTCTACCAGATGGGCATGGCCGAGCAGTTGCTGATGATGTCTGCGGCGGGGATGGCGCGCGAGGGCTTCCAGCCCTGGGTGACGACCTATGCGGTCTTCGCGTCACGCCGTGCCTATGACTTCATCTGCCTGGCGATCGCGGAAGAGAGGCTGGACGTCAAGATCGTCTGCGCGCTTCCGGGCCTGACGACCGGCTATGGTCCCAGTCACCAGGCGACCGAGGATATCGCAATGTTCCGCGGCATGCCGAACCTGACGATCATCGATCCCTGCGATGCAAGCGAGATCGAGCAGGCCGTGCCTGCCATCTCAGCGCACAAGGGGCCCGTGTACATGCGCCTGTTGCGCGGCAATGTGCCGGTTGTGCTCGATGAATACGGCTACAAGTTCGAACTCGGTAAAGCCAAAGTCATCCGCGAGGGCGGCGATGTCCTGATCATCTCATCCGGCCTGATGACGATGCGCGCGCTGGAGGCTGCAAAAGACCTGCAGAAGGATCGCGTCGAGGCTGCGGTTCTGCACGTGCCGACGATCAAGCCACTGGACGAAGCGACGATCATTTCGGAATGTCGCAAGCAGAACAGGCTTGTGGTCGTGGCTGAAAACCATACCATTATCGGCGGGCTGGGAGAGGCCGTCGCCGCAACATTGATGCGTTCAGACGTCAGGCCTGCCGCATTCCGGCAGATCGGGCTTCCCGATGAGTTTCTGGACGCTGGCGCGCTTCCGACACTGCATGACCAGTATGGTCTTTCGACGCTGAAGGTAAAGGCGGCGATCAAGTCATGGCTGGATGAATAGACCCCGGTGACGGCCCGGATGGGAGTGCGGGCCGCTCACTTTTCGCAAGCATAGTATGGAGGAGAACATGAGCTTGACTATAGACAGACGCGCATTTTTGACCGTCGTGACCGGTGCCCTGGCGGCTCCAGCGGTGGTTTTCAGCATACGCCCGGCAAAGGCGGCGACCACTCTCACCCTCGGGCACGGTGCAGCCCCGGGAAATCCACGCACGGTGGCGGCTGCAAAGTTCGCCGAACTGGTGGCGGAAAAGACGGGCGGCCGCGTCAAGATCAACGTTGCCGGTGCCGAAACGCTCGGAAGTGATTCCGCGATGCTGACCAGCCTGCGCACCGGAGCGCTGGATTTCACGGCCAATAGCCAGGGTGCAACCTCTGCGCTTGTTCCGGAGCTTGCGGCACTTGGCCTGCCCTTCCTGTTTGCCGATACGCAGAAGGCGATGAAGGTCTTGAGCGGTCCCATCGGGGCCGATCTCAGCAAGCGTTTCGAAGCCGTCGGCGTCGTTCCCCTCGACTGGTGGGACAACGGCATTCGCCACCTCACCAATTCCAAGCGCAAGATCTCCGCGCCGGGCGAACTCAAGGGGCTGAAGATCCGCACGCCGGCCGATCCGATGACCATCGACATCTTCCAGGCTATGGGCGCTTCCACCGAACAGATCGCTTTCGGCGAACTCTATATCGCTCTGCAGCAGGGCGTCGTCGACGGGCAGGAGAACCCTTTGGCGAACATCGAGAGTTCCAAACTGTTCGAGGTCAACAAATACGTCAGCCTGACCGCCCATAAGTGGGAGTCGACCCCGTTCCTCATGTCCAAGATCGCCCAGGCCCGTCTCGGCGCCGACCTTGAAGCCGTCAAGGCTGCCGCCAAGGAGGCGGGCGACCTGCAGCGCAAGCTGTCTGCGGAAAAGGAAGCTCAGGTTTTCGCCAGTTTCAAGAGCAACGCCGCGGTCGAGGTCACGGAAGTCGAGCGGGACGCTTTCGTCAAGGCGACGGCGGGCGTTGCCGAAAACTGGAAGAAAAAGCCGTTCGGCGATTTCGTCAGCAAGATCGAAGCGGAGGCCAGGGCGTAAAGCCCTGGTCCTGAACGGGAGCCATTCATGCAAACCTTGTTGCAAGGCGTCGACCTGCTGTCGCGCGCCATCGTTCTCTTTTCCCGGTTCGTCATCATCGCCAGCGGCATCGCTCTGACGCTGGTGATGGCGGCAAACGTCTTTGCCCGCTACACGCTCGAGAGCGGCGGCTTTTCCTTCGCGCAGGAACTGCCCATGCTGATTTTCCCGTGGTTCATCATCGCGGGCATCGTTCTGGCGGCGCAGGCGGGAGGTCACATGTCCGTGGAGTGGCTCTACGACAAGCTCGATGGTGGCGCCCGGGTTGCGGCATTCGTTTTCGCCAATGCCATCAGCATCGTCGCCTTCCTGGTTCTTGCCTATCAGTCGGCGGTGGTGGCGGAGATCGCCGGCTTCGAGCACAGTCCCGTCCTGCAACTGCCCAACAGCATCGGCTACTACGCGCTGGCGATCGGCGCAGTGCTCGTATCCATCGTAACCGTGGCGGCCACGCTCCGTGTCCTGCGCTTCGGCTGGGATCAGCGGGTCGAGATCAAGGCCGAGGAGATGCCCCTATGACACTGATTATGATCGTCTCCTTCTGCATCCTCATGGTCCTGGCGGTCCCAGTCGGCTACGGCCTGATCATCGCCGCGGGCCTTGGCATTCTCTTTAACGGCTATGTGCCGCTGTCTGTCGTCGCACAGCAGGTCTATGACCAGACGCAGTCTTTCCCCATGCTGGCGCTCCCATTTTTCATGCTGGCGGGAACGCTGATGCTGGGCGGCGAACTGGGCAAGCAATTGCTCGAACTCGCATCCAAAGCCATGCAGCGCTGGCGCGGAGGGCCGCTGTCCACCACGGTTGTCTCTTCCGTGGTGTTCGGCGGAGTGTCGGGCTCGGCGGTTGCAAATGCGAGCGCGCTCGGCTCGGTGCTCATCCCCTGGCAGAAGAAGCAGGGATTTCCGCCCGCGCTCTGCGCGGCCAACAACGCCACCTCGGCCGTCATCGACGTTCTCATCCCCCCGTCGATCCCGATGATCCTCTATTCTCTGGTGAGCGGTGTCAGCGTCGCCAACCTGTTCATCTCAGGTATTGTTCCCGGGCTGATCATGGCGGCCAGCTTCGTCTTCGTCTGCTGGTTCATTTCCGTGCGTCGCGGTTATGCCGCCCATGCCGTGAAGATGAGCAAGCGCGAATTCGCACGCCTTGCCCTGCAGAGCGCACCGGCAATCCTCCTGCCAATCCTGATCATTCTCCTGCTGCGCTTCGGATTTGCAACGCCGACCGAAGTCGCAGTCCTGTCGGTGGTCTATTCCCTGCTGCTGAGCCTGCTGTTTTACCGCGACCTCACCTGGAGCCGCTTCTGCGACAATATCGTCGAGGCAGGCGTTGCCACCGGCGTCGTCATGCTGGTGATCATGGGCAGCGCTGCTGTCGGCTGGGTTCTCACGTTCGACCAGGCCCCGCAGCAGATGGCGGAATGGGTTGTGGCCAACATCTCCAGCCCGATCGTCATCATCCTGATGATGAACGTGCTGATGCTGATCGTCGGCATGCCGCTCGACATGCCGCCGGCAATCCTGCTTCTCGGCCCGATCTTCGTGCCGCTGGCGGATGTCATCGG
>Ga0308159_1002865_pt1 | contig 18789 bp, 17 predicted proteins | sample PhyCR1_FD_201040 | JGI IMG/M metagenome (GOLD analysis project Ga0308159, IMG submission 201040) | Phyllosphere microbial communities from UC Gill Tract Community Farm, Albany, California, United States - DLSLC.R1 | ecosystem: Host-associated > Plants > Phyllosphere > Unclassified | place: USA... | reverse complement strand
TTAAGTAGATGCCGTTCCAGTTCCCTTTTTCATCATAACGGGAGATACCTCCGCCCGCGCCCCAGGGTCTTTCATTATATTTATTGATGTGTTCTCGATCGTAAGTGGCCCTGTTGTGCCAGGTAATCGCGGGCAGATAAAAGTCGTAACCTTCAGGCTGCTGCCAGGTTGTGGCGACTTTATCACTGAAATTATCCCAGCCCGTACTCACGTTCTCCACAAGTGTGGCGGAGTAGACTGAAAAAACACTGAAAACGGTGGTCGTTATCAGCGCTATAAGCGTTGAAATTTTGCGCACGTACGAATTCCTACAATATCTGGTGTTAAATAAGGTGATAAAAGATTTAAGGCAGATATTGTGGCATCAGGAGTGACAACTACAGTTCAATGAACGGCCATAACAGGATTTTATCTTTATCAAATAATGATGCAGCAGCCCTGTTTCTCTGACAAGTCAGCATGCGTGCTGACCCTATAAATGCCTCCCTGTCTTTATCAACTTCAGGCAGCCTTTCACGCGCAGACAATTCCCTGAAAAAATTCGTATTGTTTGCTAACAAAATCTTGCAATGATAATCGCAATGCGTATATTTCTCATTTGTTTTAGAAGTTCATCACACCCGCGCGCAGGCGCTCAGGGAAAGGTTTCTGGTTCCTCAAACCATAAGCAGGGCAGCGATGTCCGCAGGAAGCATGGTCGTGACAGTGGCAGCATAAAAACATAAAGATAATTGAGGAATTAATGAACGCTTTCGATCTTCAACACCCCGGGGCGACGGGCACCTCTGCTCTGCAACGTCCATTCCGCTTCTCCTTGCTGGCTGTCATCGTCGCCTCGTCGCTGGCGCATAACGCTGCTCATGCCGCAGAGACCGGCACACCCGCTGCCAGCGATAACCAGACTATGACGGTCAGCGCGTCAGCCGATGATGCCGTAGCCGCTTCGCCCGCCACTGATTACAGCGTACCGGTTACCCGTGCGGGCACTAAAATGCTGGGCACCGTACGTGATGTCCCACAGTCAGTCAGCATCGTCAGTAAGCAGCGTATGGCCGATCAGCAACTCCAGTCACTGAATGATGTGCTCGCAAATACCACCGGTATTCGTGGTATCAGTGGTGATATGGATCGTACCAACTACTATGCGCGCGGCTTTATGATCGACAACTACATGGTCGATGGTATCCCTACTGCCTTTGCCGCTCGCTGGAACCTGGGCGATGCGCAGACCGATATGGCGCTCTATGAACGCGTTGAAGTGGTGCGCGGAGCGACCGGGCTGTTAACCGGACCGGGCAATCCATCAGCCGCCATCAATATGGTGCGCAAACACGCCGACAGTAAAGAGTTCGGCGGAACCGTCTCCGCCAGTTACGGCAGCTGGAATAAGCAGCGTTACGTGGCCGATCTCTCGGCTCCGCTCAGTGACTCCGGCAATGTTCGTGGCCGGCTGATCGCCGGCTGGCAGGATAACAACAGCTTCATAGAGCGCTACGGTGCCAAAAAACAGTTCATCTATGGCGTGGTTGACGCTGACCTGACTGACTCTGCCACGCTTTCGGTCGGCTATGAATTCAGCCAGGTCAATACGGATTCGACCATGTGGGGTGGCGCACCGCGCTGGTACACCGATGGCACGCAGATTCATACCCGACGCGGCTACAACACCGCACCTGACTGGGCCTACAACGATAAAGAGAACCGTAAAGTCTTTGTGAATCTGAAACAGGACTTCGATAACGGCTGGAACATCACGCTGAACGGCGCGCACAACGAGATGCGCCTGGACAGTAAGCAGATCTATCTTGATGGCTATTTCGATCGTAACACCGGGGCGGGCGTCTCTTCCTATGCCAACTATCCGGTGGTAGGCGGGACCGGTTACAACACCGGTAAACGCAAAGTGGATGCCGTTGATGCCTTCGCCAGCGGTCCTTATGAACTGCTGGGTCGTCAGCATGAGCTGATGGTGGGGGTCAATTACACTCGTCAGGATAACAAGTACTTCAGTACCTTTGAGAATATCTCATCGGAGTCGCTGGGCAACTACAACGAGTTTAACGGTCAATATCCGGAATCGGCCTGGACGCCGCGTCTGCCTGCCAGCGACACCCAGCTGGTTCGCCAGAAATCGACTTATATGGCGACCCGTCTGTCGCTCGCCGATCCGCTGCACCTGATTATCGGTGCCCGTTACACCAACTGGAACCGTGAAACGCCAGGGGGTGAAATGGAAGAAAATAACACCACCCCTTACGGCGGATTGATTTATGATTTCGCTGAAAACTGGTCGGCTTACGCCAGCTATACCTCGGTGTTCCAGCCACAGGACTATCGCGATGCCAGCGGCGCTTTCCTGTCGCCCGTTATCGGCAAAAACTACGAGGCAGGCCTGAAATCTGACTGGATGGACAGTCGCTTCACCACCTCGATTTCGGTGTTCCGCACCGAGCTGAATAATGTCGGTGAAGCAACCACTCAGACGATTCAGGGTTCAGGTGATGTTGCCTACATTGGCCGTAAAGGCGTGGTGAGTCGTGGCGTGGAGTTTGAAGTCAACGGCGCATTAACCGACAACTGGCAGATGACCCTGGGCGGCACGCGCTACATTGCGGAAAACCGCGATGGCAGCACCTTTAACCCGCAACTGCCGCAGACCAGTTTTAACCTGTTCAGCAGCTATCGCCTGCCGACGTTGCAGCAGCTGACGCTGGGTGGCGGTGTGAACTGGCAAACACATATCTGGAATGATGTCGGTGGCCCGGAAGGCAATGGCACCTGGCGTGCCCGTCAGGGCAGCTATGCGCTGGTTGATCTCTTCGCCCGTTATCAGGTGAACAAAAATCTGTCGCTGCAGGGCAACCTCAATAACCTGTTCGACAAAGAGTATGACACCAACGTGGCCAGCTCTGTGGTCTACGGCGAACCGCGTAATTTCTCAGTGACCGCCAGCTACACCTTCTGATTTGTGTCGTTGTAAAGCCTGTGAAAAACGCCTCAGTTGAGGATTTTGAATATTTATACAACAATATGGAATAAAGGATTTTATTTCAATTAACGTCCACATATCGACCACGCTAACAAAAAGCCCTGCATTGCGGGGCTTAGACCTTTGAGCAGGAGTGAATCACATCTGATTATCGCCGTAATGATTTTTAGGGAATGTTTTTGCCGGGATCGGAATGCTGAAGTCGGGTTTTGATTCGGTGATGATGGCATCGACTTCAGTCAGCGTGCGGAAGGTGATCCCGCAGTAAAGATTGTTGCACTGATGATAGGCGAGACCTTTTTATCAAGATATTCACTGTTGCGCGTTCGGGCTGACGCGCCGCATTTTGGACAACGATACATGGCATAATCTCCCTTCCGGTTCCCGGGGATTATAGCGTTATGCTTCGGCATTGCTCAATTATTCCTCTGTCGCCGTGACCGTCCAGTCCGTCAGCCTGACTTCAAATTCCAGTGCCGTGTAAAATCCCTGCCGTGTCACGGTGTGCGTGGCCTTTGTGATGGTCTAGTCACCCTCATCAGTGTCTGTCTTGAAGCCGTACATGATCGCGTGCAGCTCCGGGTAAAGTTCTGCACGGCCGCGCGCCAGCTGCATGCTGAATTCTGCCGCACCCGTTTCAGTGACTGCCATTTAGCGACGGCTACTCGCTTTGCGGCAAGCTCTGTTTTAAAGGTCTGGCGCATCACATATACATTGCCTTCGGCACCGTTCAGATAATGGCCTTCACGGCTGCTGGATTTTGGGGCAGTGTTCTTCCTCTGCCCGCGCACCCGGGTTTTTCGCTTCTTCCCGAAATTGAGATCCAGCCAGTACGCTTCAACGCCGGTATAGACGTCACGGTCTGCAACCCGGAAGCTGTGGCTGTCGCCGCTGGCGCGGGTAATCATGACGGAGGGAAGAACGCGCCCGCTTACCGTTCTGCCAGTACCGGGCGTGAAAAACAGCAGCATGCCGTTTTTTATCGTGGTGGAGGCCCCGAGCATTTCAGCCATGCGGGTTAAAAAACTGATGTCTGATTCCTGGGTCTGATCGGCGTGGTCGATTTCCAGATTTGCCAGCTCGGTGCTGATGGCCGGTGTCAGGTTATACCGGCCAGCAATGGCGGACACGACATAGCTTACCGTGCAGTTATGCCAGTTGTATTCGCGCTTAACGTTGATGTCATCGCGAAAATCCGCGCTTTTGGCCGTAATGCTGAGGCGGTCAGTCGGGCCATTGTGGGCGACCTCATCCACAACAAACTTACCTTTTTCGACCAGCCCGCCATTCTGCCAGCCAATGACGACCCGGATCTCCGTTCCCCGGCGCGGCAGCTGGGCTGACCTTTATACTGGAACATGGGCGGCGCTGTCATTCTGGGACGCGCTGGAACACATCGACGATCCCGAGGCTGCTATTATTCCGTGCTGAAAAATGGCTGTTTGTTTCTATTCCCATTTTTCACAATGCCGCTCATCTGTTGCGGTCGCGCCATTTCAGAAAGGATGAGCACATCTGGTATTTTACTCACGCGGGCCTGCTTCGCTGGTTTGATACGCAGGGCTTTGACTGCCGGGATTGGAACGAGGCTGAGACCGTACTGGGACGTGATGGTATTCATTCCTATGCATTCGAGGGTCGCCATAACCCTGCATAACACCTGACGCAATCATGCACCTGCTGACCGGCCCATTGCGGCCGGTTTTTTATGCCCGTTACCCTCTGAATCTTTACCAAATCCCATCTCGCCATAATCCCAATACTTGCCAGAGATAACAACGCACTATAACGCGTTCTAAGGGCACTTGGTTTTGACAGGGTGCTGCGAATTCCTGCGGAGAAATAGGCCGTACATGGCACAGCCAGCGCGGCAGGCAGGCAGGCAGGCAGGCTGGCCGGGCGGGGTGGTCTCACCATGCCGCGTAGCGGGCGCGTGTCCCCCACCACACCTGCACGCAGTTTATGCGCGAAATTGTGCAACTTTCATACGTGTCAAAGCCGTGCCAGCGCTGGCGGAACGTGATAACTATAGGGAAAAATTTACTTTCAGAATTGCGTAAAATTGTGAAGCAATTTTAACGTATCTGGCGGTGCTGGTTTTTTATGCTTATAGTGACAATTTTCTATTGTAAGGGACTGCAAATGAGTATCCATTTTTCAGAATTATGGAATGCTCACCCGGAGGTAAAGGGTGATGAAAATCCGTGTCGTCGCAAGGACGGACATAAAGCTTTTGACGATCAATGTGCAATACGCATAGGCACGGCGCTGGCTCGATGTGGTTATGACGTTACTAAGTTACGAGTGCAGTTTTGCTGGCTACATCCTAAAAGCGAAGGCCACATACTACGCGCTGAAGAGCTAGCAAACGCCTTAAAAAACGCTCGCATACCAGGCGTTTTTCCGATGGTGAAGGTCAGCGCTGATAACTTTGAGGAGGTGCTTAAAAATCAGCGTGGGATTATCTTCTTTAAGGACTACTGGCGACGGGGAAATGAAAGTTTTCTTAACCGCAGTGGTGACCATATTGATTTATGGAATGGGGACCGGCTGACAACAAAACTCAGTTATCTCCGTATCCAGTGGGGACTGAACGTCGATGGATTATGGTCGAGTTTTGCTAATGCTAAGGAAATCTGGTTTTGGAAGGTGATATGAGGCTTCTAAAGATCACGCTGTTTACTTTGTTTGGGGCTGTCTGTGGCGCTGGGTTAATGTACTTGCTAATGCCGCTAATCAGTCGTGTTTTTGTTGGCACCATATATGGCGAGGATCAGATGTCTCAAAACTTCGCGATCTTCCTTATCGGAGCATTAGTTCTGGCTGTTCTGGGGGCGTTTTCAGGCTGGTACTTTGCCAATAAACTGATTAAGCCTCGTCAATCATAGTGCAGAATGCCTTCATGCGCGTTTTTTAAAAAAAAGAGCCACTTTGAGTGGCCCTTTTAATTAGGTGATGCCTCTAATTGGTTGAATGTAATGTATAATGCTCGCTTTTGAGGCTTATTCATGGCCAGCGTTGCCGTTCATTGTCCCCGTTGTCAGTCTGCTCAGGTTTATCGTCATGGGCAGAACCCGAAAGGACATGCCCGGTTTCGTTGCTGTGACTGCCACCGCGTCTTTCAGCTCACTTATGCTTATGAAGCCCGCAAGCCCGGGGTTAAAGAGCAGATCACCGTAATGGCTTTCAACGGAGCCGGGGTTCGCGATACCGCCAGGACACTGAAGGTCGGCATCAACACCGTTATCCGGACTTTAAAAAACTCTCGCCACGACGAGTAACATCATCTCCGGTAGTCCATGCTGATGTGGCGCTTATCTGTGAACTCGATGAGCAATGGAGCTTTGTCGGCCAAAGCCCGCCAGCACTGGCTCTGGTACGCGTACAACACAAATACGGGTGGCGTGCTGTCCTACACTTTTGGTCCACGTACCTATGAAACCTGTCGTGAATTGCCGGCACTGCTCACGCCCTTTAACATCGGAATGCTGACCACAGATGACTGGGGGAGCTATGCCAGAGAGCTTCCGAAAGAGAAGCACCTGACCGGCAAGATTTTTACTCAGCGCATTGAGCGCAATAACCTGACGCTGAGAACACGGATCAAACGGTTGGCCCGCAAAACGATCTGCTTTTCACGCTCTGTTGAGCTTCATGAAAAAGTCATCGGGGCATTCATCGAAAAATACATGTTCTTCTAATTGGAGGCATCACCACCGAATGAATACTGAAGCTATCAGGCTGTCAAATGAGCTCGCTGAAGCGGTGCCGCTGCTGGCTGGCAGCAGCCAGCGCGAGGATTATGAAGAAGCACTGGAACTGGTCGAATATCTGATTGAACATGAGCCGGATAATCCGCTGGTTGACCTCCTTTGCGCGCGCATTGCTCACTATGAAGATAAAGATCCGGAGCTGGCCGAATTTAATGCACGTCAAAGTGAAATCAGCACAGGCCCCGGCATTCTGCGCGTGCTTATTGAGCAACACAATCTTAGCCTGAGCGACTTCGAAAATGAGATCGGTAAAAAATCGCTGGTTAGCCGAATCCTCAGCGGCGAACGTCAGTTGACTGTGTCGCATATCCGGGCATTATGCGCCCGGTTTGGCCTGTCGCCATCTCTGTTTTTTTGATTTAAGCGTGCTGCGATGGACTATTAAGATTCGATAAGTCTTTATATTTTATCGGTCCGTGCTCTGAAGAAACGCCTCAACCGAGGCGTTTTTCATCACCTCCTGAATCTGTACTCAGGTAAAACGCAGTGCCAGGTTAAAACCTTCTGCCGACTCCACCACAATCGCCTTGGGCTGCTCCTGAAAGGCAATGTCACCCTTCACCAGCGCGCCTTTCACCAGGGCGAGATCCTCCGTCTCAAAACCCAGCGCGACCATGCGGGCGCTGCCATCATAGTCTTCCGGCAGTGGGCCAAATCGCTGCTGCGCATAGTCTGCCGAAGCAAAACGAACCGTGGCAGCACCCGCGCGCAGGACAAAGGCGCCTTCGGGACAGGCGAGCACCTTAGCGGCCCCAAACAGGCGGCTATAGACCAGGGCTGAAAGCGCCGGATCCTGCGCGACAATCACTAACTCACTGATATTACGCACGCCATTGGGGTGACGCTGCCATGCCGGCTGCCATACCGCTTCGGGCGTCAGATGCTGGCAAAAAAAGCTGCGGCCATTGGGTACCAGTGAAGGGCGAATCCGCACGGTCCGAAAGTGCGCTTCACTCACCGAACCGTCGGGCAGGGTGACCGGACGATGAAATGCCGCTGGCGGTTCGTCATCCAGATCCTGCCGTTGCAGATGCTGAAACTCACTCTCTGCATCGCTGCTTTTCCACACCAGACCGCTCAATCCCAGCGGCGACTGCCAGAGATCGGCGCGCTGGCTCCCTTTGCCCGTCTCATAGCCCAGCAGTTCCAGGTAGTTCTCACCAAAGATAGCCAGGTGATTACTCGATCCCAGCGAGTGATGACCCCGTTCAGTGAGCTGAAAGCCGAGCCTACGGAAGCGCGCGCTGGCGCTGTCGAGCTGGTCGGCCACGTTAATCACAGCATGATCAAGTATCGGTTGTGGAACCTGAACTGACATAGCAGCACTCCTTTTTTTCGTCATTGCGCCGCCACAATCTGCAACGCGCGCGGCACCAGCTGCGTGAAGTAGTCAACCGCCGGGCCAATCAACGCTTCATCAGGATCGAAGGCGGCGTGATGCAGACCAAATTCGCTGGCACTGCCGATGCTGACAAACGCCCCCGGCACCTGCTGCAGATAGAAGGCAAAATCTTCTCCGCCCATCTGCGGCGACTCAGCGTGCTCCGCGAGATAGCCACTCTGTTGGGCAACGTCCAGCGCAACATCCACCCAGCCTGGCGTGTTAATCAGGGCCGGCGGTCCTTCAGTCCACTCCAGTTCGGCGGTCGCACCAAACCCGGCGGCAATACCCTGAATCAGGGATCGCATGCGGTGCGGGATCTGCGCCCGGATTTCGCCGTTGTGGGTGCGTACGGTGCCCTCCAGCTCAACGCTTTGCGGCAGCACGTTCCATGTATTACCGGCGGTAAAGCGCGTCACGCTCAGCACCACCGTTTCCAGCGAGCTGAACACCCGGCTCGGCAGGGTCTGCAGAGCCGTTACGATATGGCTGGCAATGACAATCGAATCGATGCCCTCCTGCGGTCGTGCGGCATGGGCGCCTTTGCCCTCAATGCGGATTACAAAGCGGTCTACGTTGGCATAAAACGCACCCGCCCGGCTGCGCAGCGTGCCCAGCGGCAGGTCGGGCGCGTTGTGCAGGCCGAATATCGCCTGAACGTCTTCCAGCGCACCGGCATCAATCAGCTGACGTGCGCCATTAAAGGTCTCTTCAGCGGGCTGAAACAAAATCCGTACCCGACCTGGCAGCGTGTCTTCCTGCTGTTTCAGCTGCAACGCCACGCCGAGCATCACGGCGCTGTGAACGTCGTGACCACAGGCGTGCATCACGCCCGGCTGCTGTGATCGCCATGGGCGTTCGGTGGTTTCTTCAATCGGTAACGCATCGATATCCGCGCGCAGGGCGATCAGGGGTTCGCCTTGACCGATTTCAGCCACGACGCCGGTTTTCAGCCCCAGCGGCAACAGCCGGATCCCGGCCTGCTCCAGCCAGCGGGTAATACGTTCCGTGGTGGCAAATTCATGATTCGAAAGTTCCGGATGCTGATGCAGTTCGCGACGCCACTGCACCAGTTGGTCGGTTAAAGGCAAAGTCATGATTATCCCTGTTGTTCCGGCAGAAAAGGTTCGCCCAGCGTCAGCATCAGGCGATTAGCCCAGGCAAAAAAGGCGGTTGATTGAATCAGATCGAGCAGGGCGAGCGTATCCAGACCCTGTTCACGCAGTGCAGAGAGCTGCGACTGTGTCGGCTGGGAAGGGGTCAGCGACAGCGCTGCTGAGAATGCGATGATCGCCTGCCAGCGCGCGGCGTGTCCGTGAGATAACACCGCGCCGGGTGCAACATTCAGCAGCTTCTGTACCGCTTCATCCTGCTTTGAGAGCTGGCTGGCTTTACGCGCATGGACTGAGGCGCAGTAAATGCAGCCGTTGACCTTACTCACCACGGTGGCAGCCAGTTCGCGCTCGGCGCGTGGCAGCCCTCCTGCGGTATAAAAAATGCCTTTATCGGTCAGGGTGCGCTGCTCCAGCAACGGCAGATTGCGCGCCAGCAGGCGAAAATAGTCGGAGTCGGTGTGACCGAATTTTGCCAGTGTCGCCTGCTCTTCCTCGCTGAATTCCGTCAGCGGTTTTGCCGGCAGCCAGGGCTCCCAGCCGAGTTCCTGTTGCGTAAACGCGGTCAGGGCAGTTTTGCCGCTTGCGGTATGTAAGGCCTCGTGCCAGTGACCGGCGACTACCGGGGCAACCTCATCCGGTGCCTCATCGCCCTGTAAGCTGCGCAGACCCGCCAGCAACCGGCTCTGAAAACTGACAAATGCCACCAGCTGTGCCAGTGTGACAATGCCGCGCAGGCTCCAGCCCGCCTGTTTCAAAACCTCCAGATGCGCGGGAGCAGCAGTAACCGGCTCAAAGGTCAGGCGATGGGCAAAAGCCTGTGCCGCGTTGATCCGATCACTCCCGGCCAGACTCTCCTGTAGCTGGTAGTGCGCCTGCAGGCCGGGTTGTGCATGCCAGCCGGCAACCTGTGCGGCCAGCAGACGGCGCTCCGCCAGCGGAAAATCCTCATCACCCTGGCTAAACAACACGTTGTAGCTACCCTGAGCATGCTGTGTGGCGGCGTGACGTGTCTGGCGCGCATGGGCCAGTTCGGAATCGGGATCGATATCTGCCAGTGTGGCGATCAAATCGTCAGGTTGATTCATGAAATTCTCCTGTTAGGTTCGCCAGCAGCACGAAGCGCGGGCACAAGATGTTGAGCAATCAGTTCAATCGAGCGCAGCGTGTCGGCATGCGAAGGCTCAACCGAATGCACCTGGAATGAGATGTCGGTGACGCGCGCCAGTGCGCTGTCCTGCGCCAGCGAGTGCTGCACCTGATCGATGCCGCCAACATGGGCATCAAACTGCGCCAGCAGGTCATCAAAGCGTTCACCGCGTAATTCACCACGATACTGCGCAGCCTGCTGACGAATTCCCGGTTCAGCTACCTGCCGGGCATAGCGGTCAGAATCGGCCACGAATGCGGTACGGGAGGCGAGGATGCGCGGCGTGATTCCCGCAGGAAGTGCCGCAAGATAGGCATCGATCAGCGGATTCTGCAATGCATCCAGCGGCAGCTCAGGCTGGCCCGCCGGGCGCGGCTGGGTGCGGGACAGCATCAGGCCATGGCCGCCCTGAGCGGCACGGATTGCGCCCTCAACCGAGAAGGTGGCGATCCACACCCGTCCGGCAAGCTGCGGCGCGGCGGGATAGAGATGATTATCAGGATGCCCCAGTGAATCCCCGCGCCAGGCACTGAGCAGCGTATGCAGATGGTCGGCAAAAGCGGCACCGCGCTCGGCAAAGGTCAGACCAAACGGCAAAAACGAATCCGGCGTGCCACCGGAGCCCAGCCCGATCTCCAGCCGCCCATCTGCCAGCAGATCCAGTACTGCGGCATCTTCAGCCACCCGCAGCGCATTTTCCATCGGCAGGGTGATGATGGCGGTGCCGAGCCGGATGGTGCGGGTCTGCGCGGCGACATGCGCCAGGAAGAGCAGCGGCGACGGCAGACCCCCCTCATCCTGATGAAAATGGTGCTGAGCAATCCACGCATTATCAAATCCGCAGCGTTCGGCATGCTGGATCTGTTCAGTGGCCAGCTGATAGCGCTGTTTCGCCGGCACCTTATCCAGCAGCCGGGTAAAAAATCCGAGACGTCGGCTCATGCTGACTCCTTGTGGGTTAAGGGAATAAGCGGAGGAATGGCAGCCATTAATTCCCGGGTATAAGGATGCTGTGGCGCACTGAAAATTGTGACAACGTCACCTTGCTCTGCGACTTCGCCCGCTTTTAACACCGTGACGCTGTCGGCAATCTGCCGCACCGTCGCCAGGTCGTGCGTGATAAACAGATAGGTCAGACCCAGTTCGGCCTGGAGCAGCTGCAACAGGTCGAGGATTTGCGCCTGCACCGTGACATCCAGCGCCGAGGTCGCCTCATCCAGTACCAGAATCTCCGGCTTGCAGATCAGCGCCCGCGCAAGAGCCACACGCTGCCGCTGTCCGCCCGAGAGTTCGTGAGGATGACGTGACAAAAGTGAGAGCGGCAGCGCCACCCGCGTGGTTATCGCTTCCACGCGCTCACGGCGCTGACTGCGGCTCAGCCGCTCAAAATTACGCAGTGGCTCTTCGATAATTGCATACAGCGTTTGACCCGGATCGAGCGAGGCAAATGGGTTCTGATAGACAAACTGGATCTTCCGCCGCAGCTGACGCAGCGCCTCGCCGCGTAATCCGTTGACCACGATGCCATCCAGCGTCACCTCGCCGCTATCGGCGGTTTCAAAACCCATAACGATGCGCGCCAGCGTGGTTTTGCCGGAGCCGGATTCGCCTACCAGGGCATGCGTGGTGCCGCGCGCCACCTGAAAGCTGACCTGGTTCAGTACCTGCAAACGCTGCTGTTTGCCCAGCGAAAAGCTTTTCATCACGGCGGTTGCCCGGATGGCGGGGGCAGAAAAACGGGCGGTTGCAGATTTAACTCTGGCGGGTCGCTGCGGTGCCGCATCATTCAGTAACTGACGGGTATAAGGATGAGCAGGCGCGCTGATAACCTGTGAAGTGCGTCCTGATTCCTGAATCTCGCCGTGACGAAACACGATAATACGATCTGCGCGTTGCGCCGCCAGCGCCAGGTCGTGGGTGACAAACAGCACGGCGGTGCGGGATTCCTGCCGCAGGTTGTCCAGCAGATCGAGAATGCGCTTTTGCACCGTGACATCCAGCGCGCTGGTCGGCTCATCCGCAATGATGATCTCCGGCTGCAGGGCGAGGGCAATGGCGATCAATACCCGCTGCTTCATGCCGCCCGACAGCTGATGCGGATACTGCTTAACCCGCTGTTCCGGATGGCTGAGGCCGACGCGCGTCAGCAGGTCAATCACCCGCTGCTGGCGCTGCGCTGACGGTAATTTCAGGTGCAGTCGCAGGATCTCTTCCACCTGTTCGCCGACCGTTTTCACCGGGTTCAGGGAATTACCGGGATCCTGCGGTACCAGACTGATGCGCGCACCGCGCAGGGTATCGAAACGCTTTTGCGACCACTGACTGATATCCACGCCGTTGAGCAGGATTTCGCCACCTTCGCGGCGGCCATTTTCCGCCATCAGACCCATTATCGCCTGTGCGGTGGTGGTTTTACCGGAGCCGGACTCCCCGACCAGCGCCACCATCTCACCGGGCTGCAGCTCGAAGCTGACGTTATGTACCACCGGCTGCCAACGGTTGCCGCTGCGATAGCTTAGCGTCAGATTGTTGACCACGAGTAACGGCTGAGCGCTCATTGGCGTCCTCCTGAAAGTTGCTGGCTGATGCGGTTGGCTGCGAGCACCACAGCGACCACCACCACACCAGGAAAAGTGGTCAGCCACCAGGCGGTAGCCAGATAATTACGCCCTTCAGCGATTAACAGCCCCCATTCCGGCACTGGCGGCGGGGTGCCGTAGCCGAGGAAACTCAGAGTCGAGAGCGCCAGAATCGCCTGACCAAATTGCAGGGCGGCATAGGCGATCACCGGCGTCAGAGCATTGGGAAGAATGTGACGCCACAACACGCTGAAAAAGCGGCCGCCGCTGCCGTAAGCCGCTTCGACATACTCACTGTGACGGATGCGCACCACTTCGGCGCGTGCAAGTCGGGCGAAGCTGGCGATGGAGGCAATGCCCACTGCTAATGCGGCATTCAGGGTGCCGAAACCGAGTAAAATCAGCACGCTCAGAGAGAGCAGCAGCGCCGGAATCGCCAGCAGCACATCCACTGCGCGCATCACAATTGATTCAGTTTTGCCACCGATAGCCCCTGCCACCAGACCCAGCGCGGTACCTGCCAGCAGTCCGATCGCCACCGCCATGACGGCGGCGGAGAGCGAATGGGACGCGCCGTAAATGATGCGGGCAAAGAGATCGCGGCCGAGCTGATCGGTGCCGAGCCAGTGTCCGGCCTGTGGAGCGAGTCGCTGTGCACCCGCGATTCCTTCAATCGGGCTGGCCTGGGTAAAAAGGGTCGGGAACAGGGCCGCCAGTACAACCAGCAGCATGACTGAAACGGCGAGCCACAGGCCCGGCGAGAACTGTAAAGTGCGCCTCTTTGCCGCCACGGGTTGCCGCGCGGCAGCGTAATCAACCAGACTCATGTTGCACCTCGTAACAGCTGTAAGCGCGGGTCAAACAGCGGCATCAGCAGATCCACCAGCAGGTTGATCACCACAAAACCCAGTGCGGAGATCATCACCACCGCCTGCAACACCGCCACATCCTGATTGTTCACCGCCTGCTGCGTCAGCTGTCCCAGACCGCCCAGGCCAAACACCGTTTCGGTAATCAGCGCACCGGCAATCAGTTCTCCCAGCAGCAGGCCCGCCACAGTGAGCACCGGCAGCATGGCGTTGCGCAGGATGTGCCGCCACAGCACAGAGTGCTCGCTGGCCCCTTTGGCGCGCGCCACCGCCACAAATGGCCGGGTTGCAACCTCCTCGATGCTGCGCAACAGAATCTGTGCCAGTGGCGCTGAGATCGGAACGGCGACCGTAATGATGGGCAGAATCAGTCCCTGCCACGGTGAGGGATTGATTACCGGGATCCAGCGCAGCTGGAATGAGAAGAGCTGAATCAGGGCTATGCCGAGCCAGAAGGTCGGCACTGAGATAAACAGCGCGGGCAGTGACTGCAGCAGATTACGCAGGCCGCGCAGGGCAGGCAGCCGCGACAGTGTCGCCAGCACGAATGCCAGCAGCGTCGCCAGCAAAAAGCCGCACAGGGCCAGTCGCAGTGTGCCAGGCAGATTGCTGGTCAGCAGTTCACTGACCGGCACGCCCGCCTGCACCGAATAGCCGAAGTCGCCGTGCAGCATCGCCGCCAGCGTGTGCAGATATTGCTGCCACAGCGGGCTGTCCGCGCCATAGGCCTGACGCATCTCAGCAATCTGCTGCGGACTCAGGCCGAGATCCGGATTCTGAAACTTGATCAGGACCGCATCGCCTGGCAGCACCTGTAGCAGCACAAACGACAGGGTAAATGCGGCCCACAGGACCAATACACCCAGGCCAGCGCGTTGCAGCAGATAATGACGCATCCTTACCTCCGGTTACTGTTTTTCCAGCCAGGCGCCATAGAGCGCCGGACGGCCTACTGCTTCAAAACTGACCCCTTTCAGCCAGGGCGCACCGGCATAGACCTGTGGCTCTTCGAAGATCGGAATCACATAGGCCTGGTCCAGCAGGTAGCGCTGAACGTCACCGGTCAGCTGTAACCGTTTTGCCGGGTCAACTTCAGCGGAGATGGCGACCAGCAGCTGGTTCAGTTTGTCATCGCGGAAGTTTTTCACTTTGTCGCTGGAGCCGCCTTTCTGCAGCAGGTTGTCGCGGTTAGCCGGGTAGAAACTGCTTTTGATCACGTCGGGATCGGCACGGCCGACTTCGGTGACGTTCAGCGGGGTCTTAAGGGGATCGAGGTTATCCAGCGTTTTGCTGCCGGCATCGCCCGCTTTAACGCTGAGGGCGACGCCCGCCTGGCGCCACTGTTGTGCCACCAGTTGCAGCACCTCTTTGTTTTGCGGTTGCGGCAGCGATTCATAGACGGTTAGCGCCAGTCGCTGGCCTGCTTTTTCACGGATGCCATCGGCACCGGGTTGCCAGCCCGCCTGATCCAGCAATGCCTTCGCTTTCGTCAGATCAAAAGTGAGTTTGTCCGCCAGATTGACGTAGCCGGCGGCGGTGGTCGCCACGACCGAGGTTGCCTGCGGATAGTTCGGCGAGAAGAGCGTCTCAACCACCTGTTTCGCATTGGTGGCGTGCAGCAGCGCCTGACGCACCCGGATATCGCTGACCAGCGGATTATCCGGACGGAAGCTGAGGCTGTCGTTTACGCCACGGGTCGGTGCGGCATAAACCGGGAAGTTCTGATCTTTAGCCTGCTTCTCATCGTAGGCCTGCACCTGACGGATCAGGCCTGCCTGGCCCGCCAGCAGTGCACCGATGCGCACGCTGTCTTCCGGCGTCACGATCACTTTTATCGCATCAAGATTGGCCGGACCTTGCTGCTGAATGTTTTTCGGTCCCCACTGATAATCTTTACGTGCCACCAGATCCACTTCCCGACCGAGCTTCTCATCACTGACCACAAACGGGCCTGAGCCGATAATGTGACGGGCATCGCCCAGCTGATCGAAACTGCGCGCCAGGGTACTCAGCGAGACCAGGCCAGAGCCAATGGTGGCGGTGCCCTGTAAAAATCCGGGCGAGGGTTTTTTGAAATAGAATTTCACCGTCAGCGGGTCGATCACTTCGCTGCGTTCATAGTTATTAATCACTTCCGATACCGGCAGGCGCAGCGCTTTATTTCCCAGCCCGTAGGTATCAAAGTTTTTCGCCACCGCGTTCGCATCTAATGGTGTGCCATCGGAAAAAGTCACGCCAGGCCGTAATTTAAATGTGTATTCGGTTTTGTCGGCGTTGGTGGTCCAGCTTTCCGCTATCCAGGGTTCAACCTGCAGCGTTTCGGGATTCTGCCAGGTTAATTTATCGGTGATCTGATTGAGAATGCCGCCATTAGGGTAAAAGCCGCCGGCAGGCGGATAGAGGTTGGTATGTGCCTGCTGTTCAAGATAAATCAGCGTACCGCCTTTGACCGGTGCAGCCACCGCGTTAAAGGTCAGAGTCCCGGCAAGTAAAGTAAAAACCAGCGTTTGTGCGCGTGGTTTAAGGGGAAATAACGTCTTCATGGTGAATTCCTTTGTTATCAATTGCCTCAGCAGGCGGAATCATCATCGAATGACGCAACACACAGATAAAGTAACGATTTGGTCAAAGCTTATCTGAAAAAAATAAATGCGGGATTGGGTGGGATGTAATCTCTTTATTTCAGTTGCAGGATGGCAAATAAATTTCTGCCATCCTGCCGGGTTATATTTTATCAACGGCACACAGCGGATTCATCAGGGACCGCTATTACGTACACAATTTCCGCTGGCCTGCACGCAGAAAAGCGCTGACCAGAACCAGCCACAGCAGACCGCAGGTCAGGTTTACCACACTGAAGCCGCCGGTGCCGTAACTAAAATAGGCGATTTTGGCTGCTTCAATGCCCAGGGCAATAATCAGAATACTCACCATGCCGAGCATCGCTGCCACGCTGCCTTTTCCGGCGCTGCTGGAAAAAAGCGTCATGCGATAGAGTCCGGCACTGACCAGCCCGGCACCGAAGCCGTAGAGGCTAATTCCGGAAGTCAGCCACAGATAGCTTTGCGGATTTAGCACGGTAGCGGTTACTGCGATTGCCAGCCCGCAGACCACCGGCCAGGCACCGAGCCGTAACGGCTGTTCAATGGGCAGACGGCTGGATAAGCGTCCCAGAGTCAGGTTGCCCGCAATCATGGCGGCGAAGACCGGCAGCTGTAATAACGCATAGTCGATGCGGCTGAGTCCCGCATCATGAATTAAAATCACCGGCGACAATGCGACCCATGCGATGCAGGGCACGGTGACCAGCCCGATGGCCAGTGAGCCGCGCATCACCTGACGATCCTTCAGCAACGCCGCGTAACCGCTGATAATCGATCGCAGCGACAGCGGTTTCTGCCGGTCACCTGCGGTTTCGGGCATCGCATACCACAGACCCGCCAGTGCCAGCGCCGCGACAGCGCCAATCAGCCAGAACAGGGTGCGCCATTCACCAACAGTAAGAAAAGCCGCGCCCGCCAGCGGACCGGCCAGCGGCGCCAGCAGGGCGACGTTGGCCATCAGCGCCATCATTTTGATGCTGAGCGATTCCGTAAAGGCCTCCTGCACCGCCGCGTAGCCTACCGCGCCAATAAAACAGAGGCTGACGCCCTGCAGAAAACGCAGCAGGACGAACTGCTCAATACTTTGCACCCAGTGCGTCGCCACACACGAGAGCATAAAAAAGGCCACGCCGCTGAGCAGCACCGGGCGCCGCCCGATGCGGTCAGAGAGGGGGCCAAGCAGCCATTGCAGCATAATGCCACCGGCCAGATAGGCGGTGAGCGAAGTAGAGACCCACTCCGGCCCGACCTTAAATTCCTGAGTCACCAGCAGCATACCGGGCTGGATCATGTCGTGAGCGATATAGGTGGCGAACTCAAACAACACCAGCGACAGCGGAAAGATCAGATGTCGTCGGGTCAGTTGCGCGACCGGTTCGAAAAAAGCCATTACGGATACCTGCGATAAAGCCATTAAAAAAGCGGCCACCAGGGTGACCGCATAATTTCATCGTGACAGTGTAACGCTTATTGCCAGCGGGCGATCGGGTTAATCAGCGTTCCGGCGAACTTGAGGTTCTCAGCGGGATCGGCGAGGTTTATCATCTGCTGATTATTCGCCAGCTGCAGGCGGTTCAGGCAGGAGCGGGTAAACTCCGGCGCGAACATGTCATAGCGCGCGAACTTAGTGGCATGCTCCGGGTGCGCCTGCTGGTAATCTTTCACGCACTGCGCCACCGCCTGCCAGAACTCTTCCTCCGGCAACGTTCCTGACTGATGCAGGATCGCGCTGATAAAGCGGAAGATGCAGTCAAACACATCGGTGAAGATTGAGAGCAGCTTCAGGTTCTCCGGCACATCCACCGCCAGACGCTGCACGCCTTCCGGCAGCACCGCATCCGGATTCATCACGGCGATCTCTTCGCCGATATCCTTCATGTATGCACTGACCGGCACGTTGTTCTCCAGCAGCATGATGAGGTTTTCACCGTGCGGCATAAACACCAGGTCATGCTGATAGAAGCAGTGCAGCAGCGGGCTGAGATAGCAGGTCAGGTAGCGTTCTATCCACTGCTTTGCGGGCAAACCAGAATCCGCTATCAGCGCAGGCAGCAGTGCCTGCTGATGGTGGTCGACATGCAGGAAAGAGGCCATGGTCATCAGGCGCTGGCCGGGTTGCAGGCTGGCCGCAGGATTATCCCGCCACAGCGCAGCGAACATCTTTTTATAGGCGGAGTCGCCTTTGATCGCCTGCTCATAGTAGCGATTGTGATAGCCGACCGCCGCGACTTCGCGCAGGATGCGGAAATCACAGCGATTCAGCCACGCATCGCCAGCAACCAGTTGTTCCAGCCAGCCGTTTATCGCGGGCGTTGTCGCCATATAGTAGGGGG
>Ga0308159_1002864_pt1 | contig 18791 bp, 10 predicted proteins | sample PhyCR1_FD_201040 | JGI IMG/M metagenome (GOLD analysis project Ga0308159, IMG submission 201040) | Phyllosphere microbial communities from UC Gill Tract Community Farm, Albany, California, United States - DLSLC.R1 | ecosystem: Host-associated > Plants > Phyllosphere > Unclassified | place: USA... | reverse complement strand
AGAGCAAGAGCAAGAGCAAGAGCAAGAGCAAGAGCAAGAGCAAGAGCAAGAGCAAGAGCAAGAGCAAGAGCAAGAGCAAGAGCAAGAGCAAGAGCAAGAGCAAGAGCAAGAGCAAGAGCAAGAGCAAGAGCAACTGCAACTGCAACTGCAACTGCAACTGCAACTGCAACTGCAACTGCAACTGCAACTGCAACTGCAACTGCAACTGCAATGATTATAGATCGAGAAGTCTACCAGAATAGGTAGCAGTAGACATCTTCACCGACTATAAAAGAACTAGCTTGCTCAACCACCTCTTACACGGCGTGCTTTGGGCCCCAGAATGTTCAGACAACGCCCAGGATCACCCCGCAGGCCGCGCCGGCACCTGCAATACCACCCTCAACCCATCACTTCGGCTATCGAATTTCAGGCTACCCGCACAGCGCTGCACAATTGCCTGAACGATGGCCAAGCCAAGTCCGCATCCGCTGCTCTGGCCATGACGCCAGAAACGCTCGGTCAGGTGCCCGAGGTCTGCCTCGGCAATGCCTGGCCCGTGATCGCGCACCATGAACCCCACCTTCCCCTCCACGGCCTGTACCTCCAGCTCCACCGCATCGTCACCGCCATGGCGCAAGGCGTTGTCCAGCAGGTTGCGCAGCGCCGCCACCGCGAGCGGTGCGGGCATGCTCAGGTAGACCTGGGCCGCCTCGGGCGGCAAGTTCAGGACGATCCTGCGGTTGTCACCACCCCCGGCGTCCTGCACCGCCTGACGCGCGACTTGCTCGGCACTGCACTGCACACCGTCGTCGAACGACAAGCTACCCTCCACCCGTGCCAGCATGAGCAATTGCTCCAGGGTCCGGTGCATGCGATCGGCGCCCTGTTCGGCATGCTCGAGCGCTTGTTCGCGCACCGTGCCCTCGGTCATGCGAGCAACCTGCAGGTGGGTCTTGATGGCTGTCAGCGGGCTGCGCAGCTCATGGGCGGCATCGTCGGTCAGGCGCCGCTCGCGCTCGATGGTCTGGGCGATGCGCACGAACAGCTGGTTCTGGGTCTCCAGCAACGGCTGGAGCTCACTGGGCATGCCGGCCACCTGCAACGGCTCGACACTGTCGGGGCGCCTGCGCCGCAGGGCATCGCGCATGCGATTGAGCGGCTCCAGGCCTTTGCCCAGCCCGATCCAGAGCAAGCCCAGGCTGCCCAGCAAGGCCATCAGCACCGGCGCCGAGGCAGCGAGCAGGATGGACTGGTTTAGGGCTTCGCGCTCCATGTGCCGGTCGGCTGTGGTGATGCGTACATCGCCATGGTTGTAGGTGAAGGTGCGCCATGAGGCATCGTCGATCGTCTGGTCGCGAAAACCACTGCGCCCGTCATCCATGACGCCATCGTGCTTGTGGTTGCTGGCCAGGATTTCCCCACGCAGCGAGCTGACCTGGCAGGCCATGCCGTCCGGTACGCTCAACTGGTCAGCCGCATAGTGAGTACCTTCGCCCTTGACGCTGAGCGGCTGGGGCAGCTGGTCGATCAGGCCGGCAACCATGCGTGCAGATGCCACCAGGCGCTGGTCGAGGGAGAACATCATCTGCTGGCGCAGGTCGCGCAACATCCAGGCGGCGGCCAGCGCCCAGATGATCACGAAGGCACTGCCCAGGATAAGGCTCAGGCGCACACGCAGGCTCATGATGGCGTCTCGGTGGGTGCATTGGCTGGGCCCAGGCGATAGCCTAGCCCGCGCACGGTCTCGACGATGCCATTGCCCAGCTTGCGGCGCAGGTGATGGATATGCACGTTCAGCGCATTGCTTTCCACTTCGTCGTTGAACCCGTACACGCAGTCCTTTAATTGCTCGCTGGACAGCACGCGCCCGGCGTTCTGCAACAGGGCCTGGAGCAAGGCTTGCTCACGACGAGACAGGTCCACGGGTTTGCCGGCAAGCGTAGCCTCGCAGCTGCTGGGGTCGTAACGCAGCGGGCCATGCTCGATCACGTTCACCGCACGGCCGGCGACTCGGCGCAGCAGGGTGTGCAGGCGCGCGGCCAGCTCGCGCAGGTCGAACGGCTTGAGCAGATAGTCGTCGGCCCCGGCCTGCAGGCCGTCGACCCGATCAGTGACCGCATCACGGGCGGTGAGCACCAGCACTGGCAACGTCTCACCTTGCTGACGCAGGCGGCGCAGCAGCTTCAGGCCGTCCTCGTCGGGCAGGCCAAGGTCGAGGATCATCACGTCGAACTGCGCCGCCTGGAGCATGGCCCGGGCGGCGGCGGCATTGCCCACCCGGTCGACGGTCAAGCCCTGTGCGGCAAGGCCTGCACAGATGCCAGCAGCGATGAGGTCGTCGTCCTCGCAAAGCAGAACGTGCATGGGTGGGGCTCCCGCAATGGTGTGGCCGACATTGCAGCGTGAATGGATTAAGGGGGAATTATGGACGCAGGCACAGGGTTTGGGGAGAAGGATTGGGCGGCGAAACGTGCGGATTGTCTGACAGTCAACGAGCGGTCTTGCCGGAGCGCCGGACCATGCGGTGCTTAACTTTGGGGGTCAACTGTCATGCACCACATCTGGAGTCTATCGGCTTCCCGTGTGGGAGCGGCCCTTGTGCCGCGATGGGCCGCGCAGCGGCCCCGGCACTATCAGCTGCGAAGCTGAAACCTCAAAACAGCGCCCCCCCTGACTGATCCAGCCAGGCCCTTTTATAGAGATCGCTATCTTCCAGATACAGCGCAGCACCACGTGCCCCGCCCTGCTCAACGCCCTAAAACGCCCAGCGCCTCGGGCGTATCCACATCCATCAACACCCCCGCATCCGACACTTCGATCACCGTGCACGAGACGCGGTTGGCATGCACCACCGCTCTGGCGCCTTCGTCACCGGTCAGCCCCAACAGCGCCGGCCAGAACGCGCGCCCGAAGATCACCGGATGCCCCTGCTGCCCAGCATGACGCGGCAGCACGATGGTCGAAGCCTGGGCGATCTCGGCCAGGTGCCTGAGGGTCGCGGCCTCTATCCACGGCATGTCCCCCAGCAAGATAGCCACCGCCTGCGCATCGCTGTCAGCCAGGGCGGCAACGCCTGCTGCCAGGCTGTGCCCCATGCCCGAAGCTGCCTGGGCACTGACGACCCAGCCACAGGCGGTGCCCAGGTCGAAGTCCTCGCGGCCCTCGTCCTCGCGTACCACGACGCGCACATCCTCGAACACCGCCTCGGCCCGTTGTACACATTGGGCCAACAGGCTGCGCCCGTCGGGCAGCAGGGCCCGGCGCTTGTCGGCACCGAAGCGCCTGCTGCGCCCAGCGGCCAGGACCAGCGCCGCCACCTTCACAAGGCGGCCCGGTCAAGCCCGTTGCGCACCCGCAGTACATCTGCCAACACCGCCAATGCGATCTCGGCCGGCGTCTTGCTGCCCAGGTTGAGGCCGATGGGCGCATGGATGCGATCCAGCGCATCGGTATCCAGGCCGCCGATGCGGTGCAGCCGCTCGCGGCGTTTATCGGAGGTGGCGCGCGAACCCATCACGCCGATATAGAACGCCTCGGTACGCACGGCCTCGAGCATGGCCAGATCGTCGATCTTGGGATCGTGGGTGAGCGCCACCACGGCGGTGTCGGCATGACAACCGCCATTGAAGATGAATTCCGAGGGCAGCTCGCGGCGTACCTCGATACCGTCGATCTGCACCCCTTCGAGCACCTCCTCACGTGGCTCGCACAGGACCACTTCGAAGCCCATGGCCTTGGCGAATTCGGCGCAGTACTGGGCAACACTGGAATACCCCGCCAGCAGCAGCCGCTGGGCGGCACCTACGCGCAGGTGCACGCAGTCACCGTCGCGGTGCACGCGCGGCCCTTGACCGGCTGCGTCTATCAGACCCTGGATGCCACTGGGCACCTTGACCTGGCGCAGTACCCGCCGCTGACCCTGCAACGCGCTTTCCAGCTGGCGCAGGTGGTCTTGCACCTCGCACGTGGACGGCAGGCGTTCCACCAGCACGTCCAGCACGCCGCCACAGGGCAAGCTGACCCGCGAGCGCGGGTCGCTGCCATCGCCGTAGCGCACGATGGCCGCCGGTTGCACGAACTCGCCCAGGGCCACGCGTTCAAGAAAATCGTCTTCGACGCAACCGCCGGACAACGACCCCAGCCACTGGCCTTTGTCGTTGACTGCCAGCAACGAGCCCGGCGCGCGGGGCGCCGAGCCGTAAGTGGCGAGCACGGTGCACAACCACACCGCTTGACCTGTGCTAGACCACTGCAACGCCTGGCGAATCACCTGTAGATCGAGATGCTGCACGCTTTACTCCGCTTTCAGCTCGGCCAGCTGTTGTTCACTGAAATCACCGGGCAGCCCGCCCCATGCCTGACGCAGGTAGTTGACCATGTCGGTCACCTGGCGTTCATCGAGCTTATCAGCGAACCCTGGCATCGGCTGCATGCGCTCAAAGCCGGTGAACTGCTGCTCGCGGATCCCGTCGAGTATCACCTTGGCCAGGTTGCGCGAATCGGCCTGGCGCAGCACCGTATTGCCTTGCATCGCCACGGCGATGTGCGGCTTGCCCTGCCCCTCCACGCCGTGGCAACCGGCGCATACGTTCAGGTATTGCTGGCGACCGCGCTGGGCACTTTCGCTCATCTGCGCCAGCGGCACGGGCGCGATCGCCTTGGCCACCGGCGGGTTGTCGCCGAGCAGGTAAGTGGCCATGGCCGCAAGGTCGGCGTCTTCCAGGTGCTGAGTGCTCAGGTGCACCACCGGAAACATTTCGTTGAACATACTGCCCTGGGCGCTGATCCCGTGCTTGAGGAACGCGGTCAGATCCGGTTGCGACCAGCCGCGCTCGGCCAGGTCGGTGGCCAGCAGGCTCGGGGCCAGGTATCCGTTGAGCAGCCCACCGCTCAGACGCAGGTCCTGCTGCAAGGCGCCGACCGCGTTGCGCGGGGTGTGGCACTCGCCGCAGTGCCCCATGACCTCGACCAGGTACTGGCCACGCTGCCAGGCAGGGCTGCTGCCTTCGACAGGCTGGGCCTGCACGCTCTTGCCGTACAGCATGTTCCAGCCGCTCAGGCCAAGGCGCACGTTGAACGGAAAACGCAGGGCCGTCTGGGGTGCCGGGCGATGGACCGGGGCGATGGTCTTGAGGTAGGCGAAGATCGCATCCGAGTCTTCACGCCGCATCAGGTGATACGAGGTATAGGGCATGGCCGGATACAGGTTGGCGCCGTCCTTGCGCTTGCCTTGGGTGACGGCCGCGAAGAACTCGTCGGCGTTGTAGTTGCCGATGCCGTACTGCTTGTCGGGCGTGATGTTGGTGCCGTAGATGGTGCCAAACGGCGAATGGATCGGCAGGCCACCGGCGAACGGCGCTCCGCCCTCGGCCGTGTGGCACGCCATGCAGTCGGCAGCACGGGCCAGGTACTGGCCGCGCTTGATCTGGCCGTCATCACTGGCCAGCGCCGAGCACGTTGCGGCAAGGCCAAACGCCAGCGCCAGGGCGCTACGGAAAAAGCCCATGCTCAACCCTCCTTTACCAGGCCGAGGTCATCGAGCACCGTGCGCGTGGCCTGGTAGTAGCGCACATAGCCGGTGCAACGGCAGATGTGGTGACCAAGGCTGGCTTCGATACGTGCTTGCACCTCGCTCTTTTTCAGCGGCTGGCGCTGTGCGGTTTCCACCAGGACTGTGGCGGCGTTGACGAAGCCTGGTGCGCAGTAGCTGCACTGGAACGCGAACAGGTCGACGAACTTCTGTTGGATCGGGTTCAACGTAAGGTTGCCAGCCTCGTCCTGCTGGGCGTGGCCTTCGATGGTACGGACCTTCTTGCCTTCGAAGTAATGGGCGCCGGTGATGCAGGTGCGCACTTCTTCGCTGTTGCCGTCGGGGTTGTCGACGATCACCACGCAGGCGTGGCAGATGCCCTGCCCGCAGCCAAGGCGCGAGCCGGTGAGGTTCTGGTGCTCGTGCAGGTAGTCGATCATCGCCAGGTCGTCAGGGACCTGGACCGGGCCGACCGGTTGACCGTTGAGGGTCAGTTGCAGTGGACGGTTAGCCATTGAGGGCCTCCTGGATACGGGCTGGGGTAATGGGAAGATCGCGTACGCGCTTGCCGATGGCATGGGCCACGGCATTGCCGATGGCACCGACGATCGGGATCATCACCACCTCGGCGATGCCTTTGGACGGGTCGGTGGGTGAAAGCGGCGGAAGAATCTCGCTGCTTTGCGTCCATACCGCCACATCACGCGCGTGCGGCAGGCGGTACCGGTTGAAGTTCCAGTCGCCCTCCCCCGGCCCGCCTTCGTACAACGGCATTTCCTCGGTCAGTGCATGGCCAATGCCCATGGCGATGCCGCCTTCGAGCTGGCCCTTGACCAGTTCAGGCACCAGCACGCGGCCGCATTCGACCCAGCTGTGGTGATCGAGGACCTGCACCTGGTGCGTGCCTTTGTTCACCTTCACCTCCACCAGGGTGGCGACCGGGCTGTAATAGGTGACCATGGCGTTGTTCAACTGTGTATCGGGGTAAGCAGGGTTCTGACGGTCGAGCAGGTGGTAGCCGCTGCTGGTCATCTGCGCCTTCTTAGCATTGGCGGCGCCGTCGCCGTACTTCACGGCCAACGCGTCGAGCGGGAAACGCTCGCGCACGCCGTCGATGACGAAGTCGGACTCAGCCCAGCTCCAGCGGTTGAAACCGTGGACGCTCACGCCTGTTACCAGGCCCATGGCATGGGCCTTCTCGGCCAGTTGCGCAAAAGGAATAGGCGCCAGGCCGTTGCCGGTCAGCTCACCGTTGACCCACACTGCGTTTTCCCGACGCACCACCAGCGGGTTGGCCTGGCCGCCGTGCGGGCCCTGGGTCCAGATGGCCATGGCAGCAGGCCATAGGCCGTGATTGAACAACGCGCGAGCCGCCTCGCGTGTGGCATGGCTGAAATAGAACGCCGAGTTGGTCGCCGACGAGGGTGAGGCCAGCTTGCCGACCCAGCGCGGGTTGCGCAGGGCGGCGTCCTGTTCGGCCTGGCTGATCAGGTACGGGTTGCCGCTGGTGGACAGTTGAAGCTCGGGCCACTCGGTGACGGCAGTGAGCACTTCGTCGGCCGAACGGCCCAGGAAATCGCTGACCACCAGTGCCTGGGAGGTGGACATGCCGGTGCCAAGCTCGGTGCCGATGTGGCGCAGGCTGATGCGCCCGTCGCGGCTGAACTCGATGCTGGCCATGGGTGCTTCGGCGCCGGTGCCGAAGTCTTTCTGGCAGATGGCAAAGCCAGTGCCGTACCAATGATCCGGGTCGCTGGCCTCGCGCCGTTGCTTGCGTGCATCACGGTTACGCCAGCCTTCGTGCTGAGCCGCCTTGTCGAGGATCTCGTGCAGGCGCAATGCACCGGCTGGCACCGCGCCCTGGGTATTCTTCATGCCCGACTTCAGGGCATTGTTGCGCCGCAGGTCAATGGCATCGACGCCCAGGCGGCCGGCCACTTCGTCCACCATCATCTCGGTGGCGGCCATGCTTTGCAGGGTGCCGTAACCGCGCATGGAGCCGGCTTCCACTGCCCGCGAATGATAGGCAGTGACTGCCAGATCGTTCTGCGGCATGTAGTAGATCGACTGGGCAGCGGTAGCGCCTACGGCTGCAACGGAGGGGCTGTAGTTAATGCGACCACCGCCGTCACAGCTCATGTCGGCACGGAAGATCTTGAAGCTGTTGTCCTTCTTGTCCACCGCCAACTGGTAACGGATGTCGAAGGCGTGGCGCTTGATGCCGCTCTGGAATTGCTCGTAGCGGTCGTTGGCCAGGCGCACCGGCACGCCCTCGCCATACAGCGCTGCCACGGCAGCGTAGAAGACGAAGATGTTGTTATCCTTGGAGCCGTAGCCAACGGTGTAGCCTGGGTGCATGTTCAAGTGCTTGAGGCCAAAGCGTGACGGCTTGATCATGTGCACGCATTCCTGCGCGGCCTCGAACGGGCACTGGGTCGCCACGACGAAATGCAGGGTGCCGCTGGCCACGTCGAACCAACCGTTGCCGTTGTCTGGCTCCAAGGCCGCCGGCTCGATGGAGGGGGTCTTGAAGCGCTCGTCGAAGACCAGCCAGTGCTCGGGCGGGTTGGCCAGCTGTTCGGCCATGCGGTTGGCGTAGAACAGGCCCTGCTCGGTGAGGTCGCCATGTTGGTTGGGCGACTTGGACCACACCGGCTTGCGGTTGAGGATGGTGGGAAACAGCGGCGAATCCTTCAGGCTGGAGAATTCGTCTTCGTCGAACGGGGTGGCGCCGCCCACCCGCACGAAGCGGAAACTGCCGTAGGGGTCACGCTGGTACAACGGCGCCTGGGCGCCGTAGCGAATCACCTGGTCGTTGAATTGCAGCAGGCGCTTGGCCTGACGAAAGCGCTCGAAGTCGTGCCAGATCAGCAGCGCCACCGGATGGCCGATGAACATCGGGACCTTGCCAGGGGGCAAGAGCGGGTCTGGCGAGTGCGCCTCGGGCCAGGCGATGCCGTCGCGCTCCAGGTCGGCAGCGGTGACGATGCGGTCCGGTTGCAACTCGGCACCCAGCACACTGAGGTCGTGGCCTTCATAGAGGCGGTCGGCCTTGGTGGCCTTGAGCAACAGAGCGTGGCCTTGCTGCGCAGGCCAGCCGGGCATGTCCTTGGCACGAATGTCACGGGCGAAGACCTTGTTGCCACAGACTTTCGACAACGCGTCGTTACGAAAGCGCGCCTTGCCGTCATGGTTCATCCATTTGAGCGGCGAGGCGGTAACCCGGTCCTCCATCAACGCGGCGAACGCCTGGCTGCCAAGCGGCGCCAGGGTCACGCCGACGCCAGCGATCAGGCCGCCTTGCAGAAAGGCGCGCCGGGAAATATCACGGTTGGACATGCTTGATCCTCTGGGCAGCAGGGGGTGCTGCCCATGTGTTCTTAATTCTTGTGCAGGGGTCGAGGGGGTCGAAACCCTGTCGTGCAGGCCAGGAAAAACTGACTTGATTGTCAACTTTACCGCATTGACGCCATCACAAGCAAAGTCAAGCTGACATTGTGTCGCGGTATTTCGTCGAACCCTGAGGTCAGCCGACTTGCTTCAACCCTATTCCCGCGTTAACAGTGGGTTAATCGATCCTCGCCAGCATGGCCCCATTCAACGATCTGCCAAGGCAAACTCATGCGCGTTTTTCTGCTGTTATTGATGGTGCTGCTGGCTGGCCCAGCGCAGGCCAACCCATTCGCCACCAAGCCTGACTTTCTACCCGTCGAACAGGCTTTCGTGCTAACCCACGACCGTCAGGCCGACGGCTCTACCCGCCTGTATTTTCAGATTCAGCCGGGCTATTACCTGTACCAGAAACGCCTGAAGTTCGACGGGCTGCCCACGGGCCAGCATCCGCCCTTGCCTGCGGGCATCAATCACCACGATGAGTTTTTCGGCGACAGCACCGTCTACCGCGAACAGCTTGAGTTGACGGTGCCCCCCGGCGCCCAGGGGCAGTTGCGTCTTGGCTGGCAAGGCTGCGCCGATGCGGGCCTGTGCTACCCCCCGCAGACGACGCTGGTCGACCTGGGGGGCGAAGCCTCGGTCGCCACCCTGGAAGCTGAGCAGGCCAGCGATCAGGCGTTGGCCAGCGGCCTGCAGCAGGGCAACCTGGCCTGGGGCCTGCTGGCCTTCTTCGGCCTGGGCCTGCTGCTGGCCTTTACGCCCTGTTCGTTGCCGATGCTGCCGATTCTCGCCGGGCTGGTGCTGGGCAATGGTGCCAGTGCACGGCGTGGCTGGATGCTGGCTGGCACCTACGTGCTGAGCATGGCCCTGGTGTATGCCGCCTTGGGTGTGGTGGCTGCGCTACTGGGCGCCAGCTTGCAGGCCTGGCTGCAACAACCCTGGTTACTGGGCAGCCTGGCCGCTTTGTTCGTGTTGTTGGCCCTGCCCATGTTCGGTGCCTTCGAACTGCAATTGCCCGCTGCCCTGCGCGACCGCCTGGACCGCGCCGGCCAGGGCACGCGCGGTGGCAACCTGTATGGTGCTGCGCTGCTGGGCGTGTTGTCCGGGCTGCTGCTGGGGCCCTGCATGACCGCGCCGCTGGCCGGGGCGCTGTTGTACATCGCCCAGAGCGGCGACGTGCTTCAAGGGGCGCTGGTGCTGTTCAGCCTGGGGCTGGGCATGGGGGTACCGCTGCTGCTGATCGTGACCCTGGGCAACCGCTTCCTGCCACGCCCTGGCGCCTGGATGAACCTGGTCAAAGGCATCTTCGGCTTCGTGTTCCTGGCCATGGCGCTGTACACGGTGCGCAGCCTGCTCCCGGCCAGCTTGCTGTTGGCCTTGAGCGGGGCCTGGCTGATCGCACTGGGCTGGACCGCCTGGCCTGCGCTACAGCGTCTTCCGGCGCTGCGCATTGCACCGTTGCTGGCAGCCATGTGGGGCGGCTTGCTGCTGGTCGGCGCCGCTGCCGGCGGCGATGACCTGTGGCAACCGCTGCGCCCATTCACGGGTGGGACGGTGGCCGCCACCGACTCGCCTGCCCACGACGCCTTCGTCACCGTGAGTACGCCCGAGGCACTGCAACGGGAGCTGGACGCGGCCAAAGGCCGCAACCAGTGGGTACTGCTCGATTACTACGCCGACTGGTGCGTGGCCTGCAAGGTTATGGAAAAGCAGGTGTTCAGCCGCAGCGACGTCCAGGCCGAACTGGCCGGCGTGCACCTGCTGCGCCTGGACGTCACCACCGATACGCCCGCCAGCAAGGCGCTGTTGCAGCGTTACCAGGTGCCTGGCCCACCTACCCTGATCTGGCTCGGCCCAGAAGGCCAGGAGCGCCGGGCAAGGCGCATCACCGGAGAAGTGGATGCCGCCACCTTCGTGCAACAGTGGGCCCTCACCCGGAGCCAGGGCTGATGCTGACCGTGACCCTGGGGCCACTGACCATGGCCCTGAACCATCTGGTGCTGCTGTGTGCCCTGGGCATTGCCAGCGTGGTCGGCTGGTGGGTGGCACGGCGTGGCGGCGAGAGCCCCGAGTCCGCGCTGTTCAATCTGTTCCTGATCGGCCTGTTGTGCGCGCGGATCGGATTTGTCGCGGCCTACTGGTCGATGTACCGGGGCGATCTGCTCCAGATCATCGACATCCGCGACGGCGGTTTCCTGCTATGGCCAGGGCTTGTGGGCATCAGCCTGGCCGCTGTGTGGCAAGGCTGGCGTCGCCCTGGCCTGCGCCGGCCATTGAGCTGGGCGCTGTTCAGCGGCGCCTTGTTCTGGGGGTTGGCCAGCTTGGGTAGCCACCTGTACAGCAAGGGGACCGAATTGCCTGCCATCACCCTGCGCGATGCCGCAGGCGAGTCGGTGGCGTTGCAGCGCTACCGGGGTAAGCCGCTGGTGATCAACATCTGGGCGACCTGGTGCCCGCCCTGCCGTCGGGAAATGCCTGTACTGCAACAAGCGCAAGGCGAGTACCCCCATGTGACGTTCCTGTTCGTCAACCAAGGCGAGACACCTGAAAACGTCAGCACTTTCCTGGCCACCACCGGCTTGAGCCTGACCCACGTGCTGTTCGACGGCACTGGCCTGCTGGCCCAGCGCGTCGGCTCCATGGCCCTGCCTACCACCCTGTTCTACGATGAGGGCGGCCGCCTGCTTGGCAGCCATCTGGGCGAGCTGTCGCGCGCCAGCCTGCGTCACGCCCTGGAATCCTACCAACGGGCCGCCACGCCCGAACCTGCCGCACAAGGACATTGACCATGCGATTGCCTGCACTCTTCCCGCTCACCGCTTGCTTGCTTGCCAGCCCCGCCCTGTATGCCGAAGACCTGCCCAAGGCGGTCCAGCAGTTGCAAAGCAAGGGCGCCGTGATCAAGGGCAGCTTCGATGCGCCCGACGGCCTGCGCGGTTATGCCGCCGAGTACCAGAACAACCCCCTGGCCCTGTACCTGACCCCTGACGGCAAGCACGTGCTGGTGGGCAACCTGTTCGACGAGCAGGGCCAGGACCTGAGCGCCGCCCCGCTGGAGAAGCTGGTCTACGGCCCCATGACCCAGGCGTTCTGGCAAAAGATGGAGAAGTCCGCCTGGATCGCCGACGGCAAGGCCGATGCACCGCGCAAGATCTACCTGTTCAGCGACCCCAACTGCCCGTATTGCAACATGTTCTGGGAACAGGCCCGCCCCTGGGTGGAATCGGGCAAGGTGCAGCTGCGCCACATCATGGTGGGTATCATCCGTGAAGACAGCCCAGGCAAGTCGGCAGCCCTGCTCGCCGCCAAGGACCCTGCCAAGGCGCTGCAGCAGCACGAGAAAGCCGGCAAGGCCAGCACCCTCAAGGCCCTGGACAAGGTGCCGGCCGAGGTGCAGCAAAAGCTCGCCTCCAACATGGCCCTGATGCAGGAGATGGGCCTGCAGGCCACTCCTGCGATCTTCTACCAGGACAGTGAAGGCAAGGTGCACAGCCAGCAAGGGGCACCGCGGCCTGAGATGTTGGGGACGATTTTGGGTAAGCGGTGAATAACGGGAATACGCGCTGAAGTCCCTGGGAATTAGCGTCTCAAGGTGCAGTGCAAACAGCCTGGGATTTGCCCGTGATGCTTCGCACTGAATCCAAAAGCCACTCATTCCTGGGAGCGGCCTCACCGGGGCGCTGGACCGGCCGCGAGAGGCCGCACCGCAGCATCAGGATTTCAGCCCCTGCGACTTCGTTAGCCCTTGAACGGACGAACGATTGCTCATCGCCCGCCGCCCCTCACAACCCCTCCAACTCCGCCATCAAGTCACTCAATCGATCCACCTTGTCTTCATTGAGCGCACTGCCCTGCAGCCCTTCCACGTACACGGCCAGTTCCGCCACCGTGCTGCACTCGAACATCGCCCGCAGTGGCACGTTCAGTTGCAGTTGCTTCTGCACCCGCGAGGCAATCTGGGTGGCCAGTAGCGAGTGGCCGCCCAGTTCGAAGAAGTTGTCGTGCACACCGACCCGGTCGGCCTTGAGCACCTCGGCCCAGATACCGGCCAGCAGGCCCTCGAGCTCGCTGCGCGGTGCCTGATAGGCCTGGCTGTGCTGGCTGCCGATGTCGATGGCGGGCAGGGCCTTGCGGTCGAGCTTGCCGTTGGCATTGTGAGGCAAGGCCTCAAGCCAGGCCCAATGCAGGGGCACCATGTACTCAGGCAGCTCGGCGCGCAGGCGTGCCTTGAGCTGAGCGAGCACGGTGTCGTCGCCCGTGACCCCGTGGTGAGGCACCAGGTAACCCACCAAGTGCTTGCCGTTGACACCTTCCTGCACAGCGACCGCTGCATCGCGGACCTGCGGCTGCTCATGCAGCCGGGCCTCGATTTCTCCCAGTTCGATACGGTAACCGCGAATCTTCACCTGGTGATCGATCCGGCCTACGTACTCGAGCACACCGTCAGGCCGCTGGCGGGCCAGGTCGCCGGTGCGGTACAGACGCTCGCCTGCTGCACCGTAAGGGTGGGGAATGAACGCCAGCGCCGTGCGTGCCGGGTCGCCCACGTAGCCACGGCCCACACCCGTACCCGCCACGCACAACTCGCCCACGGCCCCCAAGGGCACCAGTTGCTGTTCATCGCCCAGCAGGTACAGCCGGTTATTGTCGGTCGGGGTGCCGATGGGCAGGTAGCTGCCTTGGGTAGAGTCGGCATCGACACGGAAGAACGCCACGTCATCCGAACATTCCGCTGGCCCGTAGGCGTTGACCAGGCCGATCCGTGGGTAACGTTGCAGCCATTGCGCCGCCAACTCCGGTGGCATGGCTTCGCCGGTAGGCAGCATCCAGCGCAGGCCGTCCAGCGCCTGGTGTTCGCTGGCAAGCATGCCCTGGATCAGCGATGGCACGCTCTCAAGAACGGTGATGCCGGTGGCCTGGACATGGGTGAGCAGGCCCTGGGGATCGTGGGCAATGGCGTTGGGCACGATTTCAACCTGGGCGCCGAACAGCGGCGCGGCCAGGAACTGCCACACCGAAATGTCGAAGCTCTGCGACGCCGTCTGCGCAATGACATCGTGCTCGGTCAGCGCCAGGTAGGGCACCTTGCTCAGCTGGTTGTTGAGCATGCCGCGCTGCTCCACCATCACGCCCTTGGGCAAGCCGGTGGAGCCTGAGGTGTAGATCACGTAAGCGAGGTTGTCCGGGCCGCTGTGGACCCCAGGGTTGTGGCTGTCCATGGTGCAGGTCTGGACGGTTTCCCACACTAACAATTGGGGCCGTACGCTAGGGTTCAGGGCTTGCAGCAAGGCCTGCCCCTGCTCGGCACAGGCCGCGCTGCACACCAGCACCGGCGCCCGGCTGAGTTCAAGGATGCTTTGCAGGCGCGCAGGTGGCAGGCCTGGGTCCAGCGGCAGGTAACCAGCACCGGCCTTGAAGCTGCCAACGATCATGCCCAGCAGCGGCAGGCCGCGATCGGCCAGCAGGGCCACCGGCTGATCCAGCCGTACACCAGCCCCGATCAATGCATGGCCCAGGCGGTTGGCCGCCAGGTTCAGCCTGGCATAGTCGTACTCGGCGTCCAGGCACCGGGCCACGGTACGCTGGGGATGGGCGGCCACGCGCGCCTCGAACTGCGCGACATAACTCTGCTCCAGGGGGTAAGCCCGCTGAGTGTCGTTGCATGCCTGGAGCAAGAAACGCTGTTCCTCGGCGCCCACCAGCGGCAAGGCTTGCACCTGTTCGTCGAACCCCTGGACCAGCGCCAGGAGCAGGCGCTTGAATTCGGCCAGCAAGCGCTCGACGGTCGGGTAGTCGAAGTAGCGCTGGTCGAACGAGAGGTGCAGGCCCAGGTCATCACCTGGGTAACAGACCGCGGTGAGCGGGAAATTGGTGTGGGTGCGACCTGAGTCGGAGGTAGCATCCAGGTGCTTGGCGTGGTCGAGCACGGCGGTTTCCACCGGGGCGTTCTCGAACACGAACAGGCTGTCGAACAACGGCTGGCCCTTGGGCAGTTCGCTGCACGCCTGGATGTCCACCAGCGGCAGGTATTCGTACTCGCGCAATTCCATGTTGCGCTCCAGCAAACCCTGCAACCACTGGCGCACAGTGCACCCTTGGCCAACCGCTGGCAGCTGCACACGCAGCACCACGCTGTTGATGAACAGGCCGACGGTGCGTTGCATCTGCGGCATGCTCACCGGCCGACCCGCCACGGTCACGCCGAAGGCCACGTCGCGCTCGCCGCTGTAGCGCGCCAGCACCAGGGCCCAGGCCGCCTGGGCGAAGGTGTTGACGGTCAACTGGTGAGCCTGGGCCAGCTCGCGCAGGCGAGTGCCCTCACTGACCGCCAGGCGCGTGTAGCAATCACCGACGACCATGCCGCTGCCCGCATGCTCATGGCGCAACGGACGATCGCTTGGCAGCGCCGTGGCGCGCTCGAAGCCGGCCAGGTTGGCCTGCCACCAGGCACGCGCGTCGTCCAACCCCTGGCGCTGCAGCCAGCCAATGTAGTCACGGTAGCGCGGCGGCACCGGCAGTTGCGCCTGTCGGTCCTCGCCCAGCGCCTGATAGATTTCGAAGAAGTCGTTCATCAGCAGCGAGCGGCACCAGGCATCGATGAGGATGTGGTGGTTGCTCATCATGAACCAGTAGCGCGCATCGGCCACTCGCACCAAGCGCAGGTGGAACGGCGGCGTGTGCAACACGTCGAAGCCGGCTTCGCGCTCCTGCTTGTGCAGGGCTTGCAGGCGAGCCTCCTGGTCGGCGTCGTCCAGGTCGCGCCAGTCCTGGTAATCCATGGCCAATTGCCCGGGCTTGTGGATGATCTGCAGCATGGCCTCGCCACTGTTCCAGCTGAACGAGGCGCGCAAGGCCTCATGCCGCGCCACCACCTGTTGCCAGGCCTGGGCGAAGCGCTGCGGGTCGAGTGCGCTGCTGATGCGGTAGCGGTCCTGCATGTAGTACAGGCCCGTGCCGGGTTCGAGCAGGGTGTGCAGCAGCATGCCTTCCTGCATTGGGGTCAGGGGGTAGACGTCCTCGATCAGGTTGGCCGGCACAGGCAACGCGTCGATCTGCGCCTGGGTAAGGTGCGCCAGGGGGAAGTCCGAGGGGGTGTAGCTGCCCTGCCCGTCTGCCAGGCAATGGTCGATCAGCGCCACCAGTTCCTGGCGATAGGCATTCGCCAGCGTGGCGATGGTGTGCGGCTCATAGCGTTCGCGGCTGAATGTCCAGCGCAGTTGCAACGCACCGCCGTAGACCTGGCCATCGACACTCAGCCAGTTGGGCAGCGCCGCATCCGGGTCATGGGCCAGGCCCACCGGCGCGTCCACCGGCGTGAACAGCGCGCCGTCGTCGAACTGCTGGTCGAACTGCCCCAGGTAGTTGAAGGTGATGCGCGCTTGGGCCAGGGCCGCCATTTGCTCGCGCGCTGCCGGGTCCGCCAGGTAGCGCAGCACACCGTAGCCAAGGCCCTTGTGCGGCACCTGGCGCAACTGCTCCTTGATGCGCTTGATGGACGCCGCCCGTGCCTGGTCATCATCCCCTGCCAGGGGGGACAGGCTCAACGGATAAGCGTTGGTGAACCAGCCGACGCTGCGGGTCAGGTCCATGTCCTCGAACAACCCGTCCCGGCCATGGCCCTCCAACTGCACCAGCGCCTGCGGCTGGCCCGTCCACTGGCACAGGGTGCGGGCCAGTGCCGTCAGCAGCAGGTCATTGACCTGGGTGTGGTAGGCCGCAGGCGCCTGCTGCAGCAACTGGCGGGTCTGCTGGGCATCCAGGCCGATGGTCACGGTCCGGGCATGACGCTGCACGTTGCCGCCCTGGGGATGATCGCAGGGTAGCTCATGGCGTACCTCACCCACCTGGGCCTGCCACTGGCCCAGCTCGTCACGCAGCGAATCGCTGCTGGCATAGGCTGCCAGCCGCGCCGCCCAGTCACCTGGGGCATGGGTCTTGGCCGGCAGGGCCTGGCCTCGGTACAGCGCCTGCAAGTCTTCGAGCAGGATGCGCCAGGAAACGCCGTCGACCACCAAGTGATGGATGGTCAATGCCAGGCGTTGTTCGCCCTCCCCGTCACTCACCAGCAAGGCACGGAGCAAGGGACCGCGCTGCAGGTCGAGGCTGCGTTGCAGGTCGGTGTACAGCGCCTGGCAATCGTCCAGGTCGGCGACCGTGGCCGACCACAGCAGCTGTTGATCATCAGGCTGGGCGTACTCGGCCTGCCAATGGCCAGCAGCATCGCTGAAACGCAGGCGCAAGCTGTCGTGGTGCTCCACCAGGGCGGCCAGCGCGGTGTGCAGCCGGGTCTGATCCAGCGGCACGCGGCATTGCAACAGCACGGCCTGGTTCCAGTGCTGCGGCTGCGCCAACGCGCTGTCGAAGAACCAGTGCTGGATCGGGGTCAACTGTGCGCTGCCCTGGCGTAGGCCTTGCTCGATGCTGTCGGTGACCTGCACCGGCTGCACGATGGCCGCCAGGGCCTGGATGGTCTGGTGCTGGAACAGGTCACGCGGGGAGAATTGCAGGCCTACCTGCCGCGCGCGGCTGACCACTTGGATCGACAGGATCGAGTCACCGCCCAGTTCGAAGAAATTGTCCTGAACACCGACCTGATCGACGTTGAGCACCTCACCCCAGACCTGCGCCAATTGCGCTTGCACATCATTGGTCGGTGCTTGGTAATGCTGGCGAGCCTGGTCGAGGTCGGGCAGCGGCAAGGCCCGGCGGTCCAGCTTGCCATTGCCCATCAGCGGCAGGGAATCGAGCAGCACCAGGTGCGCCGGCACCATGTAGTCCGGCAGATGCTGATGGGCATGGGCTTTGACGGCTTCGCGCAGCTGTTGCTGGGCATGCGGGTCGCCAGCGGCGTGCTGGCTTACGAGGTAGCCGACCAGTTGCCGCACGCCCTGCATGTCAACGGCGATGACCACCGCTTCATCCACATCGGCATGGGCCTGCAAGCGGCTTTCGATTTCACCCAGCTCGATGCGGAAGCCGCGAATCTTCACCTGCTGATCGGCGCGCCCGATGTACTCCACCAGGCCATCCTGACCCAGGCGCACCAGGTCGCCGGTGCGGTACAGGCGCCCGCCGGTGTGGCTGAAGGGGTCGGCGACGAAGCGTTCGGCGGTCAGCCCAGGACGGTCGTGGTAGCCCTGGGCCAGGCCGGCGCCGCCCACATACAGCTCACCGATGCCCCCCTGGGGCAACAGGGCCAGGTCATCATCGAGGATGTAGGCCGTGCGTTGGCCGATCACCCGCCCGATGGGCACGCTGCCCAGGTCGGCCGCCAGCGATTGCGGGGCCAGGGCGGCCAGCGGCATGACCACGGTTTCGGTGGGGCCGTAGGCGTTGAACAGCTGATCAGGGGTGAAGGCCTGGCGGATGCGCTGCAGGTGCTCGCCGGTCAACGCCTCGCCCCCGGTGATCACCAAGCGCATCGGCAGGCACTCGCCCTGCACGGCCAGATGCTGAGCCAACTGGCTGCCGTAGCTGGGCGTGAAGCCCAGCACGCTGACGTGTTGCTCTCGCACCAGCTGGCAGATCTCGTCGGCGCCCCACTGCCCTTGGGCGCGGATGACCACACGTGCGCCACACAGCAGCGGCACCCACAGCCGTTCGCTGGCCGCGTCGAAGTTGATGGAATAGAAATGCAGCTCGCAATCGTCACTGCGCATGCCAAACGCCTGGATCACTGCCTGGCAGTGCATGGCGAACTCGCCATGGCTGACCACCACACCTTTGGGTTTGCCGGTGGACCCGGAGGTGTAGATCAGATAAGCCGGGTGCTGCGCCAGGCTGACATCGTCCAGCGGCGCCTCGCTGTAGGCGCCCAGCGTAGGCTGGTCGTCTTCCAGGCTCCAGCAGGCCAGGTGCTCCGGCAGCGGCCCGAGGTCTTGCAGCA
>Ga0308159_1002863_pt1 | contig 18808 bp, 13 predicted proteins | sample PhyCR1_FD_201040 | JGI IMG/M metagenome (GOLD analysis project Ga0308159, IMG submission 201040) | Phyllosphere microbial communities from UC Gill Tract Community Farm, Albany, California, United States - DLSLC.R1 | ecosystem: Host-associated > Plants > Phyllosphere > Unclassified | place: USA... | reverse complement strand
CTGTCGGTGCTCGACCATGGCCCCGGCCTGCCGCCCGGCCGTGAAGCGGAAGTGTTCGAGACGTTCCGGCGGCTGGAAGGCTCGGACCGGGTGGCGGGCGGCACGGGTCTCGGCCTCGCCATCGTCAAGGCCTTTGCCGAGGCCATGGGTCTGGGCGTAGAGGCGGGCAACCGCGAGGATGGCGAGGGCGCGGCCTTCGCGCTCTGCTTCCCGCGCGACCATATCATGCGCGAGGGTGCGCCGGAGGGAATGGCCTGATGCCCGCGACGATCCTGGTGGTGGACGATGAGGTCGCGATCCGTCGCCTGCTGCGCAACACGCTGGAGCAAGCAGGGCATCTGGTGGTCGAGGCGCGCGACGGGCGCGAGGCGCTGGCGCGCGCGGCGGCGGACCATCCCAATGCGGTGCTGCTCGACCTGGGGCTGCCCGATCGTGACGGGCTGGGCCTGATCCCACTGTTGCGCGGGGCGGAGCGGGTGATCCTGGTCGTCTCGGCGCGCGAGGCGACCGAGGAGAAGGTCGCCGCGCTCGATCTTGGCGCGGACGATTATGTCACCAAGCCGTTCGACACGGACGAATTGCTGGCGCGGCTGCGCGTGGCGTTGCGGCACCGGCGCGCGGCGGAGGCGGCGCCGAGCGTGGTGAAGACCGGCGATCTGGCGATCGATCTCGACCGGCGCATCGTGACGCGGGGTGGCGAGGAACAGCATCTGACGCGCAAGGAATATGACGTGCTGGCCGTGCTGGCGCGCCATCCGGGCCGGGTGGTGACGCATGATAAGATCATCGACGCCGGCTGGGGCGGGGATGAGGACCCGCGTATCGATTATCTGCGCATCGTGGTGCGCAACCTGCGCCAGAAGCTGGAGGCGCCACAGCCGGTGGGGAGCGTCATCGCGAACGAGCTGGGGGTGGGGTATCGGTTGCGGGTGGAGGGGTAAGAGCGCCTTGTTCCCCGGCGAAGGCCGGGGCCCAGTCGCCACGAAAGTCGAAGCGCGCGAGACAATGCGGGGGAGGCCATAGCGAGCGCTTGGCATAGGCCTCCCACGCATCGCCCCGCGCACCTCATGCGTCACCGAAACTGGGCCCCGGCCTCCGCCGGGGAACGGATTCAGCCTATTTTCTCCCCCGCCCGCAGGGTCAGCACCTCGACCCCGGTCTTCGTCACCGCGACCGTATGCTCGAACTGCGCCGACAGCTTTCCGTCATCGGTCACCACCGTCCAGCCATCGTCGCTGGTCGACACCTTGCGCGTGCCCTGGTTGATCATCGGCTCGATGGTGAAGGTCATGCCCTCGCGCAGCGGTACGCCCGTGCCCGGACGCCCGAAATGCATCACGTCCGGGGCCTCATGCATCTCGCGCCCGATGCCGTGGCCGCAATAGTCGCGGACCACCGAATAGCCGTTCGCCTTGGCATGTTTCTCGATCGCCGCGCCGACATCGCCCAGTCGCGCGCCGGGGCGCACCTGGCGGATGCCTTTCCACATCGCTTCCTGCGTCACGCGGACCAGCCGCCTCGCGCCCGGCGACACCTCGCCGACCATATAGGTCTTGCTTGAATCCGCGATGAAGCCGTTCTTTTCCAACGTGATGTCCAGATTGACGATGTCGCCGTCCCCGATCACGTCATCGGCGCTCGGCACGCCGTGGCAGACGACCTGGTTGATCGAGCTGTTGAGCACATAGGCAAAGCCGTACTGCCCCTTGCTCGCGGGCCGCGCGGACAGGTCGTGGGTGATGTAACGCTCGACCAGATCGTTGATCGCCAGCGTCGACATGCCGGACAGGCTCACCCCGTCGAGCATCTCGAACACCTGCGCCAGCAAGCGCCCGGAGACGCGCATCAGCGCCAGTTCCTCTGCCGTCTTCACCATGTCAGGCGACCAGCGGTTGCGGCAGGGGGAAATCGGCGGCGGCCATCTGCGCCTTCACGATCTCGTGGAAGGTCAGCGTCGGATTGGCCTCCGCCAGCATGCCCATCTTCATCCAGAATTCCGCCTGCGCGTTGATCGAGCGGCACATGACCGTACTGGCGCGGCGAATTTCTTCGTGAAGCTGGTCGTCGATTTTTACGATGCCCATATATGAAGCGTATATAGTCCGTATATTGATTGCGCAAGCCGGATCAGGCGGTCGGGCGCGTCAGGACGAAGGTTGCGCAGCCCGCCATGACGGCAGCGACCAGCAGCGCCAACGGCCAATGCGGCCGTGCCCCCAGCAGGAACAGGCCATAACCCAGCGTCATGCCCCCGCACGCCATGGCCTTGCCCCGGCGACCGATCGCGCCGTCCTGCCGCCATGCGCGCAGGGTCGGGCCGAAGCGGGGATGGTCGAGCAACCACGCCTCCAGCCGGGGCGAAGAGCGCGCGAAACAGCCTGCCGCCAGGATCAGGAAGATCGTCGTCGGCATCAGCGGCAGGATCGCCCCGATCACGCCGAGCGCGACGAACAGGCACCCCAGGATGAGCCAGCCGAGCCGTATCATATGTGATGCGTAGCGGGGTGTGGGGGTGGGGGGAAGGGTTCTATCCTTGACCGATATCGCTTGGGGCTATTCCCTCCCCCGACCCAGTTTCAGGTAAACGATGCCCCGCATCGTTTAGGTCATGCCGGGGGCATGACCGACCTGAAACTCGCCTGCGGGAGGGGAGCCTAGCACGGCACGTGGCGAACAAATGCTCTTCTTACTCCCCTCCCGCAGGCGGGAGGGGCTGGGGGAGGGCAGGCCGCAAGGGCTGAAACCTCGGAAATTACGAACCAGCCACCCCCAATTGCGACAGCATGAACGCCTGCCACTCCGCATTCTGCCGTATCCGCTCGAACCGTCCCGACTTGCCGCCATGCCCGGCCTCCATATTCACCCGGAACAGCAGCGGATTGGCGTCGGTCTTCCTGGCGCGCAGCCGGGCGACCCATTTGGCGGGCTCGTAATATTGCACCTGGCTGTCCCACAGGCCGGTGCCGACATAGAGCGCCGGATAGGCTTTGCCTGCGACATTGTCGTAGGGCGAATAGCTGAGCATATAGTCGTAATAGGGCTTGTTCGAGGGATTGCCCCATTCGTCATATTCGAAGGTCGTCAGCGGGATCGAGGCGTCGAGCATCGTCGTCACCACATCGACGAACGGCACCTGCGCGATGATCAGCTTGTAATCCTGCGGCGCCATGTTCGCGACGCCGCCCATCAGCAGCCCGCCCGCGCTGCCGCCCATTGCCGCCACCCGGCCGGGCGCGGCATATTTCTGCGCGACCAGATAGCGGGTCACGTCGATGAAGTCGGTGAAGCTGTTCTTCTTGTTGAGCAGATGGCCGTCATCATACCAGCCGCGCCCCATTTCCTGCCCGCCGCGGATATGCGCGATGGCATAGACCACGCCCCGGTCGAGCAACCCGATCCGCCCCGCATCGACCGAGGGATCGGTCGAGATGCCGTAACTGCCATAGGCATATTGGAAGAGCGGCGCGGTGCCGTCGCGCTTCACGCCCTTGCGGTAGACGATCGACACCGGGATGCGCGTCCCGTCACGGGCCGGGGCCCAGACCCGTTCGGTGACATAGAGCGCCGGGTCATAGCCGGGGACCGGCGTCACCTTCAGCGTCCGGCGCTCGCCGGTGCGGGCGTTGATCTCATAGGTCGTGGTCGGCGTCACCAGCGAGCCATAGGTATAGCGGACCCAGGGCGTGTCCGGCTCTTCGTTGATCGACAGGCCCATGCGATAGGCGGGCTCGTCCGCCTTGACGGGCACGGACTTGCCCGCATCGGTCAGCAGGCGGATCATGCGGTTGCCGCCCTCGCGCTGGTCGATCGCGACGAAGCCGTTGAACGGCTTGAACGCCTCGATGAACACGGCGTCGCTGCCGGGCACCAGGTCGCGCCAGGCGGCGGCCCCCCTGGCCATGTCGGCATCGGCCAGCGTCACCAGCTTGTAGTTCTTCGCGCCGCGATTGGTGCGGATGATCCAGCGATGACCCAGATGGTCGGCGCTATAACGGAACTCGCGCTCACGCGGCGCGATGACGGTGAAGGCGGTCGGCCGGGCGGCGGGGGCACAGCGTTGCTCGTCGCTGACCGTGCTCTGGACGCCGATACAGATATAGCGGTCGTCGGTCGTCCGGCCGACTCCGATGCTGAAGGTATCGTCCTTCTCCTCGTACAGCATCCGGTCGGCGCTGACCGGCGTGCCCAGCACATGGGCCATCGCACGATAGCCGCGCAGCGTCGTGGGGTCCTTGGCGATGTAGAGGATGGTGCGATTGTCCGCCGCCCAGACGATGTTCGGCTCGATATTCGTGATCGTGTCTTCGTAAATGCGCCCGGTCGCGATATCCTTGACCTTCAGCACATATTGCCGCCGCCCGACCGTGTCCTCGGCCCAGGCGACCAGCCTGTTGTCGGGGCTGACCGCCCAGTCGGACAGCGAGAAGAAATTGTGGCCCTTCGCCATGGCGGGCTGATCGAACAAGATGGTGGCGGGCGCGGTGGCGCTGCCCTGGCGGCGTTCGATCAGCGGATAGTCGGCGCCGGTCGCGAAGCGCGACGAATACCAATATCCATTCTTGCGGTACGGAACGCTGCTGTCATCCTGTTTGATATGGGCGACCGTTTCTGCATAGAGTTTCGCCTCGAGCGGTTTCAGCGCGGCCAGTTGCGCATCGGCATAGGCATTCTCGGCGTTCAGATAGGCGAGCATCTCCGGGTTCTTCCGGGTGTCGTCGCGCAGCCAGTAATATTCATCCTCCCGCGCGCCATGGGGCGAGGGGACCTGATAGGGCTTCTTGGCCGCGACCGGCGGCGTCGTCTGTTGCGCGATCGCCGGGCTTGCCAGCGCCATCAAACCCGTTGCCGCCAGCCACCGCATCGCCGTCCCCCCTCGTTCCGAAGTCGGCAGGATGGCGACCCGGCTCGGCTCACGCAAGCGTCATCGGGCGGCCCGGCGCAGAAGCCCGTAACCGAGCAGCCCCGCCACCAGCGATCCCGCCAGCACCCCCAGCTTGGCCTCCGCCTGGAGCAGCGGATCGCCGGGAAAGGCGAGCAGCGTGATGAAGATGCTCATCGTAAAGCCGATGCCGCAGAGGAGCGCGGTGCCCAGCATCTGGGTCGTCGTGGCATGGGCGGGCGCGTCGGCGATTCCGATGCGTACCGCCAGCATCGTCATGCCGAACACGCCGACGACCTTGCCGAGCAACAGCCCCAGCCCGACGCCCAGCGTGACCGGCGCGGCAAAGGCGCTCACCGGCAATCCCAGCACCGGCACTCCGGCATTGGCCAGCCCGAAGATCGGCACGATCAGGAAACCGACGGGCTTGTGCAGCGCATGTTCCAGCCGGTGGAGCGGGCTGTCGTGCGTATCGTCCTCGCCATCGGGGCGGGCCGGGGTACGGGTCATCGGGATGGTGAAGGCCAGCAGGACGCCCGCGATGGTGGCGTGGATGCCCGACCGAGTCATGAAGACCCACAGGACCAGCCCGACGAGCAGATAGGGCGACAGCCGCTTTACGCCCGCCCGGTTGAACGCCACCAGCAGCGCGAGCATCGCGGCGGCCCCGCCCAGATCGACCAGCGACAGCGACGAGGAATAAAAGGCCGCGATCACCGCGACCGCCCCCAGATCGTCGATGATCGCCAGCGCCGCCAGAAAGACGCGCAGCGATGCCGGAACCCGGTTGCCGACCAGCCGGATGACGGCCAGCGCAAAGGCGATGTCGGTCGCCGCCGGGATCGCCCAGCCGGACGCGGTGCCGCCGCGATTGAAGGCGAGATAGATCAGCGCTGGCACCACCATGCCCCCCAGCGCGGCCAGCCCCGGCAGGATCCGGCGCGGCCAGGTGGACAGCTGCCCGTCCAGCACCTCGCGCTTGATCTCCAGCCCGACCAGCAGGAAGAACACCGCCATCAGGCCGTCATTGATCCAATGCTCGACCGACAGCGGCCCCCAATGCCGGTGAAGCAGTCCGGCATATCCTGCGGATAGCGGCGAATTGGCGAGGACCAGCGCGACGGCGGCGGCGGCCATCAGCACCAGTCCGGCCGAGGTCTGGGAGTCGAGGAAACGACGGATCGCGCTGATGCGCATCGGGTGTGACATGGCCATGGCTCCGGCAGGACTGATCCTCGCTGGCGGCCCGACCAACGATCATCCTGCCCGTGACTTGTCCACGAACACCCTGGGGAGCGATGTCGCATGACGCAGGGAGTGGGGCAAGATTAATCCTCCCCGGTACGGGGAGGGGGACCAGCGAAGCTGGTGGAGGGGGCGTGCCGCTAGGGGCGTCCCATGGGGAAGCCCCCCTCCGTCAACGCTCCGCGCTGCCACCTCCCCGTTCCGGGGAGGATTGTTCGTCCTCCCCGCGCCGTGTGCAGGCGAAGCCAATCGCCGCCGCCAACAGCCCTGCTGCCGCGACCCCGGCGGCGATCTTCCAATGGCTCTGATCCTCCTCGGTATCGACGAACAGCTCGATCAGGTGCCGCGTCACCGCCTCTGGATTCTCGCGCTGCGGGAAATGGCCGACGCCGGGCAGTTCGACCATCGTGAACGGCCCGCTGAACTTGCCCGGTACATCGCGCGCCGTGGAGGGCGGGTTCACCCCGTCAACCTCTCCGTGCAGATAGAGCGTCGGCAGCGCCAGCGTCTTCGTCGCCTTTACCCGGTCGGCCAGCCATGTCCCGCGCGGGTCGGGCTGCGCCTCGTCCCAGCGGGCGCGATAGCTGTGGATCGTCACGGCAGGCCAGTCGGGATTGTCGAAGGACTTGGCGACGCGGTTGAACGTCGTCTCGTCGAACCAGCCGGGCGGCGACCAGTTGATCCAGTGGATATGGGCAAAGCCGCGCCGGTCGTCGCGCACCGCCTGTGCGCCGCGCCGGGTGGCCATGAACCAGTGATACCATTGGCGCTGCGCCTGATCGAAGGACGGAGTCGGCATGCCCCCCAGGCGCGGCGGCGTGCTGAGCATGGCCAGCCTGCGCACCCGCTCGGGCCAGCCCACGGCCAGCGCCTCGGCGATGTTGCTGCCCCAGTCATGGCCGGCGACCATGAACCGGTCGATGCCCAGCGCATCCATCAGCGCGATCGCATCCAGCGCCAGGATCGCGCTGTCGCCGGTGCGGGGCGTGTGGTCATGGCGGAACCGCGTCGCCCCGAATCCGCGCAGGGTGGGCACGACGACGCGCAGGCCCGCCTGCGCCAGACGCGGCGCGACCCGGTCCCAGGTGGTCGCATCGTCGGGCCAGCCATGGAGCAGCAGGACGACGGGCGACTCCTCCGATCCGTACAGGTCGCAGGCGATGGAAAGATGGTCGGTGGTGATCGTCGGCATCGGCGGACAGGACCCTTTGCGTGGACCGTTTCCAAACTCGGGTGATTTGGCGCCGTTCCGTTCCTGTCCTGGCGACCGAGGCAATCCGGGCGGCGGGCGGGGCAGGTGGCGTATGAGAATGGCAGAAGAGTTCATTCCTCCCCTGCAAGGCGAGGAATGCGAAAATATTGGCCAGCATGGGCAAAACTTCGTCACGGGCCTTGATCACAGGGGGCGCTATCGCGTTTTAGGACATTGGGGGTGCGCGATTGACGAATGGAATGACATGCGGTGGCGACGGCGTAACCTGGCTTCGATGAGTGCGGATGTGAATGACGGGCTGGCTCCCGGTGTCGAGGCGGTGACCAGCGGCACCCCCCGTTCCGAAGAACCGGTGCAGACCCGTGGCTATCGCGTCATCGCGCTCGTCGTCGCCTCCGCGCTGTTCATGCAGCAACTCGACGGCACCGTCCTGACCGTCGCGCTTCCCACCATGGCGCGCGATCTGGCGACCCCCGCCACCAGCCTGAGCCTGGCGCTGACCAGCTATCTGCTCGCGCTGGCGCTGTTCATTCCTGCCAGCGGGACGCTGGCCGACAAGTTCGGGTCGCGCACCATCTTCTGCTCGGCGATCGGGGTGTTCCTGCTCGGATCGATCCTGTGCGCGCAGTCTGGGTCGCTGCCGACTTTGGTCGCCGCGCGTTTCCTGCAAGGCATTGGTGGCGCGATGATGGTGCCGGTCGGGCGGCTCGTCCTGCTGCGCAGCGTCGCCAAGGCGGATATGGTGCAGGCGCTGTCCTGGCTGGTCATGCCCGCGCTGATCGGGCCGATCCTGGGGCCGCCGCTGGGCGGGTTCATCGTGACCTGGCTCGACTGGCGCTGGATCTTCTATCTCAACATTCCGATTGGCATCATCGGCATGATCGGCGCATGGATGCTGGTGCCCGAGGTGCGCGGCGATGCGCGGTTGCGGTTCGACGTGTCGGGCTTTTTCCTGTCGGGTATCTCGCTCGGCTGCCTGTTGTTCGGGTTCGAACTGGCCAGTCGCCCCGGCACCGGTCTGGTCGCGATTGGCCTGTTGGTGATCGGCGCGGTCTTCGGATGGCTCTATATCCGCCATGCGCGGCATACGACCGACCCGATCCTCGACCCGACGCTGATGCGGGTGCCGACCTTTCGCCTGTCGGTGATCGGCGGTTCGCTGACCCGGATCACGCAGGGGGCGCAGCCCTTTCTGCTGCCGCTGATGTTCCAGCTCGGCTTCGGCCTCAGTGCCGCCAAGACGGGCACGATCACCATGGCGGGTGCGGTCGGTGCGCTGGCGATGAAGGCGCTCGCGCCGCGCGTCCTGCGCCGCTGGGGCTTTCGCCGCAGCCTGATCGTGTCGGGTCTGGCAAGCAGTGCGGGCTATGCGACCTGCGCCTTCTTCCGCCCCGACTGGTCGATCCCGCTCATCACCTTCATCCTGGCGCTGTCGGGCTTCTTCACCTCGTTCCAGTTCACGGGCTTCAACGCGATCGCCTATGCCGATGTGGACAAGGACCGGATGAGTGCCGCGACCAGCTTCTATGCGACCTTCCAGCAACTGACCCTGTCGTTGGGCATTTGCACCGCCGCGACCGTGCTGGAGCTGGGTTCGCTGGTCGAGGGGAAGGGCGGGCCGACGCTGAACAGCTTCTCGGCGGCGTTCATCGTGGTGGCGATCATCTCGGCCTCGGCGGTCATCTGGAACCGGCGCTTCGCCCCCGATGCGGGCGCGGCGATGAGCGGGCATCATGGACATGGGGATAGCGATGAATGACGGATTTTTAATGTCATTCCCGTTCAGCAACGATCCAGCATAGAAATCGTTACCGGCGTTCATCCCATATAGGAGAAGGCCGGTGGCAGCGCAGACGGTAATCGTGACGGGAGCCGAGTCCGGGATCGGCGCGGCCTGTGCCGAGGCGTTCGGCGCGACCGGGGCCAGGGTCGCGATCCTGTTCCACAGCGATCAGGGCGCCGCCGATATTTCCGCCGAGGCGGTGCGCAAGGCAGGCGGCGAGGCGATGACGGTGCAGGTCGGCGTCGATGACGAAGCCTCGGTCGACCAAGCCTTTGCCACCGTCGAGAAGGAATGGGGCGCAGCCGACGTGCTGGTCAATTCCGCCGGGGTCAACATGACGGGCGTTGCCGTCCGCGACATGACGCTGGTGCATTGGCAGCGGATGATCGACACCGACCTGACCGGTGCCTTCCTGACCTCGCGCCGCTTCCTGACCGGGCGGGGCGAGGCGAAGGGCGATGCGACGATCCTTCAGATATCGTCGATCCACGCCTATGCGGTGCGCGCGGGCGGTGCGGATTATTGCGCGGCCAAGGGCGGGCTGACCACGCTGGTCGAGACGCTGGCCATCGAGGAGGCACCGCGCGGGGTCCGGGTGAACGCGATCGAGCCGGGCATGATCCTGACCCCGATGAACGCCAAGGCGCAGGCCGATCCGGCCTATCGCGCCAGCCTGGAGAAGAACATCCCGATGGGCCGCGCGGGCAAGGCGTCGGAAGTCGCGGACCTCGCCGTCTTCCTCGCCTCCGACAAGGCACGCTACATCACCGGCGCGCGGATCGTCATCGACGGCGGTCTGTCGCTGATGCAGGCGCTCGGCGCATGACGGGGGCCGATGTGAACAGCTCGGTCGCCGATCCGCATCGCAAGGACCAGGTGGCCGATGCGCCGCTCGACCTCGACTTCAACGTCAAGCGGATCGAGGAGGTGACGCTCGACGGCCCGCCGGAGCTGATGGCCCGCGATCTGATGAGCCCCTATGTCTGGCGCGAGGCCGATGGCCGCTGGGGCATGATGGTCCGCGCCGTCGTGCCGCAGGGCGAGACGTTGACCGATACCGGCGTGATCTGGGCCGGGTGGAGCGAGGACGGGCGGCATTTCACGATGCTCGACACGCCGTCCATCGCACCGGGGCCGGGTGAGCATGATGCGGGCGGGGTCGAGGATCCGACGGTCGTACGCACCGACGATGGCTATATCGTCTATTATTCCGGCGTGCTGGCCGATCACGCGCATGGCGAGCTGTCCTATGCCGCCGGGCCGTCGATCGACCGGCTGGAGAAGAGCGGCGTCGCGCTCGCCTCCTCCAAGTCGGAGGGCAATACCAAGGAGGCGACGGTCGACCGGACGGCGGACGGGCGCTGGCGGCTGTTCTACGAATATGCCGCGGACGAGGCATCGCGCATCGGCCTGGCCATCGGCGAGGATGTGGCGGGGCCATGGACCGAGCAGCCCACGCCCTTCATGCCGCGCGAGAAGAGCTGGGACGACTGGCATCTGTCGACCGGCCCGCTGCTGACCGACGATAAGAGCTGCCCGGTGATGTTCTATAACGGCGCGACCCGCGATGCGCGCTGGCGGATCGGCTGGGTCGCCTTCGACGAGCATTATACCCGCGTCGTCGCGCGCGGGATCGAACCGCTGATCCTGCCGCCGCCCGCCGATGATCGCGGCGCGACCGACATCGCCTTCGCCGCCTCGGTCGTGGTCGCGGAGGATGGCATCTGGCTCTATTATTCGCTGGAGGACCGGCGACTGTCGCGAGCGCTGATCCGACGCAGCTGAGCCGCCCCGTAAATATCCTTGCGCAGGAAAGTCCGTCGATGCTCGGAGATACCGAAGCCCCCGCCGTCCCGAGCATCCACGCCGCGATCGCCCCGGCCCCGGCGCTGCGTCCCGACCGGCCCTATGCCCGTGACGAGCTGCTGCACGAGCTGTTCGACGCGACCTGCCGGACGCGCGGCGGGACGACCGCACTGAAGCTGATTGGCGCGGACGAGGAATTCGGCCGCTCGACCGAATGGACCTATGACATGCTGGCGCAGCGCAGCCTGTCGCTGGCGCATCGCTTGCGGGCGCAGGGCGTGGGGAAGGGCGACCGGGTCGTGCTGTGCCTGCCGCGCGGGCTGGACCAGTATATGGCGATCCTGGGCGTGCTGCGTTCGGGCGCGGCCTATGTGCCCGTGGACTGGGGTTATCCGCAGGACCGCATCGCCTTCATCATAGAGGATAGCGGCGCCGCGCTGACCATCACCACCGGCGCACGGGCGGCGGAGATACCGGGCGCGACGCTGGCGCTGGATGCCGAGCTGGGCGACCTGGCCGCCGAGCCGCCGGTGCCGATGGGGCGCGAGGTGACGGGATCGGACCGCCACGATCTGGCCTATATCATCTATACCTCGGGCACGACCGGGCGGCCCAAGGGGGTGATGATCACCCATGCCAATGCCTGTCACCTGGTCCGCTCCGAAAGCGCGATCCTGGCGCTGGAGCCCGACGACATCGTGTTCGGCGGGTTCAGCCTGGCCTTCGACATGTCGGTCGAGACGATGTGGAGCGCGTTCTTCGTCGGCGCCAAGCTGCTCGTCGCGACCGAGCCGCTGGCCGCGAGCGGCCCCGACGTCGCCGTCACGCTGGCGGCGGAAAAGACGACGATCTGGCATGTCGTTCCCTCGTTGATCGCGCTGGTCGAGCATCCGGTGCCGACGCTTCGCCTGATCAACATGGGCGGTGAGGCGTGCCCCGCCGACCTGCCGCGCCGTCTGGCACGGCCCGGCCTGCGGTTGCTCAACACCTATGGCCCGACCGAAACCTCGGTGACGGCGACCTGGACCGAGGTGCAGCCGGGCAAGCGCATCACCATCGGCAAGCCGCTGCCCGGCTACACCGCCTGGATCGTCGATGAGGCGTTGCAGCCGGTCGAGGCAGGGCAGGAGGGTGAACTGGTCATCGGCGGCCCCGGCGTCGGCGTCGGTTACGTCAACCGCCCAGACCTGACGGCCGAGAAGTTCACCATGACCCCGTTCGACACCGTGTCGGGCGCGCCGGAGCGTATCTATCGCTCCGGCGACCTGGTTCGGCTCGACGCGGCGGGGGATATCGATTTCGTCGGGCGCATCGACACCCAGGTGAAGATTCGCGGCTTCCGCGTCGAGCTGGCCGAGATCGAGGCAGTGATCGGCGAGGCGCCGGGCGTCGCGCAGGCCGTCGTCCACCTGTTCACCGACGCCGATGGTTCGGAGTTTCTGGCTGCCTTCCTGGTGGCGCGCAGCGGCGAGACGATCGACATCGCCGACATCAAGGCACGGGTCACCGAACGCCTGCCCAATTATATGAGGCCCGCCGCCTATCAGGTGATGGCGGCGCTGCCGACCTTGCCCGCCTCAGGCAAAGTCGATCGCAAGGCGCTGGTAAAGCCGGAAATTACCGTCGACACCGGCCGCACGCTCGAAGCGCCCGCCACACCGATGGAGGAAAAGCTCCACGCCATCTGGGCCGAAGCCTTCGCGCCGCAGCCGGTGTCCGTCACCGACGATCTGTTCGAGGATCTGGGCGGTCACTCGCTAAAGGCCGCGCGCCTCGTCTCGGCGGCGCGCAAGGTCGCGGGGCTCGAGGGGTTGTCGCTGGAGGACCTTTATGCCGCGCCGACCATCCGGGCGTTGGCGACCCGGATCGGCGGCGCGGCGGCGGTCGCGGTTCAGACCGAAGAAAGCTTCCACCGCGTGCCCGAATGGAAGCGCTGGCTCTGTGTCGCGGCACAGACGGTCGCGCTGCTGCCCGTCTATACCATTGCCGGGCTGCAATGGTTCTTCCCCTATGTGGCCTATACCCATCTGGCCGGGCGGATGCCGCGCATCGACGCGCTGATCCTGAGTGCGCTGTTCTTCACCATCGTGCCGGTCACCTCGATGCTGTTCTCGATCGCCGCCAAGTGGCTGATCGCCGGGCGGTTCAAGGCGGGGGACTATCCGCTGTGGGGCGGCACCTATTTCCGCTGGTGGCTGGTGCGGCGGATCATCGCGGTGACGGCGACGCCCTATTTGGCGGGTACGCCGATGATCCGGGGCTATTACCGGATGCTGGGCGCGAAGATCGGCAAGCGCGCCTATATCGGCAATGGCGTCATCGACACCGCCGACCTGTTCGCCTGCGGCGACGATGCCATTGTCAGCGATCAGGCGGTGATGGCGACCAGCTCGGTCGAGCGCGGTCTGCTGCGGTTGGGCACGGTGACGCTGGGCGATCGCGCCTTTGTCGGCGGACAGTCGGTGGTCGGCCGTAATTCGGCGCTGGAGGATGACGTGATCCTCGACGACATGGCCGCGCTTCCCGCCGAGACGGTGATCCCCGCGCGGCAACGCTGGACCGGTTCGCCCGCCGCCTTCGACCGGATGGTCGAGCCGGGCGAGGTCGTCACGACGGGCAAGCAGGCCGGGCCGTCGCTGGCGATCTTCATCGGCGCGCTGCTGCTGCCGATCATCGCCATCCTGCCGATCGCGCCGGGCCTGATCGCGCTGATCGAGCTGGATTGGGCGACGACCGGTTACGGGTATATGCTCGTCTCGCCGCTGCTCGCCGCGACCTATATCGTCATGATGTGCGTGCTGACGGTGCTCGCCAAGCGGCTGATCCTGGGCCGGGTGAAGGCGGGGGTCTATCGCCTCGATAGCTGGTTCTATGTCCGCTACTGGATGGTCCGACAGATCAACGACCTGGCGCTGCGGCTGCTCCACCCGATCTTCGCCACGCTCTATGTCATCCCCTGGTACCGGGCGCTGGGCGTGAAGGTCGGGCGGCGGGCGGAGATTTCGACCGCCAGCGCCATCGTCCCCGATCTGGTCGAGATCGGACCGGAGAGTTTCATCGCGGACTCGGTCATCTTCGGGGCGGCCAAGATCGGCCATGGCACCATCGAACTGGCGCATACGAAGATCGGCCGTCGCAGCTTCATCGGCAATTCCGCGCTGCTGCCCACCGGTGCGCAGATCGGTGACGAGGTGCTGATCGGCGTCCTCTCCAAGCCGCCCGAGGACCCCAGCCTCGCGACCGAGGCGGGCAGCACCTGGTTCGGATCGCCCGCCATCAAGCTGCCGGTGCGGCAGGTGGCGACGATGTTCGACGAGGGGGCACGTTTCAATCCGTCGCGCGGCCTGATCGCGACACGCCTGTCGATCGAGGCGATCCGCACCACCCTGTCGCTCACCGCCTTTCTGGTGTTCTTCAGCGCGCTCTTGTCGGTGGTCGGCGATCTCGACGATCTGGAGCGCGGCGGGCTGGTCATCATCTCGGCCTTCCCGTTCCTCTATGTCGGCTTCTGCCTGGCGTGCGGTGCGTTCGTGCTGGCGCTGAAGTGGCTGGTGGTCGGGCGCTATCGGGCACGGACGGCGCCCTTGTGGAGCACCTTCGTCTGGCGCACCGAGCTGGTCACCGCGACCTATGAGAATCTCGCGGTCGCCAACTTGCTGGAGCCGTTGCGGGGCACGACCTGGATCGGCCTCTATCTCCGGCTGATGGGCGCCAAGGTCGGCAAGCGCTGCTATATCGACACCACCGACCTGACCGAACATGACCTCGTCACGATCGGCGACGATGTCGCGCTGAACGATTATGCCGGGCTCCAGACCCATCTGTTCGAGGACCGGGTGATGAAGGTCGGTGCGATCAAGGTCGGCGACCGTGCCACCATCGGCTCACTGGCGATCGTGCTGTACGATGCCGAAGTGGGTGCGGATGCGCAGTTGGGCGACCTGTCGGTTGTCATGAAGGGCGAGACGCTGCCCGATGGTACCAATTGGGAGGGCAGCCCGGCCCGGATCGTCACCGAACCATGATCCCGCTGCGCCATGACGGGCCGCTCGACCGGCTGGAGTGGGATGGCCAAGCCCCCGTCATCTGGCGCACGGCCGATCCGGGGCGGGGGAAGCGCGCGCCGCTGGTCGAAGCGTTGCTTTCTCGGCTGGCGGGCGGACCGGTCCGGCTGGCGCGGAGTGCGACCGGGCAGCCGCAGGTCGCGGCTCCGCAAGGCTGGTATATCGGCCTTGCCGGACGGGGGGAGGCCTGCCTGATCGCGGCGGCGCGACAGCCGATAGCGGTGGATCGGGAAATCATCGACGGTGCCCCGCCGCTCTGGGACATGCTGACCCTGACGGAAGTACGTGCTGTGCGTGACGCGCCCGATCCGTCGCGCCAATGGCTGCGCCGGTGGACGATCAAGGAGGCCTATGCCAAGCTGATCGGCGACCCCCGGCATATCGCCGCCGAGACGATCGAGACGCGACTGATCGACGATCGGCAGGCGACCGCGCACCGGCAGGGAGAGCGAGACGCGCATTGCTGGACCCGCGATGACGGCGGGGCGATCGAGACGGTGGCGCTATGGGCATGAGGGACGTCGTCGTCCGCCCCTATGCGCAGACCGACCGCGACGACGTTCTGGCGATCTTCGACGCCAACCGCGCCGACTATTTCGGGGCAGGGGACCGCGACTGGCTGATCGAGACGCTGGACGAGCCCGATGGCCCCGCCTTTGTCGTTGCGATTGACGGACGCGCGGCGGCGTTCGGCGGTTATGAGGTTTGGGAGCATTACAACAAGGCGCTGCTCTATTGGGGCATGGCGGCGCCAGCCTGGCATGGCGGCGGCCTGGGGCGGCTGTTGCTGCTGGCGCGGTTGCACCATGTCGCGGTCCATGCGCGGCCGGTGACGCGCTATGTCACGGTCGACACCTCGCCCCGGGTGGCGCCCTTCTTCCTGCGCTGCGGCTTCGAGCAGACCGCCGTCTGGCCCGAAGGTTATCGCTCCGGCATGACCATGCACGAGTTGCGGTTCGACTTGGCGAAGGTGTCGGCGGACGAACTGGCCGCCCGCCGCGACGACGCGCTGGCGACGGTCGTTCGCACCCTGTCTTCACCCAACCGGGAAGATGGCAGGCCTTAGGGCCGACCGAGCGCATTGCGACGAGCGATTCGCTCGCTGCGCCGTCTGCATCGATAAGGAGCAGAAGGATCCGCAACGCCGCCGGAGCCTACCTTATCCATTCCCCTACGTTATCCGCCATTGTTGCGGAGTCGAAACAGGAAACTTTACAAACCTTTGTAATTCATCCGTTTTCGGAGTTGACAGGCCGGTGGCACCATGAAAACCGTGTCACCGATAAGTCAATGTTATTAATCGGAATTAAGGGGAATAGCGTGGGGGTGGGCGTTTCTCGCGTATCGCTGTTGGCGATCGCGTCCTTTTGCCTGGGTCAGGCGGGCTCGGCGTCCGCGCAGAGCCAGTATGTGCCGCCTGCACCGATCGGCGGCTATGTGATGGCCAATGGCCAGCGAACGGCGGACTATAACGCGGCGCTGGCGTCGTGGCGGCAGGACAAGCAATTCTCGGTCGATTACACCAAGGGCTATCTGGGCCTGGAATATGCCTATGTCCTGGGCCTGTCGGGCAAGGGACAGACGATCGGGATCAACGATGCGGGCGTGGTGATGAGCCATCCGTCCTTTGCGGGATCGGGCAAGATTGCGGGGCTGCGCACGCCGGTTCCCGCGGCCTATGGCAATGACGGCATGGTCAATCCGCGACGGCCCTGGGAAATCCATGGTACCCATGTCGCGGGCACGGCGGCGGGCGACCGGCTGGCGAACGGGGTGATGTTCGGCAACGCGTTCGGCGCGAACATCCTGTCGGCGACGACCAATTTCGCGGCGGGCGATTTCCTGTGGTGGCGCGACCAGATCCTCGACAACGTCATGGTCGCCACCGCGCAGGAGAATATCCCGGCGCTCGCCAATACCGGGCGGGTTCGGATCATCAACAACAGCTGGGGCTCGACCTCGACCCAGCCCTATACGCTGACCCCGTCCCAGGCGCGCGGTGCGTTTCAGCAGACGCTGAACGGCCTCTATGATCCGGTCCTGAAGAATGACGTGCTGGTCGTCTTCTCGGCGGGCAATGGCGGCGGCGTCCATGCCAGTGTCGATGCGGTCACGCCGCTCAATGACCTGCGGCTGCGTTCCAACTGGTTGTCGGTCACCAACTATCTGGCGAACGGCACCGCCGCGTCCAGCACCAGCCTGTGCGGCCAGACCGCGACCTGGTGCGTGTCGGGGCCAGGCAGTTCGGTCGTGTCCGCGGCGCAGACCTATCTGGTCGACGGCACCGCGATCCGCGCGAAATACACCCGCGCCATGTATCCGACCATCTATGCCGCGACGACGCTGGCCCAGTTGCAGACGGCGGCGGTCAATGCGTGGCTGGGCGTGCTGACCGACTATATCGTCCGGCGCGATATCGCCCAGACACTCGGCCGCCCCTTCGACGAGGAGGCCGAGCGGACCAAGGCGGCACAGCAGGCGGTCGGCATCTCGCTGGCTTATGGCGCGCGGTTCATGACGCCCGATCCCGATGGCTATACCAGCCGTCTGGCGCAGATCCTGACCATTCCCGGCAACGTCACGTTGCTGGGTCGTGACTTTTCCACCTCGGTGCTGACCCAGGCCAATACGCTGATCACCGCCGAACTTCAAAAATACATCACCTTCACCGGGCCGGGCTATGCCGCGCTGACCGGCACGTCGATGGCGGCGCCCAATGTCTCGGGCTTCGCCGCGCTGCTGATGGAGTATTTCCCCGAATATAAGACCGGGCTGATCTCCGACATCCTCGTGTCCAGTTCCAGGGACCTCGACACGCCGGGCGTCGACCTGCGCTCGGGCTGGGGCGCGCCGCAGATGGCGGTGGCGCTGCGCGGGCCGACCGCACTGCGCGACACGCGCGAAGTCACGGTCGCATCGGGCGCGACCGACATCTGGAGCAACCCGATCACCGACGCGCGCGACCGTTATTCGGCCGAAGTGCTGGCGGGCTTCCCCAACGATATCGGCGGTCTGGTCAAGCGCGGCGGCGGCGAGCTGATCCTGACCGCCGCCAACAGCTATAGCGGCCCGACCCGTGTCGAGCAGGGGCAGCTGACCGTGGATGGCAGCCTGACCCGATCGGCGGTGACGGCGGTGTCGGGTGGCATCGTCGCAGGCAATGGCAGCGTCGCATCGCTGAGCGCCGGGTCGGGCGGCATCGTCTCGCCGGGCAGCACCGGCGCGTTCGGGACGCTGACCGTGGCAGGCACCGCCAGCCTGGGATCGGGCAGCCAGTTCGTCGCGGATATCGGCCCCGCCGGCACTTCCGACCAACTGGCGGCGCGCAGCATCGTGCTGGGCGGCGGCAACCTGACCCTGCGCCCCGTCAACTATGTGCCGCGCTATGGCGACAGCTATACGCTCCTCACCGCGTCGAACGGCATTACCGGCAGCTTCGGCAGCGCTACCGCCTTCAGCGCGATCCTCTATCCCGAACTCAGCTATGGCGCGGGAAGGGTGACGGCGGCGGTGGGCGCACGGCCCTATGCCAGTGTCGTCGCGGCGACGCCGGTGCAGACCGCCTATGCGCGTCTGCTCGACGCCAACCGCTCCGCCTATGCGAGCTTGCGCGGGACCTACGACCTGCTCGACCTGCAAGATGTCGGGACGATCCGCGGCAGCCTGGAGGCGATCGCGCCGCGCAGCGAGACGACCCGCCGGGCGATCGGCACCACCGCGACCGACAATATCGCGCGCTTCTATCGCGATCGCCTGACCGCGATGACGCCGGACGGCTTTGCGGGCGGCACGGTCGCGATGATCGGCAAGCCGCTGGA
>Ga0308159_1002861_pt1 | contig 18819 bp, 15 predicted proteins | sample PhyCR1_FD_201040 | JGI IMG/M metagenome (GOLD analysis project Ga0308159, IMG submission 201040) | Phyllosphere microbial communities from UC Gill Tract Community Farm, Albany, California, United States - DLSLC.R1 | ecosystem: Host-associated > Plants > Phyllosphere > Unclassified | place: USA... | reverse complement strand
GGGTCTAGTCGGAATCTACGAAGCTATGCTCAGAGATTTTGTCGTTCACGGCGTCCCAGAAAATGTCGGCAGCAGAGAGCATGTCGAGGCTCGGTTCTCCGGGCTGACCGACGAGCAGAAGGAGACGTTGATCGACTTTTTCGCCGATCAGCCGGAATGGCGTGAACGATCCCACGACCGGGCGGCTCAAGATCTTCGAACGGCGGGTGTCGCTGAAACTGACGACAATCTCGACATCGCCCGGAAGGTCAATCTAGAAGGAAGGCTGGCGGCCGCGCTGGAGTATCGGCGTCGTCTAGTCGATCCGGCGACTATGTGGGCGGCCATGACCGACGATCGTATCCCGGCTGCGCCGATGCCTTTCGCCGCTGTTGCTGCCGCGCCAGTGACCGTTCCTGCTCCGCTTCCACCGCGCGAGCCGGAGGTGGCCGAGCCGTGGGCATCGATGACGCCAACCCAGGCCGCGGAGCGGTTCATCGCCGACAATCCCAAGATCGTCGGTGATGCGAGACGCAAGGCACGTTGGACGGAGAAGACCCGAACCCAGTTCCTGTCGGCGGCACGTCTGCTCGAGAAGAGCTATGGTGCCCTCCCGATACGCCTCGTGGGACGCGAGGACGTCGTCAGGCTCAACGAGCACTTCTCACGTCTGCCCGTCAGTCACCACAAGTCGCGGCGCCACGACGCGATGTCGCTCGAGGAAATTTGCCGCGAGGCGGAGGCGGAGGTCAAGGCCGGCACGCGCGACGAGAGGACGATCGGGCTCCAGTCGACCAGCACGAACCGCCACTTCCTCTTCCTGAAGGAATTGGTGGCATGGTTCGGAAAGCAGGTCGACGGTGTCGCCACCATCGACTGGTCGGACTTCCTTTATGAGGATGATCGCGATGCACGCGATCAGCGCGACGCGTACACCGAGGAGGAAGGTCGGCAACTGTTTCGTCTACCGATCTGGATGGGGTCGCGATCGCTCGGGCGTCGGCTCGAGCAGGGGACTGAAATTTGGCACGACGCGGGCTTTTGGGTGCTGCCCATTGCCTGGTACACCGGCTGCCGGCGCGAGGAAATCTGCCAGCTGACGCTCGATGACATCGGTGAAGAGAACGGGATCTGGTTCTTTACGATCACCGACGAGAACGGTGGGCGAGTCAAGAATAGGGCGGCGGTTCGACTGGTGCCATTCGCTGACGAACTGATACGGCTCGGGCTACCGGATTACGTTAAGGCGCTGCGTGCCGCAGGCGAGACGATGCTGTTTCCGGAGCTTCGGACTGCGTCGGGCAAGCGGAGCTATGGGGACGTCTATTACAAGAACTGGTGGATGAAGATCGCCAGGAAGCTGGACTTCATCGAACCGGGTCAGGCCATCCACTCGTTCCGGCACACGGTCACGACGGAGCTGAAGCATCGCGAGGTCTTCCTCGAAACCCGTGCTGACCTCGTCGGCCATACCATGAGCGGGGAAACTGCAGGTCGTTACTCGAAGGCGGCGCGATTGACCCGCCTGAAGGAGGCGGTGGACCAGATCCCCAAGGTTACCGACCGCCTCCGACCGCTGCCGACGCGCCTTTTGCCTAGCTCCAGCCGCCAGCCTCGCCCGGTGCGATTAAAGGCTGGTGAATGACATGCGTCGTCAGGGTGGTATTCGGTGAGAAACGGCCGACTCTGAAACTTTGCTGCTGTTCGCCTGCGGCATGTCGAACGGCGCCTCTTGTCAGAAGCCGACGTTCGACGTTTGCACGACCGGCCTCTAGGAACGTCAGAAGTTGGTGGGAAGCCGCCTGACCGCTTCCGAGCGGAGATCGGCGTAAGCGGACGCCTGTTCAGGCGACGGGGCGGAGCTCTGAACGCCCCTCCTTTGAGGAGGAAACGACTTGTCCCCTTTTGAGCGCATGAGCAGCCCCCACCGGGTGGTCCAGGTAGATAATTAGTGCATTGTCGTCTCCGCCGCTTCTGGTGCGGGTGTACCCCGGCCGCTGGAACACGCCGACAAGCTCCATCATCTACACGTCCGAGCACTACTCGACCGCCATGCTGGAGAAGCTCGTCCACGCCAACAGCGTGCTGCCACCAAACCAGCACTACATCCGCATTTCCATCCCGAACGGCACCAGCTACGAGGTCTTCCAGCCCGCCGCGCATCCGGGATGGGATGGCAAGGACGAGAGCATCTGCAAGGCTTTCGGAGCCGGTTGGTATGAGGAGCAGCGGACCGCGATCCTGCTAGTGCCATCGATTCCGGCGCGGCTTGAGCGAAACATCCTAATTAACCCAGAGCATCCTGGCGCAGCGCCGATCGCCTACGATCTCCCAAGCCCGGTGTGGTGGGACGAACGACTTTATGGATGAGAAGGCGGCTTCGCGGCGTCGCCCGTGCACGAGCCAACTAGCGCACTTCGAAGCGGTACCTCCTGAGACAAGCGACCTCTGGACTAAGTCGCCAATCAGCCAAACAATCCTAGTATGAGGATCGTTCACGCGGCCTCGGCAGCAGAGTGATTTGCAACGAGATCAATTAGCCATTCGGTCAATCTAACGGAAGACTCGCCCTTGGCGCATCTGTCTCTCAGCATGCTAAAAACTGCACGTTTCAAAAATGCGCTGTCCGCTAGACCCTCTTGAATCGTTATGTTGACGTAGTTTGACAGGGCAGCCACGGCTTCTGGGGTATCAGTCACTGCTGTTCCGGATCGAACGCACCACTTTGCGAAGTGAGCCACCCAGTCCCTGAACTCGGGATTCAGGTGAGAGGCGATGTAGCGCTCCCGAATGCTGAACACATCGTCCCAGGTGGTCGCGGCATCGGCATCGTCACCCTCAATGTCGACGATCCACTGCGGGCATCTGACGAGGTTCACCATTTGCCCTTCGAACGGCAGGCTGTCCTTCAGTGAGATTTGAAACGAAGGGCCGTTGTACGGATCGCTGCACCGCCGTCTAAGCCCTGCAGCGTCGAATATGATATCCGCTATGTGCTTGAACGAGGAGTTACACCGGCCACCCATGGGCGACAGATTTTTTAGATTTGATCCCGCGAATGGGTATATGGCGATCGGCAAATAATGATCGAGATCTTCGCAAGGCATCGAAGGTGCATCAAGGCGTTCAATCCCGCAAAAGGGACAAACCCGGTACTTCAGACTGTCGTAAGCCTTCTTGTAGTGCTCATCCCGAAGGCCGAGCGGAGTAAGCAGTTTGAAGGCGAAGCGAAACAGTTCTTTTGCTGGTTCGTGTATCGCCTCTGGAAGGTCGTCGAGGCGGACGCAGGCCGTATGCCCATCATAGAGCGCGGGAATGGCGTTCTGTAAGCCAACAGCGGCTCTGATTGCTGCCCTGCTTTCAAGAGACAGTCCCTCGTAAGCTGCAAAGAATGTGGTTAGTCGGTCGCGCAGGCCAGTTCTAGTCGAAAGGGCCGTCCTTCGCTGTTCCGGGATGCAATCCGGCCACGCCGCTACCTGCTGGTCAGCACTAATCCGATCCATTCCCTCCAGAAGAATCGTAAGGAGCGTATCATGTAACCAATTGTCTTCATAGGCGTTCGCTGCATAGCAAAACAGCATTTTCTAGAGCGCCTTCGACTTGAGCTGCCGCAGGTGATCGGCGAGAAACGATTTCTCTACGGAGGAACCCAAGCGATCCATCGCTTCCGACACTTCATCGACGTCAGTTGATTTCATCAGCCCTTCAATATCGTCGCGCGCAATCTGCGACAACGGCGGCCTTATCTCAAAACAATGCTCCAGAATTCGGTCGAAGTGTGCGGCGTAGGTCTCGATTTCCGGATTGCTGACCTCAATCGCGCTACCGTGCCGTTTGAATATCAGCACTTGCTCGCGCGAGATATCGGCTGGCACGAACGGAGCATGCGACGTGAGCAGCACGTCCTGTTCGCCACGGTCGACATGGAGATTGAGTAGTCGTTTCACGAACTGAACGCGCCATTGCGGGTTGAAGTGGGATTCTGGCTCGTCGAGTAGAAACAGCGCATTTTGACCGGTAATCATTGAAAACAGGCCAAGAATTAGCGATTGTTGATGCTCTCCGTCAGATAATGCGACATAGTCGACCGGTGTTCGGTCGGCTTTGTCAGACGACGGATGAAACCGCACCTCTTCAAATGCGAAGACCATATCCTCTTGCTGAGGCTCTGGCAGGCGGGTGGCAAATCGCCGTTCGCGAACGGCCTTGCGCATCCGCTCCCGGGCCGCTTTCGGGATCACAAGATCGTTGAGCAAGGCGAATTTGTGCAACGATCGATAGAGTTCGAGCGCGCTGTCGAAAAAGTGCGACAAGGCCTGCCGTGTCGCATCGTCGACGAAGTAGTCGAACGTATACGTCTCAGTTTTCTCGTCGATACGCCAGCAGGTCGCTGAGCGCTTCAGTTTTCTCAATATGTCTTCGAGTTCGTCTGTAAGTTGTATACCTTTTCGACCTTTAGACCTTTTTGCCGAAGCAGGGGCCTTCGGCGCTGCGGAGTGCGCCAGCCGTATGATACACCTGCACGATGCGAGGTCATCAAGCCGGGCGTGTTGAAGAATGTCCTTACGAACTTCGGCGGTTGCCATCGTCATGTTAGCAAACAGCACTTCGAGGTTTGTGCCGTAGTCGATTAGCAAAGCGCGGTTGTCAGGCGGTGCCTTGGCTGACGCTGATCGCGCCAGTGCTGCTGTCGCGACGGAGTTGGCATATCCCGCTCGACTGACCATGAAGGGCAGGCTCATGGTCTCATTGTCGCCAGACGTGTAACCGATGATGAGTGAGGGCAGATGTCTCCCAAACTCGGGGGTGCCCGGCTTAGTCGGAACCCACGCGTCATCTTTCTGTATATGCAGTTCGATAGGCCCGACAGACCTGCCCTTGTGGACTCGCGATAACTTTACTAAGGCGTAGGAGTCGCGCCTATCTGGCTTGATCAGGTATTCCAGCTCAAATGTCGCATCCGAGTTCGCGGAATCTCGTTCTGCGTCTGGCGCGTGCGCGTGCCACGCTGCTTGAAAGATTTCAGCAACAAGCTGAAGAAACTGTGATTTACCCGAGCCATTAGGCCCTAGCAAGCAGAGCGGCTCTAGCCGCTCATTGTTCGTTTCCGTCTCTGCACGGCCCAGCCAGATGTCGGCTCCGTCCAGCAGGCCGCCACAAGTTGAAGCGCGAGTGACTTGGAGGCGTCGAAGCCTCATGTGGGAATCCGCTGGATAGTTATCACCTCTGCGTCGGTGTCGAACCGCTGCTGCAACAGGGGGGTGGGGCCGGATAGCAGCTCAAACAGGGCATCCCGCAAGGTGTCATGGGGCATGGAATTGCGCATCGCAATGGCTTCAAAGGGCAGGCCGACCATCGGCCATTTTTCGCTGTCCTTCAACAGCCGGTCGCGCGGGGGCAGCGTTTTTTCGGTCATTAATGGCGCCTTCGATCTGTTTGGCTTTCGCTCGCGTTTCGCTTTTGGTGCGGTGTCCCGATCGTCCCTGATCCGCTCTAGCTGCACACTCGCGGGTTCGTCGTTCGAATCTTGCGGCACAAGTGTGCCTCGAAAGGCTTTGGCGAGGATGGCGGTATCGAGTCTGGGTAGGAGGCGGGCGGCGGCGGCCTGGTCCGCGGCTATGCGGTCGAGCCAGCCGAAGGCGGACTCGATGCTTCGGACGATATCGGCTTGTTCTTCCAATGACGGCAACGAGATTTGCAAGCTCGCAACGTCGCCGCGACGAACAGATGGAATGGCAGTCGCTACAGAAAGCGGGCCTAGATCGACAGTCTCCATAAAACGTAACAGGTAGGCGGGCAGCACCTTCGATCTGTTAGGCGTGAGAGCCATGCAGTTGTTATCAAGGATCAGGGGCACGGAGGTGATAGCACGTCGGTTCAGCTTCAGTGCTTCCCCGATCTTGGCAAAAACAACCGAACCCGCTGCAACGGGCTTGGCCTTGAGTGTTTTCAAGTCTTCGCGGTCAACATAGTTCGCGGCACTGGCTAGAATGCCTGCGCTGTCCGCAACAGCATGCGAAATATCGCTTACTTTCGCGAATGGAAAGTCGCCGGAACTCTTCCCTTGTCTATCCTTCGGAAATCCATAGCCGGATGAGATATCTACAATGTCGCCGAGTTCGATAAGCTTTACCTTTGGTCGCGATGACCCGAAAGCCGTCAGTTCACCCGAGAAGGCCAAAGCGAGGACGCGTTGTTTGTAGCGCGCGATGAGGGCGGGTATGCGGTCTAGCTCTTTGCGGGCGCGGGCGGTGCGCGCAATTAAGCCATCGACCTTCGCCACAATCCGTCTCTGTTCGGGGAGAGGTGGCACCGGCAATCGAAGCTGCTTTAGCTTGCCGCCTGCAACTCGCTGCCTCGTTGTTCCGCCCGCTTCACTTTGAATGGTTGATCGAGCCACAGGAGAGTTGATGGCGTGCATGAGCCAACGAGGTTCCGCTCCCGCCAACTTGTGATCGGGGCGCCAAACAAACACATCCACGGCAGTTACCGCCTGTTGCCCGACGGCAGGAAAGATGCAGGCCCGGCCTAGTGGGTCTGGCATTCGCGCGATCAGAACATCGCCCTCTTGTAGCTGGGTGCAGTTCAAACGTTCAACGGTCTCTAAATTCATGAACCGTCGTGATTTATTGACGAAGAAGCCATCGCCAATGTCCGCTAGCTGAATCAGCCGAACGGACCCGGAAGGATCTTGATCCTTGCTTTCAACCCAATCGCCGTCAGTTACGACACCGTTTCGGCCAGCAAGCTCCAGAACCGTGGCTTCGGCCCAACCCTGCGGCAACTCGCTCATGCACCCACCCCATCGGCGGCAATGCGCGCCTGCTTAACGTCGTTATAGGTCCGCTTTTCGCCTTTCACCTTCCATTCGGAAAGACCATTGCTGTTGCGGTCCAGCACGACGGCGGCAGCGGCGGAGGGGCTAGAGAAGCTGTAGGGCTTGACGAAAGTGTATCGGCCATCAACGCCGGGTTGCAGCACTCCCTGCTTGACCAAGTTTTCCTTCAAGGCCCCATAGCTCTGCTGGACGTAGCCAGTATCCTTCAACGCCTGCGATCCTTCGAGCACGACAAATTCGTCATCTTCTTCCACCGCCTGCGCCTGCACGCCGGACTTATGGCGAATTTCGAAGGTGATCTCGCCGCTGGTGCGCTGCGCCACCGGGGTGGCCGTCTGCGTCACCGCACGCGGCTGTGGCTTAAGCAGATCAAGGCCAACCACGGGCAGGATAATCTTCAGATTGGCCAGGAACTGTTCCATGTTTGCCTGGTCGGCCTCCGGTAGGCGACGGCGCTGCCCAGCGGGGCTGGTGCCGTTATCGAGGGTAACGCGATTGGCGGCCCGCGCCAGTTCGATCAGCCGGGCTTCGAGGTATTCGACGTGCCCTTTGGACAGATCATCATCGCTGGTGGTGACGGCAATTGCCGTCTCCCAGAACTCGCGCTGCGCGGCGCTCTGCTTGATCCGCTCGCGCACGCTGTTGGCTGACCCGATGTAGGCACGCATACCGCCAACGGCTTCGGCATCTGGGCCGGACAAAATGTAGATCCCCGTCCGATCCAGCTCTGGGCGCGCAGTGAGCGCCGCAAAAGTGGTTCCCGTTGCGACGAAGATGAGGCCCGTCCAGCCGTGGATCGTGGCCTTGCGCAATCCAGTCGGCGTGCCGTCGACAAGGAAAAGCTGGATCGTTCGCCCGAAGGTTGCGGTCTCGCTCATATCTGCGGTTCCCGACGAACGAGATATGGTCCTTCCTTCGACGTGGCCCAAAAGCGAGGCCAGTCGGGTTGGACGGGCTCATGCGCTGAGTGGTCGATATACGACTGCTTCTCTCCGGTTAGCTTGCTCGGCCGTCGATACAGCAAAAATGCTCCGCCAGCGGCGAGCGCCCAGGATGATACCGTCGCCAGTTCGGTCAGGCTCACCAAGTGAAATGAGAGATGGCTTGGGCGGAGATTCCACGTGGGATTGGCGGTGTGAGATGCCCCGACGAGTATCATGAGCCAAAACGCAATGAAGCAGAGGCCGAGCCGTTCGTTGGTTCCCGAGACGGACCATTGAACGCCCTTCGATCCCACAAACGCAGTCTTGTGAAGGCGCCCTTCGAACTCGTCTTCGAGCATATCGATATGATGTTCCCAGTTTTGCTGCCAGAATTTCGAACCTAGCGCCGAGAGGTACCCAGCAAAGGCGGTAACGACGCCTAGTGCCGAAAGCATGATCGGTACCGCCACAGGAACGCCGTTGCTGGTGCTCTTCCAGGTTAGCCCCACGGCCGCGAAAACTGCCGCCTGCAGAAGCCAGAAGTAGTTCGCCCGCTTCCAATAAAGCTCGATTTCAAACTGCCTGATTTGATGAGAACGCGTTAGCGCAGCGGACCGAGCCTTCTCGTTCGAAGCGAGGTTGATCGCGGCTAAGTATATTTCACGGTCACCCATCATGGTTCGATCGCTTCGGGCTCGGCCAGCTCTTCAGAAACGCCCTCTATCTCCTGCAATGCGGCGCGCAAGTGACCGATGATGGCTGCGGCGATGTCATCCGGTTCGGTCAGGCCGTCCTCGCCGGCATCAAATTCATCGCGCAACCAGCTAATATCGAGATTATCGTCGCGCGCTGCGATCTCGGCGCGCGTAAATTTCCGAAATCGGCCTGTCTCACCCTGATCTTTGCGCTTAGCGTTACCTAGCCGATCATCGCCGAAAGCCGCGACAAACGCGTCAAAATCATCTGCCTTAAGCGGGTTAGTTTTGCCGTAGGGTGGGGCGCCCGCACGCATGTCGTAGATCCACACAGCCTCGGTTGCATCCTTTGCAGGTGCTTCCTCATCTGCACGGGTGAGGAATAAGACGTTAGTCTTCACACCTTGTGCGTAGAAGATGCCGGTCGGGAGTCGCAGAAGGGTGTGAACGTTGCACCAGCTCATCAAACGTTGGCGCAGTATTTTGCCCCTACCTTCGTCGAACAGGACGTTATCGGGCACCACCACCGCGGCGCGCCCGCCGAGCTTGAGCGCACGGACGACATGCTCGACGAAGGGCAGCTGATAGGAGGAGACGCGATCGGTGATCGTCAGGTCGTCGCGGGTCGGTGGGCCGCCGGCCGGGCCGAAGGGCGGGTTGGTGAGGATCAGGTCGGCGTTCTTGTAGGCGCTCCGCGAGCCGCTAGGGCTCAGTGTATCGGCAAGGTCGAGGTGGTCCGGATCGATCTTGTGGAGATGAAGGTTCATCAGCAGCAGGCGGAACGTGTCGGGCACGTTCTCCAGCCCGCGAAGCGCCTCGCTCAGCTGGTACTTCTGCTGCTTGGGACTGAGCTCAAAGTAGTCGTCGGACGCGTCGCGCATGAAGCGGTCGGCGGCGATCAGGAAACCGCCCGTTCCTGCGGCCGGGTCCTGGATGACCTCGCCGGGCTGCGGCTGCATCAGTCGGACCATGACGTCGATCAGCACGCGGGGCGTGAAATACTGGCCAGCCCCGCGCTTGGTCTCCTCCGCCATCTTCTGGAGGAGGCCCTCATAGGCATCGCCGAAGGCATCGCGCTCGGCCGAGAACCAGTGGAGGCCGTCGATGGCGTCGATCAGGCGGCGGAGGTTGGCGGGCTCACGAACGATGGTGGACGCGTTCTGAAAGATGGCGACCACTGAACGGTCCGAAACCTTGGCGACGTCGCCGAGATCAATCAGCGCGCGCTTGTAGACGTTGAGCACCTCGGCCTCGTTGGCGTCCTTGAGCGCGCCCCAGCGATAAGCCTCGGGGATGCGGCTCTCGTCCTTTTGTTCGGATGCCATCTTAAGGAAGAGCAGGTAGGTGAGCTCCGTCACATACTGCTGATAGGTGACGCCATCCTTGCGGAGCAGCGCACAGAGGCGCCAGAGGCGGTTCACGAGTTCGGCGGACGGGTTCACGGGTCTTCCTCGGTGTTCAGGCGGCTTTGGGGCTATCCCAGATGGCCGCGTTCAAGTCCATCAGCACGTCGCCCAGGCGATGGTCGAACTCGCGGTCGACCACCTCGAAGCCGCCGTTCTGGGCGAACAATGGATCGCTCAGCATCGCCGGGTCGCCGACCGGCTGCTCCTTCAGAGCACGGCCGATGCGAGTGAGCCAGCGCTTCTGGTTCGGCGTCCAGGTGCGGGCGGCGAGGATGCGGTCGACACCGTTTTGGACGCGCGTCTCATAGGCCACGAGCGGGTCGCCCAAAGCGGCCTGCCGGACGAAGCCGATGATGTGCGCGGCGATATCGGCGTTGCGGACGCGCCCGTAGTAGGACCGCTCGCGCAGGGATCCGTAGAGCAGCAGGAACCGCGGGGGCGGGTCGCCCGCGCCCAGCCCCAGGGCAGGCCTATCTATCGCATAACGGCGATCGAGCGCGGGCAGGTGGTCTGGGTCGGTGAGGGTGCGGAGGGGCATCAGGAGGGGATTCCGGTGGGGTTCAGGGTGTTTCCGCATTTCATCCGGCGTTGATCCGGATCGCCAGTGCGGCGAGCGTGACCAGCAGCACGGGGACGGTCAGCGTCGCGCCGACGCGGAAGTAGTAGCCCCAGCCGATGCGGATGCCCTTCTGCCCAAGAACGTGCAGCCACAGGAGGGTGGCGAGCGACCCGATCGGCGTGATCTTGGGGCCGAGGTCGCAGCCGATCACGTTGGCGTAGACCATCGCTTCCCTGACGGCGCCCGTGGCGTGGGTCGCGTCGATCGACAGGGCGCCGACCAGGACCGTCGGCATGTTGTTCATTACCGACGACAGCAGCGCGGCGATGATGCCAGTGCCAAACGCTGCGCTCCAGACGCCGTCCTGGGCGGCGCGATCGAGGAGACCGGCGAGATGGTCGGTCAGGCCAGCGTTCCGCAGGCCGTAGACGACCAGGTACATGCCGAGCGAGAAGATCACGACCTGCCACGGTGCGCCGCGCAGGACCTTGCTGGTCTCGATGACGTGACCGCGCCCGGCGATGGCGAGCAGCAGGACCGCGCCAGCAGCGGCGACGGCGCTGACCGGAACGCCGATGGGTTCGAGCAGGAAGAAGCCGGCCAGGAGGGTGGCGAGGACCGCCCAGCCCGCCTTGAACGTGGCGGGATCCCGGATCGCGTCGGCTGGATTGCGGAGCTGCGCGACGTCATAGTCGGTCGGCACATCGTGGCGGAAGAACAGCAGCAGCGCGACCAGCGTCGCGGCGATCGACGCGAGATCCATCGGCACCATCACCGCGGCGTAGTCGGCGAAGCCGATGCGGAAGAAGTCGGCCGACACGATGTTGACCAGGTTGGACACGATCAGCGGCAGGCTCGCCGTGTCGGCCACGAAGCCCGCCGCCATCACGAACGCCAGCGTCGCCTTGTCGCGGTAGCCCAGCGCCCGCAGCATGGCGATAACGATTGGGGTCAGGATCAGCGCCGCGCCGTCGTTGGCGAACAGTGCCGACACGGCTGCGCCGAGTAGGACGATCAGAACGAACAGTCGTCGACCGTGCCCGCCCCCCCATTGAGCGACGTGCAGCGCCGCCCATTCGAAGAAGCCGGCCTCGTCCAGCAGCAGGCTGATGATGATGATCGCGACGAACGTCGCGGTCGCGTTCCAGACGATGCCCCAGACCACCGGCACGTCGGAGAGCGAGACCACCCCGGCGAGCAGCGCCACGGCCGCACCGCCCAGGGCGCTCCATCCGATGCCGAGGCCTCGGGGCTGCCAGATGACCAGCGCGATCGTGACGACGAAGATGGCGAGTGCGAGGAGCATCAGGCGACGCGGTGCCCGGAGGGGTCCACCACCTGTTTGCCATCCTCCTTGGCGAACGCACCCCGCTGCGGCTCGGGCAGAAGATCGAGGACGGCCTCGGACGGGCGGCAGAGCCTCACGCCGAGCGGCGAGACGACCAGCGGCCGGTTGATCAGGACCGGGTGCGCCATCATGGCGTCGAGCAGGACGTCGTCGGTCAGCGAGGCGTCGCCGAGGCCGAGCTCGGCGTAGGGCGTGCCCTTCTCGCGCAGCAGATGCCGGGGCGTGATGCCGGCGCGATCGATCAGCTCGATCAGCAGGGCGCGGGACGGCGGGGTCTTCAGATACTCCACGACGTGCGGCTCGATGCCGGCGTTGCGGATCATCGCCAGCGTGTTGCGCGAGGTGCCGCAGGCGGGGTTGTGGTAGATCACGACGTCAACGGCCACGGGGCGTCCTTTCAGCAGCAGGGGGTAAGTTCGGCGAGGAGCGGCGCGCACAGCTCCGGCGAGCCGGCGCAGCAATCCTTGACCAGAAACAGCGTCAGCGCCCGCAGGCCATCGAGGTCGGCGCGGTAGATGATGGACCGGCTGTGCCGCTCGGATCGGACGATGCCAGCACGCGCGAGGATGCCGAGATGCGCTGACATGGTGTTCTGCGGCACGTCGAGCTGACGAGCGATCTCGCCCGCTGCCATGCCGTCCGGTTCGTGCCGGACCAGGAGGCGGAACACATCTAGGCGGGTGCCCTGCGCAAGCGCGCCAAGGGCGGCGATAGCCGAATCGTTATCCATGGATCCAGCATAGCGGATATAATTAAGGTGGCCACAGGATCATCGCAGCTCGCTTGTAGCCCTCCGTCTTTTGAGAGCCCTAGGCCAGCTGTCCAGTGGGTTCGGACAGTTACCGGCACGGCGCGGGACGGCAGACCTATCTCTTGGGGCGATGAACGAGTGTCCGAAGTTGGGGAGCAGGAAAGGAAGCTTGAACGTCCGGGTGTGGGTCTCAATGTCCGATGTAATAATGGTAAGCGCTAGGCACGTCAGGGCCGCGACATTACACTATCTCCTCGACCTCAAGCATGTCGACCACACGGTGTTCGCGGGCGCTGATTTCCGCTGCGACACCCATCGCCACGGCGCGAAGACCGTCCTCGGCGGACACCTGGACGGGGCCGTCGCCGCGGACCGCATCGGCAAAGGCGAGATGCTGATAATAGGTCGCGCCCTCATGGCTGCCCGCGGCATGGGCGGTCGGGTCGATCACGATGCGAGTCCGCTCGACACGCTTTTCCCCGCCGAAGCCGACCCGCGGGCTGTATACCAATTCGCCGGGCGGGATCAGGACGTCGAGGCGGGCGGTGTCGCCGGTCGCGCTCATCTCCTCCTGATGCTCCGCTCCGTCCGCGAACATCGAAAGGTCGAGCATGGCGCGCACGCCGTTGGCGAAATCGATGGTGGTGAAGCTGTTGTCGATGATGTCGGGCGTACGGCCGCCGTAGCGTTCATCGAGATGGTTCACGTCCATCGCGCCCGAGCAATAGACGCGCACCGGCTCCGCCTGGACGATCAGCCGCATCAGGTCGAAGAAGTGGCAGCATTTTTCCACCATCGTACCGCCGGTGTTCGCCGCGAAGCGGTTCCAGTCGCCGACCTTGGGCAGGAAGGGGAAGCGGTGCTCGCGGATCGACAGCATCTGCAACCGCCCCACGCGCCCGCTATGGATGGCGTCGATAAAGGCGGCGGCGGGAGGCATGAAGCGATATTCCATCCCGGTCCAGAACGGTCGGGCATGATCGGCGGCGCGCTCGACGATCCAGCGGGCATCGGTCATGGTGGTGGCGAGCGGCTTTTCGCAGAGGATCGCCGCATCCATGCCGAACAGTGGCTCCAGGACCGCGCGGTGGGTGTGGTTGGGTGAGGCCACCACTACCGCGTCGATTTGCGCGTCGCGGGCAAAGGCCTCGACGCTGTCATAGGCGGTAACGCCCGCCGCTGCGGACGCCAGCGCGTCCCGGGCCCAGCCGAGCGACTGTGGCACCGGGTCGGCGATCGCCACGATTCGCGCCCCCGGCACCAGCGCGATGTTGCGCAGATGCTCAACGCCCATCATGCCCGTCCCGACGATCCCGTATCGAATTGCGGCTACCATTGCCCGTGTCCCTATGCCATTCCGACGCCCGATGACGACGATCCGCCTTTCCCGCGAAGCACGGCCGCTCGGCAAGAGTGCAATCCTTGTGACCCCAATAGCTTGGGGCATGTGGCGTTTTAGCGGTGACGATGTCCCTGCGGCGCGTGCCCGTGTCGAGGCGGCGCTGGATGCCGGGATCACGCTGTTCGATACCGCCGATATCTATGGCGTTGACGATGGCGGGTTCGGGTCGTCCGAGGCCTTGCTGGGTCGGGTGCTCGCCGATGCGCCGGAACTGCGCGCGCGGATGGTGATCGCGACGAAGGGCGGCATCTGGCCAGGCTTTCCCTATGATTCGAGTGCCGCCTATCTGGCCGGGGCGCTCGACGCGTCGCTCACGCGCATGGGCGTCGAGCGGGTCGAGCTGTACCAGATCCACCGCCGCGATTTCCTGAGCCATCCGCAGGAGGTCGCCGCCGCGCTGACCCGCATGGTCGAGACGGGCAAGGTCGCCGGGATCGGTGTGTCGAACCATAGCCCGGCCGAGGTCGATGCACTGGCGGCTTTCCTGGGACTGCCTATCCTGACCACCCAGCCCGAATTTTCGCCGCTTCATTCGGCACCGCTGTTCGACGGCACGCTCGATCAGGCGATGGCGCGCGACATGGCGGTGCTCGCCTGGTCGCCGCTGGCGGGCGGCCGGCTGGTCGCGGGGGATCACCCGGCGGGGGCGTTGCTGGCGGAGCATGGCGAGCGCTGGGGCGTCGATGCTGCGACGGCAGCGCTCGCCTGGGTCATGGCGCATCCGGCGCGGATCATCCCGATCATCGGATCGCAAAATCCCGACCGCATCCGTGCGGCGGGGGACGTGTACCGCGTCGAGTGGACGCGCGCCGAATGGTATGCGGTGCTTCAAGCCGGAATGGGGGAGCGCCTGCCATGACCGATGCCCTTGGCCCTTGCGAGATCAGCTGGTTCTCGGCGTTGTGTGACGACGATTACGAGTTTCTGGGCGTGCCCGACCCGGCATTGCGTTCGGGCTGGGAGCATTGCCGCGACATCGTGTTGCAGGCGGAAACGGCGGGTTATGACAATTGCCTGCTGCCGTCGGGCTATGCGCTGGGCATCGACACCACTGCCTTTGCCGCCGGGATCGCCCCGCTGCTCCGGCGGATGCGGTTGCTGATGGCGGTGCGGATCGGCGAAAGCTGGCCGCCGCAACTGGCGCGCCAGATCGCGACGATCGACCGGATGCTGGGTGGGCGGTTGACCGTCAACATCATCTCCAGCGACCTGCCCGGCGAGACGCTGGACAGTGCGCCCCGTTACGCCCGCACGGTCGAGGCGATGCACATCCTGCGGACCTTGCTCGACGGAAAGCCGCTCGATCATGATGGCGAATTCTGGAAGCTGAAGCTCGACCCACCGCGGGTCACGACCGTCTCGGGACGCTGCCCGCCCTTCTATTTTGGCGGCCTGTCGGAGGCTGCGCGCGAGGCGGCGGCCGAGGGCGCGGACGTTTATCTGATGTGGCCCGACACGATGGATGGGGTGCGTGCTATCGTCGCCGACCTGCGCGCGCGGGCCGCGCGGCGCGGCCGCAGCCTGCGTTTCGGATATCGCGTCCATGTCGTCGTTCGCGAAACCGAGGCGGAGGCGCGCGCCGCAGCCGACCGGCTGCTGTCCAAGCTGGATGACGCGACCGGCGCCGCGATCCGGTCCCGTTCGCTGGACTCGCAATCGGCAGGCGTCCGGCGACAGGCCGAACTGCGCGAGGGCAGCGATGACGGCTATGTCGAGGCCAATCTCTGGACCGGCATCGGTCGGGCGCGATCGGGGTGCGGCGCGGCGATCGTCGGCGACCCCGACCAGGTTCTTGCCAAGCTGCAGGCCTATCGCGAAGCGGGCATCGATTCGTTCATCCTGTCGGGCTATCCGCATGCGGCCGAGGCCGACCTGTTCGCCCGCCATGTCCTCCCACGGATCGATCATGCTCCGCTGACATTGTGAGCGGCTTGGCGATCGGCTTGGTGGGGCGATAGAGAAACTGTCTCGCCGCCATCCCCTGCGCCTCGCCATGATGCGGGCATGAGACATGTCGGGGAATTGAGCGCGCGCCATCGCGGGCTGTTATTTGCGTTGGTCATCACGGCCGGTGTGCTGAACCTCGTCGACCGGCAGGTCATCGCGGTACTGAAGCCGGTGATCGCCGCCGACCTTGGCTGGAGTGACGATGATTACGGCACGCTCGCCGCCTGGTTTCAGGGCGGTGCGGCGGTCGGTTTCCTGTTCAGCGGCTGGATCGTCGACCGGTTGGGCGTGCGCTGGGCCAATCCGATCGGGGTGGCGGCGTGGAGCGTCGCGGCCTTGCTCCATGGCTGGGCGCGGTCGATGGGCGCGTTCATCGCGGTACGCGTCGCCTTGGGCGCGACCGAGTCGATGGGGACGCCCACGGGCATCAAGACGGTCGCCGCCGTTCTGCCGCCGCGCTGGCGGTCCGCCGGGTTCGGTGCGGGCAATGCCGCCAACAGCCTGGGCGCGATCCTGGCGCCGCTCGCCATTCCAGCTCTAGGGCTGACCTTCGGCTGGCGGGGCACGTTCATCGCGGTCGGACTGATCGGGTTGGGTTGGGCGTTGACCTGGCTGGTCGCGGCGCGGGGGATCGTCTTTGCCACGCCGAGAGTAAGCGACGCCGCAGCGCCGCTGCCCGACGCACCGCTACTGCGCGACCGGCGGACCTGGGCGGTGGCGGGGGCCAAGCTGTTGTCCGACGCGACCTGGTGGTTGTTGCTTTTCTGGTTGCCCGACTTCTTTCATCGGCAGTTTGGGCTGTCGGGCGTCGCGCTCGGCGTGCCGCTGGCGCTGGCCTATGGCGGCGCGGCGATCGGCTCACTGGTCGGTGGAGCGGTGCCGACCCGGCTGCTTGGTCGGGGCTGGTCGGTGAATGCGGTGCGCAAGCTTGTGCTGCTCGGCGCCGCACTGGCCGTCATGCCGATTCCTCTAGCGCTGCTGACGCATAGCTATCCGATAGCGGTGTCACTGATGGCGCTGGCACTGGCAGGGCATCAGGCCTTCTCGACCAACATCTTCGCCATGATCGCCGATATCGTGCCGCAGCACCGCGTCGGCCGGGTGACATCGTTCGGATCGTTCTGCGGCAATATGGGCGGCGTGGCGATCGCCAAGATCGCCGGGCTTACCCTGGCGGCGGGGCTGGGGTATCTGCCGCTGCTTCTCTTCGCGGCGATCGCCTATCTCTCGGCGTTCGCCTGGGTGCAGTTGCTGCTGCCCCGGCTGACGCCGATCGAGACCGAACGCTAAAGTCCGGCTGCTGACCGGCAAGGTCCTTCTTTATTCCCTAGTCGATAAGTGGGTATTAGCTTTCGCGTCGATCTGAAAAGGGGACCAGATGAACGATCGACGCCTGTCCGTGCTGCTCGTCGGCACCGCCTTTACGCTAACCGCCACGTCCGCCGCCGCGCAGGATGTACCTGCCGCAAAAGCCGAAACGAAGCCCGCCGACGGCGAAGTGGTTGTGACCGCGCGTTATCGCAACGAGACGCTGCAACAGGTGCCGATCGCTATCACGGCCCTGGAGGGCGGTGCGCTGGCGGAGCGGCAACTCAACAATCTCGAACGGATCGCAGCCTCGATCCCGTCAGTCGGTTTCCGCAGCGGTGCATCCAACAAGGATCGCACCATCTTCATCCGCGGGATCGGCACGATCACGACTTCGCCTGGCGTCGAGCCGTCGGTTTCGACCGTGCTCGACGGCGTGGTACTGACCCGGCCGGGGCAATCGACGCTCGACCTGGGAGAGGTGGAGCGGATCGAGGTGCTGCGCGGGCCGCAGGGCACCCTGTTCGGCAAGAATGCGTCGGCGGGCGTGGTCAACATCGTCACGCGCAACCCGACCGACGAATTCCACGCCTTTGGCGAGGCCGGGGCGACGACCGATCAGGAGTATCGCATCAAGGCGGGTGTCTCGGGTGCGATCGTACCGGGCAAGGTCCAGGCGCTGATCGGCGGCCTCTACAGCGATTTCGACGGCAATCTGCGCAATGTCGCGACCGGCCATGACGCCAATGGCTCGCGCCGTTACGGGGCGCGCGGCAAGCTGGTGGTGACGCCGTTCGACACGCTGAAGATCACCGCGATCGGCGACTATCTGAAAACGCGCGAGACGGTGGCGGCGGTCTATAGCTCGACCCGGCAGATCGCCTATCCTACGAACGCGATCACGGACTCCACCGCCCTGGCCGCGGCGCTGGCCGGGCAGGGGATCGTCGCGTCGCCGTCGAACCGACGGCTGGCGACCGATATCGACACCAATGTCCGTGACGAGAATTACGGCGGGTCGCTGACCGGTGACCTCACGCTGGGCGAGTATCACGTCACGTCGATCACCGCCTGGCGGCAGTGGCTGAACCACCAACGGCAGGATTATGACGGCCTTGCCCAACTGACCGCCGCCTTCCCCTCGGGCGCGGATGACGGCACGGTCAACAGCCGCCAATTCTCGCAGGAATTGCGTCTGACTTCCCCCAAGGGCGGGCTGATCGATTATGTGCTGGGCGCCTATTATCTGCGCGCGCGGACCGACGAGCAATATCAACGCGCGCTGATCACCCTTTCGGGCGCGACGCGGACCAGCACCACGGGCATCGCCAACTACGGCATCACCAACCATAATTATGCGCTGTTCGGCGAGGCGAACATCAACTTCACCCCCTATTTCCGGGGTATCGCGGGCTATCGTTCGACCTGGGATACGCTGGACTTCTACCATGTCCGCACATCGACCAACGACCCGACGAACAGCGGCGCGGCGTCGCTCGACCGGCCCGGCATTCGCGCCTATCACAATGCGACGGGTCGCACCGATGCGCGTGGCGACAGCTACCGCCTCGGGCTTCAACTCGATCTGGGCGACCATGCCCAGACCTATTTCACCTATTCGCGCGGCTATAAAGGCCCGGCCTACAACGTCTATTTCAACATG
>Ga0308159_1002859_pt1 | contig 18825 bp, 16 predicted proteins | sample PhyCR1_FD_201040 | JGI IMG/M metagenome (GOLD analysis project Ga0308159, IMG submission 201040) | Phyllosphere microbial communities from UC Gill Tract Community Farm, Albany, California, United States - DLSLC.R1 | ecosystem: Host-associated > Plants > Phyllosphere > Unclassified | place: USA... | reverse complement strand
CTGTTGCGGGTCACGCCGGTCAGGCGAAACGCCCACTGATCGTTGATGGCATTGGTGTAGTCAAACATCGTGCCGGTGGTGGCGTTGCTGCCCGCCTGCAACTGGATGTGACCCTCTTCGCTGAACTGAGGACGCTTGGTGACCATGTTCACCAGCCCGCCCGGCACCGTCTGACCATAGAGCGCAGAAGAGGGGCCTTTGATCACGTCGATGCGCTCAAGGAAGGCGTTATCCACCTGCAGGCCGTTGAAACTGCCGCCGTCGCTCATCAGCCGCATGCCGTCGAGGAAGGTGTTATCGACATCGCCGCCATGGAAGCCACGCAGCGCAATGGTGTCGTAACGGGTAGCGGCGCCGCCGAAATTGGTGAAGATGCCGGAACTATAGCCCAGCGCCTGATTCAGGGTCAGCGCGCCCTGATCCTGCATCTGCTGGCGGGTAACCACGGAAATCGATTGCGGCGTGGTGATCAGAGGACGATCGCTTTTGGTTGCGCCCTGGCTGGTCGTCGCCAGATAACCCTGGGTCGGCGAGGTCGAATCTTCCTGCGGTTGCGCAGTCACCACCATATCGGCAGCAAAACTCAGAGCAGGCGCGGTCAGCGCCAGGGTGCAGAGGCGAACATAACCTTTCAGCGACAATGACAGTTTCATCAAAATTCCTTTCTTGGCAAAGGTTCAGGCAGGTGAATAAAAGATTTGATAGGCAATCTCATTATCATAATGAGAATTATTACCTTTTGTAAATTGGCTGCAATTTTGCCTGTTGATGAAAGAAGGTCAAGTAAAATTCGCGGAAATGAAGTGGGGATACCCCCGGCAAGGCCAGAGGTATCCAGAAAGGATTAAGGTTGTGAGGCAGACGCCTGCGGAATATCGTGGGCGCTGTTACAGGTTTTATCTTTCGGGCAGTACTTATCCAGCAGTTTCAGCGTGACGCCGTTAGTCCAGCCGAAGCCATCCTGCAGCGGATATTCACCGCCACCACCGCCGCCGAGATTTTTGCCATCAACGACATATTTCTCCACCAGCTTATGCTCACGGTCATAGGTGTTCTGAACGTTTTGCAGGAAGCGTAATCCCACTTCTTTCGCCAGTTTTGGCTGGTTGTAGTGCTCCAGACCTTCCACAGCGACCCACTGCAGCGGTGCCCAGCCATTGGGTGCATCCCACTGCTGACCGTTGTTTACGGTGGTGGTCACCAGACCGCCAGGTTTCAGCAGCTGTTTTTCAACCGCGCTGGCGGTGCTTTCAGCCTGCTTATCGCTGGCGACCTGCAGATAGAGCGGGAACAGCGCGGCAGCAGTCAACTGAGGATGGACCTGCTTTTTCTGCCAGTCATAATCGGCGTACCAGCTCTGCTTGCTGTCCCACAGATAGCGGTTGATCGCCGCCTGGCGTTTCTCCGCGCGATCGGCAAACTGCTTCGCCAGATCGCTCTGCTTGTTCATCTGATAGCCTTTCGACAGGGTCTGCTCCAGATGGAACAGCAGGCTGTTGAGGTCAACCGGGGCCAGCTGCGTGGTACGAATTGTCGACAGGTTATGCGCATCGGTAAACCAGCGCGAACTGAAATCCCAGCCCGACGCCGCACCGGAACGCAGCTCACGGTAGAGTTCAGCTTTATTGCGCTGCGGCGCTTTCTGCGCGGTGGTAATGTCATCCATCCAGGATTCAGTGCGAGGCACGTCGCGCGCATCCCAGTAGCGGTTGAGCAGGCTACCGTCCGCCAGCTTAATCACGCGCTTGCTGGCTGCGCCCGCCGCGACTTTATCGCTGTCTGCCATCCAGTAGTCATACTCTTTCTGCAGCTGCGGGAGATAACGAGTATAGGCTTTGCCGTTATCGTGCGTGGCCAGCAGATCGACCATCAGGCTGAAGAACGGTGGCTGTGACCGACTCAGGTAGTAGCTGCGGTTGCCGTTGGGAATATGGCCATAACGGTCGAGCAGGGAGGCGAAGTTATCCACCATATCCTGCACTTTATCCCAGTGCCCGCTCTCGGCCAGCCCCAGCATGGTGAAGTAGCTGTCCCAGTAATAGACTTCGCGGAAGCGCCCGCCGGGCACCACATAGGGTTTGGGCAACGGCAGCAGCGAGTCATACTGACCGGCGCTGCTGGTGGTGCGCGTCAGAACCGGCCACAGGCCATCAATGTGGTCACGCAGGTTTTGTCCGGCTGGCGGCACATATTTGTCACCGGCCGCGGGCAGGGTAAAGTTGGCATCCACAAAACGCTTAAGATCGAAATTGCGCTGTTTCTTCTGCATCTGCCAGTCGGCAAGAATTGAGGCGGGATCGAATTTCGGCACCGCATCAGCAAAGGTCTTTTGATCGGGATAGAACTTCGCCTGTTGCACGGCATTAAACAGCGGTCCTAAACGAACGTCAGGCGGCTGCGGCTGATTATTCAGCATGCGACTGTTGTCGTCGGCCTGGGCAGTGAAGGCGGGTACGCTCAGCAGCAACGTGAGCAGAAAGGGCGCATAACGCTGACGCCGTGGAGCGGCGTTTACCTCAATTTTTGTCATCGGTTTTTCTCCTTGTCCGAAATGCGGCCGCGCGTAACGCATTGACCACAGGACCAACTTTAGACCTTATCTGAACACTTCACCCTGAAGCGAGCCGGAAATGTGAAGCCACGGGAATTATTTTTATGGAAAAAACCGCTTTATTACGCTGGTTTTTTCTTGCTCTCACCTCGCTTTTCCCTGACGCTGAAAGAAAAAAGGAGAGCAGGATGGAGATCATCTGGTATCACCCGTCGCAGTCTGCAGCGGCCTGGATTAACGGTTTACAACAGCGTCTGCCCCAGGCGCGGGTGCGTGCCTGGCAGCCAGGCGATAACGGTCCGGCTGATTACGCGCTGGTCCGTTCGCCGCCTGCAGAGATGCTGCAGGGACGCGCCACCCTGCGCGGCGTCTTTGCGCTGGGGGCAGGCGTGGACGAGATTCTGAAACAGCTGCAGCACAACCCTGAGATGCTGCCCGACAGCGTGCCACTGTACCGGCTGGAAGATACCGGCATGGCGCGGCAGATGCAGGAGTATGCGGTTCATAGCGTACTGAGCTGGTTCCGTCGTTTTGACGATTACCGTCTCCAGCAGCAGCAACAGTGCTGGCAGCCGCTCCCCGCTTACACGCGCGAAAACTTTACTATCGGCATCCTGGGGGCGGGCGTGCTGGGGCAGAGCGTGGCGGAAAGTCTTAAACCCTGGGGATTCCCTCTGCGCGTCTGGAGCCGTTCGCCCAAAGAAATTGATGGCGTGACCAGCTTTGCCGGTCGCGATGCATTGCCTGCCTTTCTGCAGGAGACGCGGGTAGTGATCAACCTGCAGCCGAGCACGCAAGAAACCATTAATCTTATCGACCACCACTTTTTACAGCAGCTGCCGCACGGCGCTTTCTTCCTCAACATCGCGCGCGGCGCGCAGGTGGTGGAAGAAGATCTGCTGGCCGCGCTCAATAGCGGACAGCTGAAAGCGGCGGCGCTGGATGTCTTTCAGGTTGAACCGCTGCCCGAAGCGCATCCGCTCTGGTCACATCCGCGCGTCACAATCACGCCCCATAATGCGGCGGTAACCTTGATCGACGAAGCTATCGACTACATCGCCCGCGCCATCACCCAGGACCAGGCAGGCGAGCCGCCGCAGGGCAGGGTGGATCGTCAGCGCGGCTATTAATGAACCGGCCCCGTCAGGGGCAATCAGCAGGAGAAGAGGATGTATCCGGTAGATCTGCATATGCACACCATCGCCAGCACCCATGCTTACAGCACGCTGCACGACTACGTGACTCAGGCGAAGCAAACCGGCATGAAACTGTTTGCCATTACCGATCACGGCCCCGACATGGCCGACGCGCCGCACTACTGGCACTTCATTAATATGCGCGTCTGGCCGCGCGTGATCGATGGCGTGGGTATTCTGCGCGGTATCGAAGCCAATATTAAAAATCAGCAGGGCGAAATCGACTGTTCCGGCCCGATGCTCGATGCGCTGGATTTGATCGTCGCCGGTTTTCACGAGCCGGTTTATGCGCCGCGCGACCGGAAGCATCACACGGATGCGATGATCGCCGCGATGGCGGGCGGGCTGGTCCATATCATCAGTCATCCGGGCAACCCGAAATTCCCGGTCGATATCACGGCTATCGCCGAAGCTGCCGCGCACTATGATGTGGCGCTGGAGCTGAACAACTCCTCCTTTACCCATTCGCGTCCGGGCAGTGAACCGAACTGCCGGGCTATCGCCGCCGCCGTGCGCGATGCTGGTGGACGGCTGGCATTTGGCTCCGATTCTCACACGGCGTTTACGCTCGGAAATTTTGAACATTGCCTGCGCATCGCCCGCGAGGTGGATTTTCCTGAGGATCGGGTGTTAAATGTCACGCCGCGTCGCCTGCTCGACTTTCTGGAGCGGCGCAGCGGCAAACATATTGCTGAACTGGCTGACTTTTAGCGCCAGGCCAGGTAAGCAACACGCTCACCATGATGAAAATCCCCGCTTTTATCTGCGGGGATATAATGACAGAGGCGAGTATTTTACCGTAACCTGTTCTCTTATCAGCCGGGAAAGGGCGTGTGGCAAGACCTGAAGCTTAAAGCCGAGAGAGCAGTTAATAACTGAAAAATGGTCTCAATCGTTCGGGTTAGCAATGTCAACGGGGCGGTTCGTCCGGGCGGGTAATGGCGTAAACTTTAAGTTCTACTCTGCTCTTTATTGATCGCGTTAGATCAAAGCGTAGAATTACCACGCCTGGTAACGCGCTTTATTAATTTAATAGTTAACCATGCTAATAGCAAAGCGGAAATTATTATTGCTATGAATAATGCATTCGCTGTTGAAGGGAAAGTTTGAAATGGATTTACGATTTCACCGAGCTTCATGTAAGCATCTTCCGAAAGGGTTCTGAAGATGATTTCCGGGATCACTATAAGATAAAATAGAGTAAATACGGTGTATAAAGCCAGCCACTTGATCCTTTTCATAAGCCATTCTCTTTGCATACCTTTCACTTCAGTATACAATCGTTGCATAAGGAATTCTACACAAAGGGATGAGTATGAGCATGTCTTATCTTAAGATTAAACTTCAGGCAGAGCGAACTATTGCGCTTAACTTTGAGAAGGCACTTGCTGAGTTACATCAAACAATGCTTGATACAGGAAGGGGGATTGTGTCTGGCGCTCAACGTGCAAGCGGCTATGGTTCATGCTTTTTTGATGACTACAAGGATGTTTGTAATCAACTTAAGCAGGAAGATTTGCGATACCTGAAGCAACTCAGAATGCTGTTTACCCGGCAGGACGTGGTTTTAGAGATGGTAGAAATATACTTCAGAAAAAAACTGAGCCGTATTGGTGATACAGGCATCCAGAACATACAGAGACTGTTAGCTGAAAAAGCGTCTGATTATGCTTCTGGTAAATTCTCTAAACTTGCTATAGCACAGTTAATCGCTCTCGTTATTACATAATCCCGGGATTTCAAACAGTCACACATTAATGTAATTAATGCTACAAGTTCGTATGCCGTAACCGCTTTTAAATTTTATGGTAAGTTTGAGGTTGCCACAAAAGCAGCAAGAAAATTACGCTTAGATGATGCGGAGTATTACTTCGACTTATATAATGCTAATTTAGAAATGTTCTATTATTTGATTGAGCCGGAAATGTCTAGAATAATCTATTTGAAAAATTCAGGTTCCACCAGCGAAGAGCAGATTTTAAATCTACTAAACAAGATTTTAATAAAATGAAGGCGTTCCTTCGCTGGCTATATGCCTGGGTAAGTCAATCCTTTTTTGGACTTATACCACCAGCGGCCGGTCTGGTCGGGGCCATTTTTTTTGTAAGCGTCTTTCCTACATATGGTCTGCTGTTCGCTTTTCTATGGATCCTTTTAATTATTTATTTTTGTGGAAAGTATTTTCGCTATTACTAGTGGAGGTAAGCCCCCGTATGAAAAGTGCTTTTTATTTTATTCTATTTTTTTTATGAAAATTTACGAGTTTGATTAGCCTGTTATTGCATATCTTCATTCCGCCTGGCTAATAGTTCATCAGAATCAGAAGTTGCTGGATGATGTATTCTGAAGTTTTCTATGCAAAATTAACCAGTTGCTTTAAGATTTTTTCTGAAGTATGAACTCACTTTCTGGCTGAGATAGCCAGGTGTAAGGGTCGATTACTCAGAGTCCCGGTCATCGCCGTTGTTAAGACCGCCGATGCCGGTGGACGGCTGGCATTTGGCTCCGATTCTCACACGGCGTTTACGCTGGGTCACTTCGATCACTGCTTGCGCATCGTCCGCGAGGTGGATTTTCCTGAGGATCGGGTGTTAAATGTCACGCCGCGTCGCCTGCTCGACTTTCTGGAGCTGCGCAGCGGCAAACATATTGCTGAACTGGCTGACTTTTAATTTACTTGCCTCAAGGAAATCTGACTCATGAATGAGTTTTCCATTCTGTGCCGCGTGATCGGCTCACTGTTTAATCGTCAGCCGCAGGATCCGCTGCTGGTGCCGCTTTTTACGCTGCTGCGTGAAGGCAAACTGCAGTCGCAGTGGCCGCTGGAGCAGGATGAGCTGCTGACCCGTCTGCAACAGAACAGCGATCCCCAGGCACTGGCCGCCGATTACAACGCGCTGTTTGTTGGCAGCGATTGCAACGTGCCGCCGTACGCCTCACAGTGGCCGGAAGGCAAAACGGAGCCAGAAGTGCGTGCGTTTCTGACCTCACGCGGAATGCCGCTGAGCGATGCGCCTGCTGATCATTTTGGTGTGCTGATGCTGGCGGCGTCATGGCTGGAAGATCAGTCAGCGGAAGATGAGAGCGCAGCGCAGATGGCGCTGTTTGAAGAGTATCTGCTGCCGTGGTGCGGTGCTTTCCTGGGGAAAGTGGAAGCGCACGCGACCACGGCCTTTTATCGTACTCTTGCCATGCTGAGCCGCGAAGCGATCCAGGCGATGTACAACGAACTGCTGGATAGCAGCGAAGAGACGCCTGACGCCTGATTCACCACGTCGCCGGGTGTGTACCCGGCGCACAGTGCTGAATCATCTTTCTCAATGGGTTCTGGGGGATTCTCTGGATCCGGCGTGCTTTTTTTCGGGCACCTGAACCCTCTTAATCTGCTTACAGGATTAACTGCCCGGGCCGGCAGCCATACAGTTTTGCGAGACGTTCACGCGTCCTTTTCTGCGGCTTACTTTCAATACGCTCCAGTTGAGAGATCGCACTTTGCGTGGTTCCCAACTGCTGAGCCACATCATGCTGGCTGAGCCCCCGCCAGATGCGCCATGCCGCCTGAAGACTCACTTCCTGCTCAATCATGATCCCTGCAACGTCGTGCGGGATCGTCTCATCGTCGTGCTCGTCAGCCTCCACAGGAATCGTCTCCCATTCGCCATCGCTGGCCGAGAGCAGCCTTTCATATTCCGCCACCGGCAAGACCACAAACTGGGGTTTGCCTGCTTCATCATAGATGTACTGTTTTGACATAGTTTATCCGGGTAATTGTGTGTCGCAGCAGAGGTCGTGAGTGCGTAAGGCTATGCAGGTATCCCAAAAGCTTTAGTAAGTGACGGATGTTCTTCTTGCTACCTCTATAATTTCCAGAATCACCGGTTCGCCCCGGGTTAACGTAAAAAGGACCCGGTAGTCGCCAACCCGCAGCCGGTAGTGGTTATCGCTGCCCTGCATTTTTTTAATGTCCAGTGTGACGACCGGGAAACTGACTAACTCACCCACCTTCTGGTAAATGATTTTCTGGTAACGTTTGTCGATCTTCATAAGGTGCTTCAATGCCCGCCTGGACCAGTCTACCCTGACCATTCTGCACCCCGTTTCAATGAACTTCGTCCCTGAGTCAGGTGTAAATAATAAGATGGAAATCTAATGCCATCAACATTATTTTTCTAATTATCTAATGCTTCGCTTAGCCACATCGCCGGGTGCGTACCCGGCGCACAGCCTGGCGTCGCACAGAGCTGTGGGGTGCAGGGCAGCCTGGCGGCCGCTCGCAGCCTCACTCCAAACCCCCACGGCGTTAATTCGTGACAGGGCAGGTTATCCTTCACCTGCGGCGCAATGCCGGAGCCTGTGCGCTGATCGGTGGGATGCTGCTGCAACAGCCACGCGGTGCGCGCCAGCGACAGCCGGACCTGGCTGCCGTGGCCCTCAGTAATGCGTCGCCGTAATCCCTCCAGCACTGCCGCAGCCAGCAGATAGCCGCTGGCATGATCCAGCGCCTGCACCGGCAGCGGGACCGGTTTGTCGCTGTGCTGCCACTGCATGCCTCTTTCAGCAATGCCGCACCCCATCTGCACCAGACTGTCAAAACCCCGGCGATTGCGCCACGGCCCCTGCCAGCCCCAGGCATTCAGGCCGGCATCGACCAGACCGGGTGAGAGTGACTGAAGGGTCTCCGCGTCAAACCCGAGCCGTTCCAGCGCATCTGCCCTATAGCCATGCACCAGCACGTCCGCTTCACGCAGCAGGTGGATAAACTGCTCGCGATCGGCGGGCTGAGTCAGATCCAGCACCGCTCGTCGCTTGCCGCAGCTCATCTCCTCATCCAGCGTCGGCTCCTGCCAGCCGGGCGGATCGATGCGCAGCACGCTGGCTCCCAGGCTGGCAAGAAAACGGGTAGCAGCCGGCCCGGCAATAATCCGCGTCAGATCCAGGACTTTGATGCCCAGTAAAGGACGGGCTTCGGCCAGCGGCCATGCCGGCGCAGCTGCCTGTTGAGTGGACTGCCAGCTAAACAGCGGTTCGCGCTGTACGGCCTGGCCCTGCGGATGCTGCTGCCAGGCGGCGGCGCTGCGCATCTCTGCGGCACAGCCACCCGCATTAATAACGGCCTGCTCCAGTTCGCTGGCCTGCCACTGTTGCACCTGCTGCGCCAGTGCTGCGCGATCGGCGTGTGCGCCCAGCACCCGCTCCATCGCCAGCCGGTGATGCACGGCGTTGGTGTGCAGACGGATCCAGCCATCCCGGCTGCGATAGTCACCGGCAAACGCATCCCACATCGCGGGCGCCGCGCGATTCAGCGGATGAAAGCTCTGCTGAAACCAGCGTGACGCCAGCCGGACGTTAACGGTGACGGGCGGAGAGGAGAATTCAGGGTGGGATGTGGCCATAAGCGCAGCAGCAGCCTGCGTTGCCAGACCGATGCTGGTGGCCGCCAGCTCACTGACGGCAAAGGCAGAAGAGAAGGTGGCGCGATCGACGAAGGCGGGGAGAGGCCAGGCGGCGTCGCGACCTCGCAATCCCTGCTGCATCTGCTGCCAGAGAGAGGCGGCAAGCGGTGAGTCCATGTTGTGCTTCCTGAGAGAAGTGATCTCTCAAGCATAGCACGCGGGATTAACGCCGCCGCAGGCGCGGGAAGCGGGCATGCATCCGCAGGCTACGCAGGTTGATTACGGCAATAGCGGTACCAAGGATTACCAGCGACGCACCGATAATTTTGAAGCTGTTAAGGCTGTCGCCCAGCACCACAATGCCCATCAGCACGGATAATACCGGCGTCAGCAGTGAGTAGGGCATGATCAGGTTGACGTTATATTTCTTCAGCAGCATATACCACAGTGTATAGGCGACAATCGACGAGGCGATAGCGCTGTAAAGAATGGCAAACCAGCCGTGCCAGCCCGCATTTTGCAGGGCGTAGAGCTGATGTGATTCCATCAACAGACTGGATGCACCGACGACAGGAATGGCCAGAAACGCAATCCAGCCGGTCATGGTCAGCGGTTTAATCGGCGGTGACTTTTTCACAATCAGGTTGCTGACAGCCCAGCCGGTGGCGCTGCACAACAACAGACAAAGCACCCACCACGACGGAATCGTCGGGCTGCCGGAGAGCACGACGACGCCGCTCAGCGAGATCATAATGCCCATCAGCTGCACCAGCTTCAGCTTCTCTTTCAGCACCACCATCGCCAGCAGCATGGCAATGGGTGTACCGAGCTGAACCACAATCGCGCCGGTGCCGGCATCGGTATAGCGCAGGCCGACAAACAGCAGCGAGAAGTGCATAAAACCGAACGTGAAAGCCAGCAGCAACAGCCAGGGTAGCTGCTGACGGTTAATCCGGCAAAACGGTACCAGTACGATGGCGACGACCACAAAGCGCATAAACGTCAGGAAAAGTGGCGGAAGCTCCAGCAGGCCCCATTTCACCGCAACGTTGTTGAAGGCCCAGATTGAAACCACCATCAGAATCAGAAAAAAATGCCGCACAGCCACGATAATATCCTTTCGATGTTTTTTTGCTTAGCCCGCTAATGATGGCACGAACTGCGGCATTGCAGCCAATCGCAGGGAGAAATTTTCTGCGATTGCGGCGCAGCCTGATGAGACTTTCGGGCGCGTTGCTGGCAGACTGATTTGAAACGACTTCTTAAAGGAACTGATTCGGTATGACCTACACGTCCGCCTTACCCCTTGCGTTAATTCAGCTTGAAGTCCCACCTGCTAACGTCGTCTCAGAGATTGGTGAACAGCCACGCTGGTTCATCGACGCGTTAAACCTGCAACCCGATGAATACCTGATTGTACGGCCCCATCTGGGCGAGGCGCTACCCGCTTTCGACCAGATTTCCGGGGCGATCCTCAGCGGTTCCTGGGCGATGGTCACCGATCACGCTGACTGGAGCGAACGCAGCGCCGTATGGATTCGGGCAGCGATGGATAACGGCTTGCCGTTGCTGGGGGTCTGCTACGGTCACCAGCTGATGGCCTATGCGCTGGGCGGCGAGGTGGCGGACAATCCCAACGGCTGGGAGCGTGGCCTGTTACCGATCAACTGCATGCCGGAGGCGCAGCGCGATCCGCTACTAAAGAAATTGCCACAGGACTTCAGCGTCTGGCTGTCACATCGCCAGTCGGTGATCAGCGCGCCACAACAGGCGCAGGTGCTGGCCGCCTCTGCGCGCGATGGCTGTCAGATTGTCCGCTATTCGCCGCAGGCGCTGTCGGTGCAGTTTCATCCTGAATTTTCACGGCACATCATGAACGTTTGTATGCCCAGGGGCTGTACAGAAGATGGGGCAAACGAGATGGAGGGGAAAGACTGGGCGCGTGAGTTGCTGGTAGCGTTCTGGCAACAAACGCGCCCTGCAATGGCGCAAGCTCAGGGCGCGTAGTGACGCGTGCAGCGATAGACCCAGGCGGGTGGCACGTTTTTCAGCACCCGCTGGCGCTCCCAGGTGAAGTAGCGCGACAGGTCTGGCTGGGTCAGCGAGGTATACTGGAACTGCACAAAGACGCCGCTGGGCCCGAGGGCGCTATATACCGCGCGCAGAATCGCCTCACGCAATTCAGTAGGTAAGGAGAGCAGCGGCAGGCCAGAGAAGATCACGTCATATTCTCCGCTCAGGTACTCCGCTGAACAGGTGCGCACCGTCATGCGCGGATCGTCCAGCGCATTAAGTTTATCGGCCAGCGTGCTGCTGATCTCAAAGGCATCCAGCGTGGCATCGGGTGACATCTGCGCCAGTATCTGCCGAGTCAGCACACCGTCGCCCGCGCCGAGTTCGGCGATACGTAACTTTTCAGGCCATTCCACCGACGTAATCATGGTGCGGCACAGCGCCTCTGACGAGGGCGTAATGCTGCCCATCTTGCGCGGGTTGCGGATAAACTGATGCACGAAATTGGCTTTAGCGCGCATCAGGGTAAAAGCTGAAGCCAGCATGCTCATCTCCAGAATGAATTCATCCTCACGTTGACCCCTTTGTGCCGCACAAGTTTCTCTCTGACCAGCCTTTTGGGTAAAAGTCGGAATTATCTAAAGACGAAGCGTAAACACCCCATTCCTTCGGGGCGGTCACAGTTTCCGGTTAACAGAACTGACAGGCTCTTGATGATGCTTCATGTTAATAATAAGTTTCATCATTGTTACATCAGTCACCTGTCAGGAGAATGATCATGCGTTATGCCGCCCCCGGAGAACAGGGTTCTCTGATTACCCTACAAAAGAATTATGGCAACTTCATTAATGGTGAATTCGTCGCGCCGGTGAACGGCAACTACTTCACGAATACCTCCCCGGTGAACGGCTCTGCGGCCGGTGAGTTTCCGCGCTCAGACGTTGCCGATGTTGATAACGCTGTGGCTGCTGCTGCGGCGGCGGCGGAAGCCTGGGGCAAGACCTCGCCGCAGCAACGCTCGCTGCTGTTACTGAAAATCGCCGATCGGCTGGAACAGCACCTGGAGACGATGGCGGTCTATGAAACCTGGGATAACGGTAAACCGGTACGCGAAACCCTGGCGGCCGATATGCCGCTGGCCGTCGATCACTTCCGCTATTTTGCCGGTTGTGTCCGGGCGCAGGAGGGCAGTGCCGCCGAGATTGATGAGTTCACCGCCGCCTATCATTTCCATGAGCCGCTGGGCGTGGTTGCGCAGATCATTCCATGGAACTTTCCGCTATTAATGGCGGCGTGGAAACTGGCCCCGGCACTGGGCGCGGGTAACTGTGTGGTGCTGAAACCGGCTGAGCAGACCCCGCTGTCGATCACCGTTTTTGTCGATCTGATTAAAGATCTGCTGCCGCCGGGCGTGCTGAATGTGGTGCATGGGTTCGGCAAAGAGGCGGGTGAAGCCCTCGCCTCCCATTCCGGCATCGCCAAGGTAGCCTTCACCGGCTCTACCGCAACCGGCGGTCATATTCTGGAGCTGGCAGCAAAAAGCCTGATCCCCTCGACCGTTGAACTGGGCGGTAAATCACCTAACATCTTCTTTGAAGACATCATGCAGGCGGAGGAGAGCTTTATAGAGAAAGCGGCCGAAGGCGTGGTGCTGGGCTTCCTGAATCAGGGCGAAGTCTGTACCTGTCCGTCGCGTGCGCTGGTGCAGGAATCGATCTACGAACCCTTTATGGCGGCCGTGATGAAGCGGGTAAAAACCATCAAACGTGGCGATCCGCTGGATACCGAAACTATGGTGGGGGCGCAGGCGTCGCAGCAGCAGTTTGATAAAATTCTCTCTTATCTTGAGGTTGCCCGACAGGAGGGCGCTGAAGTGCTGGTGGGCGGTGGCGTAGAGAAGCTGGATGAGTCACTTAACAGCGGCTACTACATTCAGCCGACACTGCTGAAAGGCAACAACAGCATGCGCGTTTTCCAGGAGGAGATCTTTGGCCCGGTCATTGGCATCACCACCTTTAAAGATGAGGCAGAAGCAATCAGTATCGCCAACGACTCCATCTATGGGTTAGGTGCTGGCGTCTGGACCCGCGATATCAACCGTGCTTACCGTGTGGGCAGGGCGATTAAAGCCGGGCGCGTCTGGACCAACTGTTATCACCTCTATCCGGCGCACGCCGCCTTTGGTGGCTATAAGAAGTCGGGTATCGGGCGTGAGACCCACAAAATGATGCTGGATCACTATCAGCAGACTAAAAACCTGCTGGTCAGCTACAGTATCGAGCCGCTGGGCTTCTTCTAGTTCTGGCCCGCAACCTGCCAGGATAACCCTGCACTCTTATCTCAGAACCACGCTACGGCGTGGTTTTTTTTGCTCCACGTAGCCGGGCATGCTGAGAAGCATCAGAAGCGTGGCGATGGCTGCAATGCCGATAAAGAACAATTAATCAGTCCTTTCTTAAAGCGATGCCGGGCCGTTTTGCGCTTCGCTTACCTCGCTTCAAGACCATCTCTTCCTCAGCCCTTTCTGAAGCGTCTCATAATAGATCAACTTACTGATGTGTAAGCATTATCCCACTGTTTTTTTTGCTAAAAACTGCCACGTATTACGGTCACCCCGCCGTTAACCTTTATTCCGGCCTGGTGAATCAGAGCCATTTTTTACATGAGTTTTTTTAATGCTGACTACAGAGGAATCTGGTTTCTGTGTAAGAATACTTCATAGTTACTCATATTGTTAAGAATAATCCTAAGCGAGTGATTAAAAGTAACACATATTTGCACTAAGTAAATTACTTAAACTTTACTTAAGTAAAATCTTCTGAAAGTGGCCCGTTGAAATTTTGTCAATCTTCTGTAAACTCGCAGCTTATGTTTACAAAGGAATTGTGATTTCATACCCACGGGCAGGATATACCTGGCTCGTGCGGTAGCTATGAACTTATACACATCTTGTAACTTACTGAATGTGATCGTGAAATCAGGAAAATCAGCCTGTGCGCTGAGGTTTTTCCTTTTGTCAGCGAATAGCGTCACAACTGTAAATCTGAGTCAATATGTCAGTTTTTCGGCCAGGGATGGCATAAGTAAAGCTTGGGTTTTGCCTTCCTCATCCAATCTGACGGAAAAAAATAGATCATGTTTCTGATCATTTATTGCCAGCTCAGATTTCTCCCTGCGCCCGTCCCGGTCGCCAGAGTTGCTTTTTAATAGTTAAAGTTAGTTGATCTGTTAAAGTGCCACGCCATGGCACTTTAACGCTATTTGCTTAAGATTTTTCTTTTAGGCTGGCACTAAGTGGCGCTCTTTCAGCACCACATCCCCGATTTTCATTACTGACAACCGGCCTCTGGCCACTCTCCAGGATATGAATGGAACACAACATGAAAAAAATGGTGAAGCTCCGTATTGCGTTAGGCCTGATGTTTGTTTTTTCTGTCGCGGGTTGTAAAACGCCGCCAAAAATGACGGATGACACGCTGGTCACCAGCACCGTGGATGGCGTGGTGATCAGTCACCGTTATGCGGTTAAACCGCCTGCGCAGTTCAGCCCGGTCAATGAAACCTACCGTGCGCTCTATCCCGCTTCGGTGATGAGCCATCCGAGTTTTGGCGGCAAGGTGGTGGAGACGCTGAAAACCGGCGAAAGCTACACCGTAATTGGTCAGGTAGAGAACAACTGGCTGGCGCTGGGTGAACCCGCTCAGGCGTCAGCAGAACCTGAACCGGGTAAAGCCAGCAGTGCCGTTAAAGAGACAGCACCCTCCGCAGCGCCGCAGGCAACCGTTCAGCTGACCGGCTATGTGCCGTTTCGCGCCGTGGTGAAAAGCGAGCTTTACGATCAGACGATTAAGGCTGACCAGCCGAAGCGCCGGGTGCGCAGCAGCAAGAAGAAAACCTGTGTTGCGGTAAACGGTGACAGCACCGCCTGCCAGAACAGCACTAACGGAACCTGGATTATTAACTAATCGCACTAAGCAGGGAGGGCGGGATGATGACAACAACGCAATGGCGTGGGGCGCTGATAGTGCTGCTGACGTGGCTGATGACAGCGTGCAGCAGCACTCCACAGCCCGTTGCCTGGTACAACCTGGACGTTCAGGCGCAAAACCAGGTTAACGGCGGTGCGCCGCTGAAAGTCCGGGTGGTATTACTGACCTCCGATGCGGAGTTTATGTCGGCTGACTTCTACTCCCTGCAAAACCCGTCCGCTAATGCGCTGGGTAATGCGCAACTCAATACGCAACAGTTCTTCCTGACTTCCACTCAGCCCCATAAAACGCTGCGGATTAAGAGTCTGCCCGAGGCGCGCTTCATCGGCATCATGGCGGAATATCAGGCGCTGGATGGCAAGGTCTGGCGACTGTCGCTGCCGGTTCCCGAAGGCGAATCACCCTCATTCTGGGCGTTCTGGAAGCGTGACGATGGCGAGCTGAATGCGCGCATTGTGGCGGGGATTAATGGTCTTCGCGTGGAAAAACAGTGATGCCTATGAACAGAGCCGAAAAGGTGGTCTGGACCGAGGGGATGTTTCTGCGTCCTCACCATTTCCAGCAGTCAGAAAATTATCTTCTCAGCACCCTGCGTGAGTGGGGCCAGTCGCAGCGCGCCTATACCTGGGGTTTTTACGATATTGAGTTCGATGAAGCGCTGCTGCGCCAGGGGAAACTGGCGCTGAGCGCCGCCAGCGGCTGTCTGCCTGACGGCACGTTTTTTGCCTTCAGCCAGCCACAGCACGGTCCGGCCCCGCTTGATCTGCCTGCCTCCGTTGACCGCAGCAAAGTGGTGCTGGCCATTCCGGCACGCCGCAATGGCCGAGAAGCGGTGGCCTTTCAGGAGTCGCAGGATTCTCTGGCGCGCTACCTGGCCTGGGAAGCGGAAGTGGAAGATGACAATGCCCAGGCCGTGGGTAGCGCCACGGTGCAGTTCGGCAAACTGCGTCTGCGGCTGATGCTGGAACAGGATCTGACCGCCGAGTGGACCGCCATGGGCGTGGCTCAGGTGATTGAAAAACGCAGCGATAACCATATCCGGCTCGACAGCGACTACATCCCGCCGATGCTGACGCTTAACAGCAGCCGTCCGCTGCAAAACATGTTTAACGATCTGCACGGGCTGATCCAGCAACGCAGCCAGCAGTTGAGTCAGCGTGCGCCGGGCACCGGTCGTTTCAACAGCGCGGATATGGTCGATTTTATGCTGCTGGCGCTGCTCAATCGTCAGCTTGGCCTGCACACTCATCTGCAACATCTGCCGCTGCTGCATCCTGAAACGCTCTACAGCCACTGGCTGCAACTGGCGGCGGAGCTCAGTACCTGGACGCCAGCCCGCGCGCCCGATGGTCTGCCGCTCTACGATCATGACGATCTGCACAGCTGTTTTACCCGTCTGTCACTGCTGCTGCGTCAGGGGCTGTCCCAGGTGATGGAAGAGAGCGCGATTCAGCTGCCGCTGATTCAGCGCTCGCACGGTCTTAACGTCGCGACCGTGCCGGAGAGCAGTATGGTGCATGAGTTTGGCTTTGTGCTGGCGGTGAAAGCCAGCGTGCCAGCCGACACCCTCAAAACCCATTTCCCGGCGCAGATGAAAGTCGCCCCGGTCAGCAAAATTCGCGATCTGGTGCAGTTGCAGTTGCCCGGTCTGGCACTTCGGGCCATGCCCGGCGCGCCGCCGCAGATCCCGTGGCATGCCGGATACAGCTACTTCGAACTGGATAAGAACAGCGAGCTATGGAAAGAGATGGAGCGCTCGGGCGCTTTTGCGCTGCATCTTGCCGGTGAGTTTCCAGGTCTGAACATGGAGTTCTGGGCCATTCGTAGTCAGTCAGAATCATAAACTGAGCACGCAGCATGATGCAGGAACAACAAAAATCACACAGCGATCTTGCGCCGGAGGCCAGCCATCAGAATGTGCTGGTCGCGGCGGCCAATCCCCTGATTAACGCCATTCCTCAGATCCGTCACTCGGTATCACATGAAGATCCGGCACAGTTGCGTCAGCAGCTGATCGATCAGATTCGGCGCTTCGAGCTGAGCTGCCAGCAGTCAGGCCTGGGCTATGAAGTGATCATCGGCGCGCGATACTGTCTCTGTACCGCGCTGGATGAGGCGGCGGCGCTGACGCCGTGGGGCAGCAGCGGCGTCTGGACCAGCAATGGTCTGCTGGTCACCTTTCACAATGAAACCTGGGGCGGCGAAAAGTTTTTTCAGCTGCTGGCTAAGCTGTCGCAGAACCCCAGACGCCACATTCTGATGCTGGAGTTGATCTACTTCTGCCTGCTGCTGGGGTTCGAAGGACGCTACCGGGTGCTGGACAACGGTCGCTCGCAGCTGGAGACCATCAAACAGCGCCTGCTGCAGATGATCAAAAGCGTGCGTGGCAATTATGCAGCAGCGCTGTCTCCGCATCCCACCGATCAGCCGGTCCTGCGCAAATTGTGGCGACCAATGATCCCGCTGTGGGCCTGTGCGGCGGTGGCGGGGCTGGCGGCCTGTCTGTTCTACATCGTGCTCAACTGGCGTCTCGGCGATTACACCTCGCCGGTACTGGCCCGTATCTATCAGACGGCGCTGCCGGAAGTGAAGATCGGCAACCCTGCACCACCACCACCCGCCACGCTGAACCTGCGCGCTTTCCTGAAACCGGAAATTGATGCCGGGCTGGTAGCGGTGCGTGACGAAGCGGACCGCAGCGTGGTGACGCTGAAAGGGGACGGACTGTTTGCCTCGGCGGCCACCGAGGTGCGCGGACGTTACACCGACGTAATCCAGCGTATCGCTGCCGCCATGAACAATGTCAGCGGCCAGATTCAGGTGATTGGCTACAGCGATAACGTGCCGATCCGCAGTGCCCGCTTCGCCTCCAACTTTGAGCTTTCGCTGGCGCGCGCCCGGTCAGTACAGACCCTGTTGCAACAGCAGCTGGCGCAGCCGTCACGGGTGAAAGCGGAAGGACGCGGTGAAAGCAATCCGCTGGTGCCTAATAACAGCGCAGAAAATCGTGCACGTAACCGTCGTGTTGAAATTACCCTGCTGGTGGCGCCGGATGCGACGCATGCCGAACTCAACGGCCTGGCGAGAGGGAACTGATCCATGCTGAATATTCTGTTTGCGGTGCTGACCAGCCGCCTCGCGTGGGGCTTTGTCGGCATTACCGCGCTCTCTTTTATCATCTGGGTGATTGGCCCGGTGTTCTCAATCGTCGATTCGCGCCCGCTTGAGCCGGAGCAGAACCGCATTATCAGTATCGCGCTGCTCTATCTGGTGTGGGGCCTGGGCCAGGCGATTCCGCGGCTCTACAACATCTGGCTCAATCGCAAGCTGATGTCGAGCCTTGAAACCGGCAAAAGCGATACGCCGGAAGCCGAACGTCAGCGCCTGACCAGTGAAGAGCAGGTGCTGGCAGGGCGTTTCTCCGAAGCCACTGACATGCTGAAAAAGGCGCACTTCCAGCGCCACAGCAGCAAAGGCACGCCGTTCTGGGCACAGCGTTTTGGCCGTCAGTATCTCTATCAGCTGCCGTGGTACATGATCATCGGCGCGCCCGGTGCCGGTAAAACCACCGCGCTGGTCAACTCGGGCCTGCAGTTTCCGCTGGCAGATAAGTTCGGCAAGTCGGCGCTGCGCGGCATTGGCGGCACCCGCAACTGCGACTGGTGGTTCACCAATGACGCGGT
>Ga0308159_1002856_pt1 | contig 18856 bp, 16 predicted proteins | sample PhyCR1_FD_201040 | JGI IMG/M metagenome (GOLD analysis project Ga0308159, IMG submission 201040) | Phyllosphere microbial communities from UC Gill Tract Community Farm, Albany, California, United States - DLSLC.R1 | ecosystem: Host-associated > Plants > Phyllosphere > Unclassified | place: USA... | reverse complement strand
ATTCATGCGCTTTCGCGGTGTACCCGGGCCTCGTTACCGACGGCCGCAGACGCGAAGAGGGGCGGCACTATACCTAGGTGTGCGCCAGCCGTCTGCAAGGGGCGTAATTGACCGAGGAACGGTCAATTGGAAAAATCGCGCCGGGGCCGATAAATAGCTTACCTGTGGCGAGGGAGCTCGCTCCCGTTGGACTGCGCAGCAGTCCCATTTTCCGGGGCCGCTTCGCGTCCCAGCGCAAGCTTGCTCCCTCGCCACAACAGCCATTTGACGACTGTGCCTGGAAACGTTGGTGGCAACGAGTAATACGCGCCCGGTGCCCGGCATCGGGCGCCGCAACCCATCAGATTTATACGACAAAACTCACGGAATCGTCCGACTTTACCCTAAGTAAATCCCTCTCCAAAGTTTGGCTTGCCGCTGACTTTCCCTTACTCGTTTACCTCGATTGAAATGCGTCACGCGTATCGAGGCGGGGAGGAAAGCACGGCCAAAACACCATATGGATAAAGGGTAAAAACAATGAGTGAAGGGCACTTTGTTGGTCTAGGTGACAAAACTACATGCGGCGGTAAGATTCTCGACGGTGACGCCAGGGTAAATATGCACGGTGTTCTCCATGCGCGCGAAGGCGACCGAGTGACGTGCGGGAAACATGCAGGGACTTACCAGATTCTAGGCGGCATTTCCCATATTCAAAGTCATGGAAAACGTGTCGCTGGCACGCTGGACAGCTTCAGCAGTTGCCCCTGTCGAGCTCGCCTGGTTCCCTCGGTGTACTCGGCCACCTACGTAAACCAGAGCGCCCCATCACCCATGGGCCAGAGAGTTGCTCCATCGAGTGCATCAGCTGTAAACGGTAGCCCTGCAGCACCGCATCAATCTGGTTTCGTGCCACCCGCTCATACAGTGCCAACGCCATTCAACGGTGCGCACGGCCAGGAGCCAGGCTTCTATATCGTGCCCCAGAGCATGACCCGCGAGGCGCTGGAAGCCACACTTTTTCCGACGCTCGACCCGGCTGTAATGCGCAAGTTTCAGGCACTGAATCCCAATACCGGCAACGTCAAAGCCGGCTCGATGATCGTGCTCAGCGATCCGAACAACACCTCCTGCACCTATCAGGAAGCGCAACTGATGCAGGCGGCTCAACACGTCAGCGCATCGCTGGATGAGCTGACGCCGGACGAGGCCGACTTTCTGTATCGCCATGGTGCTGAAATCGCCGGTTTCATCGGCCACACCTCAACCTGGTTAGGTGTCAGTGCGGTGGTGATGGAAAAGCACCTGAGCAATCTGCGCGAAACCCTGCAGGCCATGGAGCGCCTGCATCAGGACAGCTATCGGCAGCACGGACACCTTAGGTCACCGCAGTTCTTTGCTGATCGCCAGCGGTTGATGAATCAGTTGGATGCTCATCTGCTCAACTCCACGCGCCTGCGCGGCCAGACAACCTTGGGCGATCACCCCAAGTTGAAAACGGCCCTGGGTATATCCAGTCGCAGCTTGGTACATCACTGGGACAAGGCGGGTGGGCCGGGTCAGATTCCGGGGTATGCGGCTCATGTGGAGGCGACGAGTCGGGCCGCCAAATACATGAAGACGGGCGGCTACATCGGGATTGGTATTGGCGGTGTTTCGTCGGTTTTGGCTATTCAACAGATATGTACCGGCGATTCGATTACGGCTTGTGAGAAGATTAAGTTTACTGAAGTTGGGAAATTTGGTGGGTCTACTATCGGTGGTTATATGACTGGAAAAATCGCCCAATCAGCGAGTGGCCCCATCTGCTTGGCGCTTGGCGCCTCTACTGGTATCGGTGGTGTTGTCTGCGTCGCGGCTGTCGTGGGAGCTGGCGCCTGGCTGGGAACGACTGTCGGAGGTATGAAGGGCGAAGAGTTAGGAGAGAAGTTGTATGAGAAAACCTTGCCATGATATCGGAGGATTTTTGGAACTCTTGGGTAGGTATCTGGCTTGTGGCTGGCCCGTTCCTGCTGGGAATTGCCAGTATTGTATACAGTCTTTATCTCAGCCATCGTCACTTGAGCTCCATAAAGCATGCTTTGAAGAATAGTCGCTATGTTTATCTTTGGGGGCCGAGTCTAGGAAAACGAGGCTTGGTTTGGTCTCTCTTGGAAATAGCAAAAATCACAGGGATGATAATGATGCCGAGGGCGTATATTCAGCTAGGAGATCTAGACTCTGACGATATAAAAAAACTTTCCTCCTTATCTGAAGTTTCTATTGAAGATTGATTTTTTAATGTTGGTGAGTGGTGTCGTTTGGCTAGCAATTATATCTATGTTACAGGCGCTTAAGTAACTTGGTATGGCTACTGAGTGCTGGGGGCCAGCATTCAGTATGCCCTGCCGGCATCTGGTATATCACTAGGGGTAAGGCTGATGGACCGGGGCAGATTCCGGGGTATGTCGCTCATGTGGAGGCGGTCAGCCGTGCCACGAAGTATATGAAGGCCGGTGGTTATATCGGTATAGGCCTTGGCGGGGTGTCTTCGTTGCTGGCTATTGAGCAGGTGTGTAAGGGTGACTCTGGGGAGACGTGTGAGAAGGTCAAGTTCACGGAATCGGGAAAGTTCGGCTTGTCCACCGCTTTCGGTGCTTTAGCCGGATGGGGGAGCGGACTTGCCAGTGGTCCGATCTGCTTGGCACTTGGTGCCTCTACTGGAATAGGGGGAGTTGTTTGCGTCGCCGCCGTTGTAGGGACTGGCGCATGGATAGGTACGACGGGCGGTGGAGCTGCGGGGGAAGTCATCGGGGAAAAAATTTATGAAGTGATTCAACGATGACCAATATCGATACGTGGAATCCTTGGATTGTGATCATCGTTATTGGTGCACCTACCCTTATCGGAGTTGCTGGCCTCGCATTCAGTCTGTACCTCACCCACCGTCACTTGGACGCCATAAAGGAAGCTTTGAAAAACAGCCGTTATATCTACCTTTGGGGAGACAGCCTCGGGAAGCGAGGGTTGATTTGGTCTCTTTTGGAGATTTCAAAAATCGCTGGGATGGTCTTGTTGCCAAAGTCCTATATCCGCTTAGGCGACTTGGACCCTGTAGACTTTGAAAACTTCCCACCCTATCTAAAACGCCGTCTCACAATCTTTACGACGATGATCTTTACCGCCTTGATTTGGATGGCTGTTGTAGCCATTGCGCTGAAGTTCAGGTAACCCAAACGGGCCTCACCCAAGGCCCGATATCAGCAAAAAGCGAACTGTCAGCCCGCTCCCACAGGGGGGGATGTCAGAAGTAGTAGCCGATGTTGACGTTGGTGCGGTAATACCAGTCGTTGCTACCCACCGAATTGGTGCTGGTAAAGCCGCTGCCATTCTCCGCCCCGCCGTAGGGGTTGGCATTGCGCGCCCAGGTGAAGTCGACCCAGGCCATCACCGGCATCGCCAGGAACTGCGCGCCCACGGTGAACATCTGCGAGTCGTCCCAGGCGCTTTTGTCTTTCATCATTCGGCTGTAATCGCTGTACAGCTTGATCTTCTTCAATTGCCCCAGCCGTGGCGTGTGGATGTCGTAGCCGACGTTGAGCGAGGCCAGGCTGGCCTTGGAGGCGATCAGGTACGCAGGCGTCAGGCCATTGCCGCCCATCAGCACCGAGTCGTTGCTCACGCCGCTCGGGTTTTCGGGGTCGTATTCGTAGCGGATGGCTTGGGTGGTGACGGTCCACAGGCCCTTGCTGATGATGGCGTGCACGCCGGCGGCCCAGTAGTCGCCATTGTCTTTGGTAGTGGCGTTGTACAGTTGGGCGGTGGCGAGCGAGGCGCCGACTTCGGTCTTCCAGCCATCGTTGTTGAAGGTGCGCGCCACGCGGGCGTTGAATTGGTTGCGCTTCTCGTTGTCCTGGCGCGACTGGGTGAAGGCAATCGCGTTGTCATTCAAGTCGGCGTAACGCCCCACTTCCGGTGAGTAACGCAGGTCGCTGGGCAGCATGCGTGGGAAATAGCCGAGCTGCACGTCCCAGTCCTGGTCCTTGTAGCTGTATTTAAGGCCGGTGCCGGCACTCACCGCGTAGCCCATGAAAAACGGCAGGTGGTAGCTCCAGCCAAATTGCGGATAAGGCTCCAGGCCGAAGGGTTTGAACGGTGCCCCCAGTTGCAGGTTGGCGTTGGCATTGAGCCGGTAGCCCACAAACCCGCGATCAATGGAGCGCTTGCCGTCATCCTGGAACCAGTAGCCGACATCGCTGTAGAGGCTCTTGTAGGTGGCCTGCACATCCAGACGGAACGTGTCGAACAGAAACCTGCCGTTGTTTTCGGTGGTGTCCCAATGCTCGTCGCGATAGTTGGTACGCAACGCCCCGCCGATGTCCAGGCTGCTGTCGCCGCTATCGCTGCGCCAGGAAATATGCGGGAAAGGTTTGTTGGCGGCGTTGGCCCGTACCGGCTCGGAAGGAATGGGTTCTGCGGCGAAACTGCTGAAACTGGTAAACATCAATCCTGCACACAAGACGCGCTTCATAGAGACCTCTCTACCGGGTGATCGGCAACACTCGTCCGCTTGCCTTTAAAGGCAACTAAGGAGGGAGCGGGTCTTACCGGGTTTAAGTGTTGGTTCTTATTGTTTTATCGGCGAAACGCCGTTTAATCAGTGAATGCACAGGAGTAGAGCAGGAAGTGTGCCAGGCGGATTATTAGTTTGTGCTTTAAGAAAACATCATTAAAAACAGTTGTTTATATGGGAAACAAGCTGTTTGTATAGCCCACGAAACAACCCGCAAGTGCGGTAACAAAGTTGCCCATGATAGGTGCGTATTTATTGCACGCTGCCAATGAAACGGGCACTTTGCGGGTGATCCTGTAGGGGCGAGCTTGCTCGCGAAAAACGTTAACGATAATGCCTGCACCCTGGAATAACGCGGTGCCTGGACGTTCTTCGCGAGCAAGCTCGCTCCTACAAGGGGTGGGGGGTTAGAGGTCTAGCACCAAGCGTTGGCTCTTGCAGCCTGAAACGCACACCATCATCGACTTGTTCGCAGCCCGCTCGGCCTTGGTCAGCACCCCATCGCGGTGGTCGATTTCGCCTTCCACTACCCGCGTCTCGCAGGAGCCACACACGCCTTCGCGGCAGCTGTGATCAATGTCGCAACCCGCCTCCAGCAGCACATCCAGCAAACTCAAGCCAGGTTCCACCGCCAGGGTTTTGCCGGACCTTTTCAGTTCAACGCTATAACTGCTCTGGGCGTCTTCGCTGGGTGGCAGTTCGGCGGCGGCAAAGCGTTCGATGTGAGCATGGGGATAACCCAGGCGCTCACAGGTACTTTCGAAAGCGTCGAGCATCGGCGTCGGGCCGCAGCAGTACAGATGGGTATCCGCAGGTTGGCCGGCGAGGTAGGCGGCCAGATCGGGCGGCACGCCTTTTTCGTCATTGAAGTGGTAAATCACCCGCGCACCGAGTCCGCCCAATTCTTCTACCAATGCAGCTTCCTGGCGTGAGCGGGCGCAGTAGATCAGCTCGGCGGATTTTCCCAGCGCCAGCAATTGGCGGAACATGCAGTAGATCGGCGTGATCCCGATGCCTCCGGCCACCAGCACACTGTGGCTGGCGCTCAGGTCCAGTTCGAAGTTGTTGCGAGGCGGCGAGATCGACAACGGCATGCCGACCCGCAATTGGCTGTGCACATACTCCGAACCGCCACGGCTGTTGCGGTCACGCAGGATACCCACCAAATAACGCCCACGGTCGCCGGGCGAATTGAGCAGCGAATAACTGCGCACCAGGCCGTTGGCCAGGTGCAGGTCGATGTGCGAGCCGGCGTCGAACGGTGGGAACACGGTATCGCCCAAAGGCCGCAGTTCGACGCTGATGATGCCTTCGGCCTCATAGCGCAGGGTGTGGACGCGGGCGTTGAGGAGCGCGGCTTTGTTCATGGCAATTGCTTCGCGTCGATCAACTCGAGCTGGGCTTTGGCGGCGTTCTTCAGGTACCGCCGCAGCCGCACTACGCCCAGGTCGTGCTGGTAGAGGTTTTCACGCTGATTGGCATCCGGCTCCATGAATTCCAGCAGCACCCGGTCTTGTTCAAGCACCGCCCAATGCCGCGCTTCCAGACGGTTTTTGTATAAGAAGCGCCAGGTGTCACGCTGCCAGCCGGTCAGTGGGCGGCAGCGCCAGTGAAATGCGGCGGCCAGCGAACGACTGCTGGGGGTGTAGCTGCCGATGATGGTGAAGTTGCCGCCGGGGCCGCCGGTTTTCGGGTAGGGGATTTCCAGGCGCAGCCAATGGCAGCCGTTGTCCACGAACTCGGTCCAGTCGAAGTTCACGCCGCGCTGACCTTCCTTCTCGAAGAAAAAACCGGTGTCGGTGTCGCGGGTGACAAACTTGGCGGTGGCTTCGCCTTCGCTCATCGAGTGCGACATCTTGTGCAGGTAGGTGCCGTGCATCGGGTCCATGACGTTGTCGATCACGTAGCGATAGTCGCCTTTCCACTCGGTGTAGCAGACGAAGCTGCTCCATTCGGGCGAGGTCAATTGTTCGGGCAGCACCAGCTCCGGCGCAACGTCCAGGTGCGGGTCGGTGGCGTTGAACAAGAAGATCGCGCCTGCGGCTTCGCGGGTGTGGAACATACGCGTGGGCCGGCTGCCTTCCAGTTTGCAGCCGGGGCTGCCGGGTACTTTGGTGACGGTGCCGTCGCAGCGCACTTCAACGCCGTGGTACGGGCACTGCAGGCGATCGCCCAGCACCGGCCCTTGGGACAGCGGGGCGCCGCGATGGGGGCAATGGTCTTCGAGCGCGTGAACGCTGCCATCGTTGTCGCGCCACAGGGCGATCTTGTAGCCCAGGCGTCGTATCGACAGCGGCTTCTCACCCAAAAGGTCCGACGGCAATACCGGGAACCAGAGGTCTTTGAGGCCATTGGCCAGATGCTGTTCAACAGGGTCGACGGTCAATTGCATGTTCATTTTTATTCCTTCTGCCGGGTCATTCGCCCAGCCGGGCCATCAGGGTTTTGTAGGCATCTTCGGTCCACTCGCCGCTGGTCAGCGGGCACGGCGGGCCGGCCAGGTTCAAATGCGCGAGCAGGGCCGGCAGTTCGGTCACGCCACTGCCAAACGCGCGCTCGATGGAGTCGCCCAGCAACTCTTCGAACTGGGTGTTGGGTCGTTTACGTGCCTGATGGGGTTGCAGGTAGGGTTCGTGAGTACTCATGGTGTTGACCTCCGTACAGGTGTGTTCAGGCTGCGTGAGTTGTTGGGACGCCCCAGGCGTCGTAGCCGTAGACCCAATCGGCATTACCGCCGTCCTTGAGCCACTGGTTGCCCCGCGAGCCGATCTGGATCTGGCTGGTGCGTTCCAGGCGCGCTTGCTGGTAAGCCTGCAACGCGCCGGCCACCGAGGCCTGGCTGTCGAGGTCTTGCAGGTAGCGGGCGAGCACCACCGCATCTTCGATGGCCTGGCCGGCGCCCTGGGCCATGAACGGCATCATCGGGTGGCAGGCATCGCCCAGCAGGGTGATCGCGCCCTTGGACCAGAACGGCAGCGGGTCACGCTCATACAACGCGGTCTTGAGCACATCGGTGCAGGCATCAAGCAGGGCGCGGGCGTCCGGATGGAACGCCTGGTAGTGGCTGCGCAGCTCATCGGCATCGCCGGCGCTGGTCCACGACTCTTCGTGCCAGCTGTCCTGGGCGGTGGTGGCGAAGATGAAGATGTCTTTGCCCTGGTTCAGCGGGAAGGTGACGATCTGGCTTTGCGGGTTCGGCCCCCACCATTTGGTGAACGCCTGGATGTTCGGCACATGCGCCACCTGTTCGGCCGGTACCACCGCGCGATAGGCCACCACTCCGGTAAAGCGCGGATGCTCTTCGCCAAACAGCGCGCTGCGCACCACTGAGTGGATACCGTCTGCGCCAATCAGCACGTCACAGCGGTGCTGGCTGCCATCCTTGAAGTGCAAGGTAATGCCGTCGTCAGCCTGTTCTATCCGTTCGGCACGCTTGGCGAACTGCACGTTGTTCAGCGGGAACACTTCGGCCAGGGCCGCGAGCAGGTCGGCGCGGTGGATGGTCAGTTGCGGCGCGCCGTATTTTTGTTCGGCAGCATCGGACATTTCCAGGCGCGAGGTTTCCTCGCCGGTGTCCCACATGCGGCTGATGCGGTGCGTGGGGCGAGCGGCCGGGATGCGTACGGCGGGGCCAATGCCCAGGCCATCCAGCGCACGGACCGCGTTGGGGGTGAGGTTGATATCGGCACCGACGCGCAAAAAGGCCTTGGACTGTTCGAACACGGTGACCTGGTGACCGGCGCGATGCAGGGCGATGGCGGCGGTCAGGCCGCCGATACCGGCACCGGCGATAGCAATATTCAGGGAAGGCATGGGCGACTCCTGCTCAAGGTTTGGGTTTGTCGGTGAGGAACTTGCCTTGCGGCGCTTCGACGTGTTGCTGGCGCCGGGTGTTGCCGTCGATACCGCCAGCAATGGCCCATTCAGCGAAGACCGTAGGGCCGGGCTCAAAGGTGCGTGGCTGCCATTCGCCGGTCAGTTGGTCTTCATCGGCGTAGTACTCCACCAGCGCGCCGGCCGGGTTCTTGAAGTACCAGAAAAACGCCGAAGACACCGGGTGGCGGCCCGGCCCGATTTCGGTCGGCCAGCCGCTGCGGGACACATGCATGCCGCCGCCAAACACCTCATGAACGTCGCGCACGGTAAAGGCCACGTGGTTCAGCCCCGCCCGTGGTGCCGGCAGTTGCAACATGAACAGGTCGTGGTGGCCGCCTTCTTCGGCGGTGCGCAGGAAGGCGCCGCGGTCCGGGTAACGGTCCGAGGCCTGGAAGCCGAAACGCTCGTGGTAGAAGGCTTCGCAGGCGTTCACGTCCTTGACGAAAAACACCACGTGGCCGACTTCAATCGGCGTGGCGCGCTCATAGATCGGCGCCGCCTTGTTGATCCGGCCCTTGGTCTGCCAGGTGTTGTGGCCGCTGCATTCAATCTCCAGTTCACGCTTGCGCGTGACTTGCAGGCGGATCGCCAGACCGTTGGGGTCGGTGCAGCCGATGCGCCCGTCACATTCGACAAACCCCGGGTCATTGGCGATGCGTTGGCTGTACAGCGCCAGGTCGGCGGTGCTGGCTACGCCCCATACCACTTCGCGCACCGTGGAGCCGGCTTCGATGGCCGGCGGCAGGCCCGGCTTGTTCAGGTCCGCAAGCACTACGCGACAGCCGTTGAGGGTCTCGAACACCACCTCGTCCGATTGCGCGCTGACTTGGGTCAGGCCCCAGTCGCTGAAAAAACGTACGCAGGTGTCCAGGTCCTCGACGCCGTAAGTGACTTCATCAATACCTAAAACGCTCATTGCGCTACCTCTCGTGGCACACCGGCCCAGGCCAGTGGCTGTTCGTTCATGCCCCAGTAGAGGCTCTTCTGTTCCATGTACTGCAGGATGCCCAGGCGACCTTTTTCGCGGCCCAGGCCGCTGTCGCGCCAGCCGCCGAAAGGCGTGGAGATCGAGAACTGCTTGTAGGTGTTGATCCATACCGTACCGGCCTGCAAACGCCGGCCCAGGGCCCAGGCGCGCTTGTAGTCACGGGTCCAGATGCCGGCGGCGAGGGCGTAGACGCTGTCGTTGGCCTGCTCCAGCAGTTGTGCTTCGTCGTCGAACGGCATGGCGACCAATACCGGCCCGAAGATTTCCTCCTGGCACACTTGCTGGTGGTTGCTCAGGCCCTCCAGGATGGTCGGCGGATAGAAGTAACCCTGGTCATACACATTACCGCTGGGGCGCTGCCCACCCAGGCGCAGGCGCCCACCTTCGGCCAGGCCGAGGGCGACGTAACGCTCCACCGATTCGCGGTGGCTGGCGCTGATCAACGGGCCCATCTGTGTATGCTCGTCGGCCGGGTCGCCCACCCGCAGGTTCGCGGCGGCAGCGACCAGGCGCTGCATGAACGGCTCGTACAAGGCGCGGGCGATGAACAACCGGGAGCCGGCGATGCAGGCTTCGCCCGACGAACTGAAGATGCCGTACAGCACCCCGGCCACCGCATGCTCAAGGTCGGCGTCCTCGAGGACGATGGTCGGTGATTTGCCGCCCAGCTCCAGGGACACCGGCATCATCTTGTCGGCGGCGATATGGGCGATGTGCTTGCCCGTGCGCGTACCACCGGTAAACGACACGCGCTTGATCAGCGGGTGGCGGGTGAGCGCATCCCCCAGCAACGAACCCTTGCCCGGCAGCACGCTGATCAATCCCTTGGGCAAGCCGGCCTCTTCACACAGACGCGCCAGGCGCAGGGCCAGCAGCGGGGTGATTTCCGCCGGTTTGATCACCACCGCATTGCCCGCCGCCAATGCCGGAGCGACCTTCTGCGCCTCGCTGGCAATCGGCGAGTTCCACGGAGTGATCGCGGCGACCACGCCCATCGGTTCATACACGCTCATGCTGATGAAATCACCGCGTGACGGGGTGATGGTTTCTTCCAGGGTTTCGCAGGCCGCGGCGAAGAACTGAAAGGTGCCGGCCGCACTGGCTACCAGGGCGCGGGTTTCATTGATCGGTTTACCGTTGTCCTGGCGCTGCAGTTGCGCTAGCTCTTCGCTGTGCAGGCGGATCAACTCGGCGATGCGATACAACACGCCGGCCCGCTCGTGGGGTTTGCGCTGGGCCCAGCCGCTGTGCAAAAACGCCTGGTGCGCGCCCTGAATGGCTTCTTCCACATCCTGCAGGTCGGCGGCATTGAGCCAGGCCACGGCTTCGCCGGTGGCCGGGTAGCGGCTGGCATAGCGCTCGCCACGGCCTGGGCGCCACTGGCCGGCGATGCAGATGGGTAATGTCTGTTCGGTGTTCATCGACGGCTCCTAAATGGAAATCGCGTGGGCATGGTTGCCCAAGGCACGGACCACGCTGTACACGGTCAGCGCCGAGGTCTTCGGGTTGGCCAGCAAGGGCTTGCCGCGCAGACTCAACTCGAAACGGCCAAAGGCGCCCCGGGCTTCGAAGTGGTGGACGTTTTCATCGCTGTGGGGGTCGGCGATCAACGTGACATGGGTGCGGTCCAGGCCCAGGCCGGCCAGCGACAGAGTGGCCGCGACGTTGGCGTTCTTGGGGTACAGCCGCGCCGCTTCGCGGGCGCTGCCCTGGAAGATCACCGTGGCTTGCTCGATGGTGTCCAGGTCACAGGCCTGCTCGCCGGGGGTGTTCTTCCAGGCGCGGGCCGGCTTGCGGCCGGTGTAGTTGACCGCGTCCAGCCCGCCGAGCTTGGCCGCCGACAGCGCATCGATGCCGCCGATGGCGCCAGGCAGCAATTCGATGCGGGTCTTGCCGCGTTCCGCCGCCGCCTCCAGGCGTTCCACCAGGCCGACTTCGGACAGCGCGCCCACCGACACAATCAGGCAGGCAATCCCACGCTCCAGCGCCGGCAACACATGTTCTTCAATGGCGCGATGTCCGGCGCACTCCACCAGCAAATCCGGGCGGGCATCGGCGGGCAAGGCGGTCAGCACCTGCGGCGGCTGTTTGAAACTGGCCAGGCGCTGGCGCACCAAGGCTTCTGAGCCCTCGGACGCGATGACGTAATCCACGCACAGCTGTGGGTCGTTCTCCAGCAGCTCCAGCACACCGACGCCAATGGCACCGCAGCCGATCATGGTGATATGCAACATGGTGCGATCCTCAGGCGGTGGCCTTCTGGGCTTTGGTTTCGCTGTTGGGCGGGCCGGCAAACTGGGTGGCGAAGTTGCCGACGCTGAGCATGTCCACTTCCAGCAGGAACGGGCCTGGCTGGCTCAGGGCGCTGTCCACCACCGTGCCGAAGTCCTTGAGGTCGGTGACCAGGCCATGGCGCAGGCCCAGGGACTCGGCGAGCTTGGTGTAGTCCGGGGTGTGCAGGTCGACGTAGCAATGGCGGCTGCCGTAGACCGCGTCCTGGATATTGCGGATCACCCCGTAACGCTGGTCGTTCATCAGCAGGATCACCAGGTTGGCGCGCTCCTGGACCAGAGTTGCCAGCTCACCCAGGTTGAGGATGAAACCGCCGTCACCTGCGATTGCGAACACTTTGCGCTCCGGCGCCGTTTCCGCTGCGGCGACGGCTGCGCCGATGCCCATGGCCAACCCCTGGCCAATCCCGCCGCCCAAGGCATGCACACCCGCGCGTGGGTGATACAGGGTCAGCAGGCGGTTGCCCCAGATGCTGTTGGACAGGGTCACGTCGCGTACCCAGGAGAAGTTGCGCCCGGTCACGGCCTGCAATTGCTCGACCATGGCCGAGTACGGCCCGAGGTCGGCCATCAGTTGGCTACGTGATTGTTCGCGCACGGCTTTGAGTTCAGTGAGAAAGCTCGGGTCGGTGTGCAAGCGACCTTCCAGGCGATCCGCCAGGCCCTCGAGCGCCAGCGCCGCATCGCCGCAGACAAACAGTTCGCTGGCGTAACTGCGCCCTTCGATCGCCGGGTTGGCGTCGATGCGCAAGAGATTCGAAGGCAGTTTCAGTGCGTACTTGAAGGTTTCGTTACTGCGCAGGCGCGAGCCGGCGATCAGCAGCGCATCGCAGGTTTGCAGGAACTGTTCGACCCGCTTGTTCTGCGAAAAAGCCCCCAGGCAACGCTCGTCGTCTTCATTGACCACGCCGCGACCTTGCGTGGAGGTGATCACGCCCACGCCCATCGCCAGCAGGCGCTTGACCTGTACGCCGGCATGGCGGGCGCCGCCGCCGAGCCAGAGCATCGGTCGCTTGGCGCTGGCCAGGCGGTCGGCCATCAGGTCCAGGGCATCCGGCGCGGGCACGGCCACCGGGATCGGCAGGGGCGACAGGTCGGTGGGCATCGGGATAAAGGTGGACTGGATGTCGATGGGGATTTCGACGCTGACCGGCCCGGTGGGCGCGGTCAGGGCGGTCTGCACCGCGAGCTTCATGGTGCTCAGGGCGGTCTCGACACTGCGTACGCGAAAGGCGGCCTTGGACACGGCCTTGAGCATGTTCAGCTGGTCGCGGGCTTCGTGGATGTAAGCCAGCTCCTGGTCCAGGTACGGCGTTTCAATCTGCCCGGTGATGTGCAGCAGCGGGGTGCCTGCAGTTTGGGCTTCGACCATCGCGCCTGCGGCATTGCCGGCGGCGGTGCCGGTGGACGTCAGGCACACACCCAGGCCGCCGGTGGTGCGGGCATAGGCGTCGGCCATGTTGGCGGCGCCGGCTTCGCCCCGGGCCATGACGAAGCGGATATTGCCGCGCACTGCAAAGGCATCGAGGATCGGCATGTTGTGGATCGAGATCACGCCGAACACAGCCTTGACGTCGCATTGCTCGAGAAAGGCGGTGATGGCAGCGCCCACGGTGACAGTGTTGTTTTCATTACGCATGGCGAGACAGGCCTCCGGATACATCGATATGGCTGCCTGTGGTGTAAGCCGACAGAGGCGAGGCCAGAAACAGGATCGCGCGGGCCGCTTCAATCGGCAGGCCCAGGCGCCCCAAGGGAATGTGTTTTTGTTGTGCCAGCCGTGCGGTCCATTGCGCCCAGCCGAGGTCGCGTTCTTCGCGCGCTTCGAAACGCCTGCGCCATTGCCCGGATTCCACCAGGCCGATCAGGATGCCGTTGACGCGGATGCCCTGCGGGGCGAATTCAGTGGCCATCGAGCGCACCAGGTTCTTGAGCCCGGCGCGTGCGGCAGAGGTGGCGACCATGTGCGGTTCGGGCTGGCTGGCCAGCAGCGAATTGACGCAGACGATGGCGGCGTCAGGCTGGTTTTCCAGCTGAGGCTTAAACGCGCGGACCGGGTTGATCACCGAGAAAAACTTCAGGTTCAGCTCGTCGGTCCAGGCGCTGTCGGTGGTGTCGGCAAAGGTCGAGACCCGGCCTTGCCCGGCGTTGTTGATCAGCACATTGGCCGCTCCCAGCGCAGCCAGGCTGGCGGCGGCAAACGCGTTGACCGACTCGGCATCGAGCACATCGCAGGCCTGGGCCAGCAGGCGGGCCTTTGGGAAGCGCTCGCGCAAACCGGCTTCAGCACCGCGCAGGCGCTCTTGATCACGACCGCAGAACGCCACCGCCGCACCGGCTTCCAGCAGCAGTTCGACACAGGCCAGGCCAATGCCCGAAGAACCCCCGGTGACAATGGCGACGCGGCCCTGCAATTGGTAAAGGCTCATGTCAGTCTCTCATCAAGGCGGTGACGCGGGGCTGCCCGTTGTGGGCGCCGCCGTTGTAGTTGAGCAGGCGTGACAGCTCGTCGGCGCTGCGCCGGACCTGATTCAAGAGTTCTTCAAAGTTGACGTGGCCGATCTGCGCGGTAGGGATGGTCACGCCCAGGGCTGCGACAATGCCTCCGCTCTGGTCACGCACCGGCGCGGCCACCGTGGAAATCGCCGACTCGAAAAAGCCTTCGCCGCTGACAAAACCGCGCTGGCGGTCGGCCTGGACCAGGTCGAACAAGGCCATCACGGTTTTTGGTGTGCAGGGCGAGTGTTGTTCCAGGTGCTCTTCGGGGTACAACTCACGCAACTCGGCCAACGACAGGTCTTCGAGCAGGATGCGCCCCAACACAGTGGCGTGGGCGGGCAGGCGAGTGCCGACGTTGACCGCGTTGGAGAACACCGACGGCGGTGAAACCTTGGCCACGTAGACAATCGAGCGACCATCACGCACCACCAGGTTGCTCGGGTAATTGACCCGGTCGCACAGGCGCGCCAGCAGCGGTTGGCCAAGCTCGGTCAGCTCCAGCGACGCCAGGTACTCGAAGCCCAGGCGCAGCACGGACATGCCGAGGCGGTATTCATTGCCGCTGCGGGTGACGAAGCCCATGGTCTCCAGGGTGGTCAGCAGACGGAAGATGGTCGAGCGAGGCAGTGCCAACCGGCGTGCCAGCTCCGGCGCGGTCAGGGTGCGGTTGCGTCGGCTGAACTCACAGAGCAGGAGCAGGCCGCGCTCCAGGCCTGGAACGATGTATTTGTCCTGAGCGTCTTTGAGCAGATCGGAATCGTTCATAGGGTTCTACCTGTCAGGGATTGATGAATGGCGCAGGCCAGGCGCCCGGCTACCACTTGGGGTTGCTCGATGGGGCTGGCGTGGCCGGCGTCGGCAATCAGGTTGAAGCTGGCGCCCAGCGCCTTGGCCACGCTCAGGCAGGCCTCGGCGGGGGTGATGCTGTCGGCTTCACCGCAATGAACCTCGCAGGGCATGGCCGGTTGGCCATGGCGCAGCAGGTCATCGCCGCACAGCAATTCAATGGCCTGGCGATAACCAACGGGGTTCAGGCGCGCCATGTTCCAGCGCACCCAAGCCAGGGCCTTGGGCGTGGCACGGGGCGACAGCATGTGAGCGCTGCGTTGTTCAGCCAGGCCGGCGATGCCCAGGCGTTGCAGGTTGTCCAGGCGTTGCTGACGCACCTGCTGGCGCTGTTGGCCAAGGGCTGGTGCGCCATAGCCGCGCGCCGGGCTGATCAGCACCAGCCGGTTGACGCGATGGGCCTGTGAACTACGGGCGAATGCAAGGGCGGTGAGGGCGCCGAGGGAATGGCCGACCAGCACACATTCCTCCACACCCAGTGCATCCAGCATCTGCGCCAGACGGGCTGCGTATTGCTCGGCCTTGGGCGCATCCGACTCCAGCGGGCTGGAATCGCCGTAGCCGGGAGCGTCCCAGGCGATGACCCTGGCCTGGGGCGCCAGTTGCCGCGCCACTTGCAGCCAGGATGCCGCTCCGGAGCCGATACCGTGCAGCAACACCACCACCGGCCCCGCGCCACATTCGCGCAATGCCTGCTGCCCACCGGCCGAGGCCACCAGGCGTTGGGGGAAATCACGCTCCAGTTGGGCTTGCAGGTCCGCCGTCGGCGCGGCTTGAGAGAGTCCTGGCAGCATGGGCTTATCCGCGCTTGATCGAAGCCAGAGGGTGCTCTGGCGGGTAGGTCGGCGTGATGGGTTTTTTCGCGCCGAGCATCACGCACATCAACGCGTCTTCATCGCCGATGTTGATCTCCTCGCGGTACACGCCCGGTGGCACGGAAATCACGTCGCGGTCAGTGAGGATGGTCTCGAAGCGCTCGCCGTCTTTTTCCAGCACCACCTTGAGCTTGCCGCGTAGCACGAAGAACACTTCTTCGACGTCGATGTGCAGGTGCGGCGGGCCTTCGTGGCCAGCCGGGATCACCATGGTGGAAAAGGTGAAATGCTCCGACGGGATGGTGTTCATGTCGGTGCTGATGCCGGTGCCGCCGGTGCCGATGTAGCGCATTTGTGCGCGGCGGAACTTGGGGTCGTAGTCGGCCTGGAACTTCAGCGCATCCCAGTCGTACTTGCGCGTTTCGTAACGGGCGATACGGGTGTTCATCCAGCTTTCCAGGCTGGCGCCGGCCGGGCGGTCCCAGCTTTTCGGGGTGTCGTTTTGGGCAGATAGATCAGTCATGACAGTCTCCAGATCAAGGCATGACGAACCCGCCGTTGACCGGCAGGGTTTGTCCAGTGATGAAGCGGGCAAGGTCGGACAGCGCGAACAGCACGGCGCCGCTGACGTCTTCGGGCAATTGCGGGCGTTGGATGGCCCGCTGGTCGTTGTACAAACGGTGACGAGCCTCGGGCACGTAGGCGGTGGCTTCCACCAGCACCAGGCCAGGGGCGATGGCGTTGACCGTGATGTTGTCGGCGCCCAGCTCGCGGGCCAGGCTGCGGGTCATGGCGATGATTGCGCCCTTGCTGGCAACGTAGGCCAACAGGTTTGGCGCGCCCCACAGGGGCGTGTCGGAGGCCAGGTTGACGATGGCGCCGTGGCCACTGGCACGCAGTGCCGGCAGGCAGGCGGTAGTCATCAGCCAGGTGCCGCGCACGTTGACCTGCATCACCTGGTCCCAGGTGTCGATGCTCAGGTCTTCGCAGCCTTTGCCACCGGAGTTGGTGATGGAGGCGTTGTTCACCAGGCCATCGAGGCCGCCCAGCAAATCGAGTGTCGCGCTGATGCATGCCTGGATCGACTCAGGCTGGGCCAGGTCGACAGTGACAGCCTGCACGTCCAGCCCCAGGGCTTGCAGTTCACACACCGCCTGTTGCACACGGTCTTGCAGCACATCGGCAATCACCACGCGAGCACCGGCCTGGCCGATGGCCTGGGCGAACCCGTAACCCAGGCCACGGGCGCCGCCGGTCACCAGTACGCGGCGACCTTCGAGCAAACGATTACGGTCGGTCATCATTGCGTGCTCAACATGGCTTTGGGCATGTAGTGCAGGACGCGTTTTTCTGCCCACACCACGGCGCCGTAGGCGACCACCCCAATCAGGGTGAGCATGACGATGGCGACGAATACACCGGCCGTGTTGCCTTGGCCCTCGGCGTCCACCAACAGGAAGCCCAGGCCCTGGTTACCGCCGACCAGCTCGCCGACGGTGACGCCGATCACCGCCAGGGTGGAGGCGATGCGCAGGCCGGAAAACAGCGCGGCCATGGCTGAGGGAAATTCCACCAGGCGGAAGATCTGCCAGCGGCTGGCGTTCATGGTGCGCACCAGGTTGATCATGTCCGGGTCGACCGTGCGGATCGCCGAGAGCACGTTGATCATCACCGGGAAAAACACAATCAGGATTGCGATCAGAATTTTCGGGTAGATGGTGTAGCCCAGCCACATCACGAACAGCGGCGCAAAGGCGACCTTCGGTGCAATCTGCAACGCCAGGATGTAGGGCGACAGCATTGCTTCCGCCGCGGGCGACAGGCCCAGGGACACACCAATCATCACGCCCAGCAAGGCGCCCAGGGCGAAGCCGACGACGATCTCCATGGCGGTGATCAGGGTGTGTTGCAGCAGGCCGCCGCTGTGCCACATCACCAGGCTTTCCTGGGCCACGCGGCTGAGTTTGGGCATGACGAATTCGGGCATGCCGAGCAGCCCGGGGCCCCATTGCCAGAGCGCCAGGAACAGGATCAGCAGCGCCACGCTACCGAGCACGGAGGGGTTCAGGTTTTTCATCGTATGCGTACCTTGTTGTCCGGTGCGTTATTGCGCGGCGACCGGGCTGTCGACGAATTGGTTGGTGAACAGCTCATCCAGCGGGGTTTCCCGGGGGACGATGCCTTCGCTCACGTAGAACTGGCGGACCTTGTCCAGGCGCTCGGGGTCGATGTGCCCCAGTACGCGCTGGTTGGCGTAGACGTGCTCGACATAGAGCTTGAAGATTTTCTCCAGTGAGTCTTCCTTGCCGGCGTAGGTCGGGACCGCTTTGGCAAAGGTGACGGCGGCGGCACGCGGGTCCTGGATAATGTCGTGCATGCCTTTGAGCGTGGCCTGCACCACACCGCGCACCACCTGGGGGTGGTTTTTGATGGCGTCATCCGAGGCGAGGATGGCCTGGGCCATGCTTTCGAAGATCTGCTCCTGGGGAATCAGCTTGATCTGCGCGCCGGCTTCTTCGGCGGTGACCATCCAGTCCGGCACGCCGGCCATAGCCTGGGCCTTGTTGGCCGTAAACAGTTGCCAGACGCCGGCAGGCCCAGCGGCCTGGATGTCCACGTCGTTCTTGCCAAGGCCGGCCTTGCGCAACGAAGCGAGCAGCGCGTAATAGGTGGTGTCGGAATACGACATCACCGTCATGGTCTTGCCCTTGAGGTCGCTGACGTTATTGATGTTGTCCTTGGAATGGGTGGCGATCATGGTCACACCGCCTGCACCCAGCACCGCCACGGCGCGCACCGGAATACCGTTGCCGCGCACCATGATCGGCGTGTCGCCGATGGCGCCGCCGAGCAGGGCATTGCCGGCGCCGATCTGCTTGGCCACATCCACACCGCCCTTGGCGGCAATGAACGTGAGGTTCAGGTCCTGGGCCGCGTAATAGCCTTTTTCCTTGGCGATGATCCACGGTGCAAAGGCTGGCAAGTTAGGTGGGGCCGGCAGCAGGTAGGT
>Ga0308159_1002855_pt1 | contig 18858 bp, 14 predicted proteins | sample PhyCR1_FD_201040 | JGI IMG/M metagenome (GOLD analysis project Ga0308159, IMG submission 201040) | Phyllosphere microbial communities from UC Gill Tract Community Farm, Albany, California, United States - DLSLC.R1 | ecosystem: Host-associated > Plants > Phyllosphere > Unclassified | place: USA... | reverse complement strand
CCGTAGATGTGGTCCAGGTGATAGAGGCGGCGCACGAACAGGCGTTCGATCAGCACGCCGCTTGCGCCGACGATCAGCGGCGCAAGCAACAACGCCGCCCAGTAGTTCACGCCCAGCCACTGCAGCAGCATCCACGAGGTGAAAGCACCCATCATGTACTGCGCGCCATGCATGAAATTCACGACATTCAGCAGGCCGAAGATGATGGCGAGCCCGAGGCTCAGCATGGCGTAGAACGACCCGTTGATCAGCCCCAGCACGAGCTGGCCGAAGAAGGCGGGGGAATTGAGGCCCAGCATTTCGATCATGTCAGATCCCCAGGTAGGCTTGGATGCGCACGTGAGCGTGCTCGTGCTGCATCTCGTCGCGGGTAAGCATGTCCACCACCCGTCCGGTTTCCATGACGTAGTGGCGATCGGCCAGCTCGCTGGCGAAGCGCAGATTCTGTTCGACCAGCAGGATGGTGAAGCCGCGGCGTTTGAGTTCCTGCACCGTGCGCCCGATCATCTTGACGATGACGGGGGCCAGGCCTTCGCTGGGCTCGTCGAGCAACAGGCACTTGGCGCCGGTGCGCAAAATGCGGCCGATGGCCAGCATCTGCTGTTCGCCACCGGACAGCTTGGTGCCTTGGCTGGCGCCGCGCTCGCGCAGGTTCGGGAAGAGCGTGTAGATCTCGTCGATCGACATGCCGCCCTCGCGGATGACCGGCGGCAACAACAGGTTTTCGCGCACGCTGAGCTGCGAGAAGATGCCGCGGTCCTCGGGGCAGTAGGCCATGCCCAGGCGCGCGATCTGTTCGGGCAGGCAGCGCACAATCGGCGTGCCTTCGAAATCGATCTCGCCGCTGCGCTCCTTGACGAAACCCATCAGGCATTTCAGGGTGGTGGATTTACCGGCGCCGTTGCGCCCGAGCAAGGTCACGACTTCCCCTCGCGACAAGTGAAAATCGATGCCGTGCAGCACCCGGTTGCCGGCATAGCCCGCATGCAGGTCGCGCACGTCGATGACGGGCTTGGATGGCGTATTCATGAGGAAGTGCTCACCATTAATGACCAATGTAGGCGTCGAGCACCCGAGTGTCGGCGGCGACCTCCGCGTACCGACCTTCGGCAAGAATTTCGCCACGGCAAAGTACGGTAACGGTGTCCGACAGGCGCTCGACGACCTTCAGGTTGTGCTCGACCATCACGATGGTCTTTTCGCCGGCCTGATCCGCGATCAGGTCGGCGACGCGGTTGACGTCCTCGATGCCCAGGCCCGCCATGGGTTCGTCCAGCAGCACCAGTGCCGGGTCCAAGGCAAAGGTGGTTGCCAGTTCCAGCGCGCGCTTGCGGCCGTAGGGCAATTCGCCTGCCGGCGCGTGCGCCCATTCGCTCAGGCCGAAGCGGCGGAGCAGTGCATCGATCTGGTCATCGAGCTCGCCCAGGCAGGCGGTGGAACGCCAGAAGATGCGCTGCTTGCGCGCCAGCCGCTGCAGCGGCACGCAGATGTTCTGCGCCACGGTCAGATGCGGAAACACCGCCGAGATCTGGAAGGAGCGCACCACGCCTTGCCTGGCAAGCTGAGCAGGATCGATGCGCGTGATGTCCGCGCCCTGGTAGAAGATCTGCCCGGCGTCGGGTTCCAGGAAACGCGTCAGCAGGTTGAACAAGGTGCTCTTGCCCGCCCCGTTTGGCCCGATCACCGAGTGGATGGTGTTGCGACGCACGCTCAGGTCCACGCTCTTGACCGCAGTGAAGCCGGCAAAGCTTCGCGTAAGACCACGCGCCCGCAGAATAGGCTCGGCCCCTGCCCTGTCTCCTACCCCGGAAATACCTGCCGCGCTCATTTCGCAGCGCCCTCCTTGAACAGCGGGCAGTCGCTCTGCTCGGGCGAAATGAAGGCATCGTTGGCCGCAAGCACGCCGTCGATCTTGTAGTAGTCGTACGGCTCCTTCGATTCCGCCTTGGTCTTGACGGTGATCTGCAGGAAGTCGTGCATCAGCTTGCCGTCGGCCCGGATCATTGCGTTGCTCGCGTACATGTCGTTGACCGGCGTCTTCTTCATCCATGCGGCCACGGTGTTGGTGTCATCGCTTTTGGTCGCGGCGACGGCCTTCAGGTAGTGCGTGGTGGCCGAGTAGATCGAGGCTTGCGATTCGGTCGGCATGGCCTTGAATCGCTCGTAGAAGCGGCGTCCGAAGGCGCGCGACTTGTCGTCGCGATCCCAGTACCAGGCGGTGGTGGCCGACAGGCCTTGCATGGTGTCCAGGCCCGCGCCATGCACGTCCGCCAGCGTCGTCAGCAGGCCGACAGGGCGCTTCTTGCCATCGGACATGCCGAATTCCTTCCACTGTTTCATGGCATTGACCAGCTGCGCGCCGCCGTTGGCAAACGCCACCACCTGCGCGTTCGAGCTGTAGGCTTTCAGCAGATAAGAGCTGTAGTCGGACGAGCCCATCGGGTGGTAGGCCTCACCCACCGTCTTGCCGCCCAGAGGCTCCAGCATGGTCTTGGCTTCCTGCACCATATTGCGGCCGAACGCGAAGTCGGCGCCGATGAAATACCAGTTCTTCAATCCCGCCTTGGACAAGGACTGCACCGGCCCCGACACCAGTGCGTGCGAGTCGTGCAACCACGAGAAACCGATCGGAGAGCACTGCTTGCCTGTCAGCTCGGTGGTGCCGATGGGGCCGTACATGACGATCTTGTTCTTTTCCTTGCTGAGCGACTGAATGGCCAGACCGACCGCCGAATTGGCGATGTCGAGCAATGCGTCGACACCATCGACATCGATCCAGCGCTTGGCCACCGTCAGTCCCACATCGGGCTTGTTCTGGTGGTCGGCCACCATCAGTTCCACCTTGATGCCGCCCATCTGCGGCGTCATGTCTTCGATCGCCATGGTCGCAGCCAGCGCAGAACCGGGACCCGTCATCGCCGAGAACGGACCCGACTGGTCGTTGATCAGGCCGAGCTTGACCACGTTGTTCGAGACCTGCGCAAACGCAGGAAAGGATGCAGCGATGGCAGCCAGGAAAATGCAGTGTCGAATCTTGGTTTTCATTTTTTTGTCTCCTCTCTTTTTTGGTGGCAGGTAACGCTAGATCGGTACAACGCGGCGCTGTGCCGCGCGGTCGATGTACTCCTCCATGGCAGGAATCCGGGCTGCCTGCGCCTGTCTGGCGCGGGCCACACGCTCGGGGCCGGCCTTGTCGGGCGAGCCGCAGTCAAAAGGCGGCTGCGGGTCGTATTCCAGCCCCAGCTGGATCATCCGGGCGGCTTCGTCACCCGCCAGTTCGCTGGCCAGCGAGAACGCGAAGTCGATGCCCGAGGTCACGCCGGCGCCGGACACCCGGTTGCGGTCGCGCACCACCCGCTGGGCGACCGGCTCGGCGCCGAAACGCGGCAGGTAGTGCAGCCACATCCAGTGGCAGGCCGAGCGGTAGCCGTCGATCAGGCCGGCGGCGCCCAACAGCAGCGAGCCGTTGCATACCGAGGTCACATAACGAGCGGCGGCGCCCTGCGCCTGCAGGAAGTCCATCACCGGCAGGTTGTCCAGTTGCTGGACCACGCCGAACCCGCCGGGCACGCACAGCACGTCGAGCGGCGGGCAGGTGTCGAAGGTGGTGGTCGGATTGATGGAAAAACCGACGTCGGTCATCACCGGTTCAAGTCGCTCCCAGACCAGATGCACCTTGGCGCCGGGCACGCGGCTGAGCACCTGGGCCGGGCCGGTCAGGTCCAGCTGGGTGACCTGGGGAAAGATCAGAAAACCGATGTTCAAGGTGGCGTCCATGGCGTGTCTGCAGGGTGATGGAGATGAGCCATTGTTGGATCGCCGCGTCTTGGCGTAAATGACAATTGACGGCTAATATCCGCCAATGTCTGAACTGCTCAACGTTGCGCTGCTGGCCTTTCCCCGTTGCCAGGTGCTGGATGTCACCGCACCGGCGATGGTGTTCGACGCCGTCAAGAACGCACTCGGCCATGCGCATTACCGCGTGCGCATCCTGTCGGCCGAGGGCGGCATGGTGCAGACGAGCAGCGCCGTGGCCTTCATGACCGAATCCATCGCGGATGTGGCGCCCGACAGCATCGACACGCTGCTGATTGCCGGCGGCGATGAGGAAGGCCTGCAGGAACTGGTGGCCAACGACGCGGTGCGCGCCTGGGCGCTGGCGGTCAGCCGCAACGCGCGGCGTTATGGCTCGATCTGCACCGGCACCTTTGCGCTGGCGCACTTTGGTCTGCTGACGGGACACCGGGTGGCGACGCATTGGTCGGCGTGCAGCCATTTGGCCGCGCTGTGCCCCGACAGCCTGGTGGACGTCAATGCGCTGTTCGTCAACGAAGGCCGGCTGTGGACCTCGGCCGGCGTGACCACCGGCATCGACATGAGCCTGGCGATGGTTGCGGCCGACCTGGGCGATGCGGTCGCCAACGCGATCGCCAAGCGGCTGGTGCTGTACGCACGGCGCCCCGGCTATCAGTCGCAGTTCAGCCCGGTGCTGGATGCGCAAAGCCATGCGGATGCACCGTTCGCCACCTTGATCGAATGGATCCGCGACAATCTGGCGGCGCCGCTGGACGTACCGACCTTGGCCGCACGGGTGTCGATGTCCGAGCGCACCTTCCTGCGCCACTTCACGCGCAGCGTGGGCGAGACGCCCGCCCACTTCATCGAGACCTTGCGCATGGACCAGACCCGCGTCTATCTGTCCACCGACCTGTCCTTGAAGGAAATCGCCGCCAAGGTCGGTTATCTGAACGGCAGCCAGCTGACCAAGGCCTTCGACCGCCGCTTCGGCATGACGCCCTCGCTGTTTCGCGAGTTGCATTGCGGCGGTGCGGGGGCGTAAGCCTGCTGGCGCCCTCCTTCAGTTAGCCCATCACGCGCCACAGCAGACTCAGGCAGCAGCCTTCACTGCGCGCGTGATCACCTGTCCGCTGCGCGCGCCGCTGTGCACGCCTTGCTGCCAGGTGATGGCGCCGTTGACGATGACGGTATCGATGCCTTCGGCAGGCTTGGTCGGCGTCTCGTAATTGGCGGCATCGCGAATCGTCGCCGCATCGAAAACGACCACATCGGCGTGCTGCCCGACCTTCAGCGTGCCCCGGCCGTGCAAACCGAAGTTGCGCGCCGTCAGCCCGGTCATCTTCCACACCGCCGTCTCGAGCGAGAACAGGCCCACGTCGCGGCTGTAATGGCCCAGCACGCGCGGGAAGGTGCCCCACAGGCGCGGGTGCGGCTTCTCGCCCAACGGAATGCCGTCGGAGCCGATCATGGTCTCTTCGAAGCCCAGCACGCGCTGCACGTCGTCTTCGTCCATCATGAAATAGATGGCGCTGCCAGGCTGCAGCTTCACGGCTGCTTCGTGCCGGGACACGCCCCACTCTGCTGCAATGTCGGCCAGATCGCGCCCGGCGCATTCCGGGTGCGGTTCACTGCTGGCAATCAGCACGCGGTTGTCGAGCATGCCGGCATCGGTGCGAAGCATGGTCGACCCCGCCGTATACGGATAGCAGTCGAGCGACACGCACTGATGTTTCATCGTTTCCTTGATCAGCGGCAGCGTGACCTTGGTGCGGCCGAAGTTGGGCGTGTGCATGGCCTTGTGGTGCGAGATCACCACCGGCACGTCGAGCGCACGGCCGATCGCGAAGGTCTCTTCCAGCGCTTCCATAATCTTGTCGGCCTCGTCGCGCATGTGGGTCACATACACCGCACGGTGCGGGCTCAGGGGCCGGCCGACCTCGATGATTTCTTCTGTCGTGGCATGCGTGGCCGTCGCATAGAAGGTGCCGGTGGACATGCCGATGGCGCCCGCTTCCATGGCTTCTTCGACATGGGCGCGCATCGCCGCGATCTCGGCCTCGGTGGCCGGCCGGTCGAGTGCGCTCATGGTGACACCGCGCAAGGTCGAATGGCCGACCATGGCGGCGACATTCACGGACGACGGCGTGGCGCGCAGTGCGTCCAGATAGGCGGCGAAACTGGTGAAGCGCCCTTCTGCCGGTGCGTCGATCAGGTTCAGCGGCATCGGCAAGTCCATGTCGGCGCGCAGCGGCGCCGCGCTGATGCCGCAGTTGCCGGTGATCACAGTGGTCACGCCCTGGGACACCTTGAAGGGCATCTGCGCCTGCGACAAGACGGCCTGGTCGTCATGGGTATGCGAGTCGATGAAGCCGGGGGCCACAATCAGGCCGGTGGCGTCGATGACCTGCGCGGCGTCGTGGCCGTCCAATTGACCGATTGCCGCGATCTTGCCATCGACGATGCCGACATCGGCCTGGAAACGCGGCTCACCGGTCCCATCGATGATGGTACCGCCGCGGATCAAAAGCTCGTAGTGGCGTGACTGCTCGGACATGTGTGCATCCCTGGAAGTGAAGAAACATGGCAGACGGCCGGACGGCCGCCCAGGCTGCGCTCGGGTTCAGAAACGCAGTGGCGAATACGGTGCGGGATCGACGAGCGGCGTCGTCCCCGCGATCATCTCGGCCAGCAGTCGGCCGCTGACCGGCCCCAGCGTGAAGCCCTGGTGACCGTGACCGAAGTTGAACCATAGACCGGGATGCTTCGGCGCCGGTCCGATGATGGGTTTCATGTCCACCGAGCAAGGCCGGTTGCCCAGCCAGGGCTGCGCTTCCACCGGGGTGGGCAAGTCGATCAGTTCACGCGCGGCGCGCTCGGCTTTCTGCAACTGGACCGGCGTGGCCGGTGCGCCAATGCGCGCAAACTCGGCCCCGGTCGTGATGCGCACGCCCTGCGCCATGGGCGCCATCACATACCCGCTGTCCGCATCCATCAATGGCAGCTGCAGACCGGGCCCGCCCTGGTAATGACGGTGATAACCGCGTTTCACGAAGAGCGGCAGACGGTAGCCGAGCGTGTCGGTCAGCGTCTTGGCCCATGGGCCCAGGGCGATGACGGCATGGCGTGCCTGCAAGGGCCCCGCTGCAGATTGCACCTGCCACCCGCCGGCGGCCGCAGTCAGGCTGGCGGCATCGCCTTCGACCAGTTGGCCGCCCAGCGCCGTGAAGCGCTCGGCGTAGCGTCGCACCAGCGCACCCGGGTCGCTGACGGACCAGGGGTCCAGCCAGTGCACTGCCCCTGCCAGGCGAGTCCGAAGCCCTGGCTCGGCACGCGCCAGGGCGTCTCCATCCAGCAGCGCATGCCGCACGCCGTAGCGGGCGTGCAGGTCAGCCGCATGTGCGGCCATCACATCCAGGCCGGCCTGGGACCGGAAACCCACACGGAAGCCCTCCTTGCGCACCAGGGCGTCGGCGCCCGCGTCGGCCATCAGCGCCTGGTGTTCGCTCAGGCAGTGTTCGATCAGGCGACTGTAGTCACGAGCAATGGGCGCATATCGCAGGGGTGAAGAGGACTTCCAATACTTCGCCAGTGGCGCCGCCACTGCGGGCAAGGCGCCAAGGTGGTAGTCGATGTCCATGCCGCGCTTCAGCGCGGCCTTGATGACGGTCGGCCAGTTTCGCGGGAACGCATAGGGTTCCACCGCCTCGCGCTGGATGATGCCGGCGTTGCCGTACGAGGTCTCGCCACCGGGCGAGCGCCTGTCCAGCAAGACCACCGAATGGCCGCGCAGCGCAAGCTGCAAGGCGGTGCAGGTGCCGACCATGCCGGCGCCCAGAACGAGAACATCAGTAGCCATGGGATCGCGCTGCTCAAAAACGAATAGTGCTTATTTTCGCCTCACGGCGTTTGGCGTGAATGACAAAAACCCTGTTTAAAACGCCATGAGGCTCTGACTATGGTTACTCCGTATTGTCTCGTTCACATTATTTTGATTCCGGTCTTCAGTTCCGGGACGGCAAGCCGTTAGTGGAGTCTAGGCTGTATCTCTATGTATCCGCGGCGCCACCGGCAACCGGACATCATCTGAGCACTCAGTCGCTACACATCATCAAGGCGCTCATGACTTCCGTTCTCATTCCTGCGAATTCCTCGGCTTCCGCAGCCCCCGCGATCAACCGCGGATTTTCCCTGCGCAGCAAGTTGCTGGCGCTGGTGGGATTTGCCGTCGTGGTACTGGTCACGCTGCAAGCCTGGGCGCTGCATACGCAACAACAGATCCTCATTGAAGACAAACGTACCGAAATCCTGTCGGTCACCCAGTCGGCGGTCAGCCTGATCGCCAAATATCACGAAGATGCACGCACCGGAAAAATGCCGGAAGCCGAGGCGAAGCGTCTGGCAGCCGAGGCCGTGAGCGGCATGCGCTACAGCGGGACCGACGGCAAGAGCGGATACGTCTTCCTGTTCGCGAGGGACGGTTCCTATCCGATCGCCGGCAGTCGCAATCCCAACACCACCGAGCCCGATCCCGACAAGGCCATGATCGGCAAGGAAACGCTGCGCGCCTTCACCGCACTCAACTTCGAGATGGCACGCAAAAACGGCGTTCATTACCGTTCCTTGAGCTTTGCCAAGCCGGGCGGCCAGGTGCCCGTGCCCAAAATCAATGTCTACATGGAATATTCACCCTGGGAATGGTTGGTCGGAACCGGGGTGTACATCGACGACATCGATGAAAAGGTGCGCGCGCAAGCCATCCTGACCCTGAGCATTGGCGGCGCACTGATCGTGGCGCTCCTGGGATTCGGCTTGCTGATCGTACGCAATGTGACGCGTCAGATCGGCGGCGACCCGCGCACTGTGGTCGCCGTGATGGCGCGCGGCGCTGCCGGCGACCTGACGCAGACCTTCCCGAAGGCACCCGCAGGCAGCATCCTGGCCGGATTCGGCGCAACGTCGGCGGCGACCCGCGACGTATTGACCCGCGTCCGGGATGAAGCCGCGGCGATGAAGCGCGACGCACAACGGATTTCCGAATCGGTCTCCCAAGTCTATGCGGCCACCCATGCGCAAAGCACCGCGACGTCGTCGGTGGCGGCCGCCGTCGAACAATTGACGGTATCGGTGGGGCACATCTCGGATGCTGCGCAGGAAACCCAGCGCAATTCGGAGAACGTCACCGAGAAATGCCGGGTCAGCCAGCAGGAAGTCGAAACCTCGACCTCCGGCATGACCCGGATTGCCACGGCGGTGAGCGACGCGTCCAGCAAGATCGGCGGTCTGGCCGCGCGCGCCCAGCAGATCAGCGCAATCAGCGCGTCCATCAAGGAAATCGCGGCACAGACCAATTTGTTGGCGCTCAATGCGGCAATCGAGGCGGCACGCGCCGGCGAGCACGGCCGCGGCTTCAGCGTGGTCGCCGACGAGGTACGCAAGCTGGCCGAGCGCACCGCCTCGGCCACCGTGGAAATCGAAGAGACCGTAAGCGCCGTGCAGCGCGAGACCGAAGCCTCGACCACCACCATGACGCACATTCTGCCGATGGTGGCCGAGGGCGCTGCGGCCACCGCGCAGGTAGCACGCGCCCTGAGCGAGATCGGCGCCAGCGCCGACGTGTCGCTCGAACGGGTGCGGGAAGTGGCGCACGCCACCCGTGAACAATCCTCGGCCAGCACGTCGATTGCGCAGCAAGTCGAGAGCATTGCCCAGATGGTCGAGGAGACGACCGCAGCGATGGGCGAAACCGCTCGGTCTGCCGAAGAAGTCAGTGCCATGGCCGATCGGCTTGACACGCTGGTGGCCAGCTTCAAAGTCTGAAGACCGGAGAAGTCCGCCAAACCCTTGTGGCACCTAGGGGAAACGCTGCTACAGTTTCTTACAGAACGGCCGTAGTAGGGGTAAGACCCAATCCGTTTGCCCGGTCGCACCTTGTGCGGCCGGGCGCGATTTCTCTACGAGGCATCATGAGCGCAGTCATTCACCCAGGGGATAGCCTCGGCACCCCGTCCGCAAGCAGCTCGGTGCCCGGCGCGCAAACCTCGCGCTATCAACTGTCATTGCGCAGCAAGCTGCTGGTCCTGGTCGGCCTGGCCATCGTCCTGCTGATCGGCCTGCAGTGCTGGGGTCTCTATGCGGAACGCAGCATCCTGATCAACGACAAACGCACCGAAATTCTGTCGGTCATGCAGGTTGCACAAAGTCTGGTCGTCAAGCAGCACGAAGCCGCCAAGGCCGGCAAGATCACCGAAGAACAGGCCAAGCAATTTGCCGCCCAGGCCATTACCGACTTGCGCTACGGCGGGTCCGACGGCAAGGCGGGTTATGCGTTCGCGCTGGGCAAGGAAGGAGGCAGCTTCGTTGCGCACGGCGTCAACCCGAAGCTGCCGGGGATCAATCCCGACACCTTCATGATCGGCAAGGACACGCTGCGCGCCTTCGTCAACCGCCATTTCGATCTGGCGCGCACAAGCCAGGTGCACTTCGAAGAAGTCGACTTCCCGAAACCCGGCGGCCAGGTTCCGGTGCCCAAGCTCAACATCTATCTCGAATACGCACCCTGGGGCTGGATGATCGGCACGGGCGTCTATCTGGACGAGATCGACGCGGAGGTGATGAGCCGCGCGAAAGTGGCGGCCGGCATCAGCGCGGTATTGGTCAGCATTTTGCTCGTGACCGGACTGCTGATCGTGCGCAGCGTCACGCGCCAGGTCGGTGACGATCCGCGTACCGTGATCGCCGTGATGGCGCGCGCAGCAGAAGGCGACCTGACCCAGACCTTCCCGAAGGCACCGCCGGGCAGCATTCTGGCTGGATTCGGCGCCACCTCGGCTGCCACGCGCGAGGTGATCGCCCGGGTTCGTGAAGAAGCCTCGGCCATGAAACGCGATGCCCACCGAATTTCAGATTCCGTCGCCCAGGTGTCCTCGGCCACCGCGGCCCAGAGCGAAGCCACGTCCTCGGTTGCGGCCGCCGTCGAAGAACTGACTGTCTCGGTCGGCCACATTTCGGACGCCGCACTGGAAACCCAGCGCAATTCGGAAAACGTGACGGAAAAGTGCCGCGCCAGCCAACATGAAGTGGAAACCTCGACGGCCGGCATGAAACGCATTGCCGCAGCCGTCGGCCAGGCCTCGGAGAAGATCGGCGGCCTGGCCTCGCGCGCCGAGCAGATCAGTGCGATTGCCGCGTCCATCAAGGAAATTGCCGCCCAGACCAACTTGCTGGCCTTGAATGCCGCCATCGAAGCAGCACGCGCCGGCGAGCATGGCCGTGGCTTCAGCGTGGTCGCAGACGAAGTGCGCAAGCTGGCCGAACGCACGGCGTCGGCCACGCTGGAAATCGACGAGACGGTCAGTGCCGTGCAGCGCGAGACCAAGGAATCGACGGCCACCATGGCGCACATCCTGCCGATGATGTCGGAAGGTGCTGCCGCCACCGAGCAAGTGGCGCGCGCCCTGCAGGAAATCGGTGCCAGCGCCGACACCTCGCTGGAACGCGTTCGCGAAGTGGCACATGCCACGCGCGAACAGTCATCGGCCAGCACCTCGATTGCCCAGCAGGTAGAAAGCATCGCGCAGATGGTGGAAGAAACCACGGCAGCCATGGGCGAAACCGCCCGCTCGGCCGAGGAAGTCAGCGCCATGGCCGACCGGCTGGACACCATGGTGGCGCGCTTCAAGGTCTGAGCGAAGGCGGGTGATTCCCGCAGCCTCGGACATGGGCATCAACCCAGATCAAACCAAATCGACCAATGACGACATCCTGACGACGCCACAAGCCCAGGCAGGGAAGCTACCCACAAAGGCATACATGAGTTCCGTACTTCTTCCCGCCGGCCATGCGGCTGTCCAGACGCCCCAGGCGTCCCACACGGCGTCGGCGTCCACCCGAGGATTTTCGCTGCGCAGCAAATTGCTGGGCCTGGTGGGCTTTGCGATTGCGGTGCTGATCGCGCTACAAGTCTGGGCGCTCCATTCGGAGCGTGACATCCTGATCGACAACAAGCGCACCGAGATCCTGTCGATCGCCCAGGCCGCGCAAAGCCTGATCGCCCAGTATCATGCCGCGGCACAGGCAGGAAAAATCACCGAGGCGGAAGCCCAGCAACGAGCTGGCGAGGCCATCAACGGCATGCGCTACAGCGGCTCGGATGGCAAGGAAGGGTATGTGTTCCTGCTTGCCAAGGACGGTTCTTACCGTGCGCACGGCGGCAACCCCAAAGCCCTGGAGCTCAATCCCCTCACCTTCATGGTGGGCAAGGAAAACCTGCGAGACTTCACCACGCGCCTGTTCGGCCTGGTACGCCAGCAAGGGATCTACTACCAGCACCTGGACTTCGTGAAACCGGGTGGACAAGTCCCCGTCCCGAAGCTCAACGTGTACATGGAATACAAGCCCTGGGAATGGGTGATCGGCACCGGCGTGTACATCGACGAAATCGAGGCAAACGTTCGTGCCCGCGCGATGCTCACGCTGGGCATCGGTGGCACACTGATCGCCCTGCTGCTTGCCGGCGGCCTGCTGATCGTTCGCAATGTGACGCGTCAGATCGGCGACGATCCGCGCAACGTGATCGCCGTGCTGGCCCGTGCAGCGGCGGGCGACCTGACACAGACCTTCCCGAAGGCGCCGCCGGGCAGCATTCTGGCTGGCTTCGGCGCCACGTCCGCGGCCACGCGGGACGTGCTGACCCGCGTACGGGATGAAGCCGCTGCGATGAAACGCGATGCCCATCGCATCGCGGAATCTGTCGCACAGGTGTCCACCGCCACGGCCGCACAAAGCGAGGCGACCTCCTCGGTAGCGGCTGCCGTCGAAGAACTGACGGTCTCGGTTGGCCACATCTCGGACGCCGCACAGGAAACCCAGAAGAACTCGGAAAACGTGACGGAAAAGTGCCGCGCCAGCCAGCACGAAGTCGAGACATCCACCGCAGGCATGAAACGTATCGCCACCGCCGTCGGTGAGGCCTCGAACAAGATCGGCGGCCTGGCCTCGCGCGCCGAACAGATCAGCGCGATTGCGGCGTCGATCAAGGAAATTGCCGCACAAACCAACTTGCTGGCTTTGAATGCGGCCATCGAAGCGGCACGTGCCGGTGAACATGGTCGCGGTTTCAGCGTGGTCGCCGATGAAGTGCGCAAGCTGGCCGAACGCACGGCCTCGGCCACGGTCGAAATCGAACAGACGGTCAGCGCAGTCCAGCGCGAAACCAAGGAATCGACCGCCACCATGGCGCATATTCTGCCGATGATGTCGGAGGGCGCCGCGGCAACCGAGCAGGTGGCGCGCGCTCTGCAGGAAATCGGTGCCAGCGCCGATACCTCGCTGGAACGCGTGCGCGAGGTGGCGCATGCCACCCGCGAACAGTCGTCGGCCAGCACCTCGATTGCGCAGCAGGTGGAAAGCATTGCGCAGATGGTCGAACAGACCACGGCAGCCATGGGCGAGACGGCACGTTCGGCCGACGAAGTGAGCGCCATGGCGCAACGCCTGGACACGTTGGTGTCGCGCTTCAAGGTGTGATGAAGGTCCGATGAAAGAAAATGGGGGCATGCAAACGCATGCCCCCATTTTCTTTGGCAGAGCCAGTTCGGCTATTCCAGTTCCTTGCCCTTGAGCTCGGGAATCAGGAACACCGTCGCCACCATGTCCAACAGGTAGATGGCGGCCAGCAGCGCGATCGCGATCTGGAAGGAGTAGGCGGCGGCCAGCGCGCCGACCACCACCGGACCGAAACCACCGATGCCGCGTCCGATGTTGAACAAGACGTTCTGCGCGGTGGCACGCGCTTCGGTCGGATAGGCTTCCGACATCAGCGCGCCATAGCCGCCCAGCATGCCGTTGACGAACATGCCCAGCACGGCGCCCGCCCACAGCATGGTCACCGGGTCGCTGAGCTGCGAATACGTCAGCACCATGGCAATGGCGCCGGCCTGGAACAGCAGGAAGCTGGGCTTGCGGCCGATGCGATCGGCCAGTTGGCCGAAGATGAAGATGCCGACCATCATGCCCAGGATGGTGACCGAGGTCCACATCGCCGACTTGGTCAGGTTGAAGCCCAGTTTGTTCGCCAGGAAGCTCGGCATCCAGATCATGATGCCGTAGTAGCCGAAGTTCTGGACGGCGCAGAGGATGGCGATGCCCACGCTGGTGCGGGTGGTTTTTGCATCCTTGACCAACAGTCCGAAGGTGCGTGCCCGGGCGCCCTTCACGCGGGCCTTGCGCACGAAGACTTCAGGTTCATGCAGCTTGTTGCGGATGATCCAGGCCGCAAATGCCGGCAGCACGCCCACCAGGAACATGCCGCGCCAGCCGATGACAGGTAGCAGCAAGGGCGTAAGCAAGGCCGCCGCCAGCACGCCCACCTGCCACCCGAGCGCCACATAGGACGACACGCGCGCCCGGTGTTTGGCCGGCCAGGCTTCTGCGGCCAGCGCCATGCCGATGCCGAACTCGCCGCCCAGGCCGATGCCGGCAATGGTGCGGTAGGCCAGCAGATCCCAGTAGCCTTGTGCAAACGCGCACAGCCCGGTGAAGACCGCGAACAGCACGATGGTCCACGTCAAGACCCGGATGCGTCCGTAATAATCGCTGAGCGACCCGAAGATCACGCCGCCTGCGACCGCACCCACCAGCGTCCACGTGACCAGCGACCCGGCCTGCCCTGAACTCAGTTGCAAGTCGGCGGAAATCGCCTGCAACATGAAGCCCAGAATGAGCAGGTCGAACCCGTCCATCGCGTAACCGATCGCCGACCCGGCCAAGGCCTTCCAGCCGTAGCTGCTGACCTTGTCGGCGGCGCTTCGTGCCCCGTCCTGCGTACCACCCGCCCCTGCTGCCACCTGCGTCATCCCCTGGTTTTTTAGATCGAATTTCTTGATCTGATACCGGTCATTCCGGCAAACCCGAAATGATAAGGGCTGGACGCAGGTGCTCGAAAGCACCATGTCCGCGAGATTGATTCCGCGCGACAGTGTTGCGGATTAGTTTGCTGCGTGGTTTGCCGCGTGGTTTGCCGCGTGCAGTTCGAGCCCTTGCGCAGCCGGCTCGCGGGTCAGGTCAAACAGCCGGCGGTAGCCTGCCGACATGGCCACAACCGCCACCACGCCGCCTGCGACCGCGCCCCAGAATCCGTTGGACGCACCGTAGGTATCGATCATCCAGCCAGACACCGAGGACCCGGCCGCAAAGCCGATCAACACGCCGGTCATGGCGTAGGTGATGCCTTCGGTCAGTTGCGCGCCGGGCACGATGCGCTCGATCAGGCTCATGCCGGTGATGAAGGTGGGCGATGCGATCGACCCCGACACGAAGACCATCAACGTCAGCATCCACAGGTTGCCGACAAAGGGGAGCGGCAAGGTCGTGACCAAGGCCACCGCGCTGGCAATCAGCAGGCGGCTGGCCAGCGAGCGCTTGAAGGACATGGCGCCAAACAGCAAGCCGACCCCGCACGAACCCGCCGCATACAGCGACAGGATGTAGGTGGCCGCCGCCTTGTTGCCCATGGCCTGGGCAAATGCAATCACGGCAACTTCGACCGTGCCGAAGATCATGCCGATGCCGATGAACACGAACACCACAAACCACATGGCGGGATAACGCATGACCGATCCGCTGCGTGTGGCCGGCTGCGCGCCTACTGTCGGTTCCGTCGATTTCTGCACCGTGAACAAGGTGCTGCCCACCGCCAGAAAGGTGGCGGCTGCCAGCACGCCGGCTTCCGGGAACAAGGCAACACTCAAGCCGATGCCGAACACCGGCCCAGCCATGTAGACCAACTCGTCCAGCACCGATTCGAACGCAAAGGCGGTGTGAAGCTGCGACTGCCCGCGGTAGATCTCGCTCCAGCGTGCCCGCACCATCGAACCGATGCTGGGCATGACCCCGGCGATCAGCGCGAACACGAACAGCACCCAGCTGGGCGATTCCGCCCAGGCAGCAGCAGCCAGTCCAACCAGCGCCAGGAAGGTGATGAAAACCGTGGGCGCAAGCACGGCCGACTGCCCTTTCCGGTCAACCCAGCGCGATACCTGCGGGGCGATGAAGGCATTGGCCAGTGCGAACGTGGCCGACACCGCACCCGCCAGCCAGTACTCGCCATGGGTCTGCGACAACATGGCCACGATGCCGATGGTGGTCATCGGCAAGGGCAGGCGGGCGATGAAGCCCGCGGCGGAAAAGCCTTTGGTACCGGGCTGTCGGAAGATCTCGGCGTAGGGATTGGACATCGGAAATCGCTATTGAAGGCAAAGGTGCGGCGGGCGCTGGACCCTGTGGATCTCGGGTGGGGGGCTGGTCCATGGAAGGCGTGGAAGGCGTGGAAGGCGTGGACTCATGGACTCACATACGCCGCGTATGTAATGATATACGCAGCGTATGTGAATCTCAAGAAAGACATACGCTCCGTATGCGAAATTCAGCGATGTGCAGCGCCTGCTGCAAGGTGGAGACCCTGATTGGCACTCAAGACACTGGCACCCAAGACATTGGCAGCTAAAACGCGCAAGGAAATGATCGCGGAAACCCGTGGCAAGCTGATTGCCGCCGGCCGCCGCGCCTTTGCGACCAAGGGATATGCGGACGCCTCGATGGACGACTTCACTGCCGAGGCGGGCCTGACGCGGGGGGCGCTGTATCACCACTTCGGCGACAAGAAAGGCCTGCTGCACGCCGTCATTCTTGAAATCGACCAGGAGATGTCCGAACGGCTGAACGCCATCGCCAGTCGTGCCGACACGCAGTGGGACGGCTTCATCGACGAATGCGTTGCCTACATGAACATGGCGCTGGAGCCGGAGATACGCCGCATCATGCTGCTGGACGGGCCGGCAGTGCTTGGCGACCCCGCGCAATGGCCAAGCCAGAACGCCTGCCTGCGGACGACCACGGCGAGCCTGCAGCGACTGATCGACGAAGGCACCATCCGCGCAGTCCCGCCAGAGGCGACCGCCAGACTGATCAACGGCGCCACTCTGAGCGCAGCGCTGTGGATCGCGGGTGCCGACGATCCGACAGCAGTGTCGAAACAGGCGGTTGACGCGTTTCTTGCGATGGTTCGAGGACTGCTGAAGAAAAGCGTCGACGCTTGAGAGGAAAAGCGCCGACGCTCGGTGGCCTCAGCGATCAGTCCGATGCAGAGAGAGGTGCCGGATCGCGCAATGCATCACCCAGCAGATTGGCGAAGAACACGAGGACGAACAGACACAGTCCGGGGAAGATGGCGAGCCACCAGGCCGATCCCATGTAGTTTGCGCCCTGGCTGAGCATCGCACCCCAGCTCGGCGCAGGCGGCTGCACACCCAGACCAAGGAAGGCCAGGCTGGACTCGAACAAGACCACGAATCCGACGTCCAGCGCGGCGGCCACCAGCACCGCACGCAACACGCCAGGCCGCACATGCCCACGAACGGGAGTCGCGTTGGCATCGGCAGGCGCGGATGGGCCTGCGCCAGCCTGGCGGGAAAGCAAAATCTTCGCATGCGCCACGCGTGCATAACGTGGCCAGAGCGCCAACACCAACACCACGATCAGGCCTTGCAGACTGGGGCCGATCACGGCCAGCGTCAGCATGGCCAGCAAGATGGCCGGGACGGACCGGAAGATATCGACCAGCTGCATGATGACCAGCCCGACACCGCGCACGTAAGCGGCCAGCGCACCCAGCACTGCGCCCACCAAGATCGACAGCGCCACGGAAACGAACGCGACCAACAGCGACACCCTGGCGCCCCAGATCAGGCGGCTGAACAGGTCGCGTCCGAGTTCATCGCTGCCAAGCAGGTAGTGCAGCTCGCCCGCGGTCGTGCCGGGCGGCCGCAGACGTCCCAGCAAGTTCTGCGCGGTCGGATCGTGGGGTGCGATGAAAGGGGCAAGAATGGCCACGATCACCATGGCGGCGAGCACCAGGGCGGGCCCGATCCATGCCGATCGGCGCGAAGGCCGAGGATTCGCAAGTGGGTCGACACCGCCTGGATGCGCGTCGACCATTTCCCGGTCTGCGGTGTCCGAACCCGCACGCCACAGCACGTCGATGGCCAGGTGCAGGACGATCGCCACCATTGCGCCCAGCAACACCAGGCCTCGCACGACGGGAAAATCTCTTTGAAGCACGGCCTGCACCGCCAGTTGGCCCAGGCCGGGCCATGCGAACAAGGCCTCAAGCACCACGACACCCGTCAAGAGCATGGATAGCTCCAGCCCCGACCCGGTGCGTGCCACGCGTCGCCACCCGCGAGCGGCTGGTACGGCTTGCACCTCGGCCCTGGACCATTTCTGGAGCAGGATGCCGCGGGTCATGCACGCCACGCTGACCATGCCCATCAGGCCAAGTGCAATGGAGGGCATCACCAACTGCGAGATTCCGCCCGCAGTCGATGCCGGCAACCAGGCCAGCTTCACCACGAACACCATCACCAGCAAGATGCCGCTCCAGAAGACCGGCATGCTTTGCGCGGCCAGCAGCAGCCATGACAGGGGGCGGGCAATCCGGCGTCCGCGGCAGCGCGCCAGCGCAGCGCCCAGCGGAATCCCGACGGCTGCAGCCACCAGCAAGGCGCCAGCGGCCAGCGCCAGGGTGTTCGGCAGGCGGCCGGCAATCATGCCAAGCACCGTTTCGTTCTGCGTCAGCGAACGGCCGAAATCCAGACGCAGGACATCGCCCATGAAAGACAGATACTGCGCCGGCAGGAACAAGGGTGTGCTGGTCCAGCGCTGAATGACATAGACCAGGGTGATCACCCCAAGCAAGGTGATGACCGCCTGCCCCAGGCGGTGCCATGGATACATACGCATTGCTCAGTCCCTCCCGCTCGGGTAATAGAAGAAGAGGCTTTCAGTCGATGGCTTCATGCAGGGCCTTGAGTCGGTGACAGCCGGCTTTTTAGCATCTGGCTCGACCGTAAGTCGGCACAGTTTGCTACAGCGGCACAACGCAAGAACCAAAAGGGCTGGGTTCGGTGCACACCGAAACCAGCCCTTTCTTATTGTCAGACCTGACTTGATTCAGGTCTGACCAGGTACTTGCGAAAGCACCTTGCAGCACAACGGGCAAGAAGC